>Ga0209208_10000229_pt1 | contig 66964 bp, 38 predicted proteins | sample S1TSphfallax_3_FD_187694 | JGI IMG/M metagenome (GOLD analysis project Ga0209208, IMG submission 187694) | Host-associated microbial communities from peat moss isolated from Minnesota, USA - S1T2_Fd - Sphagnum fallax MG (SPAdes) (version 2) | ecosystem: Host-associated > Plants > Peat moss >... | reverse complement strand
CGCTGTGTAATCCTTAAAATGCGGAGTGTTGGGCTGTTGCCACTTGGAGACGAAAGCCTCGTCAGCAAGCGTAGTTGAGAGGCCAGTTGCATGTCTGCCGCGTTAAAGAAAAGAGATCTCCTTTTTGAGGAACGTTTCTCTCCTTTCATTTTATTTGTTTATTACCGTGTTGGTCAGGTCTCAAGCCGCCGTGGCGGCTGCGTGGGCTGGTAGGTATTCAACCGCACATGAAACACTTGGAGAAATTCCCTATCATATTTGGAGGCGACCTTATATCCATGAATATGCCTAGTATATAAAAAGGAGGGACTTCAGGGTTTTGGGGGGGCTGGGGGCACTCAAAGAAATTTCTTAGTGAATTTGGATGATGTACATACATTTAGGCTCACCATAAAGTATCTTCAGAATTTTTCTAGTGCTTATGAAGGGCACTGTACTCTCAACGAAATTTGTGCCCAAATAGAGGATAGCACATTTACATGTAAAGTTCCTAAAAATGAGCGACACTACATTTCGGGAATGCTGCCACCATCGGACCTTGCAGTATACTGAAAACCTGTACATAAAGACCTGACCTAATTTTCCTTTGGATTTGAAAGTACCCTACAAAAGATAATCATCCTGCAAACCTCCAAGGGTAGGTCCCGTGGGGGCATGTTGTTCCATGACGACTGCCCTCGTTGTCATGCTTGTAATTTCCAAAGAACATAATCCCTCTGGACCGGGGACCTATCCTTCCCTTAGAGAGAAGCACTAACAACATTCTTGTGGTGCCCATGACATCATATCCTACAAGCAACACCTACTGCAACGTGTAGAGGAAAATTAGACACAAGTTGCTTGCCGTCCTTGCCAAACTTTTCATTTCATAGCCACATGCAGGGCTATACTATTGAATTGCAAATCCGTGTCACTTCGCCCAATTTAATATGATGCACATGTGGTTTCTACACCGGGAAGTCTTTATGCTGGAACTGCCCCACCTCTTCCAGACCAAATCGTTGACTTCAAAACCTTGCGAACTTCCTGGGGTCGCTTGCTATGCTGACTCAAACATGCAAATCTCACACATATACTAAGGCAGCTTCAACAAATGTTCGTTGAATAATTAATTAATTTTGAAGATTTCATGTCAAAAGAAAGTCTTGAATATTCCAAAAAAAATTATTTTTCCTTCACAAACATTTTGTTCTTAAGAAAAAATTGACATCTCTACAAATAATATAATTTGTGTGGAAACTGCCCGGCTAATGATGGCATGGCTAACGTTAGTAGTAGGTTCGTGTAGAGGAAACCAAGCTGGTTGGTCTAGTAATTGGGAACCGCCTTCGATATGGGCAGGCATCAAGGTCCCTAGCCTACATGCTGGTATGACCCAAGCCAATACTAGTCTTGCCCAACGATGACCTAATGCAATATCAGGCTCATCACCAATGCTCTACAAATCTTTTGAGGGCATGCAAGTTTCATAAGGGACGCAATGTCAGGACTCGGTGAGGAAAGCTGGAAATCCAATACCAGACAACCGCTTGTGTAAACGCGGAATGCTCATCCGAAACAAAAATGGCAAAAGAGACTGAGAGTTTGGGTGATCTAGCGGCTTTGCAAGTCTCCATGTGGCATTCTAGACAATGACGTGTTGCCGCGCAAGAAAGATTGCACAGAGTCGTCATGACCGGTGAAGTGGCCATGTGCCCGTAGACATTGCCAAGGAACCGTTAGCGGGTGACCGGGTGACTGGGTGCAGCCATCCATTAATCGCGTCTGCTTCCTTTCGAAGCTTTGCATCCTCAACTTAGAAATTTCTTTTTCTGTTCTGCAGATTGCTCGGGGAAGGTGGATGCTGGCTGCACTATCACTTGGGTCTCTTCTGCCTGTTTTCGTTTTCTCGCAGCCTTCGAAGAGCAGAAAAACTTGTTGGAGTTTTTTTTTAATGCCAGTCTTGTGTTGAATTCCCCAGGAATTATTTGGTATTTGCAGCTGATTAGGTTCACACCCAAATTGTATGGCCCGTTTTGGATTGCTGGCAGGAGTGGCCACTGCCGCTCTCGGAGCCCTTTGCAGCTACGAAGCGCGGGTTCTGCACTTGCACAGCGTCGTCCCCGGCGACACCTTTCAGGTATGAATTTTACCATGTGTAATGTTTGCTGTGAGCAGAGTCTTCTATTTTGGCTTCATCACACCGCACCAGAAGTCTTTGTTGTGTGCGCCAGAGTTTTACAGTTTTTCTATGAATACCGTTCCTGGTATGTTACGAAAGATATTCACGATTTGGTTTGGTTTGGTTTTCAGCAGTTTACCGAGGTTCTTGGTTGCGATGATGCCTGCCCCGGCTCGCAGTGCTCGCAGATCCAGAAGATGAGTGCAGAGGAGAGAGCTAGCGCGGGGCCACCTATCTTGGGATTCCGGTACAACGGACTCAACTCCTACGAGACACTGATCTTCGCACCAAGATACTGAGCATGGGCTATTGGTGGTGACCTAAACTCATTTATGGGCTCTTGCGCGAATTGATTCGGGAATCTGAAGGCCTGGAAGAAATGAGGCAGTGGGAAGGATTTTGGAGAAAGTTGTTATTCCCTGTGTTGACGATACTTATTGCCATCTATTACTTACTCTCTTTGGAACTATCAGTTGACTTGCTGATGAGCAATTGCAACATTTCTGTTGCTTGTAACACCACCGGAATGTGTGTACAGATTTGAGAGAATATCATGCAAATTGAATAGTGCTTCCCAATTTGATTTGGCCTCTGAATTGCCCATGGTCAATCAGGAAAACTTGGCTTGAACTGGCATACTTGAATGGAAGCGCCTCGAAATTTCAAGGATGCTTTGCCTGTCAGTTTTTTGTCTAATCCATTTGAAGATCATTTGTTTGTGTAATCAATGAACGAAAAAGGATATTGGAACTGGAATCCACTGCCTGTGTTCTGAGTATTTCCAACATCATCAGGCAGCTCCAATTCTACTGTCCATTTCACTTACAGAACCAAATTTCATTTTTCAAAATGCAGCAACACAAGAAAAAACTGTCTCAAAGACTTAAGGTAATGGGTTCCAACCATAGTCATTGATTTCTCAGAGCACAAATTCATTGGCACAGCAACATGAGAAAACTGTCAAGAAGACAAAGGTAATGCTTGTGCTTTGACCAAGTGATTTGTTGGTTGTAGTAAACTTAAAATTTTGTGCAGTACATTACTGTGAGCTTTCCATCTGATACTTGGCCACCTCAAACATCTCATGTCATGGAGATAATTGTCCAGTTGTCTAGGCAAACCTCCACTGTACAATTGTCATGCACAAGTCTGCAGGTGGCAATTGCTGGGCAATGAAATCATCTATCTCTACCCAGGGCCAAAATGAGCTCATTGCAAACATTCATCTTGGAACTGACCTGCCAAAAAAAATTGCACTAAGTGGTGAAGGAATCCTGGAAGATCTGTGAAGAAAAGTAGCAATTGATGGAAGCTGAAATGATCTGACACATCGAAGGTCTATAGTGCAGGTCTCAAGTCATATTCAGCTGCTCCAGAAATCAGCACATCTGCCATATTCAATAAGCTAAGTGATGTGAACTGATACCCAGTCTTTGAGATCAAACCTGACCTGACCTTAGTATTTCTACACAACAAACCCAGTTCTGACACATTATGCTCAGAGAGGATGTGTGGCCACTACAAAAATGCATAAAAGCCGAACATCTGAAACATGTTCCATATTTGAATGACAAGGGATATTCTCAAGGATTTAGGAAAATGAAAAACCTTTGCTACCTGGCAGACTGTGAGGTCTTGATATTCATTTGCTAGCATCAGAGAGACCTTGAAGATTGACTTACAAAAGAAAGGACTGTAAAATGGGAGCTTAATATTGTCAATGCTTGTGACTTCACTAGCCAAGGCTGTAATAAACAATTCATGCATACTCTCACCCATCCCCCAGCAAGGCTCACCAGAGCTTGTAAGTTTGGTTCTTTCTCAGATGCCCCTTATTCATGTTTTTCTAATTGATCAAGTTATGGAAGATGTAGCTGGAGTCAAGTTTTTGATATTTAGCAAGAATCCTTAAGGCACAAGGTTTTAAGATTTGAATTGAGCTAAGTTTTTCATTGTAAGAGTGAGTTGTGACCAAAATGTTAAAGCTTGCTTGAATTTGAACATTACATGTAATATGTGCATTGCTATTTCTATGTTTCCATATGAATTTTCTGAAGCCTATTGACAGGTTTTTTCTGCAACACTTCATGTTGAAGAGTGTTGTTCTAATCTTGGAGCTTTCCGAGGGTATGGATACCCTATGAATTCATGGTATGCTGCAGAACACCAGGCCCTGTTGAGTTCTCAAACATAGGTCCCCTCCTTCAATGCATCAAAGTATGGAGTTTTCAATGCCATGTCAATGACAACTTTAAGTGAAGTCTAGGGATGACAGTCATAGAGAAGCAGGCTTGCTTTCAGACCAATAGCAACTAGGTACTTTAGGGGGGCCTGTATGATTATGTCATGAGTTACAAATATGATTACTACAGTAGTGGGTCTAAGTTCTCATTGCAAATATTCAGTTCATCATCTGGGCATATGTTAAAACTTAAAACCAATGACTTAGACTGAGCCCCAAGTCAAGCTCATTGGCAGAGGGCTGGCAGGAGTTTCAAACCCAGTGGAGTGCATTCCACTGGGTTTGAATTCAGGACCATTTTTGAGGTCCAGGGTCCCAGAATGTGCTATACCGGTGAGCCAACACCCCTGGTGTTGAAGACTTCCAAGTTAACCTCTTGACACATATGGTCTGAGTGCATTCCTGCTCCCTGCTCTCACTGGTGATACCTGCAGCATACCTGCTGCCTAAGCATTGTTTGTGCAACCAGAGTAGAATGATGAGTTTCACTTACATTCAGTCATGTGGATATTTATATATTTCTCATTAGAATATGCATGCTTACTAAGATGGTGCATGGTTTGATATGCAGGATGATGTACTTGCAACACTAGTGGCACCTGCGCCATACCATACATGTGAAGTAAGTGCCCAAGATGCTTTTTAGAAGCTTAATCATCCTTGTGAGGAAATCATGGCTTATGTCTTCTGTGATTGTGAGATCTAGCACATGTTTGGCATCTAGGACCAGATATTGCTGATAGTACTCTAGGTTCCTTAGTTGTGAGGGGGCCATTAGAGCATGTCATTGATGTACAACTTGTGTTTGTACTTATCTAGGGCTCTTAATCAACCACTTAACTTGTCGCTTCTTGCCCAAGACTTTAGACTTTGAACAATTTCTCATTACTTCATAAGGACCTTTAACTTGTAAACAAGCCTAAACCCAATAACTTTCGGTGGCATCAAGTTCATATTGACATCACTATCGCCCTAGAAGCCTATTTAAGGAGTTGGGCCCTTGTTACGTTAATCATAGTTGTTAGGTATATAGTTGATTAACATCCATTCATTCTTGAAGCCTTTGCACGAGTCGACAACAACACATTTCCTTTCCAGCAACACCTCAAGGAGGCATGTGATCTTCTAGCACCTACAACCCGTGCATGTCCTCCTCCATTTGAACAATTCATTAGGCAACAAATGGCTCAACTTCAAGATTCCATCTTAGAGTGTCTACACCATTATACCCTCTCCAACATGCTCTCCGACAAGACAATTTGAAGCCCATCATGCTTGAATTTTATCATGTTCTTGCTCAAGGGCAAACATTTGGCTTACAACTCAACCAGTTTTTTCAACCTTTCAATTATCTTCCCTAGTTTTTTGCACAGCACTTCGTACATGATTTGAACTACCCCATCTTCAATTGTAAGCATCCTTCGATGTGTGTGCACACATCTCATCAACCTTATGGGTATCCCACCTCTTATGTTGTGTTCATAACAATGAATGCACTAGAACCCATGATGCAATTCGTGACATTTTTGCCACCATTGCGCAAGATGTTGGTTTCCACGTGGGATGAGAACAATTACATGTGTTTCCTTCAATCACATTCAACTCCTTTCGTCGACAAGTTGACATTGTGTTTACCAAAGTTGGCATTCACACCTTAGCCAACATTATCATTGTTGACCCAACACGAATGGATTTATTTCCCCAATCTTGCACAACTCAAAGATTTGCTACCTCCAATGCAACTTAAGCCAAACTAAAGAGCTATTGCAATCGACACCCCATTGATCAATTCCGCCCCTTAGTAATTGAAATATTTGGTTGCTTACACAAACATGCCAATGTGTTTTTACACAACTATGCCAATGCCATTTGGAGTTCAAAAAGGACAAAAAGCCCTCATATTTTTACCTTGGTCACTTTTCTTTATCAAATTTTTTTGATCATATTACAAAAAATGCAAGTGTTTTCCATCTTAAATCGAGCGATAGTCATAGGCTTAACTACTTCCCAACTTCCACACCTTCAAAACACACCTCCCATCACCATGGTCAATCTATTGCAAACCATCGATTTTTGACATATAAATATGGCCAACCATCCATATGTAGTCGGTTATGGACATGGAGAGATTTTCATAGTTATTTTGGACCAATTTGACATCTTGTCATTTCTCCATTTTCTTTTATTTTACTCCTTTATACATTTCCGTAATCTACGATATATTTTTAATTAACACTTTAAAGGTCTTTGATGAATTGTCACACAAATTGGCTAATTTAAGTACTTTTGGATGCTAAATTTTCCCAAACTCCCCACTAGTGCGTTTATGTTCTAATCTAGCCTAGCTTGTTAGGTTGGGTTTGTCATTGTGCTTCAAAAGATAAAAACTTGGAAATCTTTTATTGAACCTCTAGATAATTCACATGCATCCAAAAATGTTGAGGGGAAATTAACATTAAATTCTTCTTTCACTTGTGGATTGGATTGACCTAGCTACAAATTTGGATTGAAATTGTCTTTGAACACATATACTTCACCATGCAATATATTTCACATTATCTTGCCGAATGAATATGTTCCCAAAAACATGTTTACAATTTCTTGCAAAATAAAATAATGTAAGTATAACACGATAGTTAGAGCTTCAAGCTTCATACACATTTTTCATATTGGACATATAGGTTATCCAATGCTCTTCTTCAATAACCTCATGGTAAATCTCATGGAACTAGGACTTCAACCTCATTTGTGCAACACTTAAAAACCTCCAAGATTTTTCTTAGTGTATTTGGATATATGCTTCTAAAGCTAAAAATCTTGAAGGGCAATTTGGAAAATGAAACACCCCATTGACACGGGAATTCCATTTTCTGAAATGTCATGCATTTTTTTCTTATGTGATACCCAGCAAGTATGTGGGTATCCGCAAGGTATCAATGGATTTTTTTAATCAAAAATTTATGTGGATCTTTACACTTGGTATCACCTTTGGCACAAAAGACTTCTAGAAATAAGTGGCCCTTGGCTATGCCTCATGAAAGGCACTTACTTCTAGAGTTCCCCAATATTACCCTACACATGATCACAATTGGCATAAAAGGAATCAACTATTAGCTTATTAATGGCCAAAGTGAACCAGACCCCATGACTACACCAGTTGGCCACTATGTCCACACAGGATGGGCTGTGTTTTTCATCTGACTTTTTACCTTATGTTAACCAACATTTTATTACAATTAATCTTTTTTGGATATTAACCTTTGATCATTTTTTTCATTGCTAATTTTTTCCCAACCTTGACCTCCATTCTACCCTACCACCTAGCTACCTTACTGACTTACATCTTAACCTTGCCTACAAACTAACAACTAATCCCTTACCTAACTTTTATTTTTTGACGAAACATATATTTATTTCAGGCTAAACTCTTATCTTTTCTTGGGTTAAATTTTTATTTTCTTTTGGCTAAACTTTTATTTCGTGGCAAAACGTCTATATCTTATGTGTGTGTGTGTGTGTGTGTGTGTGTGTGTGTGTGTGAATACATAAATTCACCCTTAAAATATTCCATGAAATTAATATAAATGCGAGCAAAAAGGTTACCTTAACCCCAATGTCCCCCCAATTTATTTGAAGTGGATATTAGGCAAAAGTTTAGATGAGGGTAATGTAATATGAACATGGGTTAGTTGACGATGTGGGTATTGTAATTTGAGGGGCTTTATGAAAAACCTAATCCATTGACAATAAAAGATCAAGAGTTTATAGTACCCCCATAGACAAACTAGTCTTTGCACCAAGGGGTCATTTCATGAATGCATTCAATATAATTATATAAAAGTATTTCAATACATTTTGTCTTGAAGGTTATTGTGCATGTATTTCATGATAAAGATAATGAGAGTATTGTGTAGTTTGTCATTTGAATAATGACCTTCAACTTGCATTCATGAAGGTATTGCTTAAATGATTTAACATAGCCATAAAATATGTTAACCCTATTAGATGAAATTATTGTTGACTTGGTTTATGGGAAATGTAATCCATTTGTGGTGGCGGGGGTATTATGTGCAACATGGCATAAAGTGATCCCAAAATTAGATTTCAAAATAAAAACATTTGGATTGATACAAAAATGTTGAAATAACCACACTACAAAAATGATGGCGACAAAAAGATATCATGCCAAGTTAAACTATAATGGATCGATACAAAAATGGTAGGTGCATGCATTAAAGCCTCAGTAAAAGCTCAACTATAATGACATATTTATGATTATTCATATGAGGAAGATGAACTAAATGTAATGCTCATATTGGTGCAATAGTTTGTTGCAGTTATTGCATCTTTTGTTGCATGATGATGAGTGAACAATTGACGTTGTTCAAGCATAAGTTAAATTGCATTGGCCACAAAAACCTCCTTTGTTGTGCCTAAAAGCCTAACACACAAAAAATGTTAAAACTAGTTAGATTCCAATAAAAATATGTTAATAGAAAAAAAAACAATTTAAATACGCAAAATACCATCCATGAATCATTTTTGAATCATGATACTTTGATATTGCAATCATTTCTTTTGTTTAATTAACTTAATGGATTCCAATGTCCAATTTCAAGCACCCATGCAACTTTGAAAGGTTTTGCATAGGCAACTATGTTTGTTCAAATTGCCTCAACAAGGTTGTCATCTTTTTCAAGCCACACCCTTACACTTTATGGGATGAACGCCACTCCCCACGTTAGAATGCCAACGATGCCCAACAAAAAGTTAAAGGTTAAACATACCAACAAGGGCTACCATACCTCTCGAATTTGTTGTGCTTGAGTTTGAAGTTCATCCCATTTAAATTTTGCATTTTTTTACTTGATCAAAAGCCTTCTTTTCATTACATTTTCCCCTTGCATGTGTGGGTTGTTCAAAGTATAAACATTCATAGAAGTGTGTTCTTGTCACCTAAGATCCTTGGGATGAGTAGATGGACTTCCATATCTACTTAGCTGCATCTAAAGGCCATGTGTTTAGTCCAAGTGTTTATGAAACAACCACTTGTTCATCTTGCATTGGAGGAGGAACCTCTTCATGTGAACAATCTAGGTTTGGAACTGAATTTACAAAAAAATTCAGCAGGTTTAACATGACGAGGGTATTACACCCCATCTTTTTGAAATGACGAAAATATTTCATATCAAAACCCTTTTAGCAACACAAAAAAGATGACAATGAGCAATGCAACTACTCATCATTGTCTTTTGTACCAAGGCAACACAAAGAGGAAGACGACTACAAACAATTGCTTGTTGTTGTCTTCTATAACACAATGCAAAGTTTTTTTTTAAACTGACAAAAGGGGGTAGGGTGTGGAGTGTACATGGAGACATAAGCGATGGTGATGGCACAATGGAACTCATGTTAGGAAAAGTGATGACAATGGCACATTGGAGCTCACACTAGAATGAACGACAATGCTAGAGATGGAGCTGTGCATGTTGCTCCTAAAGACAATTGACACTAAAGTGTTGGGCCCACCAAAAATGTGGGAAGAGGAAGAGGAAAAGGGGTTGCATGCCCTAGAATGGGGTTAATACTTTTGTAAAATGGGTTTGGAAAAAAAAAGTTCAAAAAAAAGGACTCGGAGAGGTTTTTTTAAAAACCTGCCCAAAATGAAACTGTTGCAGGTGGTTGGCCAATCCAAAGTCAACTGGATGAATTGCTCTCCATCCAAAACGGGAATGGTGCAGTCATTGCTCTGGTTCACTCAAGCCCTGACTCATTAGGTCTGTGAATATTTTTGTAAACTCTTTTCTAAACAGACATAAATCTCCGCTCCAGTTTTGTCAGGATTTCCACAGTCCAACCGGGGTTGAGGATCACCCGGTAGGGCCTTACTTGGCAGAATCGGCCACACGGAGCCTGTTTCCTGGCATTAAAAGAATCGGTTTCTAGGATCCAGGCACTGCTGCCCTGCAGAATCGCCAGCAAATTGCGGCTTCTGCTTTGAGAGGCAGTCGGGATCCTAAACCCTAAATCTCTTAACTTCAACGTACTACCGAATGGACTGTCAACTGATTCTGCCAGTAGTGTCTTCACAGAACGGACTGTTAACTGCCGATTCTGCTACGTGCGCCCTCATCAGCCTGGTCTTCTCACCAGAATCCGTTGACCCGTTCCTTCGCGTCAACAGCAGGGGTCCTGCCGCAGAGTCGGCCCCAAGTCTCCGTTCTCCTTCTCAATTCTTGCAGCTGGGTGCATGTTAGCGAGTTGCTAAATATGCACCCCCGCTTTATAACAGGAGTATGTAGGAAACGCCTGGATGGATGTTGCAGCTGTGCTTTATTGCCTCCTAATGTGTAAAGCCTGAGGCCGTAGGCTTTACCAGAATTAAGGGCCCATGTGACTTGGAGCCAAGGCGCAGCTGATTCCAGTAAAGCTTGCAGCCAAAAGCTTTACTAAGTGTAAAGCCCCAGACAGATTTTTTTTTAAAAATTCTTGCAATACCAGGTATCTGCTGGGGATCACAGGAAACAAACAAAAGCAGGCATTTTGACAATTGAAACAGGCACAGCAGCGGGCATTACATTTTTCAAAATGTCTACCCTTTGCTGAGGAGAAATTCGATGCAGTAAGGCGCCCTCCAACAATACTACAGCAACCTGCCTGGTGCTTTATGCAATCATGCAATATTGTAAGAAATGTAAGAATATTCTTAACAGATATGTTTATGATTTTTGGATTTACCTAACCACCAATTTTGACACCAAATGTTGTGGGCATAAGTAATAAGATACTTGGTGTTTTCATCAACTAAATGAAAGTTTTAATGTATTATGTCATAACATGCTGGATAGTGATGGAATTCCTTTACTTAAGGAAATCATCCAACATATTGTCTATTTGGTGCCTCTTTGCAAAGGTCCATGGATGAATTGAATTCTTATAGAAGTGAACAGTAGACATGGGCAGTCTGTTTTGTGTTTATAGGTTTGGCAAGTTCTTCTCCTACTCTTTTGATCCCATTTGGAAAAGACTGCACCTTTGAGACCGGGATGGTAATGGTGACATAAGCATGCAAAGTCCATGGCCACTCTAATACAATCATGCCAAGGTACCCCTGAATTGTTGAAGCTTCCTTAGGCCTTGCTTGATTTTTGTCTTTGATCTAAGGAAGACACTTTGAACGTGCTTTAGCTCATGCTTTGGTGGGCATGCATAGCCATAAATTGGTGGCGTTGTACACACTAGGGTACTACTACTAGGTATATGAGAACAAAGCGATACATATGAAAGCACTGTGATTGCATACTCTTTTAGCTTGCAGTAAGTAGATGTTAATCATTCATATTACTAATTGGTATCCAAACTTAAAAATTATCACATTGTCAACTTTATCAGCCCTGTTGATGTCATGTTCTGTGTCAATTTTTCAGCTAATATCATTCAAATGTAATTACCTTTCAAGATATGTGCCAAATTTCCTCCTTTTATGTGGGCTTAGGGTTTATTTAGCCTAGATGTTTTAGAATCTTTACTTAAAATTCGCAAGTCCCTAGCTATCAAATAGGGAGAAGCATAACATGATTTTTTCATTATAGCAGATTGATTGGAAAAAGACCCATCTATCATGACGACATGCCATTTTGAAGAATGCTTCCACATTGTCCTCCATGTTAGGGACCATAGGGGCATACGAGACTCAACTTTTATTATACTAGATTGTTTTGAAGTTGGAGGAGGGATTGGAAAAACTTGTAATTGAACAAAGCTTTTCAAGCACAAGCTTTTGCTAGAAGTCCCTTTCTATCTCCCTTGATCTAGCATGATCATCTTGCCCAAAAATAATTTTAATTGACTTAAACACCCCTTGTTTTTAAGAACAGTAAAGGGTAGCAGGCATTTTCTCTGTCCCACCTAACCCACATTATTCATAATTTAAAGGTTGGATCACCTTCAAAACCTAATGTCAATTTTTGCAACAACACAGTTCAATCCAAAATCCATTTTTATGCATCTTATGTCATTCATCAAATTGCACCTCTTCTTATATTGATCATAGCAAATAAACTTAGTTAACATGAAGGTTGCTTATGTTTTTTTTGCATCACAATTTGTTCCGCCACATTTTTAACATAACACTAGAAGGTTACCACATTAGTGATTTGTTGAACCACCATAATTTGTTGTAGCTGGCCCATCAACCCCATGGGTATTAACTATTAACCTTGTCTATTGTGCCTGGGTGACAAACATAGGGCACATGGTACTATTTTGTATATTTTCAATACATGATACTATTTTGAGAAGTTGAATTTCAAGTTCCACACAATATCCTTCCTTCACCAAAAACTTCACTTGCTCCAAAGGTGTCAATATTATGTCTTCTATAAATGGCTGTATTACTGAAGTTTCCATACTCCCATGTTCAGTATCCATGCAAAAAGTAACAATTACAAAGATATCATGCAGAAAGGAAACAAATTATTGATACTAACATTCCCAGGTCAGGTCCTGTTCGTTCCTTTGGCAGTGGAAGATTTTTGAATGCATGCATAAAGAAATATGTTAACAACTTTTTGGATTTTTTTTCTGTAAGTAAAACATTGGTAAACAAACAAAAGGCCTGCAAATCCTTTTCTCAATCATTACCAATTCCATTAAGCGATGAGTTTCAATTAAATTGCAAAAATTGTTGGCTTTTTCTATGCTAGATCAAGGCATGGGAGTCAAGCTTGCTTTTGGTTATAATCCCTTTCTCAAGGACATGCCATCCACTAAAACTAGATCACTTCTTGTTTTTAATAGCATCACTAATACCAAGGTTCCCCTTTTTTTCTTTCTTTTGGATTATTTCCTAATATTTGATACAAAAATTCAAAATCCCTATATGACCTTTTAAGGGGAATGCACTTGTTTCTTGTGCTGTTCTGCTTTTGATGAGCTGCTTCAACAAGAGATTTGTACTACAGCAGCAGCAAAGTTGAAAGAGTGTGAGGGACAAGATGTCCACACATTTCAAATCTTTGGAACATGTCTAATTTTGTGGGACACTTTTCCTTATAGTGTGTAATCAGAAGAGGAGAAACTAGGGGGTTATAGTGGGAAATAGACTGCAAATTTTACATGATTTATTTCAGCTGGAACTAATGCCCACTTTGAACCAAAAACTATAGTGCCCATAACAAGGAATATTAAATTTTGTCACTGGAGTGAAAGGGCTTATGCAGTCAAAGATGACTTTACATTTACATAGATTCTTCCAAAGTCCCAAGAAGGGGGATTGTTCACATGGCAATGATTTGGAGCTACTATGGATAATGTTAGATAGTATGCCACGCATTTTAAAGTCCCATCTATATATTAAGACTTTCATAGCTCTATGCTACAGGGGCACAGTGCAAGTTCCTTTCTGTGTGGGTATAGGGGTAGAGAATAAAAAATAGGCTTGATGGATAAGGTTGCAAGTGTAAGTGTAAATTTTGTCTTTTTTTAAAGTTGTGTGAGGTGAAGTGGGGTGGAATGAGATTATTAAGTGAAAATTTAGGGAGAAGGGAGGGGGAGGGTTGGGTATTTAATTTCTTCCCTTCTCCAAAGGGCTTGTTCTTAAGTACAGGGGTTTGAGTATATATTAAAAATAGAAATTGTGTTCAACCAACACGATGAACCAATATGCACTTAGGAGGTTCATGGTTTTTTTTGGAGGGTATGGAGGGCTAGTGGGATTCTTGAATTTTTTTTGTTCATGCAGATCTTTCAAAAAGACAAAATATTGAAGGAGATATGCTAAATTGTGGTGATAAGAAAATACTTTACATATTATTTTAGGAAATGCAACATAAAATGGTGTTAATAGCATTATGTTTAGTCTCATTTCATTTGCCCAAAGTTGAACTTTCATCAATCTTATAAATGTGTGGTATGCCTTATAACTTTCATTCATTTAAAAATTATAATTTTATAATTAAAATAACTACTAGATTTTCTTTTCTTTGCTAATTTAGTTTAGTTTAGTTTATTTTGAGTTTATTAATCTATTTGCAACTGAAAGTTTTTCTTCTTCACCCAAAACAACCGGGTGGTCACAAGTGGTTTTTTTTTCTTTCATTCTTTTTAGTGATATAACTTTTTTTCTTTGTGATTGTGTGGTCATCAAGTGGTTTATTTGGTGATAGAATAATTTTTTTCTTTGAGACCCGAACCATATGGTGCTCACCATGTGAATTTTTTTGTACAATTTTTTTTTTCTTTTTTGCCACCAAAACCACACTTGAGGTGGGTTTTCTTTTCTTTTTTTCCTTTTTTTCCTTTTTTTTGAGACATAAACCAATTGGCAGCCACATTTTTTTTCCTTCACAATGAAAACCACCTAACTTATTTTAAACTAAATATGCCAAGCAACCAATAAATGGTGTGCTTGCATTGTGTGTATGTACCTTATGCATTACATTATATATATATATATATATATATTATAGGAACTTGATTAAAATCTTTCCCTTCTATTCCACGTTGTTTTTTGGGGAGGAAGGTTGGGGGAATAATATTATACATTTTTTCAGAAAATTTAAAAATGATATGTTTGTGAAACAAAACAAGAAGAAACAATGCAAAGTAAAAAATGGAAAACAATAAACATGTAATTTTGAAAATTTTGAGGTGAAAATTAATGGGAGTTTTTTTTATATATCAACCCTAGAACAATTATCAAATACATTGTGAAAGATTAATTTAGGAATTTAAAAAGATGTTGCAAAGGTTAAATATTGAAATAAAAGTCTTTGAATCATTTACAAAAAGTAAATAAGGTTTAACGATTTGTTGTGGGACATGAAGTGCATTCTTCAAACCCATGCCGTTATTTATTCCTTCCTTACCCCCAAAACCCCCCGAAAAAACCAAGCTTTCATATTGGTTGCATGATATTTTTATTTCAAAAATTATTTGTTCACCATTTTCAACCTAGGTCAATACCATTTCCTAAAATTATGAATACCCATTTAGAATATTAAAATGTAGAAAATTCACTGAACACCCCCTTATTTTGACCCCAATAGGTAGAGACTTTGGTCCCTTAGGTTTAGGGTTCGATATTTTGTTATGAGCCATGAGCTCCATTGTTAAAATTCATGTCATTAATTAGTTGTCAAGCCATGAATAGGGTTATTTATTACATTTTACTTTTACACTAGAATGTTTATTGTGAAGCCTTCCTTTTAATTTTCATTGTTTTTTTCACCTTTCAACATTCTTGCCTTGCTAGATTTAGTAAAACTTCCTTGTGTGATTTTGGCTTGTTGTCTTCAGGTTTTGTTGCATTTCTTTGTGTACACTTACATTGTTACTTGGCTTGCTTGTTTCCAAATTGATTGTGATAAGTTCTACTTGTTCTAATTTTTCCCAATGTCTATTATTTCAATCAAGGAAAGTAAAATGGTAGTTGCAATGAATGATTTAAAACGTGAAGTTGAGACGTTGCATTTGAAGCAAAGGGCATTTGATAGGTATGGCACCTTTGATCACATTTCCAACACAAGTTTGGAAGATACTTACTTGCACGTCATTTGTTAAATTAAACAACTTTGACCATAGTCACATTGAGAGTGAAATCATTACATATAGAAATGCATGAACACCTTTTGCAAAGGGGCATGTATGTGGAGAACTTTGGCAAAAAAAATTCAAAAGCGGTTTTGAGAAATGTCATAACAACAAAGTCCATGATGATTATGTTTACAATTCCTTCGTTTGAATCATAATTGGTTCCAATTTTCTTTCACATAGATTCCATAAAGGAGTTCAAAACGTTAGTTCAATCTTGAGTTCTTGCCACCCATGTTGTCATTGTTATTGTTAATAAAGAAGGAGGAAATAATATGGGTGAAAAAAATTATTAATTGTTGATGGAAATAGATAATTTCACAAAGATATTCTTGCCATGAACAATAGTTTTGAAAAAGAATATGAATAGCTTTTCAAAGCATACAATGGAAACCAATGCACAATTGTATTAATCACAAATGTAACAACAACTTCCAAAGGAGATTGATTTTTGAGAGCACAAAATTACGCAATATTCAATAAGGTCATGGTTAAGGTGTTTGAGCTTGCCTTTTTTAATTGCACAACAAAATTTCACATAACCAAACCACATTGAAAAAATAACATTATTCTTTACCCTTTATTCCTTTTATTTCTTGAAGACATGTTGTTAAAAAACAAAAACTATTTTTTTAAATCTCTATTTTTGGGTGTTTTTAATCATTTTTTGGTTTTTTCCTTAAAACCAAATTCTTGAAGAGAGAAACCTAGCAAACATTAATGCAAATTTGACCTAATGGCCACCAAGTGTGTTTAATCTTACACTCGGTGGTCACCAAGTGTTCATTTTTTCTTATTTCATGTCTTGTTTGTTTATGTATATTTATTAGGTAGCTAAAATGTTCTCCATATTGAGTTGCGTTTTACCTCCATTTTGGAAAGTATGTGGCAATTGCCATGGAGTAGACATCATCATGTCTCCAATTAGTGAGGTTCATTGTAATGTTTGTCATATGAAATCAAAGGTTCATAAATCAATTTAATTTCATGTTCTATTGTAATAAATGATGAACTTGTGTTGTTAACCATTGAAGGCCAATGGTTGGAAGCAATTGTGAAAATGTTAAGTATACATTCTTTAATTTGCATTGTCCAAAATACATGCAACATTTGATTACAATACACATTTATGGTAAATTCCAATTGTTACCCACATCTATCCTTATTGGCTTTTAAAAAAACATCCAATAGTTCATCCTATAAAGAGAATCTAATTTATGTGGTTAGGATTTGGTTGTGGCTATTAATGATGGTGCACACCATAATGTGAAATGCAAACATGATTTTAATGATTAGTTGAAATCAATTTCAAATTAGAAAACCACTTGAATGCTTCATGTGAGTGTTGATAATATTTTATTGTTAGTATAAATAGTTTGTATATGTCCAAAAACATTTTATGTCACAATTTTGGTTTGAATAGATCATATTATATAAGGCTTTTATTTTATTTTCCTAAAGAAAAGAAATGAACATATACACCAACTTCCATTGTATCCATAATAGTTTTATATATACATAGCACACTTGCACACCCCAAGTATCCAAGCCATGTTTGGGTTAAACTCCCAAAAGGGTGACACCAAAAACATTAAAAAATCATTGCTTTTAAAACTAGAGCTTTTTCATCTACAACTTTTACCCCAAGTTGCAAGCTTTTTGGTGTTCACATAAACATTATGAACTTAACATCACATACACAACAAACTGAATTGAAACTTGCATGACATTTTTTGCACATAATTTTATGCAAAACATATAACCCAAAAATAAAAAATTAATGTGACATGAACACATTTAGTTTAACACCAACAAAATAAACATGACACTTTTGGTCATGTCAAAAATGATTTGAGAACCCACACCTTGAGATTATATCCCAAACATTAAATAGTTAAAACTATGTTTAGATTTGAATCAATCCTAAACTAAAAATAGTTAACTATGCTAACCCAACTTAGCACTAGACTAATTATGACTTAACCATGTAACTAAACTAACACTCTTGACATCTAAGAAAAATATAGATTTGCATTCTATAATCGATATTAACAAAGATATGTTAGTTGAATCATGTGTTGGTAATTATTCAAAATCTAATGGTCTTATGAATGGAGTTAATGGCATATTTAAAACATTAACACATATAATGACAAAACCATGATATGGATAATGTTCCAATTTTTTTCAATTAGAACACTAACAAGAGAAAAAAAATAGTCATTACTATATTAACAACATTGAATAAGAATGGGTTCACCAATTGAACCTATCAAAAAAAATGTAAGACTTGGTAAGACCTAATCATTTATCATAACAAGGATTTAATTTCCAATTCAAATTATAGCAACAACAATCATCCATCTTTCCCAAGGATTGTCACTAGATGAATTGACTTTTGATCCTACTAATGTTTAAAAACATGATTTAACATATACAACTTTATCTCACATTCAAACAAAAGAAACAATATTTTTATTGGTTCCTCTTCAACATGAAAACTTCTATGCACATCCAATGGTGAATATATTAATGAAAATGTTGAAAACAACTATGACTTTGATACCCTTCATTCCTCAATTTTAAAATATATATTTTCATGTAATTATCCAAGCTTGAATACCTATTCTTTACGCCAACATTATGAAGACCAATTACCTTCAAATATTTCACATTTCGTTTCATAGAAACAAAAATACACCATGCATTAACCGATTCAAACAAATTTATAAATTCATCAAAATATTCATATGTTTCAATCCATGCAAACAATCATGGGTTAATAATGATGCATGATATACACATGCACTTCAATTTGTTCAATCCAACTAATGATGGCTCAAAATACATAACAACTTTTAATGTTAATACACGAAAAGATATACATATTGTATGTGTATAGAGTTCATTTATGTTCGGTTTTTATATTCTTAAACGATCTTCAAACTATAATTCAATATCCTTCATAAAACTTTCCAATCAACATTTTGACATATTTGAATGTTTAGATTTCAAAAGATAATTAAATATGTAAATTATAAAGAAAACTGTTAAATTTCATGTCTAAATTCAAATTAAAATCATAATTCAAAGGAGCATCACAAAAGTCAAATCTCAACTAAATCATATATTAGCAAATGTCCCTAGAAATGGATGCAAATTTAAAATAAATGAAGCATATTGACCAAATTTTCACAAACCAATTCATATGACATTCAAACTACTAAACACAATGTATGTAAAATGTCATCATAGGACAAAACCTCTTGTGGTAGAACCACTTGTTGGTCTAGATGTGACCACATTTGTAACCCTCCCAAACCATGGGCCCCAATCTTCTTTGCTTTTGTACTGGTAGAAAGTCCTTGCCAATGTGGTGTGTATGTTTGTCATTTTTGAAAATTTGGACCAATGGAGCAAAAGTTTTTTATTTAAAAATATTTTCATTGCTAGAAAATAAGATTTAATTAATTTAACAAGGTCCCATAAGAATTCTGAAATTAAACCCACTTCCGTAAATGGAATTGGGATCAATGACGTTATAAGAGATTGAATATACTTTGGCCAATGGCACAATGACTCACTAGTTGATATAAGATTCAGTAAAAAAATTATGTGTGATTTCTCAATTTTGCTAAATTTGAAAAATGGGCTGTGACTCTCTCAAAAGGTTTTCTACAAAAAAAAATCAAAAATTCCACCAAGAAAAAGTAGGGGGTAAAAGTTGAGTTCCCCCACATTTAGACTTTGTGGTCTTACATGTAATTAAAAAGTAACACGATTCTAAAAGCATTTCAGCTTCCTATCTGTCCTATAACCAAACCTAAGTATGGATCTTCGTATGGATGGTTGCCAGCTTAGCTGCATCAAAAAATTGGAAAAAAATCACTGATGAGGTTATGTTAATGAAAATGGCAGGTCCCAAGCCCCCATACTTGAAGTCACTATCAGAAACAGTGCCAGAAATAATGTAAAATGGGCACTTGGACAACTCACCCCAACGCCCCAAGTGCTTCCATCCCATGGTCTATAATTTTCAATTGATTCGTCTGGGATTCACCTCAATAACTGCGTCATTATCCCTAGCGCAAAGAAAAAGATCCTATGATTCTATAGAGTAAAGCGGCCCTAACACGATTTTATAAAAGCAAGGGCCTATCCGTGACGTGGGCCACAGGAGTATGTATAATTGCTTCCCCGATTTTGAATCTGCAAGTCAATAATCCTGACAAAAGGGACGCAAACTGTGAATGAGGTTTAAGTTCACACAGAAACTTGATTTGCAAAAGGACCTGTTCAAAGTTCGAACCAAACCAAAATTGGGTAAAAAATAGTCATTTTGGAGCTAAATGGTGTTGCTCAAATGGGCTTTGGGTCTTAGTGGACACCAGTGTGGCCTGTGCCATGGAGCACATATTGTAATATTGAATGAATTTTCAAAGTGCAAACCATACCCCTTGTGTTTAGCCTAAGTTTCAAATCCAATTCTTATTACAATTTAAACTTTTAAATTGAATTTCCAATGAGAAAATTTGCTTAAAATTCAATATCTTCCACATATTACAAAATCATCCTCGTTGACGGGTTCCCAACAATGTCAAGAACCTGCCCCAATTTCCCCAAAGGTTTTTATTTTGATTTTATTGAAATTTCAATGACAAAATTATTCAAAACTTTATAACTCCTGCATTATGAAACCACAAAAATGCACTCATCCTCATTGAGGGCTTTTCAACAGCACCGAGAGTGCAGCAGGGGCATTATGGTTTAGGAGATCTGAACTTGACAAAACGAAAGAAAACAGCAAACTACCATGCTTAATAGATGGATGATTATAGGCTACAGCTAATAAGAGAAACCCCGTTCCTAAAAGTTTATCATGAACTCCGTCTACAAATTTGATAGTAATACTATGCCACGATTAGATTTCCATCTTTCAAAATATAAAACTCCATCGGAATCATAAACTTTCTGGTTTGTGGGGCTTAAAAAAGTTACTTTCCTTGGTATAATATACAGATATGAACAAGTGTATGGCCATCCAGTTCAAGTTCACCACTCAATTATTATTGGCAGTAAGCACCACTTATACTTTGACATGGAGGGTGGTGTGTTTGGATTCCTTTACATCCTCCGCCTTGTCTACTTATCCTCTGGAGTTTGACAGATAAGTGTTTTATTGCACAAGTGCTCTTTCCATGGTATCTGATTCCAGAGCATTTTACTCTCCAAATGATATGCCAATTTGATGATCTCTTTTTTTGTTATCTTTCTGTAATCATTGAGTTTGATCTCCATGAACAAAGAACAAGTTGCACTTGCTACATTCTGCCCAGGAGTTGGTTTTGTTGTATGTAGTTTGCTCCTCTTTGATTCACAGCTAGTTGGTGATCTGGGTGCTGCACCTCTTGCTGGTGGAGGACTTGGAGCTGTCACCACTAGAGATGATGCTTTTGTTTTCACTTGGGTTTTTACAGAACTTTCAGCAGCAACCTCAAAGTGTTTGCTTGAATGCATAGCAACTTCATAGCTGTCTATCAGTAGTCTTCAAGCTTAATCTCAAAAATTTAGGATCAAGTTGCACTGTCACAAGAATGCATAGCAATTCACAACTAAGATGCAAACTTTTAGTAATGAGGAAGTAGAGGACTTCTAGGTGCTTCAGCAAATTTTTCAAGAAGCTTTGCCAAAGAGAAATGGGACTTCTTGGAAGGAGAGATCTATGAAACTGTATGAAGACAAAGTGATGTTCAAGTTAACTAAATACAATCATTTTCAATGAGTCAAAAGACATAGGTAATCCAGTCCCTGTTTCTAAGCTGCCAGGTGAAGAGCAAAATCACTTGACAACTAGTTATACATTACAGAGTATGCAATCCATCATGGAAAAAGAGCTGATGTGTGGGAAGTAAAACTGTCAAGGTTCCCTGTGAGAACCAGGAAACAGAGTCAAGTCAAGGCAAGCACAACTGGGACTGGTACCAAACTTGATGCCCTTCTCTTTCTGGTTTGTATATGAAACCACCAAGTGAAATGGTAACCTAGCAGCACCCAAATGAAACTGTAATGTAGCTGTAGATTAAAGCTGCTTCACAATCAAGCCCTACAAGATTCAGCCACCATTGAATAGCTTATAAACCTAGAGAAAAGATTGGTTGGCCTTCTAATATTTGAGATGGAGAAGAACTAGTGATGGGTGGCAACAGGCTAACTATCATCAAAGTCTCCATAATAAAAACTGAAAGCAATGAAGCAAGCAAGATTCATGTGCATTGGAGTTTTGCCACTGTGAAATGACCCCTTTACTGCCAAATTATCAAGGAAAACAATCACACCAGGGTTACCTCTGGTGTATACATCCCTCCCCAACAAAAAACACCGTTGCATCCAATTTCAGTGGAGGAGGAGATTATGAAATTGAGGCCAGATTCTTGGGGCGTCTCCTGCCTGATACCCTAGACCTGATGCTCCTTGCAGGTGAGAAAGGTGCACCCTGGTCTCTGCGAACATCACCCCCTCTCAATCGCTTGTGTGCTTGCCTTCGTGGTGACTTAGGGCCAATGCCTGCCTTCCAAAACCGTACTGATGTTTGCAACAGTCTTAATGCCTCCTCTGCAGCCTGATGCTTTGCTGCCTCCCAGGTGACTCCACTACCCTTTCCTAATGTGCGTCCTGCAACATCCACGTGACAGTGGAAGGCCTGGTGATTTCCAAGCCCACTTGATGGCATAGCCCTAAACTGTACATTGATGCCCTCAGTTGTACACAGTTCTTTCAAAGCAGAAACCACATTGAATGTCTGATCATCCACATCAGACCGATTGTCCCCTAACCGGACATGACCAGAAGTACTAGCAACAGACCGCGTGTCATCATCCATTGCTACTGGTTCAAGACCAACACGCAAGCGAGGATCTCTAAGGCTCCTCCCATGGAGAGGCTGGCCATAATCTCCAGGTCCAGAGTATGAATTGCTCAAGGGTTCTACTCGACGCCCATTTGTGCTTTCATTGGCTAGAAAATTAAGTGCATCTTTTGCAGCCATGGTGTTTGCTTCCTTCTTGGTTCCGCCTGTGCCCTCTCCAACTTTCTCCCCATTAAACATGATCTCCACATTGAAACCTAGTTGTGAAGAAGTTCTTAACTTTGTTCGATACTGAACCATCGCATTCACCTTCTGCCCGAATTCATGCAGAGTACTGACAGCATTGTTAGCATTTGCTCCTAGTAAGGAGGCATGAAATGAGTGTTCCCTTGGAGGGTTAACTTGGATAGGACGTCCTACATCTTCATCATCAGAGAAAACAGATGCATCAGGGCCTGGTCTGTTCTCCTCAAAAAACATCTCTTCTTGGGGTCGATGTTTCTGGAGATTGTCTTGCCCATGTTGCAAAATCAGCAGCCGACGACGAGTGTCAGGGTCAATGTCAGTTTCTGGAACCTCTCCCTCCTCCCGAGCCACAGATCCTTGGATGATGGTACTAGCCAAAGGCCTTTGAAATGTGGGGTGAAATGAGTACAGTGCATCATCTCCAGGTTTTAAGTAAGATGAAGTCTCCCCATCATGTTGCACAATGTCCTGAGGGTCCAAGGAAGGCCAGCTTGTAAGGGATGCTGGGACAAGAGAAGCCCCTTTGGTGGGCAGCTGTAATGGTGACCTCAAGTCTTCATCATAGGGTTGCCCACAGGCCAGCCCATTTGTCTCCTGCTGTTTCATCTTCAACTGAGCTAGTTCCAGAGCAGCCACACCATCATTGGCACACCTTTTTGCACTGATCGTGCCAAACCCTGGGACCACTTCATCCAACATAACACTCTCAGGCAGCATGTAGTTGCAAACATCAGGGGCATTCGGTAAAGTTGTGACATCAGTATCAAATCGAATATCTGCCATCTGATGTGTCAGAATTTCATCAAGGTCCTTGAAAAAACCAGCTCGTACATTACAAGCTATGTTCCTTGCAATGCAAAGTGGTGGTGGATCACAGATAGTTTCTGTGATTGGATCAGTTGTGTATGGCTGGAAGGCTTGCACTTGATGCACACGAGGTTGGTCAGGCTTCTCCCAAACAGCTAAACGGTCGTCAATCACCATAGCCATCTTGGGATGACAGAAGTGACGGGGAAACACTTGCTTCAGCGATTTCTTGGCATCAGATTTGACACAGTTCACACGTTCATTGAGCTCAACAGAATTGATTAGCCGTGCATCTGGATCAAGCAACCGCCACATCTCAAGGGCGTAATCCCTCTCTGACATGGTGCAGATGAAGACTTCAAATCGTCTGCGCCCTTTTTTTGCCATCAAATAGTTCCGCAGATCATCCCAAGCAGGGCGCATCCGAACTAGCACACTTGTATCGCGCACAGTAGGGTTGATTCGAGTAAGGATGAGGTTGTGCTCAAGAAGACGAATAATAGGGCGAGTGATTTGCATCCCTCCCTCAACCACAGGAGCAACAACCTCCGACTGCGCCTTGTACAGCTTCCCATTGTTGAACACCTGGTCCGTCTTGTAATATTGCTCCAGAATTGCTTTGTCTTCTTGGAACCGTTTCAGTGAAGCCAACAGCTGACCTGAGTCGTCTCGTCCCGCCTGCAGGCGTCGGGTAAGAGCGTCAATCCGATCATCAAACGTCTTCATTGTATTGGCAACAATGAGCGTTTCATCTAAGTCCAGCACCATGGCCAGACAGCGGAGATTGAGCAACGGAAGGCAAGAGGCATACATAGCTTCCTCAACAAGGAATCCCCAGAAGCAAGCATTTGCCCCGCCATTCTCAAGCTGTGTCTGCGCCACGGGCATCGCCACCAAGTGAATCTCGACACCACCTTCTAACGGGACCACTGCCGTCTTCGATTCTGTGAGGCAGGAAGAATGCAGGCTGTTAAGACGCCGAGTATCAGTGGCGAGCTGCCGTTGAGAGGGAGCCAGCTTGAACAAGACCCCCGAGCCTATGGTATGAAGCACGAGAAGAGGTGAGCAGCGGTCACTGGAGGCGGAGAAAGAAAGAAACCGAATTTCTTTGCCAAAGGCATGGCTCAAATATGCGTCTGCAGTCTGAGGAGTGAGCACAACTTCACCATAAGAGTCGCTGGCATCAAACAGGCACGTCACGAAGCGATCGCTAATCATATCCATAGCTGGATGCAATGTCGGGGAGTAGTAAGTTGGGCAGATCGATTACCCACTATTCCCATTGCATCCTCGATGCCGTTCCAGCTTTCTTTTCTCAAAGCTTTGGTTCTCGGCTTCTTAGGGTTTAGAGATCCTTGCTGCGATTCTCCCAGGTTCTACGATGATACAGCGTTTCTTCAATGGTTTTGCTTCGCCTTACACATGGAAGTTTGCTCCAGGTTTCCTCCCTGCTGCTTCTCCCATCTGACGTTCCCACCTGCACATGTATAGCTATCTCTTCCTTCTCCTGGACCTCAACAACCAAAGAAAAAGCTTGGCTGGCTACAAAGGTTGCAGCGTCTGGGCACTACTGCACTGGTCAGTAGCCCGTCTCCGTGGAATAGGGTATCTTCCTGCTACACACAACTTAGGGTCAGACGCGAACCTCCTCGTACTCACTCATAGCCTTTACTGTCTCTTTCCCACTGTTTTCCAAGTTTCAGAGTTTCCAACCTCAAACGGTCGGATTCAAGCCAGGAGTCTTTTTAACATGACAAACCCTTCTTCTTCTTCTTCTTCTTCTACCTCTCCTACTTGTACAAGCCCATCATCCTCATTCTAGGTTTCTTCAGCGTTATCAAACCTCAAACTCGCAGAGAGACCACGCCCTATTTGTTTCACAGAGACAAAATAGAACTGCAATCAAACTCAAGAGAGCAGCTATACCAGGACTGTAAAGATACCTCCCTCTGGAATCAAGGGGATGTGGGTGATGGAGACAAAAAGGAAACCACAAGCTGAAAGTTTATGAGAGAGAGAGAGAGAGTGAGCAGCAGCAAGGTTGAGCTCAACAACACACATTCTTAAAACTGTTCCATCGAAGTTACTCTTAGTCTAGGTAAATGATGGTATCAGGCGATCTTAAAGGGGGGTCTCATCGATCAGATGCTTGCGCTCTGGTGATCGCGTGCTACTTACAATTTCGTCAAGAAAGCCGCCATAAGTGAGAAAGCATGGGTTTGCCCTAAGTTAGCTAGGGTTTTCTGCTGGCGCCAAACAAGCGAAGTACTCTGGAGGGACACACAGTGAAGGTAACTAATGAAAGGCTGTGACATCATCACATGTGATATTGCCCAGCTCCAGTCGGTCATGATTCGGTCTCATCTGTGAGGGGTTATTATTCCTTCATCCATCCAGGAGAAGGCTTCTCGGTATTAGTTCAGGTATCAATCCACAAACCAATCAATCGATGAGTTTTTAAAACCATCATCATCAAATACGCTAACTGGACACCTAATCCCTCTGTCATCCGATATCATCTATGAAGTTGTTACACGTTCATTCATCCAAGAGAAGGCTTCTCATTGCGATTCATGCATCAATCCGTAAATAATCCGTGCATGAATTTTTAAGCCTCCATCATCACATGTGCTAGTCACACCTAATTGGTCATCATTTGAGCTCATCTATGAAAGGTTATTACTTATTCATCTAAGAGAAGGCTTCTCATTTAAATTCTTGCATCAATCTGCAAACCAATCAATCAATTAGTGTTCAAATTTCATTTGTCATATATGCTACCCAGCATATTTTTATTGATGAAATTTTGCCAAAAGTTAAATTCAAAATTCAAAAATGAAATGATTTTGGAGGTTTTCAGCTGTTATAATTCCAAAAAAAAACTGAAATTTGTCACATTTTTATATTTGGTTTTCATTTTGTAACTAAAAATAAGAGGATGATTAACAATATGTACATAGCCAAATTTGGCAAAATATTCCTAAAGATGATTTTCATTTTATTTTTTGTGCGTCTTTGTATGGATGATTGCCACTTTGGCTACAAACAAAAATCCCTTTAAAAAAACATTGACACTAGGTGTGCCAAATTTGTTTTCATTTGGTCTGATGTATGGAAGGTTATTAGTGATCACCCCTTCATTCATTCGAGAGGAGGCTTCTCATTTCAATTCAAGCATCAAACCACAAACCAATCCAATAATAAACATGGGCTCAGTGTCACTTTGCACTACCAGTGACTGATTTATTTTCAATGCAACATACTTAACACACTGTTATCTATAACAACAAATGAAATGTGTATATACATAACTCTACAACATAGCTTTGTGTATATATATTTAAAGTGTTTTAAAACATTGACAAAGACATATTTAAATGTAACCATGTTACAAAGAACCAAAAGACAAAAGAAGGACAATAATAAACCCTAACCACAAAGGTGTAAGCATGCACCATAGAAGATGTATTTAAGCAATTTATAATAACATCTAAGTATCCAACAGATGAATAGCTAGATCCAATAGTGCATACTTGAAGGACTCACATATTTTGGATACCCCAGGTTATTTACCATTTTTTATGGTGTTGACATAAACCAGGCTTATTTTTAGCAATAAATTAATACAAACATTTTATTTTATTTTTGGCCAAAAGATTTCTAAAATATTCCACAATGAGTAGTCAAAAAAATGGAATGCACCCAAGTTCGTGTTATATCCTCCCCACTAATGGATGAAGGAAAAATCACATGAGATTCAAGTTGTTGCCAAAAAATTGTTAACTTGCATTGGTTGGTCCTCTTCTATAACAATTGTTTCTTTCAATATAGAAGCCAAAAGTCATACATTTGAATAATTATTGAAGAAATCAAACAAGCATCTCTTTAGGATTGACTACAATCCTTGGTGTAAAACATATCATTTATTTTCCCCTCTTCTTCAATATGCTTTGGCATGTTGCCAACATAATTTCCTCTCCCTCTTGTATGCAATGCAACGTCCAAATCCAATCACTTTGGAAAATCCATTTCTTCTAACATTGTTATTTGGTCAACATTTGAGGTGTGTTTTCTAAACATGCAACCTTGATTACATCTTGTCAAAGACACACCATGTTCATTTCTCCAAACAAACAGTGATTTTCAATATGTTGACAAGGGAAACAATAGTAGACACAAAAAATGTCCACTTATGCGAAAGTTGAAAACAAAAACCATTGAATTTGGTGCATGAAGGGTATGTAAATTACAATTATAAATACATAAACTCCTACAAGTTGAACACTTCATTTAAAATTCAACAAATCACATTGTTGTAGTAGGCTAAAACAAAATGTAAATAAGTAATGAAATGCCAAAAAAAACCAAATTCACATTTGTTGCCAAGTATCATAATAGTTATCATGAAAAAATGAAATTAAAATTGGCATCAATTACACTAAACACAATGAAAACTTCCTAGGTTAAAGAATCTTATGTTAAAGTTCATATCCATAGTTGACATGAACATTTTTAATAAACCGTTTAAAAAGTAAGTAAAGTAATGGACCAAACAAAGCTATAAGCTTGAGGCTAGTTCATAAATATTATTTTCAATAATTTTTAAACAATTTTCTTAACACCAATATCCAATTCCAATGGTCTATGTCCAACGAATTGCATTCTATGTCAAGTCCTATTTTTTCAATTTGATGGTTACTATTTGAATAGTTTACATGCATGTGAGAAAAATACCTTGTGTTGGTTTTCATCTACAAATTACATTGGTAAATGGTTCATAAGGCACATGAACCAAGTTATGAGCTTTGACACACAAAAATCATTGACCACATGTAATATAATTTGGCAATAATGTTGAATCAAATTGTTCGATATCAACTAATGAAACAATTCAAGGTCAAAGTGGGGTAAATTCAAGCTAAAAGGAGCAAACAATGCACCCTTTCTCAATATTTATTCCCATAATATTCCCATAATATCCTAAAAATATTCTAGATGTAAACATTAAAAAATCATCAAAATTTTCATATGATCCACAAATATGTTGCATTATATTATTCTCCAAAGATGCATTTAAAGGTTTTTTTCAAAATAATGTCATTTTTAGTCCATCAAGGACTATATTAAAAGTTTTTAAAATAGCAAAATTCAATAAAAATCACTAATTACAGTGGTTTAGAAGTGTTTTTGATTATTTTATCTTCGTTATATTTGTTTTTAATCACAATTTTTCATAATATATAAATTTAAAAATTATGTAAAAACATTAAAAATTTTGTAACATTAATATAACTTTTTAAACTAAAACATAAAAAACCAAGCATTGATTACATGTTTGTTGGTTTTTTTTTAATTAAATCTACCTAGTGGCATTGAACCAAAATTTTCACCAAAAAAATCAATAGTAATTCAAAATAAAACATATTCCATTTAATCAATTTATTTTCCCATATGTTTCCCTGTTCTTCAAGTAGTTTCAATGATTTCCTTGCTTCCTTCCCTATTTGTGCAATACAACAAAAGAACAAAATTTGCAACATATATAAAGAGATAGAAAAAATTTAAACAAACAAACAATAATGACTATATATATATATGATGGTGTTTGATTATTTGCAATCTAATTTCAAGCATGAAAATAGTGTCATGTCATAGACATGAATGACTATGCACATGGTATGTCATAATGTGCATGAGAAGGCCCATGGCATGGTGCAATGAATGGTGTGAATGGCAAAAGTTGCAACTATAATAAAACTTGATGTTGAGGTAGTAATGAAGATGTTACTTGTGTAATGATGTGGGGATGGGAATGGAAAAGGTGGGGCTACCACATGTTGGCAAGGGATTTTTCTAGTTGTGGAATTTAAAACTTTTGACCTTTTTGACATTTGCTTTCAAAAACACCAACCCGCAAATTATGGAGTCCCTTGGACTTGAACATGCATGAAACTTGAATAAACATCGGGCAAGTATATGATTTATCATGTATTGGTATGGTGATGGTATAAAATTCTTCAAAACAATTTGATACCAAAATGGTTTTAAAACATTAGACAAATAAATATAGATCATATTAATATAACCACAAAAATTTATATGAGTATTCAAATGATGAATACCAACAAGTATTGAACATTAAAATAATATTATGTGAAAAAATACACCTTAAAATATTTTCCATGTTAACCTCCAGCAATTACAACAAGTCATTTATTCAACTTAAAATAAATATTAATAGTAATGTTGGGATCAATCATGCACTCCTTAATTCACATGGAAATTATTTTAAATACATTAATATATATTTACTAATTTTTAGTGATCAAAATTTACAGTTCTTTTATGGTTTTATTTCAACTCAATGGGTTTTTTTTAACTAAATGGTGAAAAAGAACTAAGAAGATGTTAAAAACTACAAATCAAACAACAACCTATTCTCCATTCAAATAAATCAAGGCAAAATACAATGGAAAAAGAAAGAAAACATCACAACTTCACAAATTTCCATTGTCCTTTAAAAAATAAAAATGAAATTCCAACTTGTGCAAAGACATTACTTTGTTTTTATGATACATCAAATCCAGCAACTCCCTTACTCTCTCAAGCCTATATCACACATAAATTAGAACTCAATAAAATGGAATGGAATAATGTCCCACCCAACAAGATCCCCACATCCATAAACCAAGAAGGGCATTTCATCCTTTTAATCTAGGCATTTATTCAAATTCCTCCACAAACCCCCTAATTGGTGGCAATCTAGTTGTGGATTGCCTTATCTTAAAGGATTAAATACCAAGTAATTTCATCCTTTAATAAATAAAAGATGGTAAATGTAAACCTACCACCAGTAACTAAGAAAACACTAGGATGGCCACTAGGCTATAGTGACGTTACATCATGAACATGTGAGCATGAGCTTATGAACATGTGTAGGTGAACAAGACAAAATCTTTTTGAGAATCTCTTGATGACATGGAAAATATATTTTTAAATATATTTTGCCATGAAGGCAAAATATTTTCTTATTTGGACATAATCTTAGCTCATATGGTAGTATATTTTACCACATGGAGATGGATGAATGTTCTATTAATGATTTTTTGGATTAAAAAAATCAATTAAAATAATGTGTTGAATCAAAAAGGATAATGATGTTTTTATTTGGATAAATCTAAAGAATATGGGTGGGTGAAATAGTTTATGTTAACGTTAATTTTGTATATAACATTTCAAGGACATCAATTGTTAACCAATTTACAATTGAAACTATTTTAATACAATGTTCAAAGCAAATGGCTTGTAGGGTTTGGTAACCAAAACACTAAAACTTCTTAAATTATTTGCAAATTATTCTAACTACTTGACCTTTGTAACTTTGATATGACTTGTTAGTTCATGAATTTTGTTCTAGTTCCAAGTTGGATGATGAATGAAAGATTCCATCAGCCCATAGAATATCACATTTTGCATGATGTATTACATGTATTTACAATGCACCCACTCTCCACAACTACCCAATGAGCCTATCAACAATGACACAAAATCCATGCAAATGCATGCAAGCAAATCACTAATCATTACTTCATATTGTTTATAATTTTCAATTTGGACCTAAAGTGATGTAATATATTTGACCATAGTTAGGAGGGGGAACATTGGTGGGTGGCAAGATTTTTGCAACAAGAACATGTTTGACCATCCACTTATTTTGTTGTTGAATTGAAATCTTGAATATTGAAGGACAATGAATATTTTTCTAGTTTTGAATTCTTAAGCATGCATTTGCATCCAATGGTCTGTTGATATGAATAAATGCATCATCACCAAAGAAATTTTTCAAGGGACACCTCAACTTCTTGGAAAGGAGAAAATCAACTTTTTCAAATGTTGTCATTTCATCTTGAGTGAGGTTTGTCCCTTTTTCCACATCCCGCATTACAGGCACAATTCGCCTATTAATTGCATTTTTCTTCTTAGTGCCTTCAATAAAATGATGTTGGTTGTCATGAAAAAACCAAAACTTGTTAATTTAATTGTTGCACCTCTAATTGCATGCCAATTGCCAACATAACAAAGAGCAAAAATGCCACAATTTGTTTTTTTTTAAATGATTTTGGCCTTACAATAGTGGTTATTGTCCTTTTGCAAGGCTGAACATTAAACATTTGACTTGGGGGGGCATCACTCAATGCACCAAACATCATCACCACAAAGACATTATAATGCCTCTTCGTCATTGTGAGTGAACATTGGGAAGCCTTCATGTAAATGGCTTGATTTGCGCCACATCTACATTATGTTAGGTGCAAAGTTCTACAATGTCATCTCCATTCATGGACGAAATAAATTTACATGATCATGTTTATATGAATCCCCTTTTGATCTTAGGGGCAAATATTGTCTTTGTTTGGTGGATCCAAACACTTCTTCACCTTCCAAGTGGGGTATCTTCGATGTATAGGATGAACCTAGAATGAGTTTTGCAATTGTAGTAGCCATGGTTTTGTAAAGGCACTATAGTGGTTTGCTTGCCCTATACAAACACAATTCATCATTGTCTAGATTAGTCCTAGAATGACCACCATGCAAAAAGGCAAAATACAATGCAAATTTCCAAAAAGTTTATGTGTCATCATTTGAAGTGGCAACATACAAGCAAGCACCTTTTTTCCTAGATTATTGGAACCAAATGTTGTAGATATTCTCTAACATGTTACAAGTTGGCATGTTTGCCTCCTTTTCCAATGAATTTTTTTGCATAACTATTCGACAAAATGGAATAAGAACACAACATAAAAAGGATTTATGTCAATTGAAAAAGTGGTGCAAAGAAATCTCACATTTAACATGAATCCTCACCATTGCTTCGTGCACAAAAATGCCATAAGGTCAACTGATGGTTGAGTTCATGAATTACAACTTCAATAATAGATCTCAAAGAGTACCACCAAGACTGGATTGTAACATAACAAAGGTCGGCTTCTTCTAAGGATCTTGCATTATTATATTTGTAATAGAGAGCTTTGTGTCAATCTTGAAACTTAGGAGCAATGAATTGCTTATTGTGCATGTCTAGTGATTGAATCCAATGAAAAAGATAAATTCGTTCCTTGTTAATCATATGAACTTATAATGGGATTTCTAGTCCCGTTGTTAACCAAAATTCTTTGACTAGTTTTTATTGATTTTGTAACTAGTAATAGCTTAACTGATGACACATGTTGAACCAATTATACATGTTGGATAGGTAATTGGCAGAACCGATAGTCAACAAAATAGGTAGTTTTGAAACTTTTTTTAACTGTTAACTACTGTTATTACCAACTAGTGACTGTTTTATTGAAACTATTTAAGTTTGGAATTACCTTGTATAGAACTAGAAAAAACTTTAAAACTTTTTTTTTCTTTTCATTTTGAAATTAAAATTGAAACACTTAAGTTTTTTCATTCATGTTTCTTGAATTTTTCATGCAATTTGAGTATTTATTTGTTAGGAGTTGTACATAGGAATTTTTACTTTTTCATTTTGAATGTACAAGTTGGTATTTTTAGAACCTATTATTTAGTAAATAAGAGGTCAAAAACTTTGATGGGAATATAGAGAAACCCATTAACATTTGGCGACCACATAATGGATCAAATTTTAAAGCATTCACACTTAAAATTTATAGTTATATTCATTATTTAGTCTAGATTAAATTTTAAAAGCACTAGCACTTTAATTTTTTTGGTTTATATCATTTTTTGATTGATTTGTGAAGTTTTAGGACAAAGGTTTCTATTTGTTGACGGATTTTGAAAACATTAGATAATAGGTTGGAATTAATGTAAATTTTTTGAAGGAAATCAAACGTCCAATCTATAGAAAAACTTCTACAAGTTTTTGACTATTTGGAAAAGTCTATTTAAATTTAGGTTCAAAAATAATGCAAAGGCTTCTCTATAACCTATTGATTTCAAAAAATGTTAAGAGTAGTCAATATAAGTCTTAAAAAATAATTAGATCAAGTTATACATCAACTTGCATCAAAACTTACACAGATACAAGATGAACAACAAATGCAACCTATGGGAAATGAACCAGTGAATGCACCAAACATGGATGTAGCACATCGGGTAGAAGCCAATGAACGACATCAAAATGCAACTAAACTAGTTATGTAGAGAAACTCAATTGTGCTCTCAATCACTCACTAAATGACACCATAAACATCAACCCAACCATGGGCAATGCATGCTCATAATGGTGACAATCATGATCATGTTCAACAATTTGATGAAGTTGTCTCCATATGACAACAATGGCAATTTGCAACCCTTGGTTACTACATCATAATGTTCTTTTCTTTCAATTCTTCCTATTACTATTCCAATCATACTTCTCACCATGTATCTCCAATTGGGAATTAATCATTTGGAGTGTCCCAAGATGGATTGAAAAGCGATGGTGTATTCCAATGTTATTGTTTGGGGTAGTAAAACGACCTTATGGCATATTTGCTATGCATTCCTAAAATTAGGTCCTTCCTTGAATGAACATCACCTTCAATACTTTGGTCGTTATTGTCATTAGGTTCACTATTTCCCTTGCACATTTATGTGCCTTTTCAATGTGATACTATGTTTAATCTTGGGATTGTTGTCAATATTTTCTAATGCACTATGTAGGGTAATGTTTATTTTTCTTTTTGCCACTAATACTATTCTTGTTGTTACATTGTTAGCTATATCAATGAGACTTTATGCAAGAGGAAAATTGTATCTATTTTCTAATTTAGTTCTCTGTAATCCTTTGGTATTTTTCCTTGTGACGTCATATAACCTTTTGTGCACTATTGTTATTTGTCAATTCATTTTATTAATAGTATGTTTCTGTCCTTATGTATTTCGCATCGAATATTTTAGCTTCAATTCTTCATCTATTTTTCAATTTGAATTTTTGATGTAGTGGCATTTTTTGTCTTCTTATTGTTATACTACTATGAAATTTATCTTAATGTTTGCCTTCTTCTTTATTCTTGATGGCTACTTTCCATGTTGTAGGAAAGCTAGATCTTACCATCTTGGTTTTTAAATCTAAAATTGTCCAAGTGATTGAAAATGTCCTCTTTGCAATGTTTGTGTTCTGACGAGGATCTCTACATATTTCTAAAGATGTTTCTTATGTTGAAAACAACTTTGTTTTAAGTTTTGTTTATCAAATTCTTGATGTGAATTTTGAAAGGATGTTTTGGACTATCGCCAATGGTAGGTATCAAATCATTGGTGAACATGCCTTAACAATTTTTAGGATTTTTTTTTTAACATCGAGCACAGTTACATTATTGGTAAACATTTTTGTGGAAGGTGTCATGATGAAGGAAAATCCCAATATTTTTTAACGAAGTTCCCACTACTCGAAGTTTGTTGTCCTGTTGGTGGAGTTAGCATTTATCAACCTTTGTGATTCTTCTAATGAAAATGGCCCATCCCTTCCCAATGTGGTTGTCCCTTTCAATGTGAATTCCCAACTCATCGAATAGCAACCTTTGCACTTGGATGTGTCACAAGTGATTCCTTTCACTAAGGTTGTTAATTTGCTAAAAGTAATGTCTTTAACCTTGCATGCTTCTTTTGAATTAAAATCCCTTAATTATGGTACCATCACAATTGGATTTATGAATTGTTTTCCCACAAAATTCAATGGTGACATTTTATTTGAACTTCTTCATGTGCATCATCCATTGGGACATTCGGCACAATTGCAAGGTATGGACAAAAAGTACAATGGTCATGTTTGGCACAAGTTACAAACTAGTAACATCAATAATGTGTTTGGATTGGGCTTTAAAATGACCAAATGCCTTGGACATTTGTATTGTCGAAATGATTCATGGCTTCTATTTCAATGTTCTTCTTTGTGTAATGAAGTTAATTGGATTGGTGATTATTGCCAACCACTGATAGTTAGGCAATGTCTTGTGAAATCCTTTATCTATACCATCAATTGTAAGTTCTACAACTCTTTCACCCACTTGTCTACAAACTTGTAGTTGTAGAATGTATTATGTTGTTCACAAATTTCCAAATATTTCAAAAGTCATAATCCACTTGGGCACCCATTCCATCTAATTACAAAAGGGATTTCTAGATAATCCTTCTAGGAGATTAAGAACATGGTTGTAGACAAAGTCTATCACATATCTTCGACTATTGCTTCGTTTGCGAGTAAGACTTTTATTTCTCGTCACTTGTTCAACAAAGATGGAAAAGGTCCTACAGAGTTCATCAAAGGTGAAAAACTAAATCAAATGTTGTTAAAGTTCATTCCTTTTTGCTCTCTTGGCATATGCAATTTGATTGTTTCATTGAAGCATTGTCTTAATAACCTGGGCTCCATTGATTATATTTTTAAATTGAAGGCACTATTCGGTTATAATTATATTTAGGAATTTTTTTTTCCTAGTTAGCAAGCTAGGCACAAGGTTTATTTGTTCAAAATGTTTGTCGATGGAATTACATCTAGATTTGATCTGGTTTGGCAAATGTAACCAAGTGACATTTGCAAAATGTGTGGATGATGTTTGATCATGTAAAACGTGTTCAAGGATGGACGACCATGGCCTGTCACATTTATGACCCGGTCTATTGGAAGGTCATGATGATTACGGTCTATGACATGTAATCCAAGGACACGGAAGCTCAATGCATTTTGTGGAGGAAGTTGAATGCAATTGTTGAAAGGAAAGGGTTGGGTACGTCCATTTTCAAGGGGCTCATGGTAAATGGTGTGCAAACATATTGGAATGTTGTTTGCATTGTTTATGAGACTAGAGATCCTATGATCAAGATAGTTAACAAAGAGTAGACTTACTTTTTCCATTGGATTCAATTTTGCAATAGACATACCAAGGAGTTGATCACTCTTGAATTTTGGGTGCAAATATACAAAAATAGGCTAAAAATAACACTGCAAGTAGAAAACACAAAATCGTCAACTTTGAAGCATAGAAAGTAGAACCTAATCTTTTAAAACATACCAAAAATTTACAAGAGTGTATGTAGGATGGTATGGATATGTTTTTTAAAGCTTAAGATTTTGTGTTTCCTTTCTTTTCAACCTACTTTCACTTTACTTTCCAAATTTACATCATTGTCCCGTATTGCACAAAGTAATGTAAAAGTATATTAATTAATTATCATTTGACCAAAAAACTCATATGTCCTTCCTTTAGATTGTTAGAGGATTGTTTTGACATATTATATGCATGTGTTAATGTTTGGGTTCATATAGAAAATCATGTTTTAAACGCATAATTATGTTAATTAGGGAAACTATTTTTTAAAGGCTTCACATTATCATAATTGAAATATTAAAGTTTCAAAAAAAATATCAATATGCATGAGAACTCAAACATCAATATCACAACATTTGAATAATTTGATTTTGAAAAAGTACCAAACATTAACTTGCAATAAATAGATTAAATGATGAAAGTAATAGAATACTGAAATATGACCATATGTGGTTTATTTAGTATATCAAATACATTCTAAAATTTGTAGCATTGCTAAAAGCCTTAAAATTCAAAAATGCAAAGTTTATTGTCACCTACTTCTAATTTTTGACCAAGAATCACCAATTGGCCTACTTTAGCATGTTTATGCCCTTCCATGATTAACAAAAAGCCTTCTGTTATGACTACAAGAAAGCCACATGTTTGGAGGAACTTAATTTTCAATATGCTACCATTCGATCTTGGTGGTACTTGTATGGACCTACAAGCAAGGGCGCCATTCACATGCTCAATAATTGGCTTGGCTTTTGGCACTTTCGTGTGTGACAATGGGGAACTTTCATGTTGGATGTAAGTTCTATCATACTATTGTGTTCAAATCTTATTTTCCATGTCTATCTTGAATTCTAACTTCATTTATTTGCTTGTAGAAATTTTCTTTGGGCAAGGAAGCTAATATATTGACTTGTAACTTATCTGAAATAGTCCACGGCATTTTGTTTTAACAATTTGGCAACAAGGGTACTTGCCTCTTTACTACAATGTTTAACGATTATGTGTGAACATTCAAACAATCGTCATTGTATTATGTCGTCTTACAAGGAGGTGCATCTAGGACCAATTCGAACAAGAATGAATTACGCTTGCATAGGGCTAGTCAGTCTAAGGACCCAATCAAAATTGTTGTTATTGTTGCCACATACACCTCAAGCTTTAGTTTTTTTGCTAGAATATCGCACTTGGATGGTGAGGATGTGTTTGGATAAACTAAACGAAAGGTAAACCTTCCACTTGGGTCAAAAACATATTCACACCTCCATGATTAGATAAACTTTTCTCATCTAAAAGTGGTTAATGCAATAGCTCCAATCAACCAATCATTAGTTGTTGATGTGGGAGAAGGCAACAACATTGATCCTGTTGTTACCGAGAATGGTACGGAGGTCCTTGAATGCCTTTGTGGGGATGGCATTCGGCAAATCGAACATTGTCCCCAGAAGGTAAACAATTGTTGCTTAGTGTTGCAAAAAGACACAAAACATTATTGCAAAGCTATAATCATTTCAAAACAAATAGATTATGTTATATTGGTTACTAATCTATAACCTAAGGTGTATCATTTGAGTTACATAAGTTTTGGTTTTGTCATGATGACCTTATGCGTTGTGTGGGAGGGACAAACAAGAAATATGCATTCATTCAATAAGCCAATCTTACCTTCCTTATGGCTTGTGCAAGAAGGGACAAATCTCACTCAAATTGAAGTGGTGGCATTAAGGGAGGCTAGTTTCTTGTTCTCGAAAAAGACAATATGTCCCTTCATTAATTTGATTATGCACAACATATCTACACCCATGAAACAACCTCCTGGATGTGCCCCTTAGAATCTCTTTAGTGATGGTACTTTTGCCCTTGTCTATAAACCATTGGATTTAGATGCTTGACCAAAATCAAGGAATGGGAAAAAGATTCATTGTCCCAACATTTTCAAGCTATCCATTCTATAAGAAAACAAGTGGGAGATGGAATGAACTCTTGAAGCCACACTATTAACTCCCCAAAACATTTCTTTTTGGGAATATGGACAGATTTATTGCTTCCTTTCAAAATTGCCAAAAAATCGTAAACAATATGAGGTAATGATTAGTGATTATTCGACTTGCAATTGCATGGATTTTTCTTCCATGATGGCTTCGTCCCTGAGCAAATAGGGGTTGCGGGTGCCCTATAAACACTTGTATTATATTTTGTAATATGCCATGTATTCTAGGATTTAAAAACCATTCATTCATTATCCATCCTGGAGTTGGAATGAGGTTCATAGATTATTAAATCATGCCAAAGCCTTGGAGGTAAATTAGGTTACAAAGTCATTAGATTATCGTTAAATAAGATCATTATGGGTTATGTTTTTTTGGAATTTATTATACTATAAAAATGAAAATATTTTTCAGCATGATGTGTGTAATGCACTATTCACTAATTTCTCAAGCATTTTCCCATTCCATCATTATGTGGACTTCCTATCGTTGACTTATTATGTGACTTGACTTAACTTACACAATTATTATTTCACCCTTTTACATTGTAATGTAGTTCTTTTGAGTTTTGCCTTTGACACCTTTTTTTGCAGATGAAGTTGGACATGAAAATTATGTGAGTCCAATAATTTCCATTTGTCATAATTGTTTTGGAATTACTGTCATCCGTACATTCAATTAATCAAAAGTTTATTCTAAATAATTTGTCTACTTCCAATTATCATCCAAAAGTTCATTCATGTTCCACATTCATTTAAGTATTTCATCATTTTTATAAGTTTCATCCATGTAGATGTGGTTTTCATCCAACATAACTACTTTGGAATGAATTCCATCCATACATTTTAGCACGTTTATCATCCAAATTATTCCTCAACTTGTAATTATCATCCAAACTTTTCGTCCATTTTGTGACTTTCATCCATGTACACATGGAAAAATATTTTCCACATCATTCATATGTGGCATAGGGATATTCTAGAAATATTTTGTCCATGTCATCAAAATATTCCAAAAATATCCATTCCTATTCACATGTTCATGCTCACAAGCTCACATTCACACGTTCGCTTTGTAACATCATTGTCTTGAAAGAAGATGGTAAATCTATCCATATTTAGAGAAGGAGTGGTTAAGGGAGTTAATAATGTGGCTTCTAGAGTTCATCCCACCTCCCATTTGTTTTCTTACAAAATGGATAGTTTGAATGTGTTGGGATGACAAAATTTCTTTTCACTCTTTGCTTTGGGCCAAACATATGGATTTGATGGCTTATAAACATGGTAGAAAATAACATCACCAAAACAATTCCAAGGGGCACATGTCGAAGGTTGGTTTAAAGGTGCAAATCTATTGCCCCGATGTTAACCATATTTTTCAGTGAACCAATTTTTTAAGCTTTAATTGATGAATTGTAACTGATAGTATAATTGTTAGTAATTTAATTGGTGACACCTATTGAACTGATAATATGCATAATCTATAGTTAACATAACATGTAGTTGGAAAAATAGGTAATTAGCAAAACATGTAATAGATTTTGAAAATTGTAGTAGTTTATAATAATTTTACTAGCTAGTTTTTATTAATTGATCAAAACAAGGAGTTTTATCAACAATTATGATTATTTCTTACAATTTTACTTGTTAGTTTTTATTAATTGATTAGATAAAACTAATTACTATTTAAATGATTTGCATAAAACATTATAAAGTTCAAACTTAGAGTATAAAGGAAGGATGGTAGAACATGAGAAACATTAGATCTCTACTTTCCATACTTACATTCTAAATCTCTAATGTACAAACTTGGCATTTTGATTTTTTAATACAATTTTGTGTTTTCAAAATGAGTTGGAGTACTTGTTGACATTAAATAGTACATGTTCATAATTTAGGAAAGGAGATTTGCATCAAGTGGGAAACAAAAATATTTTGTTAACATTTAACGACCACACAATGGAATGAACTTGTAAACAAACATGTTAGCAAATTTTAGTTTTTTAGGAAAATATTTTGTAATAGATTAAAATTCATGAACAAAAATGTTCCAAATATATAATTGTTTTCATCATTATATAGATCATATTTGAATAACAAACTTGCTTGAAATTTTGGTTTGTATTATGTTTATTTGTTTTGTGAAAATTTTAGGATTCAAGTTACTATTTCTTGATTCAGTTTGAAAGCATTAGGAAATAGGGTGAGGTTAATGTAGAGTTTTTGAAAATACAAGACACCTAGTCTATAAAAGATTTTTTTTACAAATTTTTGATTGCTGGGAGGGGACATTATAGTCTTATGTTAAAAAATAATGTAAGGGTTTTCCTAGAATTTATTGATTTTATAAGATGTCAAAAGTAGTCACTAGAAGTCTTATAAAACAATTAGAACAAGTTAGACATGAACTTGTTAAAAAACCTACACAAAAGCAAAATGAACTACAAGTGCAACCCATGGGAAATGAATTGGTGAATGTATCAAATGTCGATGTAGCACAAAAGGAAAAAGGCAATGAATGACATCAAAATGAAGCCACATAGGTGGTGCAAAGAGACCAAGTAGTGCTTTCTAACATTCACTAAACACCACAAATATCAACCCAACAAAGGGCATCGAATGTTCAAAATGGTGACAATGTGATGGAGTTGTTTTAGCATAACAACCATGGTGATCTATAACCTCAAGTTATTATCTACCTAGAATTGGTGCACCTACATTGATTACATTTGTTAATTTTCAAAACTAACCACCAAACACCAATATTAATTTGGTACCCACTAATTTTGGAAATGGAATGATTCTAATTATTCAATAGGCCGGAACAACTCCATCACATCAATCAAAGACCTTCCAATCAATTAGTTTCCATACCAAATCAAAAATTTGGTGGACCTCGAACAACACCCATAGTTGTTCAACAAGAAACCACATACCAACAAGACACCTAGCTAGTGATGTTAGTATTTGGTCAAGGTGAAAGATGACAAGTTCCACACCATAGAGTAGTTTCAAGAGGAAACAAAGATGTTGGAATTGTAACCTATTCATAATGTCAACAAGTGGGACACTTGTTCAATCATTGCGCTTTTGTCAATGATAGATTAAAACAATTACTAAGGGAGGAGGTGATGAATGTTTGACTTGTATTTCCAACCACTATGACAATAATACTTAATGTATATATATTAGGAAATCAAGCCATGAATCCTAGTATAGGTTATACAACATTACCTATTAATTATTAATCAACTTGGTGACAATTTGTTATACTAATTATATTGGGTAAAAATAATGTTTTGCCTATTTTTAACATACACAATGTGGTATAATGTCATACCCCCTTTTGTACCTTTAGATCCTAATTTGTATCCAACATACCTGAGTGGAACCATAAGATTTGATCCATCTATCTTTAATAATTATATATGTTATGTACTTGGATTATGTATCCAATATCCAAGCAACTTGTTGTACCACCTACATATACACCACATTCTATTGGAAATGGTTCAACCAATAACTAGTGGGGACAGATAAGTTGTTTAGTAAAATTTTACTACACTAATACCAACCATTGTATAAGTTAATACCAATTTACCAACTCATGTACCCAAAGGTTTTAGTCACCAACCACTGGACGAAAGACAACTTGGAAATTCACATGAAGAAAATTCACCTAAAGGAGATTTGCCTAGAAGACCACTATTCAATCCACTTGTTGGATCATTTGAATGGCCAACACTTGCCCCTCACATGTTTATACCACCATGGTATCAACAACATGTTGTACAACCTATACAAGAACCGACAATCAAATTGCCATATAGGAAGTTACAATATCCAACCTATGTCAAAGACATTGATCCTTATGTTCACATCAAATTATTCAAGAAGGCCATTAAAACTAATAGTGAAATAATGGAAGCTGCCATCATTAACTTGTTTGGTTTTACTCTTAGAGATAATATTTTTAAAGGGGGTGAAAACTTTGTTGAATACCATCTAATTGCACATTTGAAAAGCTGGAACAAACATTTTGCAAGTGTTTCATAATGGTGAAGAATGATGAAGAGGTTTACATGCAATTCATGTGAAACATACAACAATAAACCATTGAACATGTTGAGGTTTATTATGAATGCATGTTGAAATTAGCAAATTGTGTCGTAAACCACTATTAGAAATTTTGGGTTTTGCAACTGTCTTTTGCAACTAAAATTCAGTTGCATGCGACACATGCAACTGCAAATTTGTGCAGTTGCATAAAACAAGTTGCACATGACATCCAGTTGCATGCGACATTACATATACAACATGTATATACAGTCTTAATATACATGTTCATACATACATACAAATCCAAATGTAGTTGCACCTTATGTGTAACTCTCCTTGTAACTACAATGCAACTAATCAAAATATGACACATGTTTAAAAATTAAACAACTAACATATGGACACGTGTCACTATTTAATTTTTTTGTGTTCTCAAAATTAAAATTCATTGGATTAATCTCAATCATTGAAGTTTCTGCCACTAGGATGATGACACGTGGCACACCATGGAATGTTCATTGACCATTTGACACGTGTTCATGTAACACCAATTATATGGTGACACGTGGTAATCAAAACCCACCTATTTTAAAAATTTTAAATATTAATCAATGAAATCTAAATCGTCCAATATATGGCTAATAAGGTATTGACACGTGGTGCATAAGTAGGTAGGTAATAATTAAACCCTACTAAATAGGTTTAATTAGGTATGCAAGTAGGTTAAAAAGTAACTAGGCTTAGGTCATATAGGTAGGTTTAAAATAATCCGATTTTATTTTTAGGTTTAACCATTTCACAAAGGTCAAGTTTTTTTCATTCACTCATCCCCAATGACACTTAATACTTGGTTAATAAATAGCTATTGCTCATACTTATATGCTGAGCCAAATAAAATTTGAAGCCAAAGGATATGGGTTAAAACATTCCATTGCAAACCTTATGAATCAACTTAGTTGCACATTACATGCAACTACTGTATTAGATGATACCAGCCAGGGCAGGACTCTATTGCATTTGGTGTCCAAAGTAAACTTGAAGCCCTCCTCTTGGCGCATCTAGCAAACTAAGAATCATTGAAAACAAATTAGAAATGAGAAAGTTATGGCCCCCAAAGTAAAGGGGGTCAAAAACTCAAAAAAAAAACTATTGAACACTACAAAGGCCAGTTCTTAAACATCCAGAAAGTTCATTTTATGTTGTTTTTTTGCTATTAGAGTTCCAATGTGATTTGTAGGACTTCAGGTGGCGCTCCTATATCACTTTAAATCGTTTAAAATGAACAAGAAATAAGAAAGTTATGAAGTTTGAAAGTAGGAGGGGTCCAAAGAAAAGAAAAAAACAAAAAACGTTTTGTAACTTGGAAAGCTTATTTTTCTTCTTGTTAGTTTTTCATTACTCCTTTTCTTTTGCACTTCAAAAATGATTATAGGATATTTTAAATAATTATGATTATTTAATGAAAATATTATTTTAATATTATTATCTAGCTTAAATTAATAATTAACTTAGGATGTTTATATACTTGTAGGTTATTAATGTAGCCTATTTAAATTAATATTTTTACATAAATAATAAATTTTAAATATATAATACCTATTGAGTATATATACATATAATTGATTATCATTATAATTAAAATAAATGTTTAATTAATAATTACGATTAATTATAATGAAATTTAATATTATCATATTAATTGATTTTGAAAAAAATAAATAAATCAAATTTACATTTTCTGAAAAAATATTCCAAAATAAAATAAAATAAAACATATTTAAACCATGGTTTAATTTAATTTAATTTAGCATAATTAACCATTGTTAATTTTAGCTTAATTTAGTTTAGCCATACATATTTTAACTTAACTTAATTGAACCATATTTATTTTATCCTAATTTAATTTAGCTTAATTTAGTTTAACCATAAATATTATAGCCTAACTTAATTTAACCATAATTAATTTGGCCTAATTTAATTTAACCATATTTATTTTAGCCTAATTTAATTTAACTTAATTTAGTTTAGCCATAATTAATATAATCTAATTGAATTTAACCCAACTTGATTCATCCATAATTAGTTTGCACTAATTTAATTTAACCATATTTAATTTAACTTAATTTAATTTAGCCATAATCATTTAAGCTTAATAAATTTAACCATGGTTAATTTTATCTTAATTTAATTTAGCCATAATTATTTTGGCCTAATTTAATTTAACTATGGTTAGTTTAGCCTAATTTAATTTAGTTTAATTTAGCCATGATTAATTTAACTTGATTTAATTTAGCTTAATTTAAATTAGCCATAATTAGTTTAGCCTAATTTAATTAACCATGGTTAATTTAATTTTTTTGTTTATTTAACCTACGTTAGTTTAGCCATGGTTATTTAAACCTAGGTTAGTTTAGGCTAGCCTAAGTTAGCATGGGGTTAACTTAGTATTAGAGGTACATAACACTATTGTAACCTATGTAGATATATTAAGTATAATAATTTAAGTATGTATAAGTTTAGGCCATTATTTTTATGACATGTGTCCATGTTGTATAGATTTAGTTGCATGTTAGTTGCACATACAACCGTATGGCCCAAAAATTATACAATACCAAATTTGTAGTTGCAAATATGACCAAGATAATTGCAAACGACAATTAGTTGCATGCCAGTTGCATAGTGATTGGTTGCAAATGACAAGATTTCTAGTAGTGACCTTAGCCTTGGGCTCACGACCAAGGCAAAGGCTTGCAAAGGTGTGGGCCAAATGTGAAGACCGGGAGTCACATTTCATGCTCCTAAAGTGTGGGAGAATGTGAGAGAATGTGAGAGAATGAACCCCACACTCCCAAGTGAGCTCCCATTTTGGGAGTTGGAGTCTCGATGGATTTTCAAATCTTCATAAAACAATTACAGGGGTCAAAATCAATTGGATTGAGGAGTTCCTTATATAATTAGAAATCTCTTGGAACTTATATGTTTAAAATGGGCTTGCATGACCCATTTAAACACTTCAAACATAAGTTATGGCCAAAAGAAGGGTCAGGATCAAATTAGCAATTTGACTTCTGACCATTAAAAGTTGGGAATTGCTTTGATTTCCTTGTGTTCAGGTGGCGTGCCACATATTGTTGGAAAGTTCTTAATAAGGGTTACAACTTCATTTTAGACATCACTGTAATCAAAGGTTTTCACACAAAGTTATGGGCCCCCAAAGTTGCAAGAGTCCCAACTTTGGGATTTTCGGGACTCCCACTTGGGAGTCATGGGACAAAATGACATTTGGGTGTTGATCCCATGACCAAACACAAAATATACTATAAGGGGGAAGGTGGTGGCTTCCCCCAAGTTTAGGTCGTGGTGAGTCTTGTGAATCCATGTTTGCCCATGGTTCGTCCGTGCACCAAGGTGCTCCAACTACACATTAACCAACTTATTGTTTAGTTTGTGCACGTTAGAGCGGATAACTAAATTGCTTGTCGATCTTCCTAGTCCCATCCCAGAGCTCTAACACACCCTTCTACCTTCGAAGTGTTGTGAGCCAAAGAGTGCGTTCCAACTCCTTCTCCTTTCCTTGTCTTTACCTTTGGATTCACAATTGAGTTCATAAAAAAGCTTGAGGGTGCATCAAATTGTTTATAGGTTATAACAACATCTATTTTCTCCATCGTTGTTTTCAAAGCGGTGAATTCAATGTAGAATATTCTAAAGACAAGATTTCAATTCATTTCATAAATTTTGATACTACAAAAAATTCACATAACAATATGAACATAGAAACCACTACAAATGTTTGTACTTCTCTATTTTATTGAATTTGAATTACAGCAAAATTCCATGTTTTGTTGAAATGAAATCAAGACAACAAAAATAAAATATGTTGTATATCAAAACAAAATTTGTGGTTTTCTACTACAAAAATACTTACAAGTATACTTATTCTTCCAAAATTATGTGTTAAAAAATCAAATCTTTTTATCAAGATCTCCCATTTTTAGACAATCCCAAGTCACATCATCATGATTCAAAACCAACAAGATTTCAAAATTTAAACCTACAATGTCCAATGAGTAGTCCTTATCATAAATGCCTTATTCATCCAAACCATGTAATCATCATACCCCCTTAACAAGGGGCTAGGTTCGGGATGAGATCTTGGTTGCCACAATGGAATGCCAAGCGATTAGGAGGACCATGTGGTGAAAGTCAGGAGCCCTATTGGAGGTAACAATAATCAGACTTGGGTGGGATGGAGAAAATTAGAATGATCCCTATCTAGTGCTTTAAACTCCACTAAAAGGAAGGGTGGGAAAAATAAATGGGGTAATAACCCTTTTTTCTTTCCTCACATTGTCAGTTGTTTACAAAGTTTGGCTCAAAGGGACCTCAACAAAGGTGTCATAAGAGGGAGGTTGGGTTGTTTTCTTCTTTAGCTTTCCCTTTCCTTGGAGGCCATTTTCTACCTCCCACCTTCAACCTATGTTTTTATAGAGCTTACAAAAGTTTCTATGAAAGAGGGTTTGATATTCTCCTTCAAGGGAATTTCCAAGGTGGGGGTGTTTTCTTTCAGACAATTGAGGTACTAGCCACAATGAAAAAGATGGGGAGTAGGCCGATCTTTGAACAAGTCCTTCTAGAACATAATGTTATTAGATCGGCCTACTTTAAACAGGTCTTTTCGAAACATAGTGTTCTTAGATCGGCCTACCTTAAACAAGTCCTTTTGAAACATAGTGTTCTTAGATTGGCCTACCCTAAACAAGTACTTTTGGAACATAATGTTATTAGCCTTAGGGTCATGCTAGATGTCCAAAAGATTGGGAATTTGATTACTGGCACCATGGAATAATAAGACATGATAAAAAATATTTATAACATAATAAATAACACCTTCATATAAAAATTTGATAAATGGGTACTAATTTTTCTTATCACAACTCTAACCTTGGGTTCGTGACTAAGGCAAAGGCATGGAAAAGTGTAGGTTGAGAATGCAAGCTAGGAGTCACATTCACACTTTTGAGAGTGTAAAGGAATGTGAAGGTATGAGCCCACACACTCCCAAATGCACTCCCACTTTGGGAGTTGGAGTCCTAACGGACTTTTGAATTTTCAAAAAGTGATTTAAGGGGTCAAAGCTCATTGGATTGAAAAGTTATTTACATCATTAAAAATTTCGTGAGACAAAAATGCTTAAAATGGGTTTGTATGATTCATTTGAATGCCTCCAACACAAGTTATGGTCAAAAGAAGGGTTGGGAATCAAAGTGTCAATTTGATTCCCAACCAGTAAAAGTTTAAAATCATCTTTAATTATGTGTGTGCAAATGGCACGCCACATATTGTTGGAAATTTTTCAACAAGGGATACAATATTGCTTTAAACCTTGTTTCAATCGGAGGTTTGCATAAGAAATTATGGGCCTCCAAAGTAGTGAAGTCCCAATTTGTTGCAACCCTAACTTCGGGCTCGCGATCAAGGCAAAGGGGTTGCAAGGGTGCGGGCCAAGAGAAAGCCCAAGAGTCACATCACATACTCTCGAGAGTGTAGGAAAGTGTGAGGGAGTGAACCCTCACACTCCCAAGGCAATTCCCACATTGAGAGATGGAATCCCGGTGGACTCTTGAAACTTTAGAGAGCGATTTCAAGTGTCAAAACTCAATGTCTTGTGACGTTCTTTATATCATTGGAAAGCTCTTGAAACTTAGATGTTTAAAATGCGTTCGCATTGATCATTTGGATATTTGAAACACAAGTTATGGCCAAAAGAAGTGAATCGACTTAATTTACTTATTTGTAGATGGCGTGCAACATATTGTTGGAAAGCTCTCGACGAGGGCTACAACTTTGCTTCATACTGCATCTCGATCCAAGGTCTTTTCGCAAAGTTATGAGGCTCCAAAATCGCGGGAGTCCCAACTTGGGCGATTTCGGGACTCCCACTTGGGAGTTTCGAGACAAAAAGCCATTTGGATGTGGGCCCTATGGAGAGGTGCAAAGTATACTATAAGGGGGAAGGTGGTGACTTCCCCTAAGTTTGGGCCGTGGTAAGTCTTGTGTGTTCGTGTTGCTCGTGGCTCGTCTTAACACCAAAAGTGCTCCAATTACGCACTAACCACTTTGTGTGGGTTTTGTGGAGGCATGTGTGAATGACTGAAGCTTGTTAACTCTTCCTAGTCCCATCCCAGAGCTCCAGCACGCCCCTCTACCCCTCAAAGTGCTGTGAGCTAGGGAACGTGCCCCGACTCCTCTTTCTTCCGTTGTTTTTTACTTGGACTCACATTTGAGTCTTTCAAGGAATTGGGAGTGTGTCATAATTTTAGGAATTTTGGGAAGTGAGTCCCATGAAAAATGACATTTGGGTGTAGCCCCCATGGCAAGTCACATAAAATACTACAAGGGAAAAGGTGGTGGCTTCCGTTAAGTCTAGACCATGATGAATCTTGGGAATTTGTGTATGCTTGTGGCTCGTTCATGCACTGAAAATGTTCCAACTATGCACTAAGCAACTTGTTGTTTGGTTTATGCAGGTCCATATGAATAATTGACCTGCTTGTCACTCATTCTAGTCCCCATCCCAAAGCTTCAACATGCCCTTCTGACCTTTGAAATGCTGCAAACTAGGGAATGTTCTATAATTCCTTTCACTATCTTCATTTTCAAGCTTGCATTTGAGTCTTTCAAGGAATTTAAAGGTGCATCAATCTTACTTTCAATGTCGAGACAAAGGGAAGCCTTATGGTGATGTAAATATAAATATGCCTACCAATAAACACTTAAAAATCAATTTGAAGTCGCTTGAAAATGGAATGAAGTTGGATTAGTGGAATACATGTCCAAAACCTGAATGATAGCCTCATTGCTCTTAAGTTGTTATTATAATATTTGCTTCTTTTGATGCCATCCTTAAGTTTAAACTTAAGGAGTAGCTTATCATTAGCTTCCACATTATATATATGAGAAGAAAGAGATCATATTCGAAACCTTTCTCATAATCAAGGAAAAATAAAAAAATGTTGCATCAAAAAATTTGCACGCTTTAATTTAAGTTGTAAGAATAAAAGCAAAATAAAAAGGAATGTGTCAAAGATTATAAAAAAAAAAAAAAAAAGTCATCTCGAAATAGAATACTTGATGCTAAAAGGTTGCTAACACACCCCCAATTTCCTTAAGGGACTCAAAACTAGGATTCTTATTGTCCCAAAATTTTGGGCATTCGTATCTTTCTCAATATAAGTCTGTTTTGATAATACAAGGATGGTACCCTATAGCCCTTGGAAAGATCTTTCCAATGGTGGATATCATGTCCCTATTGGACTTCATTTGACCCTTTTTTTTAAGGGATTTATGGTTGAAAGTCAAATTTTCAATTTGACTGCCACCCTTTTTATTGATCATAACTCATGCAAATTAGGTTTAATGAACAATGAGAGGGAAATTTAAGCATTTATGATTAAGAAATTTCTAATGGTGTCTTGTGACGCACTCCCAAGTTCTTAGTTAGACCCAAGATGGGTCTGAATTACTCAAATAGTGGAATTGTGAGGAATTCGGGGCACGCTCCCAACTCTCAGCACTAAAAGGGGTAGAGGGGCATGCTAAAGCTCCAATATAGGACTAGGAAGAGTGACAAGCTTTAGTTACTTACTCGAACCTACATCAAACCAACCAACAAGTTGGTTATATCACATTCTGGAGCACCTTCAGTGCTAAGACAAGCCACGGGCAACTCTGGACTCACAAGACTCACCACGGCCCGGATTCGGGGGAAGCCACCACTTTCCCCCATATATTATTCTATGTGCCTTCCCGTAGCACCCACATCCGAATGGCTTTTTGTCTCAGGACTCCCAAAGAGGAGTCTTGAAACTACCATGGTTTGGACTCTTGCAACTTTGCGAAACTATAACTCTTTGCTCAGACCTTTGATTGGGACGAATTCTGAAGCAAAGTTGTAGCTCTCATTGAGAGCTTTCCAATAATGTGTTGCACTCCAACTACATGCATCGGGGTTGGGTCAATTCCCGACTTTTAGTAGTCGAGAGTCAAATTGCCAGTTTGACTCCTGACCTTTCTTTTTGCCATAACTTGTGTTGAAGATGTCCAAATGGCTCATGCAAGCCCATTTTTGACATCTACACTTCGATATCTTTCCAATGATATATAGAACGCTCCAATGAAAGGTGTTTTGACCCCTGTAATAAAACTCTAAAGTTTCAAGAGTCCCGAAGGACTCCCAAGTCCCCATTTCAAGAGTGTGAGTCTCATCCTCACATTTTCTCAAAGTAGGGTTGCGACATCTTGGGGGACTAATTTGGTGTTTTTTTTTCCTTTTCAACCAAGGCTTTAAACATTTACAACCCCCACATGAATGCAACTCTTAAAGTGGGAGTGCATTTAGAAGTCATTGGGCTTCATCCCTTATGTGTTCCCCCATTTGTGAGAATGTGTTTCACACCTAAACACACTCTCTTGGCTTCATGGGCCTTTGCACTTCACTTAATTGCGAACCCAATGTTCGGGTTGTGACAGTTGCCTTGTGTAACCATTTGTTGAATTCGGAGTCAGAAAACCCGAGCTTGGGGAAATTTTTGGCCTTTCGTAAAATAATAGATTCATTCCACATCTTGAGCCATAAAAACCTCGACCCCATTGTTTCCACCTTGTAGGAACTATGAAATTGCCCCAAGGATGTCGAAAGCACCTAGGGGTCACATATTAACCATAAAACCTGATTCAATAAGATTAAGTCTAGCATTCATGCCTTCGAGATGGTTTTATATGAACAATCATATCTCCTACTTTGGTGTGATCGTGTGTAATTAATATTTCATCACAAAAACCTTGACTTTTAAAAAAGATACTTTTCGCAAGAAGGATGGCTAGACATTTTTTGGGAAAACATTAACCTTTGAGCTCAGATGTTGAAGTAGGTGAGCATTTGGAACTTTTCTATCAACATTTTTGGCTTCAAATTCATATCATAATGAACCTATATCACCTTTAAGAAATCTACACCTAGAAAATGATCACATACTAATAAGTGTTTATAAAAGGCCAAATAATGATCCTTCTTCACGTGTTCCATAGCTTTTTCCATTTGTTCTTGGAGCCTTAGTGGTGAAATAATCTTGAACGTTGGGGAATTTTTCATAATACAATTTGACCACAACTATGACGCACTCCCAAGCTCTTTGATGGACCCAATTACGAGTCATAGGTGACAATAGTGGAAGGAGGAGTTGGGGCGCGCTCCCTGGCTTACAATGTTTTAGGGGCAGAGGGGCGTGCTGGAGCTTTGGGATGCAAATTAGGAAGATTTACAAGCAAGTCAATTATTCACATAGACTTACACAAACCAAATAACAAGTTGGTTAGTGCATAACTAGACCACCTTTGGTGCACGGACAAACCACATGCAAACACAAACTCACAAGACTCACCACAGCCCGGACTTGGGGGAAGCCACCACCTTCCCCCTTATAGTACACTTTGTGCTTGGCCACAGGGCTAGCACCCAAATGTCATTTTGTCCCAGGACTCCCAAGTGGGAGTCCTGAAATTCCCAAAATTGGGACTTTTGCAACTTTGGCGACCCATAATTTTGTGACCAAAGCTCCAATTAAGGTGAGGGTCTAAAGCAAAGTTATAGTCCTTGTTGAGAGCTTTCCAATGATATTTGGCACGCCACCTACACGCAAGGAAATCAGAGCAATTCCTAACTTTTAGTGGTCAGGAGTTAAATTGGCAATTTGATTCTCGACCTTTCTTTTGGCCATAACTTGTGTTTAAAGTGCCCAAATGGGTCATGCAAGCGCATTTAAAACATAATGTTCCAAGAAATTTCCAATGATATAAAGAACTTTTCAATCCCATGGGTTTTGACCCTTAGAATCACTCTTTGAGGATTCAAGAGCCCATTGGGACTCCAACTCTCTCATTCAGACTATAATTCCCAAAGTGGGAGCTCACTTGGGAGTGTGGGGGTTCATTCCCTCACACACTCCCACACTCCCGGGAGCATGAAATGTGACTCCTAGGCTTCACTCTTGGCCCGCACCTTCGCAAGCCCTTGCCTTGGTCGCGAGCCCAAGGCTAAGGTTGTGACAACAATGTCCATAGCTCTAGAAATCTCTCATTACAATAACAAAGAAAAACAACGATGAACAAGTTGAAAAAAAAGGAAAATAAAAATCTTAAAAGGAGTTTGAAGTATGTCATACCTTATACATATATTCAAAAAAAACTTATGAGGTTAGAAAATACCATGTTTTGTGAGACTTGAACTGGGATTTTTTGTAAACTTATGTTAACAACACCTCTTTGAGTTGCTTTGAGGCGATAATCCTAATCAATTGAAATTTGAAAAATTCATGAACAAGAATGGGTTTTATGTGGTCTAGTTCCACGAACTTACAAAAATACAAAGAAAACACATTCATTTAAATCTAATTTAATATAGGAAAAAAAATGTTAAAAAACATACTTGTTGAATTATGTCATGGCAATGAGAAGTTCAACAAGCCCATGAAAATTGCCAAGGATAATTGACGCACTCCCAACTCCTTGAGGGACTCAAATGTGAGTCCAAGTGAAAGACAGTGGAAGGGGGAGGAGTCGGGGCACGTTCCTTAGTTCATAACATTTTGAGCGGTAGAGGGGTGTGTTGGAGCTCCGGGATGGGACTAGGAAGAGTCGACAAGCTTCACTCATTCACACGGGCTTGCACATAACCCACATAAGGTGGTTAGTGCATAGTTGGAGCACCTTTGGTGCAAGGACGAGCCACGGGCAACACAGACACATAAGACTCACCACGGCCCGGACTTGGGAGAAGCCACCACCTTCCCCCTTATAGTATACTCTGCACCTCTCCATGGGCCTACATCCAAATGGCTTTTCTCTCCCAGGACTCTCGCGTGGGAGTCCTGAAATTGTGCTAGCTCCGAAATCGTGCTAGTTGGGACTCCTAAAACTTTGGAGCCACATAACTTTGCGAGCAGACCTCGGATCGAGGTGCGGTCTCAAGCAAAGTTGTAGCTCTCATCAAAAAATTTCCAACGGTATGTTGCACGTTGTCTGCAGCTAAGTAAATTGGGTCGATTCCCGACTTTTTATGGTCGGGAGTCAAATTGCCAATTTGACTCTTGGCCCTTCTTTTGGCCATAACTTGTGTTTTAGATGTCCAAATGAGCAATGCGAGCCCATTTTAGACATCTAAGTTCCAAGAGATTTTCAATGATATAAAGAATGTCACAAGACATTGAGTTTTGACCTCTCAAATTGCTTTCTGAAGTTTCGGGAGTCCACCGGGACTCCATCTCCCAAAATGGGAAATTCCCAAAGTTAGGACTCTCGCAACTTTGGGGCCCCATAACTTTGCGTGCAAACCTTCGATTGAGATGAGATCTAAAGCAAAGTTGTAGCCCTTGTCCGGATTTTTCCAACTGTATGTTGCACACCACCTACACGCAAGGAAATTGGGTCGATTCCCAACATTTAATGTTTGGGAGTCAAATTGCCAATTTGACTCCCGACCCTTCTTTTGGCAATAACTTGTGTGTTTCAAATGTCCAAATGGGTCATGCGAACCCATTTTAGACATCTATGTTTCAATAGCTTTCCAATGGTATAAATAACTCTTCAATCCACTAAGTTTTGGCCTTTGCAATTGCTCTTTGAAGATTCAGGAGTCCATCGGGACTCCAACTCCCAAGGTGGAAGCTCCTTTGGGAGTGTGAGGGTTCATTCCCTCACACTTTTGTTCACTCCCGGGCTTCCTCTCTTGGCCCGCAACCTTGCAAGCCTTGCCTTGGTTGCAAGCCCAAGGCTAGGGTTGTGACACTGTGATTCTCATCCCACACAAAAAAATGCACTTAGAGAGTCTTGAGGTGAAGATCAACAAATAACAAGAATTCAAATCTTTCATTTTTAGACATCTAATGCCAACTCCAAGAAAACATGTGTTACTTTTGGAATTCCTCTTTCCCTTTCCAATTGAGAAATGATACATAAAAAAAATTGTCCCCTTCTCGATAACTAGTTTGGAACGCTTGCTCCATCTTGAATGCAGGATAAACAACCAACATGGATATCATCCTACACAAGGGAATAACCATCCAGGCTTTATTTATCGGCACCATCTTGTGCTTGTCAAGGACTTCAAAGCTATTGAACTTAGTTTGGCTCTAAATGGCTCGAATAGTCTTATTAAAGGATAAGGAATCTACATATGGTAACACTTAAGAAGTCTACAAAAAAATTTAAAATGTTACAAATGCACAAAGAAAACAATGAAAACAATGCAAAATTTTGTAAACAAAAAAAAGGTACATAATGCACCCAATACCTTAAGCATCTCCAGAATTATTGTGACAAAGATATCTTTACAATATATGTCCTGCAAAACTAGACACAAGAAAGTTCAACATTATTTCCTAAAAAAAAAAAAACTTAAAAGGTCAAGTTGAGGAAAAAAAGGAGCTAAGCATCCAAGGTTCTTGCTAGGTTTTACTTCGGCTCCTTGAGCTCCTTCCGAGCTTTTCTTGACACTACTAAACATTCTGTAAGAGAGAAAAAAAAAGTTGAGCTTTAATTCCATTTTTTTTTTTGTTTCATTAAGGTTTTTTTCAACATTGAAAAAACTTTAGATGAAAAAAAAAAACTCCAATATTAGGCAAGGCTTTGAATTTGGAGTCGGGCCTAAGTTTAGCATATTATGTTTGCTCCATCCGAGCTTCTTTTAGTGCCAAAAGAAATTTGGATTGGGCAAAAACAAGAAAAACAGAACTTGGGCCCAGTTCTGAATTGGGAGCCAAGCCCAAGCTTGGCCTTTTCTTTGCTCAATCGAAGTTTTTTTCAATGTTGAGAAATATTTTGATCAAGCAAAAATAAATGAAGCTGAACTTTAGTTTAGTTCCTTTTTTGTTGTAGTCAAATTTTCCTTGACTTGAAAAAGAAAATAAAAATTTGGTTCTATTTTTGTTGTTGTAGTTAGGGTTAGAGCTCAACTCTTTTTTTTTCAAAAATGGAGCCAAGCTAGAGTTCAAGTCCTTTTTTTTTTAATTTCCAAAAATGGAATTGATTAAGAGCTCAACTTTTTTTTTCTTTTGAAACTTTGCCAGTGCCCTAAAATTTGAACTTGAGATTGGATTCAAGGTAAAGTTTTTTAAAACTCAAATCCAAGCTTGAGCTTGGATTTTTCTAAACATAAAAACTTGGAAACAAAGCAAGGTTAGAGTTCCAAGTTCTTACTTCAAACTTGTTGCCTTCCTTCGAGGTGTGTTGAGATCTCTTAGGGTCTCTGGGCTTTCTCCTTGTTCCTACATAAAGAAATTAGCAAGAATGGCACTTTTAATAATGAACATTTATATACATGTGTGGATTCAAGCCCTAACTCTCTACTTGGTGAACCTTAGAAAAAGGCAAACAATTTGTTTTTAAAAAGTTATATTTTACTGAATTCAAAATTAAAAACTAAAATGGGGTTTCCAAACATTTAACTAATGGTTTTTATCAAAGTAAGAGTTTTAAAATGTTTCATGCTTTAACTGATTATTTAAATCAAAACTAAACTATGCAAGAAATTGAAAAACTAATTGAAATCTTGTTTGAGAGATTGAAAAAAAATTCAATTAGGTTTTTAATTGATCTAATTGAGTTTTACAAATACTGAGTTGCTTGGAATTATCCAACCTTCACAAATGCAATCATAAATTGATGTATAAACATTTTAAAACTAATATATGAAGAACATTAAACCCAAAAATTTGGACATAGTGTCCATTAATCAAAAGTTCCTTTTTTAAACCTAACTCGCTAACACTTACCAAAGGATGAAGACTTCTATCTTATGTGTTGTTGCCATCATCCCTTTAAATCTTCACCATATCCCATCTATTAAGGCTAGAAATTTTCTAACCCAGTTTTGAAGAGTTGTAATTTTTGTACCAAAAATCAAACTTTACCAATTTTTTACATAAACCAATTTTACATTTCTACCAATTTCATGTTATTATTGGTTTTAAGTGAACACCAATTTTAGGTTGTTATTAATTGTAGGTCATTATTGATTTTAAATCACTATTGATTTTGAAAAATTAATTGTCATTTATTATTTCAATTCCAAGTTTTAGACATAGGATAGGGTTGGATAACCTAGACTTTATGAGGATTTCTAGGGATTTTCATTTTTTTTAGGATCCCCACTATTATCTTACAAACTTGAAACCTTTTTTTAAGGAAGCTTGAAGGGTCTTTTCTCTAATCTTTGTTTTTGATGATTGTAATGTAGTTTTGGCATTTTTGAAATTTTTTGCATGAAACGAATTTTGTTTTTGCTTGAACTTTTTGCTTTGCAAAGTGCATTGAAATGGCTTTTTCCTACTTGCTATTTCAATTACTAACTTTGGAGATATTGTAAAGTTGTTCATGGTTATCTATTTGTTTTTCTTTAAAGAAAGTGGTAGGTTATTGGCCTAACTATTTTCCACATGTTTTAAAATGACTATTTGTCATTAAACACTAGTAGATTTGAAGTGTTCAAGTCTATTTTGGTTTTCAATCAAGTGCTTAAAAACACATGGGAATTCATTGGGTGGGTTTAACATTTGGTGACCATTTCGTGGATACAAAACAAAAATTTCTTACGCACACCCAAATTCTTTGATATATTCAATTATGAATCCAAAAGTGAAAACAACTAAAGGATAAGGAATTGGGGTACGCTCCCTACCTTCAAGAGTAGAAGGGTGTGTTGGAGCTTCAAGATGGAGATTAGGATGAGTGACAAGTGGGTCAATTTTTCACACAGACTTGCACAAATCAAATAACAACGAACTCACAAGATTCACCACGGCCCGGACTTGGGGGAAGCCACCACCTTCCCCTTTATAATATTCTCTGCCCTTAGCCATCAGGCCTACACACAAATGGCATTTTGTCTTGGGACTCCCAACTTAGGATTCCCAAGATTGGGACTTTTACGACTTTGGAGTCCCATAATTTCTTGTGAAGACCTCCAATTGAGGTGAAGTTTAAAGAAATTTTTTAGCCTTTATCGAAAGCTTTTCAATGATATGTGGCATCCCACCTGAACGCATGTAAATTGGGGTGATTCCTAACTTTTAATGGTCTGGAGTCAAATTGGCAATTTGATTCCCAACCCTTCTTTTGGCCATAACTTATGTTTTAAGCACCCAAATGGGTCATGTGAGCCCATTTTAGACATCTCCATTCTAAGAGCTTTCCAATGGTATAAGGAAGTTTTCAATCCAATGAGTTTTGACCTTTGGATGTACTTTTTGCTAATCAAAGAGGATAATTTCACACGATGGATTGGGAAGGTCTTGCTACCTTGCACGTGGCAGAGCAACAAGAGGTCATAATCAACATTGAAAAAGGAAAACCAAAAATACAAATTGACACCAAAATTCACTTGATGGAGTGGTTGGTCGTAATTACGAACATGAAAACTTCATGGGGCCATGTTTGGACCCCTATTAAAAATGATGTTTTTCAATACCAAAATATTGTTGCACCTAGTACTCGGGCCCTAGAGATTGAAAGTTTTCAACTTTAAAGGATAATCGAGGATCACTACTAGAAATCTTGTCATTTGCAACCAGTCACTATGCAACTATAAATTTGGTATTGTATAATTTTTCAACCATATGGTTGTGTGTGCAACTAATGTGCAACTAAATGTGTACAACATGGACACATGTCACAAAAATAATGGCCTAAACTTATACATACTTAAATTATATTAAATGAATTAAAATATATTAATTATGGCTAAAATAAGTTATGTTAAATTATTTATGGCTAAATTAAGTTATGTTAAATTATGTATGGTTAAAATAAATTTAAAATAAATTTATTATGGCTAAATTAAATTATGGCTAAATTAAAGTAAGTTAAATTAAACCATGGTTTAAATATATATTGCAACTTAATTTTGTTTTTGGTCAAATACATTTAAATATTTGTTTTGGAATATATATATATATATATTTGAATTTATTTGAATTGGAATATTTTTCAGAAAATGTAAATTTGATTAAACAAAAAAATAATTCAAAATCAATTAATATGATAATATTAAAATTTATTATAAATATTCATAATTATCAATTAAATGTCTATTATAATTATAATGATAATCAATTATATATATAATCAATAGGTATTATATATTTAAATTTAATTATTTATGCTAGAATACTAATGTAAATAGGCTACATGAGTTAACCTACAAGTACATATACATCTTAAGCTAATTATTAGTTTAAACTGGATAATAATGTTAAAGTCATATTTTGATTAAGTAATCATAATTATTAAAATTATCCTACAATCATATTTGAAGTGTAAAAGACAAGGAATAATGAAAAATTAACAAGAAGAAAAACATGAAAAATAAGAAAAATGAACATTTTCCAAACTACAAAACATTTTTCTTTTCTTTTCTTTGGACCCCTCCTACTTTCAAACCTCATAACTTTCTTATTTCTTATTCATTTTAAACGATTTAAAGTGTTATAGGAGTGCCATCTGAAGTTATATAGATAATATTGGAACTTTAATAGCAAAAAAAAAAAAACAGAAAAGGAACTTTTTTGGTGTTTAAGAATCGGCCTTTATAGTGTTCAATGGTTTTCTGAATTTTGGACCCCTTTACTTTGGGGGGCTGTAACTTTTTCATTTCTAATCCATTTTCAATGATTCTTAGTGTGTTAGATGCGCCAAGAGGAGGGCTTCAAGTTTTGTTTGGACACTAGAAGCAACAGAACCCTCCCTTCGCTTATATATTCTAATAGATTAGTTGCATCTAATGTGCAATTATGTTGGTTCATGACGTCTGCAATGGAATTTTTTATCCCATATCCTTTGGCTTCCATTTTATTTGGCTCATTATATAACTAGGAGCAATAGCTTTGTAATAACGAAATGCCAAATGCCATTAGTAATGAGTGAATTAAAAAAGCTTGACCTTTATGAAATGGTTAATCTTAAAAATAAAATTGGATTATTCTGATCTTACCTATATAGCATAAACCTAGTTAAGTTCAACCTACTTACATACCTAAGCAAACCTATTTACCTAATAGGGTTTAATAATTACCTACCTGCCTAGACAACATGTGTTAACATCTTGTTAGCCATAAATTGGACGATGTAGATTTATTAATTATTTTTTAGTTTTTTCCAAGTTATGCCAAACATTTTTACTTTTTTTCCAATTATGCCAAAACTTTTTAGTTTTTCGCAATTATTCCAATTTTTTATAGTTTTTCCATTGTTATGCCAAATTTTAAGTTTTGCCAAAATTATTAATATAGGTTAAGCTTAAATAACATAACAAACATGTTGTCAAAGAGTGTAAGAAAAAAAAAATCACAAAAACTTGTCGATGAATAATAAAATTTACCCACTTAGTGTACCCGAGTTTAACCAAAATGTTCAAAATTATCAAAGTGTATTCAAATTTAACCAAAACATTCCAGTTTACCTAAGTGTATTCAAGTTTAATCAAAATATTCACCTTCACCCAAATGTACCCAAGTTGAATGAAAATATTCGAGGCCTACCCAAGTGTACCCAAGTTTAGCAAAAATATTCAAGTTTTGGCCAATGTACCCAAGTTTATCCAAAATAGTCAAATTTGGCCTAGTGTGCCCAAGTTTAGCCAAAATATTCCAATATGGCCCATTGTACTCAAGTTTTGCAAAAATATTCAAGCCTTAGCCCATTGTGCCCAAGTTTAGCCCAAATATTCAAGCTCTACCCAATTCTACTCGAGTTTACCAAAAATATTCAAGCTAAAATAGTAGTCTATTCATTCATCTCTTAATTTTAACTTTTGCTTTAGCCTCTTAATTTACCCACATGTTTAGGTTTTTACTTTACCTTCCATGTTTAACCGTAAGTTTCGCCTTTTAGTTTACACATATGTTTAACTTTAGGTTTGTTAGTATGGATAGCCTTAGGTTTAACCATAGTTTAGAATATAATTATTTTGTTAACTTAGAGGGTTTAGCTTGTTACTTTAACCATGTCTTTGCCTTTTTATTTAGTTGTTTGTTTGGCCTATGAGTTTAGATTTTTTAAAAGGCAAATGTTTTATCCTCTCCCTTTATGATCACAATGGGGTACAACTTCTCTATAGCTATAAAATAGTGACATGCCGAATAGGAAGGGTGGGTGGAGGGTTGGGGTTTATATCCCATATCCTTTGTCCCCACTTCCATGATTCTAAAGTATAAACTCATGTTTGTTTCTAGTTTTCTTTCTTTCTTTTCTAGGCTATGGACAAGCACTTCAAGTGCTTTCAAATAGTATTATTCACATTCATATGTGTTCATGAATTGTTTGTAGTTTTGTTTTTGCATTCTTCGCAATATATTTTCCCTATCTTTTGTGTTTTTTAAAAAAATTGTTAGGTTTTTCATGTTGCCTTGTAAATGCACCTTGCTTTATTCTTCTCAAATCTTTGTAAATGCTTGTAAATGCCATGTTCACGTAACTTTTTACTTGTGTTATTAGATTTATTGCAATAGTCTATCACAAATAAGGGTTCAAATCATCTCTAAACTACAAACATCATGAACTTTTGACGTTTTTTCTTTTGCTACTAGTCTGAGGTTCTTTATGATTTGTACGGTCATAAAGAACCTTTCATCCATATTGATCAGGTTCTTTACGAGCTAATTGACCTTAAAGAGTTTTTCAAACTTATAGCATTGAAAAACACACTTCAATAACTGTTGAAAATTATTAGGTTTTTTGATGTTACCATGCCAATGCCACTTGCTTCATTCTTCTCAAATTTTTGTAAATGCTTGTAAATGCCATGTTCATGTAACTTTTTACTTGTGTTATTAGATTTATTGCAATAATCTTTTGCAACCCAAGGTTCAAATCATTTCTAAATTACAAACATCCTCAACCTTTGACCTTCATTTTTGTTATTGGTCCAAGGTTCTTTACAATTTGTATGGCCCTAAAAAACCTTTCATCAACATTGATCGAGTTTTTTACAAGCTAATTGACCTTAAAGAGTTTTTCCGACCTATACATTGAAAAACACACTTCAACAAATGTTGAAAATAATTAGGTTTTTCATGTTACCTTGTAAATGTTGTTTGCTTCAATTTTCTTTTGACAAAACTGGAAATCTTTGGCATAATGAAGGCAAAACTTTAGATGTTTGGCATAAGTTTGAGAAAAGTTAACCCCTTTGTATTAGTGCTATTTAAATACTTTCACAATATTTTTAAAAGATGTCCAAGGTTTAATGCTTTGCTTGTGCAAAACATGCATTGAAATAATTTAGATTGTATTGACTTAATTTTGGTATTGTTTCAATGATAATTGATGTAACAATGTATTTACATCATATTTATGTTGTTTGACATGTTGTATTCACATTATGTCCATATTGTAATGTTATCACATTAGTATTATGTTTGTATTGGATATGCATTTTTAATTGTAAATGATACAATGTTGTTACAATGTGGTTATACATTTTATTATTATATTGTATTTATGTTGTACTCATATTTTTTCAACATCATATTTGTATTGCATGTGCATTGTTGAACGTAGGGGATGCAATGTTGCAACAACATAGCTACAAACTAGATATTCAATATTGACTCAATGTTTGTATTCTTGTTGCTTATGTTACGATATAATATGTTTTAGTCATACTTTCCCAACATTGTATTTGTATTGCTTGTGTTGTTGAAGGTAAGTGATGTAATGTTGCAAAAACACAATTGCAAATTGGATATTCAATAGTGAATCAATGTCATATTCATGTTTATTATGATGTCGTAAATGTGTTATAGGCACACCACAACAAAAGCATTTAAAAATTGCATATGCATCATGTGTTATAGGCATATGCAAGAGATGTGATATTGCAACAACATGTTTACTAACTTTGTATTGGTATTGATTTAGTAAACGGTAATCAATATTGGACAGTATTGATAAACAGTGCTACTGGAGAATGTTCCATTGACCCAGTTCACAGGGTGCACTTCATATGGTCAAACAAAAATACAACACCAGTTATGAAATTACAAAACTTCCTGTAGACAATTCCCTGTACCTGTAGGGTACCTCTGTGATGGTTTAGAACATATTCCACCCCAAGAACAAACAAGAAAAACCTCAGTTCAAACCTCAGGTGCAACTTGCTCAGCAAGCTGCATGGTTCGTGCACCAACTGCCATTTCATCCAAAAATCAAATTTGGTCTGATTCACAAAAAAACCAACTTATATTGCATTATTTTCTGTAGCAAGCTCCAGATATCCAAGGAACACGTTAAGAAGCATGCCAACGAAGTTCCAAAACATCAATCCAAGGACCGATTTTGTCTACTCTGACAGATAACACTCACCATGATCAAGACTTTTCCTCTGGATCTTGATACAGTTTCCTGTAATGAATGCAGCATCCTCCCAAGTATAGGATTTCTGATATATCCTGGCAAAGTTTCTATGGCCTGGAAATCCAAGAAACAATGAAAAAAAACTCATGGATTGTTGAAAGGTTTATGTTATGCCGTTAGTGACGGAAGCTTTGTTCCACCTGATGATGCCAGATTCACAGACTGCAAAACAAAGGACACGCTCCATAGACCATCAGACTACATCAGACACTTTCTCTTCACCATTGTTCATGTCGGAAAACCAAAACCCAAGGAGGATAAGGAAAAAGGAGAAGGAAGAGCGGCTACAGGCACAAGATGAAATTCTTTAGAAAGAAGGCTGCAAGTAAAAGAAAAAATCCCATTACTCGCACCTGCAAAGCTCGACAGATGGTGTCAATTTTCAGGTGCTTACTACAGTTTCTCAGCACCCATGCCAAGTTCGATGACAGCCAGGCAATTATTGGAGGAAGGTTCAAACACGGGTACTGCTAGAGTACCTCGGACATCATACTTCTACGCAGCCTCACTCGCAGGTACTCCTGGCTATTGTAGAACAGAACATCGGGTGTCCATTCCCACACCCGCTGCAAGAAGACTTGACCTCGAAGTCTCGGTGAGCTGCCGGTGACTACAAACTCATATTCCTCAGAGACAGTTCAGTAGTACGAGAGACGACGATCAGTCTTATGCTCTAGCACAAAGGGTTGTTCTTGCACAGTGAGCAGCACTCTGCCATCATCCATCTTCGTCAGCAGCCACACCTGCACCAGCACATCCACACAGGAGTTCCCAACGTACTGCAAAGCTGGCATCGTTTGCTGCTATAATGTCAAGCCATGATGATGATGATCCAACTGCCCTATTGCCGTCGTCGCTCTTAAGCTTGCCCCCCTTGCCACTCGCTTCACAACCTGGCTTTTGGCCTCCTCCTTTTTCAGGGACGAAGAAGAAGATGCGACCAAATTCTCCAATGTTTTCTCATAACAGAGAAGGTCCGAATTGTACTGTAGTGGAATTCCAGCTCCTCCTGCCTCATAAGGGAAGGGAGGCGATGGGATGGGACGACCTAATGGCCGAAAAGAATTTGCAGGCGGCGAACATCCTGCCTGCAAATCGGCAAAGCTGTCGTTGTTGCCGTTCTTGCCGTTGTTGCTATAGAGGTGCCGGCGATGGCCTAGGAAGTTGAAGGCAAATTCTGCAACAGCAGCAGGGCTATTACAGTTGCGGAGCTGATGTTGTAGTAGAATCTATTCACTGCAGAAGGGAATTTGCATATCCATCAGCTCTGCCAAAACCATATCATCTACCTCGAACTTAGGATGGTAATTATCATGCTGCGGACAGGAGTTTTTGCCGGTCTTCTGGGAATGCTGGTACACCTGATCCCTAAGCCAGTTCAAAGCAATCAATTGGCAAGTCTAGATTCCAGGAAGGGATGCATCTAGAGAATGAATTTAAAGATGGGGTCATTTGGATTTACACACCATACCTCACATATTCTTTGTGTCCTAACTTGTATGGCAGGTGATGAGCATCAGCCTCAATACGGTTGTGGTGGCAATGCGCACATTTGCATTCAAATTTCAGGAGAATAAGCTGTTATCAGTATCTATTCCTCTTACTTTGAAAGCTTCAGTGTCACCAATCAAGAGTAAAATCACAGCTGCTGTCAGGAGCACAATGATCTTTCCTGCTACAAGTGCTACTTTCTATAAAGCTGCTGGAATCATGTGCAATGAGGACATTGAGATACAATCCTATGAAACAAAAGCCAATGCCACCTCAGGTCATGATCATGCATCCCAGGTCTTTACAACCATCAACAATTTCCAACTGGATTTCTTTCTGGAAGAAAACTTGTCAAAGGGAGTTACATGCAATTGGCAAACATTCTCTTTGACCCAAACCCTATTCGAGCTTTTCTACCTAGCAAACTTGCAAAGCCATTGCCTGCTCTAACAACAGCCAACTTGCCAACACTCCTTGCTAGTTTCAATATTAGCAAGAACACGGGAATGGCAGCCATCATGGCAACTGCAACTTAACCTGTGGGAGATCCCTGCCATGCCCAGAGAACATAGAGCTTGCCCAACTTCCATGGAAGAGATGGTTGCTTTTGTTGCCACCAAGTTGGGCAACAAAGTGGAAGTTTTGTCTACTAGCCAAACACACACTTCAGCTCCCATAAGAAAGGGGCCAGTGAAGATCCTCAGCTTCCAAAAGAGAAGCTTGGTGGAAGGAAAGAACATAGTCATCTGTCATAACCTGATGTTCCCCCCTCAGCTCTACTACTGTCATCATGTGACAAGAACCAAGGTTGTACGAGCCTCCTTGATTGGTACAGATAGTTCTGTCATCCATGGAGTGGCAATCTGTCACATCAACACAGCACTGTGGGCTTCAAAGCACCCTGCATTTGCAGCTTTGGATATCCCTCATGGAGCTGAGGCCTGCCACCACAACACCCACCACAACCTCATTTGGATGAAACAGACAAATGAGGTTCCAAGAAACAAATCCTCAAAATCAGAAGGAAAGCCAAAAAGACAAATGAGAAAAAAGGAAAGATCCAGAGCTGGGTAGCCTATGATCCCATGACCACCCAAAAAAACACCCTCCTTTGGAAGATTTGCAAAACAAAGGATTGGAGACCTTATCTATTGTAGGTAGAAGTATCTCTTTTGTCATGCATTCCATGCGATCAACTGACTACAAGCTGATCCGTTTTCTATGTCGTGGATATCCTGAGATGTGCATTAACACTTTCTTTGAGGTTTATGAAGTGGTTTGGTTCTATCTTTTGTAGGACAGATGGAATTTTCTCATTTGGAGAGAGGAATCCAAGTTCAATGTTTAAATGTCAATTAAAGTTTAGATGTCACTAATGTTTAGGGCTCATGCTTCATGCATCTTCCTTGATTTTTAAAGCATCAAAGAAAAGCTACAATGAAGAGTGGGCTACTGGTCACCAAGTTGTTATCTACTAGAACAAGGGACTGTAGAAAGTCTCAATGATATTTTTGTCACTTTCCTGTGCTTGCATTACCCCTTAGAGTTTAAATGGAACGAATTGGGTGCGTTGAATTGGGACGGTACTCCCCATGGAGCATAACGAGTACCGAAGCCGATGGCAAAAAAGGAAAAATACTCCATCAATGTAATTGCATGGCTGCAAACTGTGCAATGGATTGCTTCGACCACATGTTGTGTGGTTTGGAGAGTGTCCTGAAGAAGAGACAATGTAGTGTGCACACAATGCTTTGGAGGACTGTGACTTGCTTCTAGTGATCATACCTCAGCAGCTTTTCAAGTGCTGCAATGTTCTAAACTAATTTCTTTGTCTTAACGGATTTTATTTTTAAAACAACCATCCTAAATTTATATCTAAAACAAAATGACATATCCAAGTTAACTTAGCCAAGTTGAATTTAGTTTAGTCAAATTTAGGTTAGTTTAACTAAGTTTAGATTATTTTAGCTAAGATTAAATTAGTTAAACCACC
>Ga0209208_10000227_pt1 | contig 67417 bp, 53 predicted proteins | sample S1TSphfallax_3_FD_187694 | JGI IMG/M metagenome (GOLD analysis project Ga0209208, IMG submission 187694) | Host-associated microbial communities from peat moss isolated from Minnesota, USA - S1T2_Fd - Sphagnum fallax MG (SPAdes) (version 2) | ecosystem: Host-associated > Plants > Peat moss >... | reverse complement strand
CCCCCCAAGAGGCAAAGTCTTCCACATTCAACTTCAAAGTAAACTCCAAGAGCCAATCGGATTCAGCCACGTCCATGCAGTGACCATATCTCCCAAATACGAGAGCCCAAACTGACGGACAAGAAGCCGCAAATTTGAGAGGCCAAAAATGTTTGTCCTTATTGCATACGTCGGAAAAGAAATATAGCCTACCTGGTACCAACTGGCAACCAACTAACCCTACCTACTTCACCGCTTCCTCAGCAAAGGTAAAAAATAGGCGATACAAACTCACAAACACAAAACCCTTTTCGCCATGGACTGCAAAAATGGAGTAATTAGTAATTTCCCGGTACCTACGGCGTAGAAATCGTCGTCAAATTTGGTGTGGTAGGTGGAAAGTGGGATTACGTAGCTTGACTTTTCTTTTACTTAAATCTGTCTAATTATCTTCACTAATACGTTCCCGGGTGTATAGAACCCCCCCGCCCCCGTTGAGAACGTCGTGACGGACGTTCCCAGTTCCCACGTCTGTGCTTGCGGTGTTGTGCAAGGCTGCCGCGCGCACTGTGTTTTTGTTTTGTGGGGCGGGGGGGTGTTTTTGGTGTGTTTTTCTGCAGCCATGGCGTCTTCGCGCTCTAGCTATGGCTGTTCTTGCGTTCTGGTCATGTGCGTGTGCGTTTTTCTCACACTTTTCGTCTCAGTCGCGGTTGCTGTTCCCGGATCAGGTAAAATTTCTTTGGATTCTGGAAGATTGTGTGCAGCACTATATTATGCTATAATATTCGGTTATATGACTAGTTCGTTGTGCAGGGTTAGTCTTCTTTACTAAAACAATATTCCTGGTGCAGATCGGTTTGAGAGTGGCGATTTCTTGAGTCCTTTGCATGATGAAAGGCTTCGGCGTCTTCTTTACTAAAACAATATTGTCGCCGCAGGTCCGTTTAAGCTTAGTGATTTCTTGAGTCCTTTGCACGATAAAAAAGCTTCGGGGTGGCGAAGTTTCTTTTGCTACTAGGAAGCAATTGGTCTGCATTTTTGTAAGGAAATCCAGCTCTGGATAACTTCAACTCGGACTCCTCGTCTTTCTCCGTAGATTTAGATGTTCGATGCGTGAACTTTCTCTGTAATATTTGGCCCCCTGACGAACTTGTTTTCGCAGGGATCCTGCAAGATCCTCTTACATTCGAAGATTTTACTGTTTGATTTTGGTGGCCACAGACTGATTCTTTGGTCGATGAAGCAGTAGCCTGCCGAGATCCTTGTATCCTGGTTAATTCCTCCAGGTTTCTCTCGTTTGTCACCATCATTTACACTAATCTTTCCGTGTGTTGCTGGCAGATGTGACAAAAGGAGCGACCAGGTATCATCTCCGCGGCGATCATATGGTACGTTATGTACGCTTCCTGTTCCGCGAGAGAGATGCGAGAATATTAATTTAACTCACGTTACAAGTTCGACATGTCCGACGTAATTACTACATTTTCATCCTGTAGTTATTGCTCACGGTTAATTCGCGACGACGGTCATGCAGAAACCCGCGTACGATGTGGAGATGATTGGGAGTATATCAAAAGAATCAGCGCCGATGATCACGGGTGTTGAGGTCCGGGCTCGCCGATTGGAGGAGATGATGGTCGAAGAAGGCCGAGAGACACTGCAGATGACCAACGACTATGCATCAGGCAGCTGCACTGCATTTGCCAACTCAAAGCACGATCCCACTCCCACATGTACTCCTTAGAGTTAAAATCTGAAGGAGCAGATTGATCAAGGAGCTGGACGGGCATCAAGGTACTCCTGCACTGGGAATTTCATGAGATTCGCATATACAACATAGTATTACTGTATGTACAACAGGAGAGTTTTCATCAGCGTAGTTTATGTTGTCAAAATCGCAGAATATTTGTGTCCAGCAAACTGAGATATTCAACAGCAAAGTTGTGTGTGAGCCGCAGCAGTTTGATCACGTCACAGATCCATCGGACTGGTCATCGGCAATGAGAAGGTCTATACCAGTGTTGGGGCGGGTACCTGGTTTGGATATAGGGTTAGTAAATCATCGGTTACGGTTAGTAAAATCCGAACTGGAAACAGGTCTGATTTTTGGAACTGGTTCTAGAACTGGAACTGAAATGTGTCTCTTAGAAGAGTCTATATTAGTGTTGGGCAGGTACCTGGTTTCGAGGGTTACAATCGTCCATTCGTGTTACAAAAATCCAACTTGATATTTGGAACCGATTTTAGAAGAAATGTATCTCTTTGAAGAAGTAAATGAGGTGCCTCCCAAGTTCAATTTTTTTCTTTTGAATGAGCGAAAAAAAGGATTGGCCCATCACTCAAAAAAATGAAACTATGGAGGCTCCCCAAAATAGAAGGGTTCTATTTGAAGTAAAGAGTTCCTCCCCTTTGCCCACCTATTTATCTATGAAGCAAGGTAATTTGTTTTGTTTTGTTTTGTCAGGCTGAGATCTCAGTAACCACTATGCTTTATGCCATGCTCTTGGTATCTTGAAAAAGCTCTAGATGAATGCATTGACTTGGTTTGAGATTGTTTTTGGACCTAGGGTCACGAAGCTATTTGATTGTTGAACCATTTTCTCAATGAAAACTAAATAAAATCAAAACTGAAAACTATATTGAAATTTGAGGTCATTCTTGCTGTTGTTGGAAAGCCCTTGACAAGTCAGATTGAATAGAGTCTAATTCACAGTTTTCAGAGCTAAGGTGTGGAAGATATTACTTTTTGAGTGGATTTTGTTGCTGGAAATTCAAACACATTGCAAAAATTGGGTTTGAAAGGAAAAGTCAGTTGAGCACTCAATTCGTTCACACTTAGGCCATCAGCACATGTTAGACTAGTATAGGTGAAAGGAGGACAACAGTTGCCAAAGCATATGGGATAAAAGTGAAGTGAGTTACTATTGGGAACTCTATGCTTGGTCCCTGGAAAAAGAAAAGAGAAGGAAAAAAAAGCTTGCAAGAAAAATCCACTGTCCACTATCCAAGTGGAAAGTGAACAGTGGACAGTCCACTATCCAAGTGGAAAGTGAACAGTGGACAGTCCACCCTTCACACTAATTTGAGAGTTTTTCTTCAGCTATCTTGTGCAGAGCTGAATCTTCTACAATGCCTTCAACATTGTTTTTTGTAGGGTTATATTCCAGGAGCTACATGTTGCAAGTGGTAGTTATTTCAACTCATACATTTCATTCATTCCTTCTATGTTTCCCATCTCCCTTTTTCTTTAGTCCCTACTCCCTTCATGGTGATTTGTTTGTTTTTCAATCCCTCCATTGGTACCTATCAAGGGGATCCTTTGGGTGGTCCTTTTTTTGCCCTAATTCATTTTCGTGCATTTCATAATTTGACTGCCCTTTTCCCATCTTGTTTGTTTCCTTCCATTGTAGATTATACCCACATCATTGGGCCTGCTTTTGTTCTCTCTTAAATTTTTCATCATTTTTTTTCCCAATTAGATTTGGTAGGCCTTGCGATTCAGCCTCATAAATGTGTTGTTTGGTTTCCTTCAGGGTTGCCTCCATCAAGTTTCTATACCCTTGCTGGGGGCATTAAGGTTTTGGGTGTTCCCTTGGGGTCCCTTTCCTTCATTTCTTCTTTTTTCCATGATGCTTTGGATGATAATGTTCAATGCATAGATGCCCTTCCTTGGTTGGGGGATGTGTAGGTGGCATTTGGGATTCTCACTCATTGTTATGCATAGAAGCTTTATTATCTTATTCAGCCTTTCTCCCATTTTCAAATTTTCAGTGCCAATTAGCCTCTTTTGATTTGACCTTCATTTGCATTGGGAAACTCTTAAGGCCAAGTTTTTTGGAGTGTCTACAAGTTCCCCTAGTTTGTTGATAAATTTTTTCCCATCTCCAGGGGTGGGGTAGGTTTTGTTTTTGTGGAGGTTATTGCTTCAACATCATACTCAGGGAGTTGGGGGTTTGTCACCCCAATCATCACATCTAGATTTTTCTAAGACAATTGCCCATTTTTATTGGGGTTTATTAAGGCCAGTAGATCAAATCCACTTCCATTTTAGGTTCACCTTAGGTGGGTTCATCACCTTCTACGTCTAATTGTTTAAGCTTCCATCCCACCATTTGAGCAACTATCAAAAAGAAAAATGAATCATCTTTACGAAAGTTTTTCAGAGAGCGTGCACAAGCACTCATTTTCCAGCATCATCTTAAAGTTGTTCAAATTGTCATCACATTCAGTTGAGATCTTGTGCAAGCCTAGGTTCGAGTGTTTGGATTTCTACCCACCCAATCATTTCATTTGTTAGGATGGTCTCTAACATTTTTTCCTTAACACTACACACTAAATTAGGCTTCCCCCATCCCACAATTCATGGTTTTTCTCAATGCATATATAGCCAAACCATAGATCCAAGAAGGATACATTTACTTTGTTGTGTTCATGGGGGAGAGCGCACGACCACACATGATGTTGACTTGACTCATGTAGATCTTGTTTTTGGAATTGCTTCTTCCCAAAAAGTGGCTATGACGATTACAGCTCAAGCAAAAGTTATGTCATATCGCGACCGACATTTTGAAGATGATTTCATCTCTCTAATAATAGAAATATTTGGATATTTACATCAACAAGTGAATGACTTCCTTCATCAATGTGCCAACATGGCATGGTTAACGAAGGGCTCTAGAGGTCCTCTTCTTTTGATTATATGTTCATTTTATAGGCAAAGGTTGTCATTGGCTTTTTAGAGAGTTCAAACCACCACTATCTTGCATTGAACAGTTGTGCTAGCAAGTGAGGCCTCTTCTAGGCTTGGTCTCCTAGGTTTTTTGCCCATCTCCTTGCAAGACTTGCTTCATGCTACTGGTCATGGGTTTAGGTCCTAGTTTTCGTGTTTTGTCCTTTTAGGGCTCCTAGTTGTACCTTCACTTTTGGGTGTGGTCTTTTGTTTGGACTTCAGTCCTTTCTTTTTTCTTTTGTTGTTCTGTTGTTGGGTGTTTTTCCTTCATTATTTATTTATTTTTAATTTATTTATTTTAAAGCAGTGCAACGTGTGGTCATGAAACGGATCAAATTTCGTCAACTAGCAGCTTGCAATTCTGTATCTGACAGATTCTTAAGTTTCAAAATTAGATTACATGATTTACATATAAGAAGAAGAGAAATTAACAAGTTTAAAGCTAGTCTGCAATGTCTACCTGCAACACCACCTAATCAAGGTGAACATTTAAGGCTACCTGAATACCATGCACCACTACCTCATAGCCTCCCTTAATAATGACCCCAAACTGGTAGTAGCAAATGCATCGCAAAACTAAAGGCAAAAGGTCCTACTCACCAAATGATTTAAAGAACCACACCTATTGCTATTAGTTAATTGTCATTAAAAGGTTTGGCCAAAACTAACAACCTGGTATCATTAAAGGTTTTAGTTATATTCCTAAGGATCTGTTTTGTAACAACATAAAAACACACCAAGAATAATTAGGAAAAACCATTAATTGAATCCTTTGGGTCAAATAAATCTCTAAGGTGCTCGAATACCATGCTTGAAGGCCCCTTTAACTAAAAAGGTGAGTTGAATGGATGAATGCTGACTTAAACATGTCTAAAAAAACGTAAATTTTTTTTTTTGACATAATCTTCTTACCTTTTAATATTCTTGTTAAAAGCTGTTAATATTTGTAATAATGCAAACATTACCCATATAGATGCAATGAGTTAAATTTAGCTCAATTTTCAATGCAAAATGTTTGATCAAATGTTGGAGCCTAGTTTAAATTTTGGTCAACCCTTGCCTAGTATTAGCAATGGTGATAGGTATTAATACTGGTAGCAAGGACCTTACCAAGTTAGTATGATTTGAAGTAATACCACCTAATTGGTTCAAGTCATATCAACCTAATTAATACCAATCTGATAAGGAGTGTTGGGTGATACCTAGTTGGGAGGGTTATAATTTAAAACTTGATTCTAGTTAATAAAAATCAAACTAATTTTTGGAACCTAGTTTATAACTATTTACAACTAGAACTAGGTTCTTAGTTTTTAAATGGATTGGAATTAAATTGAAACTGGGTTCTTTAAAATTGTGGTCCAAATTACTCGGAATCGAGCTAGTTCTTCAACCTAGGATTAAAACCAAAATTTGTTTCTTTTTTGGAAAAACCAAACCTAAAACAAAATTCAAAGTTCATTTTTTAAGGAACTAAAATTGCACTAATTAATTTTTAAAACCAAAACCAAAGGTTCTTCATGAAAGTCAAAAACCTCCTAGCACTGGTGAAAACTTCAAGTATGACCATGTATGACTAACAATGGACATTTTTTTGCCAAATATTTATTTTAAAAAAAAAGGTTAGAAAATTTCAAGTTTCAACAATTGAGGAATCATTATGCAAGGTACACATTATGTTGTGTATTTGTAATAGTAACCCAAAGGTTGGGACAATAAATAATTTTTCACAAGTAGGGGGTTCAATTTTCAACATTTTTAATAAATATCAATAATGTTTCACTTTTCTTGATTAGAAATTTTGTTAATTATTTTGTGCCCAACATCAATTGTAGGTCCAATAATGTAACTTATTGTATCAATTTTATAACAATTTCAATATAAGGAATATATGAGCCAAAAATCAAAATATGCCATTTTCCATGCAATTTTTTGTTTGGCAATAGGGGTTTAAATCACAATTTAACAATAATGATGTGATTGTGAATTTGAAACTTCATGCATAGAAAATATAGGCGAGTGTTTGGAAATTAATCTATGAATGAACAGAAAAAAAATACAAAAACCTCAAATTCAATTGCTTGTACACAAAAATAAACAAATTATATATATTATATATATAATTCAGTTAAAACATTAAAACAACTTTGGATACCATTGGAACAAGGTCATGTAAATCCATTAAGGACTTTCCCACCACAAATGCCGCATCCCCAAAATTCCTTAAAAGATTCAAATGTGAGTTCAAAAGTGAAAACAAATGAAGAAAAAGAAGTTGGGATACATTCTTTAGTTTGTAGCATTTCGGGGGTAAAAGGGGAATGTTAGAGCTTCAAGATGGGGACTAAGATGAATGAGAAGCGTGTCAATTATTCATATGGACTTGCACAAACAAAACAACAAGTTGGTTAGTGCATAATTGGAGCACTTTTGGTGCATGGACAAGCCACAAGCATACACGGCCCAAACTTGGGGGAAGCCACCACCTTCCCCCTTATAATATTCTTTGTGATTAGCCATGGGGGCTACATCCAAATATCATTATTTGTGGGACTCCCAAGTCGGGAGTTTCGAAATTCCTAAAATTGGGATTTTCATCACTTTGAAGGCCCAAAGATTTAATTTCAAGTTCATATCCTTAAGCATTGCCTTATAATGAACATTCTCCTTTCATGTAATTAAACTTTCTTTTGCACATTGTGGCATAAAAAAATGAATTAGATGTCTTATTGGATCTTAGACTCTTTACACCATATCATCATACCCTTCATTGACCTACCCCTTCATGGTAATCCATTTTGGTTGACTGCATAACCCGTGACCTAAAGTCAATGCACTAAAATGCAACAAGATCATAAATGATTTTGACCTTAATTTGATGGACATATGTCCATTAAATTGCTCCAAAATTATTTTTTGTAATTCAAAACCTTAATCCATTGTTATACTCTGATGCATATAGGTCTATCAACTGGTGTTTGGATAGATCATAATCAAGATAAACAAAGAAAATAAAATAAACCAACTACCTTTCATATATATGTTGCCTTGCATTCAACAACCAAGAACCAATATAAAGGGCTTAAGCTCCTTTACTACAAAGGACATGCCACTTTGTAGACTTGGATATTCAAGGAAAACACATTCAACACATACCTAGCTTATGAAGGAGTCCTTATTTATTCATAGGATTTAGCCAAATTTTACATTGATCTAAAAAAAAGTTGAAAATAATATGTAAGTTGTAAGTTTGTGGGCATCATCCACCATGGTGCCCTTTATCAAGACATGACTGATAGTTGGTATGCATGAAAGTAGGTATTAAAACCAACCTCTGCATGGTGTTTGCATGTTCCATTTCTCTACACCAAAATATTTTCCTTCTTGAAACATTATAAATTTTACATACACAAAACAATGGGATTGGTGGTCAATAGCCTCTAGGTTATTTTGGATTTTTTTAATATGTTTTATCATATTGGTTCTATTTGGATTTCATTTCTAGCCAATTAATCAATTTGGTTCATTTAAAGAATTCGATGAATATGATTTTTTCTTAAGGTGTAGTTGTTTATCCAATTTTTTGTGGTATTAGATGTGCAATCTAACCTATATCCATACATTTATTATCCAGTAATTGAATCCTAATATGCGTTGCCACCTATTGTGTTTGAAAATTCCTTTTTATGAAATTTGTTTTTGGCAAAAGGACCTCAAAAAGGACAATAGTCCTAGATGCAAAATAAACAAATTGGTTTGTTAAATGTTGTTTGGATTGATGTTTCAACTTGTACATTTATATCTACACTTACACAAAATGTAAATCTTAAAATATATATACACACAACATTAATTTGTACTTTGCAAAATTCCCAAAAAGTAATTTTCAAATATAATTGTTGTTAATAAATTCAAACCCTATCCAACCTATTTTTTCCCAACCAACACTGTAAAAAAATCATGTCCACAAAGACTTCATTGCCCTGCAACTATGCAATTTATGCGCAACTATGTTGCAACTTATATTCAATAGTTAGAAACTTGTTTTTAAAGTATGGGTATGAGGTGAGGGAAGGGGTTCAAACCTTCACACTTGCACCATAAGTTGTTAAGTTAAATTGACTAGGTTCTTAGCTTAGGCTAGGTGGCCTAAGTTATTTAAATAACCTAACTTAAGTTCCTAGGTGTTTAATTTAGGTTCTTAATTTATTAATAATGATTTAACTATTAGTGAATTCACTAATCCTTTTTCATTAAAGGGTTACCCACTTTCGTCGTAATAATTTTTAAAAATTCATCAAAATTAAGTAAAACATAGAGTGAACTTGGACACATATTGATGTAGTGCACAATATTTATTGTTCATTTGAATAATAATTATGAACATTGTGTTCCTTTAGGTAGTTTGCATGTTGTACGTAATAATATTGTTGGATCTATTGGAAATTTGCCCATGTCAATTGAACTTGTAGACATTGTCACACCTTTTGAAACCATTGGAAAAAATTATGTTGTAATGTTTTTAAATGATAAGCTCCAACAACGAAAAATGTGATGGATTTTGCGTAAATCCCTATTCCACCAACTTATGATTTCCCTTCATGAAAATAATGTGCACTTCAACAATTTAATGATTGGGCTCAAGTCAAATACACCCATTTATCATTAATTGGTTTCACAAAAACCATTATTCCTATTCATGAGGCAAACATCTACCATGAAACTTTGAAGTCTTATGAGCGAAAAGTTTAGTAGCAAGCCATTAATGAAAAGTATGATGCTCTCATGCAAAACAAGATATGGACTCTTGTTGATTTGCCTCCAAACCATTGTTTAGTCCAATGCAAATGGATTTAGAAGTTGAAGTACAACATTGGTGAGACCATCATGTGCTACAAAACACGCTTGGTTGCTTAAGGGTTTTGTCGAACTCTAGATGTTTATTTTTATTAGAATGTTCTTCCTATTGTCAAATATGAATCCATATGAACACTTCTAGCTTTTGTTGCATAGGAGGATACATAATTGCTTCAATTTGACATTAAGACAACATTTCTACATGGGGACTTTGATGAAGATCTATGGTTTAGCCTCTAGACTTTAAAGAAGTCAAATCTTGGAACATAAAGTTTGTCATCTTCTTTCAAGTCCCAATATGGATTTTTGTAAAAAATCTCAGCAAGGGAACACACTTATTTCTTCTAAAGTATGATCTTCAAGCTAGCATAGCCAATCCTTTTGTGTAATACTCTATGATTGCATCTAAGATTTACACCTTAATTTACATTGATGATGAAATGGGCATGTTTAAGAATCAACTGAAGTTGCTTGAGGTGGTTGCTTATTTGAATCAAGAGTTTGAAATTACTATTGGTTCACCAAGTTGTTATGTTGGACTTTACATTTGGTGTAATTGTGATCTTTGCATGATCTATCTTGATCAAACTTGCTACATAAATACCCTTCACAAGTTTGGTTACAACAATCCAAACCAGTTTCTACACTAGCTGATCCAAATGCTCAGCTTCATGCTACTTAGAACAAATATGTCACAGCTTGCCTTCCAGCTAAAGAAGTTGTTTGGTTTCAAAGACTTCTTTCTGATCTTGACTATCCTCAAGAGGAGCCCACTTCGTTTTGGCAACAATTCATCTACAATACATTTGCTGTTCAATCCTAAATTCCATAGACTCATGAAACACGTGAAACACATCAATCTACAATTTCACATGCTCAGAGAATTTTCTAAGCAGAAGGAAGTTGCTTTACTTATACTTTCCTCAGCAAGTGGGAGTGTTGAATGTGGGTTTTCAGTTACATTGAGTAAAGTATCACCAGAGCCATGTAATATTTACAAGCAATATTACATCAATATCAAGACATTGCAAACATAGTTTAATTTTGAATTACCTGCTTAATCGCTCCATCTCATCTCCCGCTTAGTCTCTTGCACATACAACCTGTATCTACAGTAGATACAAGGACTTGATCTTCTCTCTTTTGTTTCTGTATTCAGCACTGTCATTTTTGTAACCAATAAACAATGTACACTTTGTGCACTCTTTTACTGTATGAACTTGTGTGTAGAATGCTTTACATGTGTAACACTTTAACTCTTTCTGTCAAAGAAGGTCAAGCTTCCAAACTTAGATTCCCAATCTCTCCACTACTCACATTTGTCTCATCAAATGAAGTACAAATTTCACCAACAGATTATTCGCATGAGTCACATGCACAGAGACTTATATATTGTCTGGAATTATTTTTTGTTTGCAAAATATAAACCAAAATACTTTCATCTCCACACTTTCAAGTTTCAACTCAATGTAAGACCCTCGATTTGCCTTCTCTCCAAGTCACTGTCTATTGGCTCCATGACAGCTACTAAGTACAGTTATTATGCTTGAGGTCACAAATTATTCCCCAAACTGTATGATTATAGGAAGTGCCTGTAGCAAACTGTGGTTGTATTTATATGGACACCAGAAATGATTCTCCTGATGGTTGAGCAACTTGGGCTGATCTCACACCTTCAGACTGGGAGGAATCCAGATGTAACCCTCTGTTCGCACATAATCAGCTTTCACATTCAGCAGTTCATCTGCTTCTTTAGGTCCCCGACTTCCTTGTTTGTAGGGACCTACCTTCAGCTTCCCCTCGTCAATCCGATGCAAAAGAGGTGTGAAGATTTCCCATGCCACCTGAGCAGAGTGACAAAACCCAAAATACATCACATACTACAAAGTAAGTGTGAAGGTCCTAGACGCTGGTTTTTCTTTCCTTCAACATAAGTGCAGGCATAAGTGTGCACACTTCTAGCCTTTGATTGCTACTTAGTGCATCTTGCAACTACAAAAGTTGTATGCAAAACCTATGGTCAACCTGCAGAGAACTCCCTACAGTTCACACACATCAACTGCTGACTGTGCCTGACCACATTAGTGTTACACCAGTCCACAAAGACTCCATAAGCACAAGTAAATGTTACAGGAAAGAATTTACCCGCAACTCATCCCTCCGCACAAAGTGCTGTTGATCTCCTCGAATACTACGAAGACAGCAAGGACAATGAGATATGTCAGCATAGACAAATTGTATACTCAACAATTCACACCAAGTCTCCAAGAAATCTACCGCCATGTGAGAAACAATTCCTCAAAAACACCAGGAAATCTGTACTCCCTTGAAGATCTGCTAAATTGCAGGAGATGGAGATGGGATTGAGATTGCATATGTCCACAGACAAAAACTTTTGGGCAGGTAACAAAGAGGAATGGCAGAGTTTATTAAAGTTGTGCAAGGAAAGTACATGCAAGGAAAGTACTGAAATCAGACAACAGTATAAATAGTGTGGGGTCATTGAGGGAGTACGTGTCCAGAATAAGACGTTCATAAGCTTCAGGGATAACAACATCTTGATAACGCTGTTGATATGACAGATCCAGCTCACTTTGTGTTGCTTTCATTTCCAAACCAGGTTGCTTCACCTGTCAAACATATTTTCACATGCACTTCGTCAAAATGCAGGCAACATCCTTTGCAAGCCTCCAGATCCAGTCAAAACATGAGATGAATACTGTTTGGGAAGTGAAAAAATTCAGCATACAAACCAACAACTGTTCCAATGACTACAAGCTACAACATTTAGGGTTGACAAGAAGGCTCCACAACCCCTCTTACGATTGCAGCTGAAGGCATTCCTTGTGCTGAAACCCTCTACAGGAAAGATGAGAATTCAATTGAGAGTCACATACTGTAAGCTTCATGTACATAGCCTCTGATGGTTGCAGTCTCATCACAAACTCATTCCGTCCCTGATTCTTGCCTGTAAAAAGAACATAATTTTGTATAAGTTGAATGCACCTTGAAACCACAAATTGGTGAGTCAACATCCCATGCAATGGATTCTAGCTCAAAATACAGACCTACATTGCATTGCTTGTCCCTCTCTCTTTCAGCAACAGTAAATAATAACAGATACTTCTCTGAAAAATAGTAGCCATTGAGAGTTCTTACATTTGAAAATATCACCAGGAACATCTTTGAACTGCACACGGATTTCAGCTTTCCTTGAATCCAAGGCCTTGCCTGCTTTCATGACAAATGGCACACCTGCAAAAAGTAGACCAGCATCTTACAAACATTCACCCAGATCTTTCTTTAAAGCTCCCAGTGTCAATAATATCAATAGGTAACCAACTAAACTATAAGGTGAGCTCAGGCATCCTACCATCCCACCGCTCATTTTTTATGCGTAGAATGATACTAGCAAATGTAGGTGTTGAAGAGTCCTTGGGGACAGTGGGGTCATCCTTGTAGCCTTCATATTGTCCAAGCACCACATCCTCATCACAGATAGGCTGTACTGCTCGCAGGACCTGTTCATCAAGAATACAGAATTTTCAGAATTTCAGCAGCACTTTGAACCAATTCTTTGGTCATATACTAGGTGTTTGATTTGCACAAACTGACATTTCAATGGCTGAAAATAGAGATCAATTAATCATGATAGAGGACCCCATAAACAACATTGGGAAACTTTTTCTGACGGAGTTTTCACAAGAAAGAAGAGGATTAGCACACCTTAACTTTCTCGTCTCTAACATGCTCAGGGGTGAGTGTCACTGGTTTCTCCATGGCAACCAGACACAGGACCTAACTTCAAAACAACAACATCATTAAGCTCTTTCTCCATATCATATACCATTAGTGTGAATTTGCCCAATGCCCACCTGCAACCTTGACATTTGTCTTTCTCCACAAGGGCCTAAATTTCTCCAGAATTGATAAATTCATGCCACCAATGGAAGCCACCATTCCAACCATATCTAATCTGGAGTCTATTCTATGATGTCTTTCACCAATTGCTCACATCGCAACACCACAATACAAAAGACTAACACCAACCTGGAGAAGATGGTTTTGAATAATATCCCGGATAATTCTGCAGCAGCCACCAGATAACAAATCAATATTCCTTGAAATGTGGACTCTTAAAGCAACCTACAGAAGCCAATCATTCAGAACAAACTAGCATTTGTCTAAGACATAGAGTTCTACAGGATACTACAAATAGGGCTTCATATGACTATTATCAGAATATAATCTGCAGAGGATCCCAGTTGTGATCCTGTGACAATCAAAGGCACAAACCCATATTCATCGAAGTAACCACCTCGTCCTTCAGTCCCAAAGTCCTCCTTGAAAACAATCTGCATTTATGCAAAGAGCCATCATAACACAAGACCAGGATTCTGCTTGGTCTCAAGTTCACTGGACATGGAAATATTTCTCAGGGTGCAGTAAATCTACTGCATCTTCCTGCTCCTGTCACAACTCTTAACATTATCTATGCCTCAATCTAGTTTCAATTATTCTCTTTATCATACACCATCTACCTCAACAGTTTCACATTCCTTAGTCTTTGGACATGCACAGCTTCTCCCTGATCTCACTTTCTTTACACGCCTCTGCAGTATGCCACTGTGCTGATTTAACACCATATTCAAGGAGAATTGCATACCTGAATGTTGGCAATGTTGTCTCGGTTCCAAAGGGGGACAAAGAACCGATTTGCAAATCTCATAACCAGCTGCATGTGACCACAATGACCCCACTTCACACTTCAGAAATCACCAATGGCCCAGGCAGTAATAGTGTGCAGAAGCTAAGTAGGAAAGAGTGGAACAATACAAATGCCACATGATTTACGTGCTGATAATCAACAAATACCATATGTTGCTTTCCACACTAAAACAGGGCCAGCAATCTTACTCTGGAGTCCTGATGTATTGCAAGAGTCTTCTCTTAATCAACATATTACAGCAAAAGGAGCACCATACCAGATTCTGAACAATCTCCTTGCCAAGGTAATGATCAATTCGGTAAAGCTGCTCTTCTGTGAATAGCTTCCCCAGCTCAGAACTTAAGGCTTCAGCTGATGTCAAATCCTTTCCAAAAGGCTTTTCTACAATGACTCGTGACCAGCCTCCTGTCACATGAAAACTGTACAACTCAATTCACCAGCAGGAAACCTGGGCAGAGAAACATCTTTGACCTCTCTAACTCAGAGCAAGACTTCTCCAACCAAATAATCCTCACCAACAGGTACACAAAGTCAGACACACTATTGATTTCGTAAGAGGTTTATAGTTATTTGTCCACAGCATGCAACAACCCTGGATATGTTGCTTCTACGAGGATCAATACTCTCTCAGGAAAGACAACTCGTGTAGTATGTAATCTAACTCTATCTTTGAAAGAGCCTCTGTAGTACTATAACATCCATCCTCATCTGCATCTTGCTGTGTGAATTGAGAAAATAAAACACTATAAAGTTGACTAGCATGGAGGACAACTTAGCAGGCCCTTAGCAAAAGCAGAAGAAGGGATGAGAGAAAGAAAGAGGCCATACGAGGATTCATGCAATGCTTCCGAACCATTGTACTCACAATGGGGTAAATTGATGGAGGGAGTGCCAAGTAGAAGAGCCTGCGTGTTGAGCATGTTGTTCCACACTTTGCTTCTTCAGCACTTGAAATCTGTTCATTCAGCTTGACATAGCCACTTTCTTCATCGTAAGGCCCAGATATGTATGTGACCTGCAATAAGAAAGATAGAATACATGAGCTCTTCATTGGTCTTGACATGCTTTTGGAACTCTACCTAGATTTTTCTAAAAAGGTGGTGCTGCACAAACAGGTCATTCAGGATTCAAATAAGACCCAATGCCAAAATCATGGAAAGATTCCTCCATAATTGATGAAAAGTAAATCCCCTGGATAATCTCAACTCAAAACACTACATAGGGCAAGAGGTTCTCTCAGCTAAAGTCTGAAAAGTATGGATAAGTTAAATGTGGTTCCAAATCCACAACAAATTCCCAGTAGAATGGCATATGACTTGGGTGGTGCCAAGGAAATGTCAAACTGAATATGTCTAACTGCTCACTTCAACAAGGCATCAGGTTCTAGGCTACCAAGAATCCTAAGCTTACAACTACCAGGAAAAAACTCTCTGAAAGAGCTGGCTATTGATGCCCCAGATGCAGCAAACTGTATTGTTGTCTTGATCCACAGGTTACTGTAAATTTTGATCTTGAATTGTGCCAAGGTGAATGAGCTTCCCCTCATTAGGACATCATAAAACAGATGAAGGATAGATATCAAAACAGCCGGTTAAGAAAGCTCTCTGGTTACCAGACTGAGAAATTGGTTCACAACCAACGTTGGATCCATTGTGGGATCTGTCCGATCAGTTTTCAAGTACCTAGACAGCAGGGAGATGCACAAATGATACATCCCACACATCAGATGTAAAAGCAGCACAAACATTCTTTTCTGTGACATCAGCAAGAGCAATCTTTCCTACTCTCCAAATTTTGATACTCATGTGTCCATATTATCAAACAATACACCTCAAACTACCTTTATTTTGTGCCCATGAGATGTGGATTCACAGGCTCTTCACAGTCATAAACACATGTCATTTAAGAATGATTCTTGTGTACTCTCAAGAGACTGTGCGTACCCACGCAGCCGATTGTGCAGTTCAGTGCTTGTCATTTTTGACCTAGCATACCCAAAAATTTGCAATTGATCATTTGGTAAAAACCCCTGTAACCCAATCAGAAACCTCACACTTAGTATCCATCAGGGAATTCTTACTAAGAGGGAGTTGACCAGTTGTCACCTTGATTTCGGAACCTCAAGTACTTGTTTATTCCTCTCAAATCTAAGCTCAGTTGCTAGCCAAATGCTCTATTGTCCTAGCAGTGGTGCTTGACAGAATATTGAATCCCAGAGTGAACCTAAACTAATTGTCAAAGATGTCCTGTACTGCCATCTACAAGTGTGATCCAGTTCAACTACCACAGACCTCAAAGTGCAAAATTCATCAAACCCTTCATTTGAGCAACAATCACTTTGCTGACAGTACCATCACCAATTACAGGTGCAACAGAATGATGTTCGCTTGGAATGGCACAGAGAAGAGAAATACCTGTTTGTAAAGGTTGAATATGGCAGGAAATGTCTTCTTCTTTGCAAGGTCACCGGAGGCACCTAATATAACAACTGAAAGGCAACCACCAGCAACAGTTTTTGCTTGTGCTGGAGCATGTGACTGTGGGCTTTCGATTGGTGATGGAGGGGCAATTAGGTCATCACCAAGTGTCGATGGTGATGCAACTGTTCCAGTTGTTGGTGGACTCATTGTGATTGTCAATCTGACAACACTGTGTGCGTGGCTATAGAGGATCAATGTACTGCAGCAGAAAAGTTGTTTATTCAAGCTTAGCCATCAGTTGCTGAAATGGGGTTGAAGAATCTACCCTAGTAGATGTCCTGCCACCCCAACCATGAGAGTTGCTCAAGATCAGCAGTAGAAGTTTACCCCTTTACTTGTGGCCTTTTCTCCATGGCGAAGTTTTAACAGTATGATCTCTAGGAAGATTGAGGATTCAACTGGTAGCAACAGAACAATCCTAACTACGACTTAAAAGGAGACTGTTAGAAGAGCCATTTGCTATCAGATCCTCGCTCTGAACAAGCAAATGATACGGAGCATTGAGATTCCGCAGGTGTTGACCAGATTAGAAGCATCACAATCCAGCGAAGAAGAAGCCGACATCACAAAAAAACAGAAGGAAAAAAAAAAGTTCGACTCTCCAGCGTGTTATGTATCCTCACAGCATGAGCAGCTTTTCGCCCTGCAGAATCCGATCTAACAAAAGGCAACTTCCAAAGTATGATTCTCGTTCCTTAAGAAACGATATTCCGGCAGAGCACTAATAAGATACGATTTTAAACACACATTTAGAAACCGAGCAGCACCGGGCAAGCTCCGACCTCTCTGACTCTAGATGAGAAGCTCAACCACCACCAATTAAGATTCCGCAATAATGCGCCGCGGAACACAAATTCAGAATACAGAATGAGAAAGGAAACGAAAGGAAAATATTCATAAAACAAGCCAACAAAACTTAAAATAAAAGAAAACGAAAACATAAGTCCAGATAATGAAACAACAGGAATGGAATTGAGAATTATTTAGGTACCTTCCGGCAGCTCTAAGAGGACTGGATTGCGGACGGACCAAACCCAGCGGCGAAGGATCTTATGCGGAGAGATAATATGACAAAAATAGCGAGAAAAATGAGCCAAATGCCGGGGTCCTTGCAGATGTCCACTCCGATGTCCGAGTCACGAAAGAGAAGAGAAACATTAACAGAAAGAGATAGAGAGATGGGAAAACAGCGACCTGATGGAGCGCAAGCGAAGGATGCGGTGCAGTGTTTTGCGAAAGCAAGAACAACGGCGAGTGCGCAAGCGAGTCCAAAGAGGAGGGGCGCAGTATCATCAGCACCACCGTCGTTTTTGGCCCTTTCTACCTCTTTTCAACGGGCTGCCCGCAATCGAGGTCTTGAAACCCCCCCGTGTCGTCTTCTCCGTCAAGCATCAAAGTCAGAGGCCTTTAAATTGAGTAATTTGGTAAGGCCCTTAAATTCAGGACTTGGAAGTTGTGGGGACTTGGTAAGGCACGAGATGTAACCCCTCACTTAGGACGCTTATGAATTTGTAAGACCTTGCCTACAAGTCAGCAGGACCTTATGAATTCTTATGTGCCCTGTTTTTCGGGCGAAGGGTTTAAATGTGGACCCTTCTCCTATACATAATAGGCCATTCAGTTTGTATTCTGCACCAGCATAGAGTACTCGAGTAAGTATGCTGGGGCCTCCCGCTAGCTAGGCCTTGGGTGAACCAGCACCTACACTAGTTGCCACAATAAGGACCTCAATTTTGGCTTGCTTGTTGGCTTGCTTGTAAACAAACTTGTAAACAAGTCTCATCCCTAGACTGGATTGGGGTCTCTGAGAAAAAATCTAACATTTTTGAGGCTTAAATATGGCTACTAAAGGTGTATTCACACCTAATGTTAAGTCAGTGTGAAGTGAAAATCTAGGTGGCATCTGAGGTGGCAGCCAATGTTAATTGGGTGATTGTTTAATATTAAGTGACTGTCAACTTAACATAAAATTTTAATGATAAATAATTTTAGGTCCTAAATGACTAGCTTGGTGTTAGGGGACTTAATACTAGAGTCCTTAACACCAAGTGTGAATGCACCTTCAAGAGGCCTCACTCCAAAAGGTGAAGGTACTAGTGTACGTCCCCATTCCTGACCAGGTTGAACCAGCACTCACATTGGTTGAGTCCCCCTAACACCATGCTACCCATTCAGGACTTAAAATCTAGTTACTATGAAAATTTTATGTTAAGCTAGGATTCACTTAACATTAAGCTATGGCCCATTTAACATTGGGTGCCATCTCGGATGCCCCCTAGATTTTCATTTAACACTAACTTAACATCAAGTGTGAATGCACCATAAAAGTGGGTAGTAGTAGCAGCCCTACTTAATAGGTGTAAGAGGCCTCCTGTAGGTGTAAGGTCAGATGTGCCTATTACTATATACCTCCCTCAATCTAGGTTCTTATAAATAATCTCACACCCCTAAAATGTGTCTCTTGTATGTCAAGTGATTTCATTGATCTCATTGAACAAGCACTAGTGAACTGCACCCACATTTTGTAATAGTGATCTTGCTGATTTTAATAATACCTTGCTCCTTGGGCATTGCTTCATGTAAAGCACTAGAGTTTCAAAATGTGCAACCCTTTTGTAGAGAGAAATTTCTACTCTATAACATGCCTTCCAATGACATTTGAAAATTTTCTGCTAATAATTTACATTTAAGGTATTGTCCCAAGGCTAAAGCATCATCATCAAAAAAATTTATTTGCTATTTGATTGGTTTGGTTTACTATCAGAAATTTTAATTTTTCAGAAATACAAAGTATATAAAAATTTCATGAATCATTTGTCACATGTAAATGGGGTATAATATAATGAAGGTGGGACAAAGCTCCTCTCCTCTCAAAGCCAAGAAGCAACCATAGCCATTATTGAAGGAGCAGCTCTACTTATTTATTGTGTGTTTCAGATGAAAGACCTAGACAAATGTATACACATTTTATTAATTAATTGGAGCAGGTTTTGAGAGTTGATTGGTGGTTAAGGTTATTGATTGCTGTAGTACCTTGGCAGCTTCGGCACAAATTATATTATATTCTTTTTAGAAGTGCCAAAATTCTTGAAAAATGTTTTTCTCAATGAAACTTTTTTTTTTGGTGCAGGAAATTTTTAAATATTTTGAAATATTCTGTTTCTCGAATGAAATCTTCAAAATTAATTAATTAATTAATTATTCGACAAACATGGGCCAAAGCCACAAAAAGGTACTTCAAATTAGGGCCAGGTCCTAGGATTTTCTTTAGCACATAATTGTGAGTTGTAGGAGTGCATAGATATGAGGTAAGTAAGGGGGCTGTACCCGGATCAAGCCAATTCTCCAGCTCGCATAACCCTAAACCCTAAACCCTACTAAACCACAACCTTGGGCTGTACTGTACACAAACCCTTGGAAGAAACCTAAAGAAAGATTTCTAAATTTCGGCTTGGTTGCATTGATATGGTATTTCAAAGAAAACAAATTTCACTTAATACTAGGCAACTTAGGGTTTATAAAACATGAATTCTGTGTGGTGCTTCTTATTATGCCTTTGGAATCTTTTTTTAAAATCATTTCAAGGGCTTCTAAGTTCAAGATGGGAGCTTTTGGAAACCATGTGGGGGATGTTATGGTAGTTGGTCAATTGATACTATACATGTTGCTGTTGAAGGTTTCTGAAGCTGCATGAAATTGTTGTTGTTCAAATCATTCTTGGGTTTTGTTTTTGTTCATATATTCTTTTGGGTTGTTCACAGATCTGAAGTTTCTATAATCTTATTGTTGGATCACCACCCAATTTGCTTAAATATGGAAGAGATTATCCAACCTCTGCATGCATTTGCAATCGAACAACTTATTCTAGGTCCTTGTATGCATGGTCACATCTATGTTGCAACAATCCCAATGCTATTTGGTCAAAGGGGTTGTACCTAATCCATACTAGTTCAACTCAATTCACAAATAAAAATCAAGAGCTTCATGAGTTGTGTTGATCACTTACTGACCAATGAGTTTGACAAGAAGTGGGGAGCAGCACTTGCAAAGGCTGAGTTTTAGTGTTATGATCAATTTGAAGAGTTCATGCAAATTGCACATCAAGAAACCCAGAAATAGGTGATTGTATTTTTTTCTGTGTCATCACCTTTGTGAAAAACAATAAACAGAAGGAGATATATGGACATCAACCCACCCACCAATACAAATGATGCTACCAACTATTGCCTAATTGATTCACATTTGTCAAGATGATGTTGGTTGAGAAACTACCCTCTTAAACCTATTTTGATCAATTGATACAAAAATGTTGTTGTGGAGTTTTCTCTGCAATCTCCAGGAGATGTGTTTGCTTCTAGAAAAAGGGTTGTAACGTGAGATGTGGTCTATGATTATTGTCAGTGAAGAAGGCAAGGGAGGGAACAAGAACTATTTCTTAATTCTGAAAGTGGCACTGGAGGCTTAGCATAATGCAATTTGGATGCGCAATCTTCAAGCCTTCAAGAAAGCATCTGAAAGAAATGCCCTCTCCAATATGTGCCAGTAGAGCAGGACTTGCAACCCTCCACCCATAGTAATACATAAGCATTTGATCAGATGAAACACTGCCTTCCTTGCCAGTAACTTTAGTTTCTAGCTGATTCCAATCAAAGGCTTATCTATACAAGAAGCCAGAGTGTGCTATAAAAACTACTTCTATATTTTTTGAGCACATGACATTGGATTGAGAATTCTTCCTGACTCACAACAACTAAGCAACACTAGGAGGAAATGTAAAGAAAGAAGAACTTGCAAAAATTTCCAGTGAAAAGTAGACAAAAGTAGATAGTACCCGGTGACGTCATTGGTGTAATGCATCACAAAATTAAACAACTATGTCTATGGTGTCATCCTAGAGCCTCCAGATGTAGCCTCAGATATTCACAGATTATAGGGATGTTCGTTGCAGTATACTGATTAGCTACTATTGGTGGAGTCGGTCATGTTTCTTATGAAGGCAATAGATACAAAAGCCCATGCAATGAAAGAGAAGATTCCTATAGCGAGCAGAAGTGAAAATCCTGCTGCCATCATATCTATGCACCAGTGGAAAAACACCCCCAACATCACTCCTGATTTTTTCAAGGAAAGTGTGCTTCACTTTCTGTGACAGGAAGTTCACTGATTTGGTTTTTTTGCTTCAGTCCATAGATTGATTCCTGTAAGCATCATGGGTAGATTAAAAAAAAGCTCTTTCAAACGACTGGCAAAAAATTACTTCTAGAAACTGAATAATTCTTCTCCATGCAACACTCAAATACAACTAGCTATCCAAATTTGCTGCGACCCATGACTTGAGGATTCCAGCTGATTCAATTTTTTGAGCATGATTTTGAGGGCGACCTTGTAACCCTGTTACTAAACTTACAACAATTTGTCAACAATTTTTACAATGCAAAGAACACCACAACCTGTTGAGTACAATCATCTTTACTGCAATTTTTCTGCCTTAGGGTTTTGAGGGTTCAGGATTTGAAAAAAAAACCAAGCATGAAAACAGAGACATGATGAGCGGAACATACCTCTAGAGCCTTTCTTTACACAGGCTCCAAAGAGCTTGATTGCAGCCATCCCCTAGCTTACAAATTGTTGAACCGCCTCCACAGCAAGCCAAGAACAACCTGAAATTCCATGCACTTGAAATTGAGCACACGCCTACTTTCCCTTCCTCTCCAAATGCAACTATCCTCAAGGAATCCCTACAATCTTGTCATTTTCTTCCCGAACTTAACATTCAATCCAACTCACATGTAACTACAGACAGACCACATGTAACAGGTGCAATCTATACAGGTTTCTTTCCCATCCCATCATCATACCAGGAATTCTTTCTCACCCATGACTCACATTGTAAAAACCCTGTCTTGTGCACAGAACGCACGTCACGAACTTGCATCCCAGTGACGGATTCTCGTCCCACAATGCGAGAGACTTCAGCAGGCTCCTCGATCGTGGACGGCTGGGTGCAGGGGAGGAAGGAAAGGCAGAGGGTGCGGTCACCCACGTGCATGTCCTCCACGCAAGAAAAGGTCCTTATAGAGAGACCCTTCAGCATCTAAGGTCCTTATGGACACACCCTTCCGCAACTAAGGTCCTTCGGGAGAGGCATATAGGGTCCTTATGGACATACCCTTCAGCAACTAAGGTCCTTATGGAGAGACCCTTCAGCATCTAGGGTCCTCATGAAGAGACCCTTCAAAATCTTTATATTCAGATCCAGATCCAAATCTCATGCATTGACATGTCCAGAGGCACCCTTCCAAGGACATTGCCATACTCAAAAAGGGCCATTTATGGCACATTTTGTGCAGTATTCCATCACTGGGTGAGCCTGTGATTCAGGGAGCAGCCTTTTTTTCACTGATGAAATTTTAAATGAAAAAATGAATAGGAGTTTCAATTGTCAAAAGTCGAATTCAAAAATAGAGAAAATCACCATAGTCCTATATTCAGTTTGAGTAAGCAGCCAAAAATATGAAAGGATGTTTAAACTTTTGTGCTTTCACATCTAGTTCATTAGCCAAATTTGGCTAAATCTTCTTATGGATGATCATCCCCACTTTTGTTGAATCTTCCTATGGATGATTGCCAGTTTGGTTACCTCAGAAAATTCCTTCAAAAAATCATTTTGCAAGAGGGCAAGCTCAGTGACAATGTAACTGGCAAAATGTGCCCCGTAAACCTTTCTAGAAATGAAGGTAGATGCATTTGTAGAAAGTGAAGTTCAACATTTCTGATACAAATGCTGGATGTGAAACTAGCAACAATGATGCTCAGATAACAGTTTTAACCCAGAAAACAGAATCATGACTGAAAAGCAGAGACTATTATTCAATCCCAGGACAGCAAATCAGTGAAAGTATTATTCATTTCAATGTTTCTCTACATGTTTGGTGGCTTTCATTCCATGCTAAAATAAGTGTTGGACACACTTTGTATCTTCATATCCCACAACTGGGGCCAGAGTTATCTACCCCACAACACACAAGTTAGTGCAATAACTTGTTCATTGGAAGCTACGGGACAGCAAGACCAGCCCCTTTCAAGAGCTCCTCAGCAGCTATTCAATGACTGTTCAAAGTTCCACCAATTGCAACTTGGCAACCCATGTGTCAGCTGCAAGCTGTATGTGTCCTACAAGGTGACACACAAGCATGGATGTCTAAAGGTTCATTCACAACACCAGAAGTCCTGCTCTCAAGCCATTGCAAACACATGATTTTGCTACATGCTAATTACTACACATGATCACATTTTCTGTTAAGATGGGTACATGTCACTGTGTCAATGGACGGTTTCCACTCCCAGGTGGAATGGTAGGAGTACATATGTAAACTTGCGTGAGCTTGGCTGTACTGCAAACACTCCCATCTGTGTGTAAAAGAATGGAGTGAATTGGGCCATGACATCTCTGACCATCAAAGGCAGATAAATATCCCACTTATAAGGTTCATAAGGTTCACCTTATTGTCCTGTTTCCAGCATAAGCCCACACCTGTAACATCCACATGCAAGTAAGGAAGAAAACCTCCCAGTATGACAATTGAAAGGTTACAGAAATGCTATTGGACAAAACTGTGAAACTTTTAGTTCTCTGAAAGAGCACGCTGACCTTTAGGGATGTATCCCAACTTCCTGTACACAGCGCACTACCATCTGATGCCATGCCAAGGCAGCTTACTCGACTACTGTGTCCCTCTCCCATACCACCTCCTAGATTTGTTATCACCTACACCAAGGCACATTAGATGTCAGATGGCAAACTGCAGTGTCTTATTCTCTCTAAAACGTCTTCTTGATTAGACTGCTGATAACTATATTCCTAGAAACACCTCCAGACACCCTGAAGTGTAACTTCTATTCTCTCTTTGAAGAATAGGCACTTCTCAAATTACTTTAAACCCCATGCCAAGTTCAAAGTTATCACACATGATGTTCCAAAAGTTACAATGAAAACTGGCAGAGTTCTGAGGTCTGTGTTGATACTTCTAAGTAATGGAAGAGCCAAAAAGTGACCTAGTAATGATCTGCACAGCAGAGTGAAAAAGAATGGACTTTCTACAGTTTTTTGCTCTAAACCATTTGAACATCAAACATTTTGCTACAAGGAGCATTGTAACAACTGCTCTGAAATATTGTGATCATGCCACAAGAACCACACAGGATCAAAACTTTAAGCAGCCTAAAGTGATAGCAACCACACCTCAGCCAGAAGGGTGTCCCAGACATAGCAGTTGCCATTGGTATAGCCAGCAAATAGGAGACGCCCCGAATAAGAGAAAGCAATAGAGGTGACATTGGAAGGGTCCCTTGAGGTGGAATGCTGGTCATGATAGTGCTGTAGCTCATGCCCAGTACGTGTATCAAACAGACGACATACTCCATCATCACTCCCTGTCCCAAAATAGCGGCCATCAGGCAAGAACTGCACCGTATTCACATCACCACCCTGACCTTGAAAAGTGTGCAATGCCCGAGCAGGTGTTCTTGTGTCCCATAGCTTTGCTGTTGAATCACATGATCCTGAGACGAACAAGCTTGAGTCCTTTGTGCTAATGGAAACACTGCCACCACCCTTCTCAACAGTCACTGTCTGCAATGCATCTTATCCTTTTAAGATTTCCCCAAAGTAAACTAGCAGCACAAATATTTTACAATATCATGTTTCTGTACACATAATGGCAGATATGAGCGTTTCCCTACAAATGAATAGTATCATCAGATTCCATGGGCAAGTCAAGGGCCACCTAGGGCAACATACTTCACAATTCCGAGTTGAACCCAATCTTAACTTGCTCAAATCACCAACAAAAGACAAAGAAGCAGAAATTGCAGCTTGCTATACTGGTACCTTTCTGCCCTTGAGCAACTCAATTTTCTGTTTTGCAATGGAGAGGTTCAAGAGAAAACCTTTGCAGACAAGAAAGTCCCAGCCAGTCATTTTGGAGTCATTCTGTGAAAAGGGTTGCTGAAACCTAAGCAATTGCCAAGCTCTTCTCACATGGTATGCAACCACCTTGCACTCTGAGGATAACTTAGGGCAAGCAGATATTCACCTCATGATGTCCCCATTATGTCCAGATGGAGAGTCTCCTCCAAAAGTCTGTATGCGCTTGTTGGCTTCAGCATCCCACAAAATGCATGTTTGGTCTCCAGAGCTGGTGAGAATATGGGCTTCATGATCAGGCACATAGCGGCAACATGAGAGATAGCCCTTATGGCCCATCAGTGTGCGGGAAACAGGCAGGTTACCCTCCTTGTCAGGTGAAGAGCTGAGATGGAAAATCGAACAGACATTATCCAATCCACCACAGGCCACTGCAGTTCCAGCCGGTGAGAATGCTGCTGTCATGACCCAAGCACAAGCCAGTTTGATGGCATGTGTCTTTTGGCTTGATACTGCATTCCATACAATAAGCCGTCCATCTTGTGATGCTGACACAATCCGTGTGCTCTCCACGTATGACCAATCCAGTGAATATATCTGGCATTTTACCTTGAGTGTCACTTTACAACAGAGTGTTGCAGACAGAATTTGTGACGCAAACTATACCATTGTTATGTTGAAAAAGATTCTAAACTGATCAGCTTCTGGAGCTGGATTTGAGTTTCACAGCTCACACTTACCTTTGCGTCTCCAATTGTGAAAGGGAGAGAGGCGATGGCAAACATACCTTGCCTGTATGTCCTTGCAGTGTTCTGCAGCACTTGAATTCGTTGACATTCAACCTGACAGGTTTACAGCCATATTGCCTTGAGTATCTGACCACTGTGCAGTTATATCCAAAAGGAAAAAAAAAAATTAGTCAGCGGGGAAAGTAGCAATGCGAGAGTCGAGAGAAAGATTCCTACAGAGGGAGCCTGAATACAGACGGTCACTTGAATATTCTCAAGCAGTATTTCAAAGTCGAGCCCCTACTCTCTGGAGTATAAGCAGCTGACCTAATCTTCCCCCTGAGAACCTTCATCTCTACGTTCCTGCAGCAGCGGCCAGCAGCAGCAATTGATACAATGCCACAAAATCCAGTTCCCAGACTAGAGCAAAATTTCCTCTTCCTTAGACACGGAAATAAATAAAATGCTTTACATCGACTTCCCGTATTGAAAGAAAAACCTCAAAATGAAAGCACAAGAAAAGAAAGATTATACAATGAGAGCGAGAGAGACACACACACACAGAGCGGGGGAGAAAGAGTATAGCGGGATGCAGAGAGAAAAAACAAACAGTCAATGTCAGACAACTGCGCACGCCGCTCTCGCAATCGCTCCCGCAGCTCCTGCACTTGCTGCTGAGCCACGCTGTGACGCTCTCCTACTTCGGACAGCGACATGGCTGCTTGTAGGCAACGCACAATGGCCACTGTTGAGTTGCCGGCATCACCACGACGACGACGCCTGCCCGCCCGCCCGCGCGCCCACCCGCCGGCCCGCCCACACTGCACTGTGGCACCCGTCCGTCCGTCGCTGCTGCGCGTCCGTAGTGCGCGAGACGATCAAAAGCCCGCATCAAAGCGACAGCACTGGGTGTACGTAACAAAATACAGTACGTTTGAAAATACGGAATATACACAAAGTTTGAAACGTAAATTGAGACCTAATAAGGCATTATACTTGCATTATACTTTGGAAAAAACTTAATTCACACCTTTTTTGGTTAAATTCACACCCTTTCTTCGCGTCCTGGTCAAGAAACGCGACAGACCTGCAGGCTCTAAGAACAAGACAAGCACGACCAGGGTGTGAATTTAAACAAAAAAGATGTGAATTTAAAATTTTCCTATACTTTTCGCATTGTGTACAATCCCTAACATTACATATGCACATAGTTGTTCAAGAGCATCTCTCCACCGAAGAGATCGCTCACAGTATGTGACCCTGCAAAAATATTTCTCACATCCAAGTTCTGGTTACTCACTTATTTCCAACCCCACCAATAAAATAAAACTGGAAGTTAGACTGCAAGTAGTTGGGAGACTACTAATAGCAAGCCACTTGGACCAATCAAACTATCTAGCCAATCAGAACCAGGGAGCAATCAATAGATACAATCTGAATGAACCTCATCGAAGATTTCCACTGCAGGGTCACATACTGAGCATTGGTGGAGAGGCTCTTAATGCATTCGGTACAAGAGTAATGCTGCAATTCTTTTTCCCCTGAATTTTGTTATTTGGCCCATTTTTCTTCAGCTTTACATTTTTAAGATATTAGTGTGGCCCTGTGCCGTTGGCCCAAGTGTGAACTCGTCCATGTCCTCAACTGATTTTTCCTTCCAAAACCTGGAAATTATTTGAATTTTCAGGGGCAAAAAATCACTTTAAAATCAATATCTCTCACATTCAAAATCCAAATCTTACCAAATAAATTCCATTAAATCCTGCTCATCAAGATCTTTTCAACAACACCAAAGGCACATTCCAATTCCTCGGAATTTTTTTGCAACAATTTAATTTAATTTCAATGAAGAAATCATTCAATATTCAAAAACTTTTGCACTACAAGTCCAAACACCATGGAACCAAGCCAATGCACCCCTCCTCCTCAAGAGCTTTCCAAAGAGACCAAGAACACGATCTGAAGCATCCCAGTTCAGTGCATCTCATCAGTACAAAATAAACAAACTACTTTGCTTCAGATGGATTTTGGGGCATGTGACAAGTGCTAGGGGGTATGTAAGCCACAAGACCCTTGGCATGTTACACACCCCCCTTGTTACTTGTAACATGGGATGTTGTAAGTGAAAAACATGACAAGGTGAATAAAAAAGGGGCAAAGGGCAGACTGGATGGGTGGTGTTCCTCTAAATGGCAAAAATTCCATTCCCAATCACCCTTACTTGTTTGCATAACAACCACTTTGGCAAGTTACAACCCATGTGCAAAACAAAACAAAGGATGCCATGCCATGCCATGGCTTGCCCTCTTGTGCCATGGCATGAGTATGTTCCAACAATACAAAGGATTTGACAATTTGAGGTTGTGACAATGTAACGAGGTTCAAATTCACTCACTCCCTAAACCCTACCTACCTTACCTATAGAGGAAATAAAATGACCCTACCTAACTTCCTCTCAAGCACAAAGAACACATTATTGCAAGCCTAACATTTTATATTCAAGCACATGTTGCAAGTTCATTTGGACACTGTACATTGATGTTCAAGTGCATTCTCCTACAAGTTCAACACTCCACATCATGCTTACATGCACATTATTACAAGCTTGACCTTCTACACCAATGCTTAAGCACATGCTACTACAAACTTGACATTTTACAAGCTCAACCTTTGACACCATTGTTCAAGTGCATGTTAATACAAGCTCAACATTTTACATTAATGGTCAAATGCATGTTTTTGCAAGTTTTACACTTTACGTCAATGTTCAAGTGCATGTTGTTGATGGCTCCACCCTCTATGTCAACATTGTTCAACAAGAACCTAATTCCCTTGAAATCACATCATGTTATTGATAAATCTTCCAACTACTAAAAATCCCATTTTGTCAACAATAATGTGCTAAAAGGTGCACCCTTTACTACAATATAAAACTTTAAACCATTTTGACCTTTCTAAAAATGAGGCTTTTCATCCACTTGAATAGTTTTGCACCATCCATATTGTTGTTCAATAGAACATTCACCTCCCAAGAATAGGTCTAACGCATGAATTGCCTATCAATGTATGCATGATAGGGTGGACCAATTTGGAAGTAACACATTCCACTTTTCCACAACCTAGGTGTGATTCTAATTGTTACATTATTTTGTACATATTGGAATTGTTAAATGGGGTTCATTTTGAAGTTATAGACTTCAATATGTGTAATACAAAATTGATTGGTATGAAAATTTCATAAAATCATAATGCTACATTATATTTTTGTTGCCTAATATAATATATTTGTATATTCATTATCATAAGCCTAGCCTTGGGCTTGTGACCAAAGTAAGGGAGTGCAAAGGTGTGAACCAAGAATGAAGCTCGGTAGTCACATTTCATGCTCTCGAGAAGGTGGGAAAGTGTGAAAGAATGAACCCCCACACTCCCAAATGAATTCCCACTTTGGGAGTTGGAATCTCAATTGAATTCCCAAATTTTCATAGAAAGATTACAAAAGTAAAAACCCATTGGATTAAAAAGTTCCTTATATCATTGGAAAGTTCTTGGAACGTAAATGTTTAAAATGGGCTCACATGATCCATTTGGTTACTTAAAACACAAGTTATGACCAAAATAAAGGTCAGGAGTCAAATTAACAATTTGACTCCCAACCACTAAAAGTCGAGAATCGCCTTGATTTCCTTGCATGCAAGTGCGTGGCACATATTATTGAAAAGATCTTGACAAGGGCTACAACTTTGCTTGAGACCTCACCTCAATTGGAGGTTTGCACACAAAATTATGGGCCTTCAAAGTCGTTGGAATCCCAATTTTGAGAATTTCGGGACTTCCACTTGGGAGTCCTTGGACAAAATGACATTTGGGTGTTGGCCTCATGGCCAGGCACTGAGAATACTATAAGGGATAGGTGGTGGCTTCCTTTAAGTCGGAGCCGTGGTGAGTCTTGTGAATCTATGTTTGCTCGTGATTCATCCATGCACCAAAAATGTCCCAACTATGCACTAACCAACTTGTTATTTAGTTTGTGCAAGTCTGTATGAGTAATTGAATTTTTGTGTTAATATTCCTAATCCCTATCCCATAGTTCCAACATACCTGTCTACCCCTCAAAGTGTTGCGAGCCAGGGAGTGCACCCCAACTCCTTTCTCCTTCTGTTGTCTTCATTTTTGGACTCGTAGTTGAGTCCATCAAAGAGCTTGGGGGTGCATCATTCATCATGAAAGGGGCAATGATAGACAAACACAAAAAAACACACAAGGTGGATTAAGGACAAGATCATTCACTTGTTTAATGTTTTTTGGAACCTTGCAATTATTATGTGAAATTTGTTCATTTGGCACCATGGTTCAAATGGTTGGGAGTTGGAGCTTTATAATCCACAATAAAGCCCAAAGAGGAAAATGACACAATGGCCAAGAGTTTAAGGAGTTAAATTCCAACAAAAAGTTTATAAAAAATATAAATCCATCAAATTACAAATAGGCACCAAAAAAATGTACTATCTATTGGTGGTTCATTCCAAGCCTATAAACCAACATATAAATTCATGTTGTGCTATAAATTTATTTTGAAATGAATTTGTTAATGTCATTGTTGCATAATGTAATTGTGATTGACCACATATGTTGTAGGCTAATTATTTTGGAAGAACATTATATCTAATATATATAATGACGCACTCCCAAGTCACGAGGTGAAACCCACTTGAGGGTTTCACAAAGTCAAGCTACGGAAAGTTGAGACTTGGAGGCACGCTCTCGGCTTCCAACTCTAAAAAGGGGTAGAGGGTCGAGTTGGGAGCCCATGGATTAGACTAGGAAGAAGGTTTAGTAGATCAAGCATGAATCTGCATCAAAACAAACCACCCACGTGGTTAGTTCACATTCCGGGACACCCTTGGATGTTGGGACAAGCCACGGGCACTTTGGACCACGAGACACACCACGGCCTGGACTCGGGAGTAAGCCACCACCTTACTCCCTATAATATTCTCTGCGCCACATTTCGGGGACTACATCCAAATGGCTCTTTTTCCCGGGACTCCCAAGTTGGAGTCCCGAAATTGTCCCGAAATTGTCCCGGTTGGAGTCCCGGGACTTTGAACGCTTGTAACTCCCGACTTCAGAGTCCAATCGTGATGAGGTTTAAACCAAACTTGTAGCCCTCGTCGAGATCTTTCCAACGCCGTGTTGCACTCTCAATTCGGAGGTAGGGAAGAGGTCGATTCCCGACTTTTAGTGGTCAGGAGTCAAACTGTCAATTTGACTCCCGGCCCTTCTTTTGCCCATAACTTGGGCGACAGATGTCCAAATGGCCAATGCGAGGCCATTTTCGATATCTACGCTTCAAGACCTTTTCAATGACACAAAGAACACCTCAATGCGAGGTGTTTTGGGCCTTGCTGTCGAACCCTAAACATTCAGGAGTCCCAAAGGACCCAAAATCCTCACTTTGCCAAGTGTTGGGCTTCACCCCCACACTTGGCCAAAGTAGGGTTGTGACATATAAGAAAAAAGGTGAATAAATTGCTTACATAAAAATTTCCAAGGTAAAGCCCTAAGGTGGGGGTTTTCCCAAAATAAGGTGCATAAATAAGGTGCTTAAGGTGAGGCAATATCCAAATTTAGCTTCACATTTAGGGAATGTCCCCCACCCATGGACATTAAAGCAAAAGGTGATGTTTAACATGAACTTCAAAAAATGTGCATCACAAGTTTTAAGAAAGGATGATTCTTACACTAAATCCTTAAGAATGGGAAGGATCTTACACCTAAAGGTTACGACATCCAAGAACTAAACAAAATTTAATCGTGTAATCATGGAAGCTTAAAATCCTTAATTCATAAATAGTCAAAACTAAACGTAAAACCCAATTTTCTTTTTTGGAAAAAGATTCGTAGATATGCAGTGCCTTTCAAATACATCAATTAAGAAAAATTGTCCAAGTATTTTTTAAATCTACCTATTGTGTGGTCTTGGAGAATATTCAATGTAGGTGCAACTATCCTTATAATAGAAATTATTAGGTAGTCTATGTATAATGTTTTAAACATTAGCTAGTTCATATTATCATGTAAACATCTATAATTGTGTTTTGTTTAATGCTTGGATTTTGTAATTTCAAGCAGGAAAGTGCATGTCCTTCTAAGATTGGTAGTGTTTGAATGTGGATTCTAACTTTGATTCCTTTTAAGTCAACCTAATTACTTACTTGCATTTCCATCCATGCAACAATTCATAGATTTTGATGCAATCCTTTGAAAAACATTCACAAATCAAAAGAAGAATTGCAAAATGATATTTCATTTAAATGACTAAAACACTCCAAGATTTTTCCTAGTGTTTTTGGAGGGCACCTTATATTTTTGAATAATCCTTTTTGCAAAAAGAAGCAAAGATCTTTTTCCTACTCCTTAAAAGCGGGTGGGAGCCCCCTCTTATGGCTTAAGTGCATATGCGGGTGGGAGGAACCCCTTTTACATTTTGTGGTTTAAAATGTTTGTTTTGTATTTATGATGGGTAAAGCCCATGGGTTGGGGACATTCCCAAAATGCAAGGTTACATTCAACTACTACCTTTTCCTAGCCCCTTTATTTTGGGAATGCCTCATCTTTAGGGGTTACCTTACAAATTGGTTTGACGGGGGTAAACCAAAGGGGACACATTTTTTTCAATATTTAATGTAACACAAAATTCAATTCATTATTTTGCACAAATTCATGATATTATAACCAATGGGTTATGCTATTGTTGTGCAAATACATATGATGGAGAAATATATATATTTGGAATGAGGTTACAACAATCCATGCATGACACATGATACTAAAAAAAAATCCAATTTACAATGCAAGGTAATAATTGACATATTTTATGCACAAACCCTTCAATTGTGCACATATAACTTCATATTTGAAAGCCAATTTATAGTGTTTGTGGATGGGGTTATTCAAGTATGATTTGTGCTTCCCCCTTCCCTTTTTATGTCTAACTACTATCAATTTAGTCTAAAAAATAATGACCTCCCAAGATTCTCATCACAAATATAGTAATACTTTAAAAACCATAATAGTCAAACCCCTTTAAATTCATGATGATGTGTATTGTATATGTACATTGTAACTTGTGCATCTCACTCCTCTTCTGCACTTCAACTTCTTTGTGTTTAAGCTTTTATCACCCCAACTTCAACCCTAAACCCAACACTTTTATCATAAAAATAGTTTTTTATATGTTTGAGTTATTTGAGTTGTTCAAATTTGAACCTACTTTTGACTAAGAGTCAAGGCCAAAAAATTTGGGGGCCAATAATGGGAAATTTGAACACTTTTTGGTTTATTGTTTGGCCCCAAGTTATTAATAAAAGTTTATTTGTTTAGGGGCCAATGAGTTTATTGAGGCCAAAAAGTAGGGACCAAGGTTTCAACCCATCACATGTTTTCATTTTTTCATTTTTGATATTGTTTTTCTTCTTACATTTGTTTCATTTTTCAAACTAAATGCTAAAAGTCAGACCACCATGGATGAACATAACACAAATTTTTTGTAATTCTTGTGTTTTTATAGCAATTCAACGTGTTATTATTGTAGTTGTGGCATTTCAACAACTTGCATTCCATCAACATTATAATACAATGATGATGATTGTTTTCATCAAATCATTCATAACTCCATATAAATTTCTCTCTCATTATTAAACTAAACAAATAGTGCAAAAGGAAACCAACTATCACATATATAATAAATTATAAAAGAAATTTGTAGATAATGTAAAACTAATAAAAGTTTTTAAAAAACAATTTAGAAGAATAATTGGAAGAAGTTTATAAGAAATGTAACTTTTAAAAAATATATTTGAAAACAAAATTTAAAAGGCATGGTCAATGGAATCTTCTAGAAGATGTAGTAAATGAAAATTTCTAGAAGGTTATTTAATATAAATTTATTGAAGGTTTATTGACAAAAGTTTCCAAAAGGTTGATTTTTAAAAAATGGTTCCATTCGATAATATAAGAAAGCATTTAAAGAAGATTGCCCTTCAATTTTATTAGCGCAAGTTAAAAATTTGTACTTTTAGTTCATCTCATGAATGCCTAATTTGCATCATGTTTTGTTCAAATAATAAAATTTTATAGTTTTTTTTCATTGTTAAATTCCTTATTTGTCAATTCCTCTTAATCTTTTTCAAGTTGTGTATTTATTTTATCCTTGACACCAACCATTTCCTTTTGACAATTTCAACACAGGGACATGTTTCATGCAATAAAACAAATTATCAAAAAATTTGTTGAGTACAACACCTTGAAAGAATTATTCAAGAAAAAGAAGGGAAATATGAAGATAATTGAATAAAATGAGGAAATTGAAGGGGCATCAAAATCAGAGAAAGACAAAAAAATTCACGATTTAAATTTTTTTGTTGGAAGCCATGCAAGGTCATGAATTGTTAATAAACACATTTTACAAAACAAAATTGAAGTGGGAAAGTAAATTGTTTTTCCCATTTACACCATTTGATTCAAAATTAAAATATGTTTCATGAACCTACGATTCATTTATGAGTTAATCCACTTGATGATAAGTTTTTTTCAATAGAACATTGGTTTTCTCCAAAAAAAATCCTCCATGATGGTATTGTTTTCAACAATTTTGATGAACATGGCAATTGCTTGTTCATGAAATTTTTTTTTACCATTTTAGTTGCAAATTGTGATGTTTATGAAATTGATTTTTCTTCAATAATTCAATGTTATTTTCAAATTTAAGCAATTATGTGTCATTGGTAAATGTGGTGACTTATTGCATTATGGTACTTGCCTAATACTTTTAATCAATGGATTCATAGAATGTGCATTCATGTCCTTGTTAATTGTTAATTTTTTGGTTGAATATTGTTTGAATGACAAATTGAACTTTTTTCGCATGCTTCAATTGTCCTTGCAAATCTAGGAATTGTTGACACCTAAGCATACATTTTGAGAAAGGGGGGAAAGTCAAAAGGTTGAAGGTCTTTTAAAGGCCCCCTAATTGACCCTATTCTAATTCTGAATTTTTTGTCTTTGCTTCTAAAATTCCAAGCGAACATGACTTGAAACACATTGTCAAGACTAAATCTTACCCACTTTTTTTTTTGCATTTTTAACAATTTTGGTGCTCCATCTCCTTGACAAACAACAATTAGGACCTCCACATTACAATCCTTCCAAACTTTCTTACTTTTTTCATTTCCATCCTCTTCACCTTCTTCAACCTTCACCATTTTCTTTTGAACTCAACCCTCCTCCAAGGTTGATTCTTTTTGGGTTCAAACGGTAGCATAACTTTGAACATCCTCTTCTCGAATGTCTTGAAAATTTATAACTTTGGCACTCATTGATTTTCTCTTTTGCACAAACTTCTGTAGTATTTCCAAACCCTCTTTATTTGAAAAAGAAAAAAATGAGGTCAAGATGGGCAAATTAACTCTTTGTAGCTACATGCATTTGAAAGGCTGAAATGCATGAAGACTTACATTTGACACACCTTTTCCATGCAACACTCCAGCATCTTTGACATCCCCTATTGAAATTTAAAAAAAAACTCCCTCCATCATTCTCAAACAACCACACAAGCTCAACAAAAAGAAAGCAAAGTGAAGACATGAAATTGAAAGTAAGGACAAGATATAGGGGCTGATTAGGGTTTACTTTGACAGCTCAAAGTGAATTTCGTGTCAAAAACAATAATATTTTATTGTTGCAACATTGGCCCCAAGGGTTGCAAATTGGCCTAGATCCTCCCTACTCTTTACACCTACTGGTATGCATAAGATTCCTCCAACCCCTAAAGAGTAGGTGTAGGAAGCTTTCCCTTCCTATGCCTTCTGATCTACATATGTTTAGATTCATGCATAGCTTTCCCCTTATGCTTTAGGATGGGTAAAGCTCACATTGGTGGAAGACATGCCCCAAATGTGAGGCCAGATGCAGTGCCAGACGTTCTCAAAATGAAAGGCTAGACTCACTTACTATAATTTTTGAGAATGGCCCCCATCCTAGAGTTTTACCCTACACTCTTGTGTAGTCTCTTTGTTATGACAAGTTTCACTTGCTGCATCCCCCAATCCTTCTTGTTTGTGCTAAATTGTTTGCACACCTTTTTTGCCTTGCACAGTTCTGCATGAAACCACGCAACATGTTAAGAAGACGAAGCTTTCACATGTTCAATTGAAAAATCAAAAAAATCATGTTCAATTGAAAGCTCATGTTCAATTGAAAGAATATCAAAAGCTTTCACATGGTTTTATGCTTTTCAATGTTATGAAGATGAAGCTTTCATAGGTTCTTCAACTCAGGTGTTCTGCAGGTGAGGCGTCAGATTTAAGATTTGAGTCCTTTCTCCCCTGAGAGAATTAGGACCAACCACTGGCATACCTTCCTACACAGAGTGGAACTTCTATATTTTGTTACTCCTATAACAGCAAAAGACCAAGAAATGAAAACCTTGCGGCAGAACAGCGCGATTCTCCGCAGGGCTGCACTGTCAGGCACCGGACAGAGCTCGATTGCCGGGGGGGGCGGGTGGGGTTGTAATTAAGCGACTCACTAAATTGTGCTGTTGAGAGTTTTACTCAATTGCAACGACTACATGTTGTTATCTACAGCCTCATCAATCAAGTATTGCACAGCTACACTTAAAGAGACTGTCAGCGTGCCACACTTGCTGAATCATCTCACTGACATTATCCAATTGGGCCCGTCTATCAAAGCACCACAAAGCCCGCATATGGAAAGTACATGATATTGGCTGCTGTTGAAGATGAGAGACAACAGGTAAATCATACAAAATGCGAACCCAAAAAAAAAAAGGAGGTTTGTTGGGTTCTCAATCACCAAAAAATTTCACCCCAGACAAATCTGAGATAAATATATGTTCTCAGTTTCAATAGGTACCCAACGATATATATACCTACAAAAAAAAAGCTGCTTAAACATTTTTGTTTTCATATCTCATTTCTAGCCAAATTTGGCTACATCTTCCTATTGACAACTAACACTTTGGGCTACATCACAAATTGGCAATCAATAAAATTGGAATTACAAATCACTAGTAATCATCATCCATTGCTGGAAGACGTTAAATCAGCATTGGGTCCTACTTTTGTACTGTCTTCTGCCGCCTACTTCATGTTTTTTCCTTGCCTGCCCTTGACCAGATCCATATTTTTCTCAAAAAAGGTGAATGATGCCCATTGAGGCTCCATTATGGCAGGCTGTAGCTTAGTGTCAAAGAGTTTTATGGAAGTGTCAAGAATGAACTCGCACACCCAACTTGAAGAGAAAAAGATCCTCCCAGAAAAAACTCCTTGTAAAGGGCTGCATGAGGGAACAGTGAACCAAACATGTACCTACTACTATCATGCAAGTTTGTGCTTCTTGCTATAGGGTGAGTGTGGCTTGAGCATGTTTTTTCTTGTAGGATAAGGGCAATTCCACAGGCTGTTCTGTGTTTCTGGGTGACTGGGAACTGCTGTGGGAAAGGCTAGCCCTTCTCCTAAGCAAAGACCAGGGATGTTGAAGAAATAAAGAAGCCACCATGATGACCAAATGAAGATGGATCCTGTGTTAGATTTGTGTTCTGTTGTGTCTTAGCTTGTCTTTCAATGGCACCTTCCAGGACAGAAGATGCCTGAAAGTATTGAGTATTAGGTATTCAGTATCCCAGGTCCTTATGAAGGGATGATGATGTTCAAGAAAACACAGCATGTTTCCGAAGTATGTAGCTGCAGAAATTCAGTGATTGGTTAAGAGCAGGCCTTACATATGAAGGCCCATGTGCCCATTCACCTTGTGAAAGATTGATCTAGAAACTACCCTTTGCATTGAAAGATCGTAGTGCCCTTGAAAAATTAAAGACTCTTCGAAAATTTATCCTTCACTAAAACAAGACAAGGGGTTTGTCACACTGTGGCCTTGCCATTTACATGATAAAGTATCTTAAGGCAAAAGAAGAATTATGGAAACTCAAATATTTTACCATGCAAAAATGTAATCTTCAAAAAGTCTTCTAAAAGAAACCAAAATCCTTTGATACATCATAACTCTATAACTAATCTCAAGTTTCAACACAAGCCAAAATATCATCTTTCAAAAATCCTCATATAAAAATAGACCTATTACCTAGGAGCCAAAATCCATTAAGCTCCTATACCCTATAATGAATCTAAACACCATATCCTTGCCTTGGTACACAAGGCCAACAAAGAAGCACGACCTTGTTTTTGAAATGTATTAACTGCTAAATGCTGAATAAGCCAATGACGATTTATTGGGAATTTCAAGTGGATATGGGTGATGGAAAATTTTCAGTTTTGGGGGGAATGGTAGGTGTGTAGGAAGGGGTTAACTCCTGAAACTCATTTATGAGTTAACTCAAGGGTTCTTCGAGCATTGGGGTCACTTTGAAGCTGCTGCCAGTTTTCAAGGATCCTTACATTGTGAAAATTGGATTGTTTCATGCATTCTTACTTGAAAATTTACATTTTTGGTTTGAATTTTGTTTTATGAGTACCTTGGCTATTGGGAGGGCCATGTTAAGCTGCATGCATTAGTGCAATGTAAAAAAGTCTGTTTTGTTCACAAAACTTTAACCAAGCCTTGGGCAGCACTTGCTGGGAGCTCAATCTAGCTTTGCTATGCCTGAAATCTTTACTAATTGTAATCACGTTTTAGATTAGACCACATTCATGTGGAAAGTTCCAAAATTTTGCAATTTTTACCCAAAACAAGAAGCCAAATTGGTCGAATTTACACTAGGGAAAACGTTTCATAATCGACAGAATTTGTTGAGGAAAAACTGGTTGAGACTTGAGACACTCGGTGTGAAAGGCATCATGGAAATGTGATAAGAACAGACTACGTTACTTGTTATGTCAAGTAGCATGTCGTGTGCCTCCCTTGGTACTCGTCACATGGGAGGTTTAGAGGTGCAAAACATGAGAAGATGGAGCAAACAGGGCAGACTCAGAGGGATAAATTGTAGCAGTACTCTTGTATTAACAATTATGGGCAAGCCTAATGTTAGGGTATATAATAATACTCGTGACCTGTTATAAATTTGTGATTATAGGCAATAAAAAATTACAAATTACAAAACAGTTTTTTTATACTAGAATAAAAGTGTTAATTTTTTTTAAAAATTACATGGGTTATTAAAAAAATTATTATATGTTATTAGATTTTAAGAAAGTTATGATTTCTGCCTGTTTTAATGTGATAATTTATGTTGAATTTGAGCTCTTGAATTATTAGCTTGTGTATCTTGTTAAGTAGATTTTTTCAATTTTTAATTTTAATTTTATTTATTTTTGACAAGTTCGTTTTTTTTTTAGTTGTGTTTATGCTAGAAAGTTGGTTTTTCTTTTCTCTTCAGCTAATTCATTGTTGGTAGGTTTCACAACTTGAATATAAAAAACAACATTAACCTTGTCAAAGGGAACCACAATTTATAAAACTTTAATATTTGTCTTAGATTTCCTCCATTATAGTCACATTTACAAAATAAACTTTGCAAATATTTTGTGTTATTAAGAACATGATAGTGACTTAAAAAAATCGGTGTTTCTTACTTAAAAACTGATGGCTATCAAAAAAATAAAAATAAAATGAAATAAACAAGAATGTGACTAAAATAGGCGTGATTATAAAAGGGGTTTACTATATAATGAAACCGGTGGTTAGACTATGGTAATAACCATAAATTGACTACAGTTCAGCGAACGCTCTCTTTATCCAGCAACTGTTTCTTATCCAGCAGTATTGGTGATTACAATGTAATTACTAATTACTAATCATCGCATGCAACTCCCCCTTTCCCTCGTTGCTTTCTCCTTGTCTTGTCCGCCATCGCTGCTGCTGCTGCTTCTGCTACGCCTCTGCAGCTCTTCTCTTCGCTCTCGGAAAGGAAGAAAGAAAACGTAGACGACGGAGTTTTCATTTTTTTGGGTGAGCTTTCGCATTTTCTGTTTCCCACATTAAGCACTCCGGTTTTGTCTCTCGCTTGTGATGTCATTTTCGGCTCCAATTTGGCTCGATCCATGACGCATTTGGTAAGTTCTCACTGCTCTCACTAGGTCTCCTCTGCGAAGGCTTTCTGTCGCTCTTTTTCGAGGGCTCCAAAATTTTCCTTGTGATTCGGATTCTCTTTGTTTCTTCGTGTTCAGGAGGAGGGGAGAGTATTTGGAGAAGGAAAACGAAGCTCTTCTTCCTTGTTTCTTCGATTTCAGGTGGAGGGTAGAGCATTTGGAGAAGGAAAACGGAGCTATATCTACGTGAGTCCCATCTATCTGTTCAAGCGTTTGGCTTCATTTTTTTCTGTTTCTGCCGCTTATGATGCCGATTTTCCGGGTTCCAAACTTTGTGCATTCTGATTCTGACTCTTTTCTTTTGCAAAGTTTTCTCTCGTTATGTGCATTCGGGTTGTCTGCGTCTCCGTTTTAGTTTTTTTTCTTTTTGCTATCGTCGAGATTCTGATCGATCTCATTGATGCGAGATGTGTGAGCTACTCAAAATTTGAGTCTAGTTCGTTTTGCCGTTTGCAAAAAACCGGTACGTTGATGCACCTCTGTAGTTCTGTTGCGAGGTGGATGATCTCCAGCGCTGGGTTGCAAAGATCATTGGCTTTTTCAACTGCTTTGCAATGCAGGGTCCTCAAAGGAGTCCTTAACAGTGCCAGAAAAGGAGGACTGCCTTCACGTCTGGATAAAAATAATAATGCTTGCATTGACAACCCTATGGAGGCAGGGTTGTGAATGACTCCTGTGTGTGTCATATGCGAGCTATGTTGTCAGGAGAGGAGTTGTGCATGGTTGCCTCATCCTTCTCATTTCACGAGCAAGAAGAGAGGGGGAAAGTGCTTGGAGGTTTTTGCTGTCTGTTATGACAATGTGGTCCTTGCACGTAACAGCCTTCAAACACACACCAGGTATGAACATCAAGGTCTTATGTATTGAGCACATTTTGACGAATCTGGGTTGAGTGTACAAGCAAAAGAATATGATGCAATACAAATACAAGATTGTAATGGTTCCTGAGTCAATCCTGACTAGACTACTTGCTCTGGAGATTTTGTAGATTCTGGAGATTGATACTATGTGGATGATGATGGCCATGCTCTGGACTAAGCATTATGATCAGCAGCTATTTTCAAGACAGCTGTGAACAACAATGAATCTGCATTCTGTGCAGTGATGTCTAATTGTTTGGTAGAACAAACCAGTTCAGGGTTAGGGCAGGTTTGTGCAGCAGCAGGGCAGAGATTATTCATGGTGAACCAATGTATCTTGAATTGGTTTACTGCAATTGCTGCAGCATCAGAGCATTCCCACTAGGTACTCCTGTTTTGGACAAGGAGCCTCCAAGGACTGCAGTGATTATGGTTTTATTCAAATTTTGATCTGGAACAGATGTGCCGTGCTCCTCTGGTATGATGCCTTCTGCCATGAAACCTCCACGGCCTCCAAGCAAAAACAAGACAGTGCCTATGGTGACTGTTATCAGGAATGGCAACTATTTCAGAGATGAGAAAGTAGACAAGGCTTGGTGGATGTGCAATGTGGAGCAGGCAGTGCATTTGGTTCCTGCAGTCCTACTTGCATGCCTTCTCATTCTCTACATTTGCTCTTCTGCCCAGTGCCATGGTGAGTCTGCTGATTAAGTTACAACATCTCCTGTACTCTTAAGCACGGGAACCATGGGAATGACTGAAATTGGGGTTTCCAGTTCTGGAAAACATGTGCGAACCAACTTCAGATGCATTGTGTACAGTGTTTATCCGAAGAGTAAGCAGATCAGCTGGAAGAAAACTCACTAAGATGAGTGCAACTTTGCACAGACATTACTCTGTGTCAAACACCAACTCAAAAAATTTAGTACAGTTGTTTGGGTCTGGCTGAAATTCACCTATTTCCCAGAAGTCCTTATATCAGGATGCGTAGTTTTATCTGTTTGTTCAAGTCTCTGTTATCAAAGGGGCAAAACAAGAATTGTGCTCAATTGTCAGGACATGGGAAAGGCCTTCATAATGCAGGACAAATTGAGTCCAGAATAATGTACATCAGGGTGATTGTTTCTTCATGGATAACCTCTCTTACATGTGGTCAATTGACTTCACAGTCTCGTACTTGTGTGCAGAATATAAAATGCTGGGTGACAAGATGAACCAGAATGTTGTTGAAGCGACAATGATGACAGAACGGGACTTGCAACGGGCTGGGAGCTCAAAATCACAGGCAGAGGAACAACAGACATTGTCCATGCAAAATTTGGAGAATATTAGCACTGAGCTGCAGCATCATCCATCAGACCTACCAGTCAATCGCCTCATGCTCCGAGGTGTTGGTCATTGCAACAGATGTTGGAACCAGTTGACAAAGACCAAGCAAGAAATGTCTCCTGCTAGCTGTAGGTTCTGCTGGAATCATCAAAGGAGCTAAGAACTAAGAACTTTGTACATGTTGTTTTCAAGGTCTTATGTTCAAAGTCTCCCATTGTGGGGAATTTTTTTAGACAGCAGCCAGACAAACGTGAGCAATGGTGGAGCAGAAGTCAGAGAACTCCATGGATTGAAAATGCGGCATCTAGGTTTTAAGGAAGGAAAAGGAGGATTGATGGATTAGGAGATGATGCAAGAACATAGAGACAAGCCAGTGTTGCTTGGGTTTTGGAACATATTGCTGCAGGAATTCTCCTGCATTTTTGGTGTTTGTTTGCTGGCTTAAACTGTAGGAGTTTTGTATATTTCACAAGTCATAAAAGGTGAAAGGTGAGGAGCTTGGTGGATGATCGCTCGGCTACTGATTTTCTTTCTGAGGAATGGACACAGGCTCTGATATCAGATAAAGCCCAAATATTTCCTGGGGAGTTGTACAGAGTCAGCTCAAAACATTGCACCTGTAAACCACGGCCAATATATCCTAACGTTGGAATGCAGCTTATAGTTCCTTAAGAAGTAGACAGTGCAGCCATGATTCAATTTCTCAATTTTATGGGTTTGTGTTGTTTTGGTATTGACTTTTGAATGAATCAGCCTGGTCCTTGTATTGGTTACTTTTTAAAAACTTTCAAACCAGCCTGGTCCTGGTATTCAGGGTACCTTTTAGGACTTTCATGTGAGCTTGATCCTGGTATTGGATTCTAGTGTTTTTTGTTTTTATTTTTTTGCCCCCAAAATCTCTGTTCTGGTTCCTGTTCTACAACCAAATAGAAGCTGGAACCTGGTTTCATGTTGGGTTCTTTAAGAAAGTAAATTCAGATTCCAGTTCCAAAAATCAGACCTGGTTCTGGTTTGGTTCTTACTAACCAGAATCAGAACTGGTGTGTTGTACCCACCAAAACAGTTATCTTCCCAACATTGGTGTAATCTGTGGGAGATTTGTTGCTCCCTTATTTGTAATGCAGTGCCAACTTTGGATGTATGCATTCCTGCTGCAGCACAGCCATTCCCATCAAATGTTTGTGCTTTCTGATGATGATAGTAACTACAAGTAGTCCATGAGAATGGCATACAATGGTAATGAATTGCAGTGAGAAATCTGCACAATCTCAACTCATGTGATTTTATCACCTTCTTGTTCACTGGGCCTTAACAAAGTGATCCAAAAAAAAAACAAGGGAAGTTGCCCAAAAACACAATTTGATTCTCTCACAACACAAACACTGACATCACACAATCCTCAAATTCCTCAATTCTGGTCACGGGACCAAGGCCCACTCTTGCCTCCTGTTTTAGATTCAAGTTGGATTTCACAAATTCTGATGTCTTTTGACACAGCTTTGCACATATCATACACTGTAAGGCTAGCTACCGACACAGCTGTCAATGCTTCCATCTCAACTCCTGTAGGCCCAATTGTTGTCACTTTGGCCTCAATTCCCACTGAATGAGTTGCCTCATGAAGCCTCAAACTTACATCCACTCCACTCAGTAACAAATTGTGACATAAAGGAATGAGATTTGACGTTTGCTTTGCACCCGAGATTCCTGCAATTTTTGCAACAGTTAGAACGTCACCTTTTGACATAGAGTTGGCAGCAACGAGTGCAAAGGCGTGAGGCCCAAGGAGAACTCTGCCTGTGGCAACAGCCATTCTTTTTGTATCTGTTTTCTCTGAGATGTTCACCATAGCTGCCTTCCCAGACATGTCAACATGTGAGAGGTGCATCGCAGGTGCAGCAATGTTTTCGTCATCATGGATGACCTTGTTAACCATGTCTGGATTAGCATCAAATACTGACTGAATTTGCTGAATATCTGAGTTTGGCCTAGGGTTTTTTGTTCCCAGCTGTGATGGAGATGCAAGTGGCGCACCAAATATAGACTCAAGCTCCTGCAAAATGAAAAATCGGAGCCAAGGTTTAGTACACACAATAGGTACAGGGAGGAAGTCTTCAAAGTTCTTCTATGTTTGTGTTAAGACCCTTTACATTTACAAGACAAGAACCTTGTGGACACCTAGAAACAACTAGAATAGTCTCGTGTATACAAAGCTCTCTCTCTTAAGGATGTTTGCAGAGAAGGGCAATCAGTTTTAGGGTTTGCAAAGGTTCAGAAGGAGAGTACAGCATGGCCAAGAACAATTAATGCCTCAACTAGGCTGATCAGAGAGCCTTCGATCAGTGTGGCATACATCAAAATAGGTGGGAGAGTAGGAACCTAAATATATTCTCAACTAGATTGGAGAAAAGCCTTTGAAGTGGCATACATCAAAACATGGCGAAGGGGAGGAACTTGAAATACATTCTCACCTTATTGAAATCTTCAACAGAATCTTCATCTTTGGAATGGCTGAAGTTTCTAGACTGCAGCTGCTTCATAGCTTCAATCCATGGACTCCTTCCTAATGCAACACGGCTGCCATGAAGCATGGTGGATGATGATAATGATGGCACCAACTTCTGAAGCAAATATGCTCCAGCTCTCTTCATCATCATCATATGCTCTCTCTCTCTCCCTTGAAGAAGAACCCCCCTTACAACAATCTGGTGCTTGATTAGTCAGTCAGCCTTTCCTTTCCCCTCTTCTAGATCTTCCTTCATCTTGAGCTTTGAACAAACTTTGCAAAAAATCTGCTGCACACCAGTTTGAAAACTTTGCACTTCCATGGTTGTTTCAAGAATATTATTGTTTCTATACAAAAATAAATCGGAGAGCTCTGATGTGGGTGGTGGTGGTGGTGGTGTTGGGCACATGCCACAATCCGAATCTCTGAAGCAAGTGATCAACAGAAAAGCTTGATGAGAATCCCCCCACAAGAGCTGAAGAGATGGAGAATTGTGAACTTGGGTTTCATCGGATCCTAAAGACCATTTGGAATTGTAACACAGACTTCGTCTTCTTCTGCTCTTGCAATTCGCAGAGGTGCTCTCGCGTACGCATTAGTAAACCCTAAAAAGCCCATGACGCTGAAATTCTGTCATTCTCCGTTTTCAGTACTGTGGTGCGCCTGAATTTGATCCTCGAGTTCAAACTTTCAGGGTTGAGAACTTGGTAGAAAGTTTAGAGATTTTTTTTTGGGTGAGAAAGAGGCCTAAAGCCTAAGCATTTGCATGAGCTCTAACAATAGGATTTTTTTCTACGAGATTGTTAGGAGAATTTGCGATGGAGTTGCTGCGCGCCGACGCATTCGAGCGTCTCGTGCCTGGGCGACGCCTCGTCTTCACGTACCCTGTTGTTGTGGCATGCGAGAAAGCGGGGAACAACAGCAGGAGGAGAGTGAGTGTGGTGGTGATGGATTCCGCCGTTGACCAGAGGAATAGCCGGGTGGAGTGCGCGGCAATGGTGGTGCCATGCCACAAAGAGCGAGACTGGATCTACGCTTCCGAGGGAGGTCAGTGGCAGCTTTTGGCATCGGCTGCCGCATCCAGGTTGATCATGATCTTCAGAAACGGGGTTCTGGTGGGAGAAGGAGGAGAAGTGAGAGAGGAGGAGGAGGCGCCGAGTGAAAGACCTAGGAAGAAGAAGAAGAAGAAGAAAGGGTTGTCGAGAGAAAGGAAGAAAATGAATGGAATGAGTGGGAATCGAGAGCAAGAGCAAGGATGCAGACATGAAAACCAAAAATTCATGAAAGAGGATGGCAATGGATGTGAGAACAGTAGGAGGCGTGCTAGAATTGGAGACGGGGACGACGACGAGGATTTTGTGCAATTTTGTGATTGTGAGAACTGTGATAATGATGATGATGAAGGATTGAAGAAACAATTGGGTCCTCTTGTTGTTGCTCTTGCTCCCAGAATCTGCTTCCAAGCTGGGCCACCAGTCATCCCTTTTGTGTCATACGCAGACAACATTCTGCAGCGCATTGTTGTGGAGCGAGCTTACTCCACTTTGACAGGTGCTATAGTGGTGGAGGACGTAGCACTACTTGATGAGAATGCCACCATCAGCAACAGTGGCAGCAGCAGTGGCAGAACTGATGATTCCACTGACTCTGATGTGCAATTTCTTCCTTGTGTTGTTGATGAAGGTTTGAGAAGAAAGGCACCACAGTTGAAACAGCTCTGTGATGAGGAAGATAGATACAGGAAATCTGTTAGGGTTGTATGGAGACGCAGGCTTCGATTCAAGAGGATGCCCAATTTGATCCAAACTGAGGTGTCACTAAATTTCCAATCAGGGACACAAACTTCAGCTTCTGAAGCACAGATTAATGTCAAGGACCTGAGTTCTGTAGATAGGATCGTCCATGGTAGAACTCAGAGACTAGGAGTGTGTGGACAAACTAATGGAGGACTTCACTTGGACCATAGCCGGTTGGTTCATAAATACTTAGCACCAATTGTGGCAGGACTTGTTCTGGTAGCTCCTGCCCTTGAAGCATGGATGGAGCTTGGCAAGAGGGTCAAAGTGCTGGCTCTTGGAATTGGTGGTGGCGCCCTTCCCATCTTTTTGCACAAGCATTTTGGTTTCCACATTCAGGTATGCATTTCATTCTCCCCCATCTCTGATATCCATAATTGATTGTATCCATCTGCAATGTCCCAAGTGAACTGTGCAGATTGGGCTTTTGTTTGTGTGCAGTGTGTTGCTTTGGTAAGCAAGGAGGGGGTGGTGATTCTTGCTTGCATGATGGTAGGCTGTGGAGTTGGATGAAGTCGTACTGGACCTTGCTTGCAGACACTTTGGCCTCATTGAAGATGAGCTGATGACAGTGGAAGTTGGGAATGGGACTGTGACAATTGATAGAATTGCCATGCAAGTTGCACGTACTGGTACTGTAGCAGTCCCACTGCTTGAGGCATGGCAACAGGCCTGTGACAACAGTGCCCATCATCCCTCATCTCTTTCAGATCTCAATTCTGACTTCACTCATAAGGATGAAAAATCAGTCACTGAGCATAGAGTGTTAGTAGACAGCAATATTCTGAATGTTGGCTGTAAGAATTGCCACAGAGCTCACTCAGGCAAGAGTAGCATGTTATGTGAATCATGTGATCCACGAGTCCATGTTATAATTGTTGATGTGGATGAAGGAGATGCTAGGTTGGGTCTTAGTTCTCCGCCTTCTTCCTTCCTCCAGTGCAGGTTTCTCATGGGCACAAAAATCGCATTGCACAGAGAGGGCATATTGGCCATGAATGTAGTGCCATTTGAAGAGACTCTGTATCAAGGGGTCATAGCTACACTAATGGGTGTGTTTGAAGAGGTCTATGAAACTGTGGTAGAAGATGATGTGAACCGTGTAGTGTTTGCCTTGCCATCAGCAGCTGCATGTGTTCCCCTGGATGGCCCCTTGGTTAGCCTTATCAAACAGCTAGTGGACGCACAATTGTTGACACAAATACACAAGGTTGGTGTGAGTAATACAGAGTCAATGGACCTGGTTGTTTGATTCCACAGCAACATCACATTAGATGCAATCTACATTGTGCCCAGGCACATGGTGTATGGAAGGCTAATGGATGCGAAAGAGATTCTCTTGTGTTTTTGCAGTTGTGATTCAGAAACATGGATGTGGTCTAAATAGAGAACTACACACTGAACTGCAGCAGCAGAATTCCCTGATCAGAGACCTCTTTTGTGTGATATCAACCACAGTATGCAGGTATTGAAATAGTCTTTATTCCTCATGACCATTCTAATATTTCTATTCCTGCTCAGTTGGGCATTGTTGATAGTCAGTTCCATGAGATTGCGCATTGTGATTTTAAAGTTTTATTTGGTTCTCAGATGGTCAGTTTCATTGTCTTTATGAACAAAACCCTAAACCCTAATAAAGGCTACCCTTCAAGATTTCTCTAAAACAGGACTAGATATTTGCTCAATAAAGAGAAATTTCATTTTGAAAATTCAAATGTGCAGAGTCTCCCTAATGATTTTGTACATTGCCCTGTAATTGTGGAACGTTTTAAAGCTCAGTTTTGTCTCTGATTATTTTCTCCCCTTTTTGTCTGTCATTATTCTGTTCTTTTTTCTTTATGTGCCTCCTTGTTTGTTTCTTGTGTTGTTTCCTTTCTTTGGTGTAAGTTGCATGGCCATCTTCCCTCTTTTTAAAAACCTTGGAGATTTCTCACTTTGTTATTTGAGAGTGATCCCCAAGTGCAGTTGTCCCGATTAGGGTTTCTCTGTGTTTCTTTGGTGGGGAGTTCTGCAGAATCTTCTTCTGAAGAAGGAAATTGTGCACTCAGCTTTTGCTTGTTCATCTGTTTTTATGTGCCAGCAGAGGATAAACATTTAAATGGATTTTCAGACTGAATGCTCACGAGAACAAGGTGTCACAGACTTGCAGGCCCTGCCTGTATATAACATACGGTACATGTATGTGTACATGCATACATAGATATATATGTTCATGTTTCATTTGTGTGTGTGTATATATATACATATATAGGTGTATACATGTAGATAGATAGATACATAGATGGATGTAATTTTTGCAAGAATTAAAAACTGTGTTCAATTTTTTTAAAAGTGGATTGGAGTATGTTGAAATTTATGAAATTTGTGCTTGAAATAATTGACATTACATCAAAATTTGTAATGTTCTTATGTTTGTATATGTGTGTGTGCGTGGGTGTCTTTGTGTGTGTGTGTGTTATTGTGTTGTTTTGTTTGTGTGTGTGTTAAAATATGTGTTAAAATATTTTAAATTCGTTAAAATTATGATAGTTGTGCAAATGTATATTGAAAATTTATGGTTCTTAGCATAGAATGTTATCATGTTGAAAAATGTTGACAATGTTGTAATTATATCATACAACAAAATTATGCTTAAAGTTGCATCCAATTTAGCTCTTTTTGGTACCCTTTTCATTTTGTCACCCCTTTTTTGTTTATTATCCATAAAGTCCCCAAAAAAATTGATCAAATAACAAAACTTAGCATGAGATGTGAAATTTTACTATAATTTGCGTTTAATGCATTTGTGTTGTTGTCAATCATCTTTTAGTTGTTTATTTCAAGATTTGCATTGAAAATTATATCTAGGCCCAAATTCTTTTTAGCAATTGTGCATGTGCAAAAAATAGTTTGATCACGATTGTAGCACCCAATGCAAATGAATTAAGCAATTTAATGCTCACATAACCATTTTGACTTGTTTTGAACCCGTAATGAATAATTTCATCCCCTATTTGGGGTACCTTACAAATAACTTTAATCCTTTCTATTTGAACTTATCACATCCATAATCATGAAATGATTTGTTGTTATGTTTTGAAAACTTTGTCTAATATATGTTTCAACATAAAATGTCATCACATCAAAAAATGTAAATAACAATATTCATTTCCCATCTTTTAATTGTCCTTCTCATAGTTTGAATTGAACCACAACTATAAATGAATTGTTATTTACCATTATATAAGTATATCAAGTTCAATTTCGAATATTTTCGTATCAATGAATGAGTTCATATTTTATGTGAAGTATGGAAAGTGAACATCCATAATATTATTAAAACTCAAAATCATGTAATTGTTTCATAATCCAATAATAAATGTGTGAATTTAAATCTTTAATTAACTCGCATTTAATTCAAAATTTTAACTCGCAATTAAATTTGTTTAATCAAATTCAAACAATTTAATAAAAGTGATTTCATTATGCAACACAAAGTCTCAATTTTTTAAAACACAAGAATTATGATAGTAACAATTTTTTGACAATAATAAACAAATTGTCAAATATGTTCCTCATATAAATTTTAGCATGGGAAGTTTAGATTTTTTTTTTCACAATTTCATGTTGATTTTTTTTCATAATGTGGGAAGTTCAAATTTTTTTTTCATAATGTTGTGGTGATTTTTTTTTCCATCATAATGTGGAAAGTTCAAATTTTGTTTTTCATAATGTTCTAACAAAATTTCCCCCTTTCGTAATGTGAGAAGTTCAAAAAAGAATTATAACGTTGTGACAAAATTTTCCCCACTCATAATGTGAGAAGTTCATATATTTTTCCCATAATGTTGTGATGATTTTTTCCTAGCTACCCTCATAATGTGGGAAAATCATTTTTTTATAATGTTGGGGTGATTCTTCTCCCCCCCCCTTCATAATGTGGGAAGTTCAATTTTTTTTTCATACCATTGTGGCAATTACGCCCCCCTCATAATGTGAGAAATCCAAAAAACTAAACCATATTGTTATGGTTATTTTTTCCTTCACTCATAATGTTGGAAGTTCAGATTTTCCCCCCCATAATGTTGTGGCAATTGTTCCCCGCCCCCTTGTAATGTTGGAAATTCAAAAAATAAAAATCATAATGTTGTGATTAATTGTTTTCATCCTCTCATAACGTGACAAATTCAACTTTATATATGGTGATTCACAACTTGAAGCCTTTTGGTTCTTTGTCAAACAAATAATAAAAAAACTTGAAAATTCCACCTCTACAATCAAGAGTTCAAATCAACAAGGATTTTTTCATTCTATTGTGAAAGTGAAAAATGTTTAATAATTTTTGTGTGCTAAAAAATCAACTCCACCATTATCCAAATTGACAAAATCACACAATTAACATATGCACATAAACAATTCATTATGAAATCAAATTCCTTGAACTATGTGAGTCCAAGTCACAAATTCACACACAAAAACACACCCAAAATAAAACATAAGATTAAACTACACCTTCTATTTATTAAATGCAATTTGGAATTTTGTAACATGAAACATAAGACTCCCATATGATGAATTATGTAAACATAAAATAGTTAAAACCATATCCGTTTATTAAGGATTATAATTTGTTTTGTTTTTTCACATTGAAATTTGTCAAACATGACACACCTTATTGTGTTCTTGGTACCGTTGGAAAGCCCTTGAGAGGGTTGCACTAAGGTGGCTTCTTAATGTTTACACCTAATGTGCAAGAGATATTAAGTTTTGAGTCATGTTTGTCATTGAATAAAATTTTGGTATGTATAGGCCCATTCATACTTATTGTTGGAAACCTTTGATGAATAAGGTTGCATGGAAATGATTTTGTAAATTTTAGACCTAAGGTCCAAAAGATATTGTACCCATAGGGTTACTTTGTCATAAAATAATGATTTTTTTGAAAAAAAATTCATCATCATTGTCGAAATAATGTGAAAGTAATAAAAATAATGTTGAATTTTTTTTAAAAATTAATATCTCCTCAAAGACAAATTCAATTTGCTTCTTGGGTCATCCCATTCATCTTTTTGCAACTTCTTTCTTCATGGAATTCTCCAACTTCAACTTACCATTTAGTGTTATAAAATCATGCTTTATGTTAAGCTCCATCTCCTCATTGTTTATGTGTGAAAACCTAACACTCAACGACAACACGTACAAGTTTAAAATCATCACCACACAATCCTCTAATTAATATTTATATAAAAAAACATGCTCATATTAGGGCAAGATAAATGAAAAACAAACCATCACTTTTAGATTTTTAAAAATCAGTATTGTTGGATGAATTAAAAACAACCAACATTGTTAGATCAATAAAAAACCAAACACCCATGAAATCTCAAAAACCATTAAGATGGGGATCAAATTTGAAATTATCATTAAATTTTCCTCCAAAAATTTGAATTTTTAAAATATTATTTTTGTATTGTCAAACATATTTTTTTGAAATTATATAATTATTCGACAAGGCAGTGTTGAAGTTGCCCCACGAGTACAATATAACAAAAAATTGAGTTATTTTTGTCGGAAGTTTATTGAAATTAAAATATGAATCAAAATTAATCAAAATCGCATATGTTAAGGTGTACCATTTGCCCTTTCAAAATTCATCAATCTTACAATATGTGTTCAACAACACATAAAACATTACTTTGAAAAAACAAATCCTCATTTTTTTTGGCAAATATATATTTAAAATACCAAGTATGTATATGCTACAAAATGTTTTTGTTTAATTAGTTTTCTTTTTAAGTTACCAAGATGTGAAAATTTGTTCCCAAAAAAATCAATGGTCGTATGGGGAACGTTAGTCACAAGTACAATATGTAACATAATTCAATGAATGAATTTTATTTATTTTTGATTTTGTGGAGATTAAGTTACATTCAAATTTTTTTAAATGAATGATATTGCATGCAACTGCAATTGAATTTTAATTTGTAAATTGAATTGATGTAAATTCAGATTCTTAAATTTAATTCAAATATATTAAATTGGGGTCGAGAGAGATTTTCGTGCTTTCATCCCTCAAAGTGTGTGTTCTCATCCATCCATCCATCCATTGAGGTTGAGAGATTCATGTGCTTTCATCCCTCAGGGTGAGTGCTCTCATCCATCCATCCCCTAAGGTTGATGTCAAGTGATTCATGTGCTTTCATCCCTAAAGTGAGTTATTTCATCCATCTATCCAACCATCCATTCATCCACAGAGGTCCAGGGTCGAGGACCCCACCACCAAAGCCGTGGCGACGCGCTCTCTCCGTGGCGCTCCTCTCATTGCCTTTCTCGCCTCTCGTAGGGACTCTTCCCTCTCTTTCCATTTCTCTCTTCTTCTCTCATCACCAGATCTGCCAAGTGCCTGCTGCGATTGCACAGACCTAGGTTTCTCACACTTCCTAACTTGCGCTCCTTTTGAATGGCTCGCAAATTCCGATTTTGAAGCCAAAGAAGGAGAAGGAACAAGGGAGAAGAAAGAAGAAGAAGGGACGGGAGTTGGAGCGTGGGGAACAACAGTCTATTCCAAACGTTTGGCTGCGATGGAATCCCCGGAACTCACAAGAGAGGAGGTATGTCTCTGAAGCTTCATTTGGTTTATTATAGTCAGGGGGCCTACGTGGTTTGCAGTCATCAGTGTGAGGGTTTGGTTTTTGGTGAGATGGATGAAGCTTTTACTTGTAGAGAGAGAGAGAGAGAGATCTTCTCAGCCTCCTTGGATGTGTGATCCACTAAAAGCTTTATTGATCGTTATGCCAAGCTTTTTGTTTAATGTGAAATCTTCCTGTCAAGGTTTTATGATGATCAAGGTGATGAGAACGAAAAGCTTTGGTAATCAGATTTTACTTCCTGAATGTGTTTTAGTTCCAAATTCGGATGGGATGTTTTGAAAAAGATCCATGGTCTTGTCGTCAGAGGGCCAGGGTTAAGGAGTGCTTTTCTTTAGTGAGAGGTATGTTGGTGGTGATGACAAGAGCTGAGAATTTGGGTAAGAGTGGTGATGTGAAGGTGTTGAAGAGGGACATTCCATGGGAGACATACATGACAGCCAAACTTATAAACAGCAGAGGCTTGCAATTGCTGCGGCGCTATGATCATCGGCCTGACAGTGTGCAAGCTGCACTGCTGGATGAGGTCAATTGTGGTTCCAAACCTCCACTTTCCAGATACTTCCCTTGTAGGTTTGATGTGGACTTTTGGTTGTCACATCTGAATTTAGGGTTGAAATGGGCATTGTCGTCATTTGCTTGATATTTTCTGTTAAGAGTGAGAGACCATGCTGATGATGGGCAATGTGGATAATGAGGTGCAGGATGGTGTCGCTTATGTCAGTGTTTTTGTTGGTATTTTGCGTGACATCTCAAAGCAAGAGACAGTGGAGTACATGCTAGCTATGATTGATGACATGCTCATTGGTATTCCCCCCCCTCCCTGAAAGCCTTTGAAGCTTTGTAAACCCTAAGCATGAGGAGATAAGAAAATGGCTAGCTGCAGAGTTGCCAGAATCAACGAACTTTCAATAGTTCACAGAGAGAGAGAGAGATGCACACAAACAGACAGAGAAGTTTTGACAGCTCAAATTCTTTGAATTTGTGACAGCTAATCCAAAACGTGCGCGCTTATTTCACAACAAGGCATTTGCTAATGAGGACATCTACCGGCCTTTCTTGAAGTCTGTACCATACCTTCCTGTTTTAGAACCATTGAACAAGGAGTTGTCTTGTGACATTTTTAGTCAATTACTGTTTTGAGGATTCAAGATTGTTTGTTGTCCTAGTTGCCTTTGATACTGTGTGTACTGATTGTTCAATGATGGAATGGCCAGGCTATTGCAAAAGAAAAATTGGTTCATTCAAGAGAAGAGTTGCAAGATCCTCACATTGGTGATAAGGTAAGAGGTTCTTGCTGTCTACTATGATTGTCCTTGCAGTTGTCAGCATCTTTTAGTGGGATTTATAACAGAGCTTGGGTCTACGGTTAGGGTGTCGCAGTGCACGTCCAAATGATGAGGGAGAGAATGATGACACAGCTGATTCTTTCAGTGACATACTTCGCAGCCTTGTTGATTGGCTTATCTCTCAGGTATATTTTATGATGTAATTCAGAAGCTCAAGGGAATTAGTATTCTTGATTTGTTTTAGATACCTTTTAATCTGCATTCTGCATGATGGATCATTATCTTACAATTCAGAAATCTTGAGATCTACATCTGAAATCCAGAACGTGAGATGTTGTTTCTTGGCCAAGTTTGGGTCACATCAAGTTTACTTTCCAAGTTCATGTTGTAAAATGGGGCACCATTGCAAATGCTGAACCAATGCAATGGTGCTGGTAAAGATATAAGAAATGTTCTAAGTTAACAATGTTAGGCTTTGAGATTTCCTACTTCTTCCTGAGCTTTTGGTTTCTCTATGCAGTTAAGAACCCCATCTCATCCTACACGGGGAATTCCCATGGCTGTAAGTTCACTTGCAACACTTTTACGCCTCTCAAAGGTGAGGGCTATGTTTGTAAGGGCTGATGGCATCAGACTTCTCGCTCCTTTGATCACCCCTGCTGTTACTCAGCAGCACATTCAGGTTTGTTGTCCAAGCCTTTTGTCAGCTACATCTTATTGCAATATTGATTTGACCTTAAGCTCCTCCAGTTTGTTCACAATACATATGCTTCATTCTTTTTGGAATTGTGATTACATGCACAGCTTCTGCATTTGAAAGTATAGTCTTGGTGGCATTTCCCTTTCATCTTGCACATGCTTTAGGCATTGGAAAATTGATTTCAAGCTTTGTTGGAGAAAATTTGCTAGATGGTTCCTAAACATGTTCACTTTGAAAGTTATCTGAAATGGTCAGGGATTCTAAAGTAGAAATGTCTGTAAACAGCTGCTGTATGAGGCATCATTATGCCTTTGGCTTCTGTCATTTCATGAGGCTGCAATTGATGCCTTTTCCACCTCTCGAGTTGTTCCTCGTCTTGTAGAAGTTGTGAAAACTTCAACTAAAGAGAAGGTATGTACTTTGAATTTTTGCATTGATTATTGTTTCTATCTCTGGTGTTCCTTTGCACTATACTCCTGATTTGCAATCCCCCAGCACAATGCCACTTGTTTCATGTTTATTACACAAGCTATGCTTATGATGTGAGAACATTTTGAAAATTGGGGAGTAGTGAAATGCCTTTTCAGGCTCAAGAATCTGTCTGTGTTCTTAATGTCTTCCAGCGGGTCTAGCAGATGTTTTGCATCCAAGTTATCACCAGTGTTTTGCTTAAAGGATATGTCCAGGGTGCCAGAGGCCCCAACCACTACCTTATGTAGGCCTATCTATCCATATTTTTAGACGCTTGCTTGTACAAGGACAAGCTAGAATGAATTGAAACTTAGCCTCAAAACCTTGTTGCAACTCGAACAAGGATACTATTGACAATTTTTATTAGATATGTCTTTTGAGGGCTAGCCACCATCAATGACTGAGTCTCACCATTGATTTTTTATTACAGATGTTTCAATAATGTTTTTTATATTTGTGTGCTTGAAATTTTGGGTAGACTAGTACATATTTATCTACACACACTGCCTGGAGCTGATGTTAGTTGGGAGTCATGGCAGCTTGTCAGTGCTATCCATGATGAAGCAGATGGTCTGACACTTTGTGAGTGACAGTCACAAGGTTATGGTTGCACTCATTGTTGTGTCATCTTCAAAGGGCTGCTGTGGAGTTTTGTCTGCAATCTCATAGATATATGTTATCTGCTTTCAGCTGTTTGTGAATGAGGGCCCTTACCATTTATCTGAAAGCATCTAGTTCTCATAGGGTTCTCTCCTGGTACAACTGTAATCAGTTTATCATCAAGAGGAGAAGGTTAGAGGGTGGCATAGAATGCTGCAAAGTTGCAAATGCAGATATTATCCTGATAGGGTTTTGAGTTGAAAAGTGCAGGTGGCACGAGTTGGAGTTTTAACATTCTGCAATCTTTCCAATAAACCAAACCTTGCAGCTGAAATGGTGGACCTTGGAATGCTGAAAGTTGTGCAAAGCTTGAAGCTGCAGGCTTGGAATGATGAGGTAAATATTTCTTTGTCACTTTGAGCTTTTTGACAAGTTTTGACAAATATTACTTCAGTTCCATCTCTTTAAGAGGGTCTATTGAACAGCTGTATACTTTGGAGAATATATTAGGTATTCTGGTTTTGTCTTTAGAAATCATCAAACTGAAATAATATCTTCTTCCAAGGGTACTGGCAAGAAATCTTGTTTTATTTTGCACCAAGATCTGTGAATTGTGTACAAAACCAATCTGTATCAACCAGAGCAAATAGTCGTGGCAACTTCAGAGCATTGGCTCACTCACTACCAAACAGATTTCACTGCAGGGTGGATAGGTGAGTGGAAAAGTCATATATATGATTCTAGTCAGGTTCATCTTGACTTCTCTTAAGATCAACCCTCTGGGGTGGACTTTGAAGAGGTTGATGATTGCTGCAGGATTTCATCCAGGCGCTGGACATTGTTGATGTGGCAATGAAGGACAGTATTCGCAAGCTAAGCTCATTTGACAGGTACAAAGGAGAGGTTTTGTCAGGAAATCTGGACTGGACACCTATGCACAAGGACCCAGTCTTTTGGCGTGACAACATTACCAAGTTTGCAGACAATGATTTTCAGGTTAATTTTACACTCAGCTTGTTTTACAAACTGTACTTTCTTTATGGGATTCTAGTCTGCAGGCACAGACAAGGTCATCTGACAGTCAACATTGTGGAGTGCTTGGACATCAGACAACCTAACTTGAATCCCGTTAAGGGAGTTTGTTATAACTGATATGGTGTTTGCAAAAATGTTTACAGGTATTACGAGTTCTGATAACAATTGTGGATAACTCACGGGACACAAGAACCCTGGCTGTGGCATGCCATGACATTGCCCAGTTCATTGAGTACCATCCTGCTGGCCGTGGCATTATCCTTGACCTTAAGGCCAAGGAGCGAGTCATGAAGCACATGGCGCACCCTAACCCAGAAGTTTCAAAGCAGGCCCTATTGTGTGTTCAAAAAATCCTACTCAGTGCCAAATATGCAAGCTACATCCAGTAGTTGGCTTTCCAGCCAGCCAGTCTGCTTACAGAAAGGCTCGATTTTTCCCCATGTTGTATTTCTCCTTTATTGCTGTCTTGCTGTCTTCTCTTTCACACCTTAATTTCCTCTCCAGAGTTGATCTCCTCTTTGTCCTCCTTTGTTTCCTTCATCACAAGAACTTGACATTCTGACTTGTAACTTTCTCCTCAATTTCTTGACTAAAGCTTGCCTTCTTTTCCTCCCTCATCAACTGAGTGAGTTATTTAGGACTTTCATTTCAGCTCCAGGGTATATATGTTTGTGCTCATGGGCTAGTTTGTAGTTCTCTATGTAAGCTAATTGTTGTCTAAAAGTATGCAGATGCTTTAGTTCCAACTGGATAATTTGAGTTTCCTGGTAGTTCTCACGATTTGTTTGAGTAAAGTGGTGTACAAGTTTCAGGGTTGAACTCCACTAATCAAAAACTAGCAGACTGAATTTAGGATATGCCTGAATATTTCACTGAATGGTATTTTCATTCTAGCCTGTAAGTTTGGTTTATAGTCCAGGTTGAAATCACTAGTCTTGAGTGGAAATCAATCAGCTCTAGATTTCCACCCAAAACTATGTACCACACTTACAGGTGTTAAACTCAGGTCAAATGAAAGATTGTGAAGAGAGAAACAGCAGGTTGTGAAGAAGATGATGAGGTAATAGCCTGTGCAGAGAAGAAGAGTTAACACGTTCAATATGTGCATTGCATGTAGTATGGGGGCATGCATGTAGGGTCAGAGTAGGTTTAGGGGTTTAGGGTTTAGACTGAACTGTGTCCTTGGTTACTGGTGAGGACACTAGAAAAATTCAACCCAGAGCCAGAGGTTGAAGGCAGACCTAGCAACCACACTTCTTGTTCACTCCTGTCTGCTTATGTCATGTGAGAACACATTTTCTTCCTTGCTGCCTTTGATGTGGTTCTGGAAATGCTAGTTACAGAATCTGCAATTCTCTCATGCTCTTTATTCAACATCTGCACACACAAAGTTACATAATGCCCACTTCAGCTTCTGCTTTCTTTTCAAATGATTTGTATAATTTAGAGCCTCCAATGCCTTCCCAATCATCAGTCTTGTAAGAAAAAATTGTGTCAACAGAAATGATATCTTCACGTGACTTTCTGGTATCAAGAATTTATCTGCAAAGGATTTGACAAGCTTGTCGTGTACATTGAGATTGCTAACAAATTGAACATATCCTTCCAGGAACAAAGAATCCACCTAGTTGATCCTCTATTGCAAGAAGTCATTGGATCCTCCCCCTTTGCATTTCATTCCATTGGTTTTCAACCAGTTGCAGGGAACCTTATGACACACATGAAGCTTGCAAAAAGCACAGTCATTTTATGTATCTCCTCATGAACCTTGCTGCAGTTCCCAAAAGCAGAGCCATGTTTTGCATCTCCAGCTCAGGAAGCTTGCTGCAAATTTGTAAAATCAGATCCATTCATGATTGGTTACTGGACAGGTTCTGAACTCAAAGCTTTCCTTTTCTCAATGTTTACTGTATATAGATTTCCATTGCATTTGATGGGAGACTCTGTACTTCTCTTTTGTATATTCAACCTAAAACTTTTGTGCAGATGAATTCTGACAAAGACCATTGACATTGCATGCTTCAGATGAGTGAATATGTGAGCGATAGATGCCAGGTTGCTTCAATTTATTGACAAAGACCTGCTGCTTGGAAACTATAATGTCTGCTCACAGTGTGGTGGTGTTTATCAGGTTGGAACAAGACCTGTAAATGCATTACTGTCTTACAAGCACACTACTGCTTGCTTGCTTGCTCTCACAACAGCTGACCAGACTCCTGGTTCCCTTGGTTTTTGCAGCTCCATCACCTGCCAGGTTCTGTTTGCTATCCTGAAGCAGTGCTCTGTATAACAAAACATTAACAAAAAAAAACAATTCTCTTCTGAATTACAGATCAGGCATTGTGGTTTACTATACAAATTTATCCAGAATTGCAATTCAATTGCAGTTTGTTGGCTTCAGAAACAATGCATCTATGGAACCTTGACAGATCCTTGACAGGACCTTTGCAACATTATCATGGTGCTCAGTGAGATGATACTGAACCTATGAAATCACCAATCAACACAGTTACCAACCAATGAAGTTGCATTGTGGTCAGAAGAGCAGGACTTAGAATATGTTGCAGTGGCATTGGCAAGACCAAAGGTCATAAGACTGACAATCCAACCAGTGGAATTTGGAATTTCCAGAATCACATTACTCACATGCAAGAAACAGGAAAGGATTGGAGCTTTGAAGATGGGTCAAATTTGAAATGCAGGTTCACACTTTCCCATAGGTGAAAGAGGGTTTCATATGAGAGAAATGTAAGTATCAGCTTCATGCATCAGCTGAAAACTGGCAGATTTGGTAAATTGTCCTGGCAGTTGATTATTCACAAGTTGCAACATCTTCAAGTCTCCTCTGGTAAGCTGTCTTCAAGCAGCAGAGTTAATCAAAGCTTACCTGCAGTGTTAGTACCAATCTTCTTCATCAACCATGAATGGCTTCTAACAGTCTCCACACAAATGGAAAGGATCTGAAAACCTTTACTAACTATCAAAACCAGGTTTTGTCAACAATGATGATGAAAAGGGAATACAATTAATAATATGCACAATTTGCTATATTACTGATTGTTCAGTTTGTGCAGTTTCTGGGATTGTGCTCCTGGCAGTCAGATCTCGACCTTCACTAATCAAGATGTCAATGTCTTTCCCAGGGGCCTCCTCCTCAAAACGCTTGTGAGCTGCAAAGCAGAACTCCAAATATCACCCACACTGGGAAATACCACTCAACCCAACCCTCACACTGGCCATCAACTTTAATTGACAACCCACTTAGGTATGTCTCAACATTGTATAGATCAACTGATGGAATACACTCAATCCTGTCCACCTAAGAAATACAATGTGAGGGTGAGGTCATGAGACTCTCTAGGATGAAACATCAGTCAGACACACCCCTGAGTTGTCAGACACACCTGAGTTTCTATCTCATTTCCAGAAGCAGCAGGAAGACTCAGTCCTGATGTTGGCTAGCACTCAAAAGACATATGCTAATTGTTGTAATATCATAATCTACCTGTGGGATGGAAGGATTAGACAGGTCATCAAGCTGATTTCTAATGTAAGTAGTGGCTATTGTTGTACCTGCAGTGAAACGTGGTAAAATCACGTCGATGAGAGAGGCTGGAAGTTCATAGTCTTTGCAAATGCCATTCTCCAATTTGCTGAGCAGTTCCATCTTAAAATGGCGAGCCTAACATCCACCCATTGATGATTCATAGATCAAGCACACTTTTTGTTCACAACTGAAGGATAGACCAGAATAACAATCAAATGTCCTATCTTGGTTGCAAGAACCTCCCAAACATTCAAGGACTACTAGGGTCCCAGTTTAAGGAAAACAGACCTCCTTTCTGACCATGAGAGTGAAAGCACAACCCGCCTGCCCTGCTCTTGCAGTGCGACCCACACGGTGAACATAGGTTTTCACATAAACAGGAACGTCATAATTCACAACATTGGCAATGCCTTCAACATCCATGCCCCGGGTAAGTGCATCGGAGGCAACCATTACATGCACTGTTCCTCTCCTGAATTCTTCTAACGCCTTCCTGCCAAGTAGGCCACATTTTAATGAATGGTTTCTTGCTGATAGTGGTTGGTGTTTATTTGAAACAAAACAGATATAACACATACTTGAACTTTTTCTCACTAACCTCCGAACAGTCTCACTCCCCTTGCTTGAATATTCTGCCACCACATGTGCTTCATCATCGTAAAAGCATCTCAGAAGAAGAAATAGCCTGTGAGTGGCCTCAACTGATGCTGTGAAGACAATGGTCCGCTGATCTCTAAACTGCTGCAAAAGTGCCACAAGAAACAAAAGCTTTTCCCTTGCCCTACACACCTGCAAGAGTAGCAAACCCCAAGAATCAAGGATGTATATGAATTCAAATAGGGATCCTGAAACCATAGATCAGTTCAAAGCACATTTGATAACTCACAAGCAAGCGTCCAGATTACATTGTCCTTACCAGTCTGAAGGTTTGAAGACCTTTGGGTAGCTGATAACGGTTTCCATCTGCACTTGGAGCTATGTAGGTAGGGCAGTAAAGGTCAAGCTGAGCAATTTTAGCAGGGTGCCGAGTCAATGTTGCAGACAACACCATCTTCAAAACCCTTGGGTGCACCCTTCCTTTCATCCCTCGCTCCAAGCACCTGCCACAAGGTTGGAACACATGGTCAAGAATTTACAAAAAAGGGTTAGGGTAGTACTTTTGAGAACCAATTGGGATGATGACAGCCAATAGACCAAAATCATTGTTCAAGAAAGTTCCGATACTAATTGGAGACTTGAATCTTCATCATTTGTAAGGAGTTGATTAGTGAGCAGTAGCTTACCATTGCCTTCTAGTGAGGACTGAACCGAGTTTAAGAGAGCCTTTTATAGCAGAGTTTGCAACCTCATGAACAGGAGGAGCTTGGATCACTTGCAACACATTGGGTAGCCAGTCTTGATAAGCTTGCCGGAGTAGCCTATCAGTCTCATCAACCACCTACAAACACTCCCTAAGTATGCATTTAAGACTTGCAGAGCCAGGTACAACCCTCAACTACCTATCAAGATATCTGCAATACTCACAAATTTTTTGGGCTGGCATACCAATGCAGTACAACACGTGACGGTTTACATTTTGCAGTGCAGGAAGATCCAACAGGGTTGGCTCTATTATTTGCTTAAAATTCACAATTGTAGATCCCTTGTGTATGAACCACTGAAGAATAACACCTACCAAGTTTTAAGTAGGAGCAGTTACCCCATCTTAGCAGCATGACATTTTTCTTACACCTTCTGGACAAGTGTAAAGCTTTCTAAATCCATGATATCCAAACAAGTTTGATAATGGGTGATGCCACCTACAAGGTACTGAAGGTCTCCAATGGTGAAGCCCGGGGTGCTCCGAAAATGGTCCATCAAACGACCGGGTGTGGCTACCAGAATGTCAACTCGACTTGCCACATTTGCTTTCTGACAATGTTCCAAAGTCCCAAAACTATGGACCATCTTTTTGCTGACCTCCACAAGCTCTGCTGCCTCTGCAGCAATTGAGGTCTGGCCAACAGCAAGGCCCACAGAGAGGCCCACTGCTGGAGCTATCATATCAAATACAGCCTTCACCTGAAACTCACATCATGAAGGATTCAGATTCTTCGAAAGCTCAAAAGCTTTTCATTTGGTATCTGCAACATCTGAACGCTTGTGCCCTAATCCTTTCACATACTTTCTGCCAATATCCCTCTTCTTCATCCTACCACTGCATTCTGTCCAGAGAGAATTGTGCAAAATCTATGCAAGGTCTAAAACTCTGTATTTCAGTTTCTATAACTGACATAACCTTCTGTAAAATAAATCTTATAAATTGTTACTATACATGGCTTTCTTCATACAGACTACGGGGAGCTCAGGTTTCAGGTTGAAGACCTGCATTGCAAGGTCTCGAGTAGGAAGAACAACAAGTGCGCGGAGGCGGCGGAGGACCCGAGTGGAAAGCATTTGAACAATAGGCAATGCATAAGAAAGAGTCTTGCCACTGCCTGTTGGTGAAGACACACAAATGTCTCGATCACCACCACCCGGTCCCATCACTTGCTGCCAAACCGCAACCTGGACTGGAAACAGCACATCTATTGCAGCTGATTGCAACGCCTCCTTCAGCCTGTCAAGAAAGGACACCCATTGCCCATCTCAATCGCTCAGGAGGACTTCAGGTTAGTATCTCTTGATTCAAGGAAAAAACAAACATACTAACCCTAAATCTGAATGCCTCCCTCATGCTTCTCCTTCAGTGCATTTTATTGATACATCATACTTGGGTAGGTCCTCTGGACCATGGAGATTACGAGCCAGAGAACCCTAAACCCTAAAAACTTATATGCCTAACAAGATCAGCAGCGTGAAATCAAACACCTTGAGTAGCAAACTGATCGTTTTTACCTTGGATCCAAACACGGAATTTGCGCGACAGGTTGGGAATCAAGAATGCCAATCTCGATAGGAGTGCGCATCCATGGAAGTACCGGCGGTCCCTTTGTATTAGCCACCACCACCCCCGTCTCAGGTACTGAGGCGCCCTTCATAGCCTCCGGCAGTATTACTTCTTGTTGGTGGTTGTTATCATCTGGTTGTGGGTCTTCTTGTATCATCCGGGTACCTCCTTCTCCATCATTTCCTTTTTCTTCTCTTGCATTCTTCTCTCCACCTCTGCTCATTGCTCTCGCGTCAAGAAGCTTCCTCTTCTTCATTATAGTCTTTCAAACTAAAAAGAGCTTTCCGAATTGACTGACCATCATCATCATCATCATCAGTGCACAACACTTGTTCTTCTCCTCGTCAAACAAAATGTCTACTTTGCCATGAAAAATCCCGCACTCTTCTTCTTCTTCAACCGCTTATTCCGAAACGGAAAATAGAAGCATCGGAATTCCGACGACGACGACAACAACAAAAACGAACTTTCCTCGTCCTCCAAAATCTCATTTAAAAACAAACATTTCTTCTAATCATCCCCTTCTTCTTCTTCAAGCCCCTTTATTAAAACCCTAAACCCTAAAACCTTTAGGTTAGGGTTTTGAAGGAGGAGACGATTTGAAGATTCCTCAATCTTCAAAACCCTAAAATCCCCGAGCCTCAAACTGCTCACATAAAAACCTTCTGACCCTATTCTCGGGTATCAGGCTTTTTCTGGTGCCCCCCGGTTCTTGAAATTTGTCAGGTCGATTGTGAAAGCCTGATCAGGACCTTGCAACCGGCAAACCCGGTGGGGGACCTTATGACCAATGCATGTGTATAGGAGAAAATGCATTTCACCATCCCAAGTTCCAACTTTAGGTTCTAAGCTCCAACTTTAGGCTTTAAGCTCAAGCTTTAGGCTCACCCAACAACTTCCCTCCTAAGTTCAAACTTGTTATAAGGGCTGAAATAAGAGATTATATTTATGATTAATCCTTTAAAACAAGTAGGGATCATACATCTACTTTTGAAAAGTGGGGATATCTTAGACATAATTAAGAATAGGATTATAGGCATAAGATCCTTCCCATTCTAAAAGAGTTGGCATAAGAATCCTTTCATTCCTTGACCTTGTGATCTATGTATGTTTATACCAAAGAAACTTTATTCAAAATGACTTTATTGGTAGCAACATTAAAATCATTTGAACATGCAATGAACTTGGGTCAATTGTTGATTAAAGCAAATGAATAAACAAAATCATTTGGACACATGGAACAAAAAAATTATAATCTTTGTTTTCATTTCAAGATTAGGGAAAGAATTCATAGAACTACTTTTTGTCAAACTTAATTTTGCATGTAGAAATTGGATTCCAATACATATGAATGGTGCCTTGAAAATAATAATAGTCTGATATTGTTTGACACATTAAATATATCCCACTTATGAAAGTGGATGATGCATCATGACAATTTTCACCATTTATGAGAAGAGGTTGTTAATAATGTTAATTCATCCATCAATATATGATGCCATTTTAATCAAACGTGTTTTTAAACAAAAATGTCAAGTTTCATAAAATAATTCAATTATCAAAGTCATCCATTGCATAATCATAAAAATCCTCTATGCATCAAGGTTAATTCTAATAAACTAATTTAGGAAATTTTGAATATCAACATTATTGCAAATAACTAAATTTTGCATATGATCTAATGCAATTTGGTAAGATCAATACAATTAAAATCTAATAAACATTGAAGTTGTATATTAATATGAGTTAAGAAATCATGTATACATCATTGATGACATATATGAATTCTATATCACCATGGGCATCATACCTAATTATGAATGTCATGTCACACAATTAGTTATTTTCAACATGTTACAATTAGTTTAGTGAAAAATACCAAAAATAAAAAACTTAAATTAATTAAAATTAACATGTAACTTGCATTTTGAAAATCGATACTACATTCCATGTAAATATTTTTGCAATATTTGGATTTTATGATTAAATTAAATTAAAATAATGTGTGAATGTTTCTAAAAAAAATTAACTACAACATCAACCATGTTTTTATTCCTCTAACATAGGTAGTTGGGATGCATCTGGCCACACAAGTGTTTAATGGATCAAAGTGTTTTTGTTACCATAATAGCAAGTTTGTTAAAAAATGGGAAGAAAAGGGGGAAAATAACATGCCAAGCATAATAACTAGTTGGATTGATCATCCAAAAGCAAATCAACTTTTATTCCATTGGGGTACATTAAATCAAACTTCTACATAGAAATAAGTTCATGGGTAATTGTGAAACAATTTAAAATATTACATATTTTTGTCTTCATATTTATGTAATCTCATCCATGTAATATGTTTATTTGAAATCTTGTTTCATCTATGTTGTCAACTACATCCCAATCTCACCCACCACCCACCCTTTTTTTCCCATATGGGTCCCAATAGTTCATCATTATTTATCCATGATCTCAAAATTATATTGTGTCTTTTCATGTCAATGTAGTTAAAGTAGGGGGAAAAGGAGTTAGGTAGTTAAGCTTGAAACTTCAATACATTATATTATACTAGTGGGTACACGTTAATTGGTTCAACCAATTAATAACTTTGATATTGTATGATGCAGATTAGCCAAATTTGAGAGGTGATTTTTGTCAAGGGTTGAAAGAAGCATTATATCACCTCCAAGCCTTTCTGCTTGGCAGTCAGGGAATTTCTCTGTTCCCTTTTTAAAGGAGTCCATCTGTAGTTTTTTTTAGACAAATTGCATCTTCAGTTCCCTGTATAGTAGTTGCTGAGATGGTAGATCAATTGACTTCAAAATGTCTATGATAATAATGAATATGAACAGGAGGGTGACACATTGTTCTCTCTGCTGGGATGTCAATGAGCATTGTAGCTGTCTCTTGTCAAACAAGGTCTCACCAAGCATATGGAGCTTCTGAACACTTTATCCTATTTCAATCAGTTGGTAGGGGAAAAGATGTCAAGTGGTGGATTGGTGCCCTTGTTATATTTTGTATTGAAAAGTTCAGCACCTTTATGTGGCTACGCTTCTACATTCTGTTTCTTTGAGAAGGTGGTCTTATTGTGGTCCATTGGAACAAAGGATGGTTGAACTTTGTTGGGGTTGATATGATACATGAGATGTACTTACCAGTGTTGGGAGGTTACCTGTTTCAAGGC
>Ga0209208_10000226_pt1 | contig 67456 bp, 73 predicted proteins | sample S1TSphfallax_3_FD_187694 | JGI IMG/M metagenome (GOLD analysis project Ga0209208, IMG submission 187694) | Host-associated microbial communities from peat moss isolated from Minnesota, USA - S1T2_Fd - Sphagnum fallax MG (SPAdes) (version 2) | ecosystem: Host-associated > Plants > Peat moss >... | reverse complement strand
ATTTTTTTAACCTAAATAGGTAGGTTGGTATGTAACCTAGGTTTGTAGGCACATATTTGTGTACCTACCTAGGTACCTACCAACTTAATATTAATATTTTAATATTTTTCTTCTTAATGCCACATGGCATACTTACATTGGGCCACATGTCATAATATAAAATCATCCAAGTATTAGAATTGAACGTCTTAGACTATTTCAAAATAATATTAATAATATTTTAAATAATCAAATATAAAAACACGTGGTAACACATCATTTGCCCTTAATTGTTACCAAAATAGTTGCATTTTAGTCGCATGTGATAATACGTATATAATGTAGTCAAAAGATGAAATGTGTTTGTTGACTTTTTGTCATACAATACCTTTTGTCATTTGCGACTAATTTATCACATGCGGCTTGTCTTAGGCGACTACAGGGATTTTAGTTGCAAAATGTCTCTTGCGACTAAAATTTGGTTACAAACACTAGTCGAAAATACACAGTTTTCTTCTAGTGTAATGGCATGTAGTGGCTATTGTTGTGGTGTCGACACGTGGCATACATTTTCGACTAGAATTTCACTTTCGATTTGTACTTTTCAACATTATTAGTTAGTGGTTGCAAAAAAATTTCCTATTTGCAAAAAATAAATTACAACTATATGTGTAATTTTTTACTCTGTTTATAGTTGAACAATAGTTGAAAATGTAGTTGCAAAAGGGGGGGTTTTCTATTATTATATACAATATGTTAATTGTAAATGTAAAACACAAAAAAAAAGCCTACATTTGTTTAATTTTATAGATTGTGCAAAACCATTAAAAAAAATGTCCACAAATAAATGAAAAATTGTTTACCCTTGTTTTACAACCTAGCCATTTGAATTGTTATATGTTTTTTTGTCCATTGTCTTTTTGTTGCACCATCTTTCATAGTGGTTGGGTTCTTTTGATTATAAAGGAGAACCTTTTCCTTTTACTTTTCTGTCCTTCAAATTCAATTTAATTAAGAAAACCAACTTCAAGATAACCAATAAAACACTTTGCATTTGTTACATATTGTTAACATTAAGGGGCTTCACCATCATTTACAACAAACAAAAAAAACATGAAATGAAGACTTGTAGTGATAACTTGCCCAAAACTTGGCTTGTTTTTGCAAAGTCAATAAAGGTTTTGCCAATCAAGATTCTTGAATAGCAAAGGTCTTGATGTTTATAGATTAACCATTGGATGAAGAGGCATAGATACCCCCTCAATATAGGATCATTTGGGGGCAAGGAAAAAAATCCAAAAAACATTTCATTTGGGAAACTAAGGTTTTTTTAATCATTTGCCAATGGGCTTAAAACTATCAAATCTAAATACTTGTGCCCATTTACCATGCTACTACACATCATGAAATGACCGCAACACCACCACTTATGAATACAAAAAATGTAGATAAAAAGGAATAACATAAGGTAGTTCATTCTATATTTTAAACCTTGCTATGCAAGATGCGAAAAAGGAAAGTACAAAATGACAAATAGGGTAGGAAGTATAAGGAGTAGAAAGCTCATTTAAAACATGTCATGAAAAAAATTCACAACAATGGAAAGAATGGCAAAATGACAACAATGCAACTAATTGCATATGTAAACAACCTAAACAAAGGCAAGTAACATGGAGGAACTCAAAAGACCATGATGAAAGAGACTTCGAAGTTGGGCACAAATGAAGAGATTCATTGCACAATGCAATATACACATGTAGAGGGTATTGTGTATATTGTCCATTCTTCATTCATTCATTTTCAAAAAAATAAAAATCCTAATACAATGAGAATATTGTATTTGCCAATGTCATTGAAGATTGCAATTTTGTATATGAATGAAGATATTGTATCATTGTTTACATTTACATGAAAAAATATATACACAACATCATATAAATGTGTGTAATTAGAATAATAAGAGCCAAATTTGCCACATTGTGTGACTAGTTTTTTAATTTCTAAAAAAGGAATGGGGGTGCTTGCTAGGATGCTACAATAAATTATGATTAATTAAAAAAAGAATTGGATTAAAAATACGTAATATTCTACAATTGGTTTAAAACATTCATAACAATTTTTTTTGTCAATCTATAATATTATGTGAAGGTGTAGACAATTATTGTACATATTATGTCATTTTGAAAGAATTTAAAGTTCTTAAAAAAAAATTCTAAAAATTGCTTTAGGATTGTATTTAAATATTTTATATTCATAAAATTCTATTCACATTAAAAACTTGCAACTTTAATACAATTTTTTTACATTAAAACTTGAAAACTAAACATTCATTACATTTATTGTGACTCCTATTAATGTGATTACATATAAATGTATTTCAAAAAATATGCACACTTGTTGTGCAAATGCAAATTCCAATATATGCTTGAAAAAAAATGTAAATGCAATTGTATTTTTTCTTTGAATATATATTTTTGGTTTTTAACAATATGTTTGTTATGAAGGAACCCATGTCACAATTTCTAAACCTTTTGGTTACAATGGAGTTAGATTTTCATCCATGTGTACTCATTGTTTTTATATCTTTTTTGACATTTTCCTTTTATTATTTCTATGCAATACTTTAATTTAAAGAGATTTTATTGTGAGAAGTTTGTCTTGAAATGCCATAAAGAAAGGTGGTCAAAAACCTTGTTTCTTTTAATGCTATCAAAATAATGAAATATTTTTGAAGATGGATTATATGTGTTTATATAAATTTGTTAGGTCTCCATACCAAAATTATTTTTAGCTTATTGTGTTTAACTTCAAATAAATAAATAAATTGGTGTGTAGTGTTGCACCCCTATTAGGTTGCACCTTTGGCATTTAAAAATAATAATATTGTGAAACATTTGCATTATGTTGAAGGTTACGATGATTAATTGTTAATTACCATCTTATTCCACCTAATGCTAAATAATATTAATCACTGGTCCATGGATAATCTTTAAAACAAGTGTTCATTACCATAAAACAATGGATTTTGATAAAACCCATAGAGACCCAAGGTTAATTGAACCAAAAAAAAAACCTAATACTACCACCCAAAGAATTTTAAAAAAATTTGTGGTTTTAAGTTTTTATTATTTAAAAAACAGCTGCCAAGGTTCCACTATAGTAAAGTAAAATAAATAAATTGAAACCTAGGTGAAATTTTAAATCCTTTAAAAATAATAATAATCAGAGGACAAGAATAACAATTGGGGTGAAAGTGCCACATAGGATGAAACCCGAGAATGAACCACCCAAGTGTGAATATGAAAATTAGAATTTTCTCACCCAAAGGATTATTACTAGGCCTACTAATTCCTATTTGCAGAAAAGGGGGAAAAAAAAAAAGGAGGACAAAAACAACAACCATGGCCATTGGATTTGAAGCGCCACATAGGATGATGAAACCAGACAATGAACTACCATGTGTGAAAATGCAAATAAGAAGTTTCCTGCCCAAGGATCATTTACCACTCTCTCCTTTTCTCAAAAAGACCGAGAGGACAAAGAACACAAAAAATATGGCCATTGGAATTACAATGCCACATAGGATGAAACAAACTAGAGAATGAAGCAACCTGCTGCAAGTGTGAAAACGAGAATTTGAACTTCCCGCGCAATCCTTGCTTCGGCTTTGCGCTGCTTGCCGCCATCGCTGCTGCGCTTCCCTCTTCTCGTTCTCTCTCTCTCTCTCTCTCTCTCTCTCGATCTCGATTTGTTGCCTGCTGATCTCGATTCATGAATTTTATATCTTTGCTGCCGAGCTGTCAGATCCGTTTTTATGTTACAAAATGCAACTGGGGTTGTGAATTCTCTTGAAAGAACCCAAACTAGTTCTTCCTTCGGTTTCTTTTTTGCTTCCGCTTGCTCGAAGATGTTTGTGCGAATGTGCTGTTCTGGTTCTTCACTGTGAACCTAAGAGCAGCCGTTGAAGTGCGAGAGACAGGTGGCCGCGAGAATCGTTAATTTGGATATGGAAATGGATAATTTGACGGCAGTTTGTACTGGTCTAGGGTTTACGCGAGAGGACGATTGCGGGAAACGAGTGTATGTCAAACACGTTGATTGTCTTGGTAAAGACTGTGTTTGTTTTTTTCTTTCCCCCTCAGCTCACACTCTTTCTCTTTTTGCACGTTCTGAGTTTGTTGTTGAAGAAAAAATAATCTCGTATTTGAATGAATTCTCTCTGTTGATCTCTGAAGTGAAGAACTCCCCAAGAATAAGAGTGCCAAGAATACACATTAGTGATCGGTTTTGCGCTGGTCTTACGTTCTCTCTTCGAAAAAAGTTGGGGTTTCTTGATGGCGAAACCTTAACTAAGTCATCTGACTTGTGGAGTCCTGCGGGATTTCGAGTATGAATTTTCCATGTACCCATAGACACCTAAAGTTGAAGCAGCTACATACTTCAGAGGTGTGACCCACTGCAATGGACGTGTGTTGCAGGCAATTTGAAGCGCCTGCAACGGTTTTTGCGGCAGGATGATTCCACAAGCCGAGACGTATTTATGCAGCTTGGAAAATGGAATACAATAGCCCAAGATATTCTGCCCATCATCACCCATTACCGCCATCACCATGAGTTTGTCCTAAATGCTGGTACACAGTGCACACCTGTTTGAAGAATCCCAACCACTTGTTTTTCTTCCTTGTTTGTTTGATTTACAGATGGTGTCCTGGCATACTCAATGGTGAGACGACACTCTGAATCCTAAGTCTTTAGATCATGAATTCAGCTTGTTCTGTCTTCCACATATATTTGGGTAACTAAATTTGCAAGGTCTATTGACTGTGAATTTTAGAATCATGCAAAATTTGACAGATTTTTGTTCTTCTTTTCCCCACAATTGTTGTACAGTAAAAGTGATGGTGTTCATGACAATGCCTGTGGAACCATCCACAAGCAACATACCCCAACAACTTGAGTATTTGCAGACTTTCAAGGCTGCTGCATTGGAAGGTGATGCAATTGGTGTCATTGTCTCTCATCTTCAGCAGCCTCTTGAGCACATGGAAAGGTACGCTGTTTGCTTTGGAGTATAAAGGAAAGAAGTTGTAAGCCTTTTTCCTAATACCCATTGGCATGTGAGCAATGATAATTGGAGCTATGAAATGGGAACATTTGTTTTGCTTCTCAACACCTGATGGGATCTTGCAAGTGGTCTCCCTTCTTCCTGGTGCTGACCAGTATGAAAGTTTCTCATATGAAGCTCTTGGAGGTTTTTCTTGTCAGAGTACATGGCAGCAAACATGCAGTAATGAATTCTGAACAATGCAGTTGTCAGAGTATCTTTTCAGACCTGATGAATATGCTTCATTTCTTGGTGCTGCAGTGGCTCACTTACAGATATGGATGGCAAAATGTTCCAGCTAATGCTCACATTCATACGGAACTTATTGGCTGTGGATGATTCCTTCTCACCTTTGACTAGGACAACCACTTCAGGAAATGCTCTTGCATCATACTTCAAAGATGAGCTTCTTAAGCGTTTGTTCGAAGAAAGTGTAACTGATTTGCTTCTAGCCCTCACCCAGCATGTGGGTGGTGATCAACCTTTTCTTCGCAAAGATAACCTCCTCATTCTTGAGATCTTCAACTATCTATTCTGGGGCCAGAGCCCAGATGTGATTGCGACAAGTAGTGACGGATGCAGGAAGGTAACAAAGGTTTTAACTGCCCTTCCTATGCAGTATAATGAACAAATTCTCATCTCCATTCAATCAGAGTGGATGAACTTCTCTTGAGTTTTGATGTATATCTTCTTCCTAGAAGTGGATGTTGGGCTTTCATCCATCTTCTTGTTGCTGTAAATTTTGCAGCCAGCAAAGAAATTGAGCCAGGAATCTTCAGCTGCACTGGAGTCATTAATTCGGCAAGAGAGATTGGAGCAAAGAAATCTTGGTTTTGCTGCACCCCGCCATTCTAGATTCTGTGGGACTTTTGTTCGTGTTGAAAAGGTGTGGTGTGGCCCCTGGACATTCTTTCCTTTGTGACCTCTATCTGTAATGTAGTCATTTCTTAGCCTCGTTTTCCGAGCCATGAGGTCTTATTAGTTGTGCTGGCATCAGTTGACAACATATATCTTTCTTATACCATACTTAATTTCATGCAGGATGGAGCAAAGATGTTAGTGACAAAAAACCCATATCAATCACCATTTGATTTCAAGAAGCCAGAAATAATGCGAGGTCATGTGAAGCGGGTGGCACCTGATCTCCCTCGCCTGTGCTCATCCAATGATACAGTTTGTGGGCTTCTCAAAAGCCTGGCGGATCAGTTTTTGGAAGGCACTTACAACTGTAAGTTGCCTCCAAATCTCTATCTCTATCACATAGATTCTGAAAGGGTGTATTCTGCAGGGTTGAATCAGAAAGTATGCAATAGAGGAACACAAAAGTTCAAAGAAGAGTGACCTCCTTTTGTGTGGTTGGATTCTTCAGTATTGATGCAAACAGTGAAAGATGACATACAAAGTGAAAGAAATGAAGTGCAAGAAAGTGATGTGGTAACTTTCTTCACAGTCGCCAACTTCTTCACATCCTATCAACGTTGCCTCCTTTCAAAACCTCAGGTTAAACCTCTCCTTGGCTTATGTAACTATGCTTCAGTCCTGTGCTTTGAGATTGCAAACAAAGAATCTTAGAATAAGCTCTTTGTAACCCTTTCAGGGGTTGTGGGTTGAGCCCTTTAAGATTTGATACTTTCTGCAATTGTGGCATAGACCTATGTGATCAGTTATAAATTAGCTTGCAATCTAACACTCCAGACTGATGTGTTCATCCCAAAGAGTTTTCCATTATGTCTATGCCATAGATCCATAGTTTATAGTGAAAATTTGCCTAATCCCCAATCCTGGGAATATAATCTTGCTGGATTGGGGAGATTTTCAGAAGATCTCGAACTGTGGGAGGCTTCTCTCTGTCACCAAAGAGCACTATCACTATCAGATGTTTTGACACTTATAGTTCTGCTAATAATCGGTCTGCTTGCACAAAATTCAATAGTAGGATTATTACGCATCACAGCAGAGTCAACCTATGACCATTTTGAAAATTTGCATTGTGCAGTGGAGTGTCAAGGAGAGCTTGTCTAATGACAGAGGAGATGAAGGGGGTCAGAAGGAGGCAAAGGATGTGACATTTCAGGGCAGATGTGGGCCAATTGCATCCACAATGGATGAAGATATGTTCAATCTAGTCACCAGGAAATGGCAAGTCTATGTGGATACTTCTAAAGAGACCAGTGATTGGTTCCCCCCAACAAGTGCAGGGGTCCTTTTTAAAGAAATGGTGTGGGTCAACCATGCTTCAGTGTGCCTGGAAAACTATATTTGCCTCTCCTTTCATAGTAAATGTTTCAGGGTTCTTTTGTACCAACTGTTGTCTATTGTTCCAGGTTTAGGGCATTGGGAGGTATTAAGTTTCTTGGTTCTTTTGTTGCACAAGGTCCTCAGGGTTATCACGAAGAGGCCAATATAATGCAAAGGTGACTTTAGAGGAGTTTCATCAACAGATAAAGTGGGCCCTTGCAGATTCATATGATCGACCATGTCCTCAAGGCTGCAGACCAGAAAACTAGTGATGGACAAAAAGAGGTTCGGGTTGCGCGAATATTGCTGTACAAAATTTTCTATGACCACACAGATCAGGGTGTCCTAGCTTTCATGATTCAACTGCTCAGGACATTTGACCTCCAAAAGCAGCCAAGGAGGTTTGCCCTCTTGGCCATTTGGAATTTCATCTCTTGTTTCAGGATCACATGACTTTTCACCATTCTTCAGGCTGATTGGATGTGTTTCTTCTTCAAGAAACACAATTGAAGATGCCATATAGTTAATCCAATATGGGTGGGGTTTATAGCCAGTTGGCAGGTATGATAGAGATGACACATGTGGTGCTTCGTCTCCTTGACACCCTGACTAAGGAAGAAGGTGCATTGCGAGTAAGTCTTTTCTCTCTTCTGTCCACCTGTTCCATTATCTACTTCTCCATAATGTTTTAACCCTGCAATTTGAAGCTGAATCCAAATGCAATTTTTATAATGCTTTTACTTGTGTTACAGGTGAAGAAAAAAGCTCACAATGTAAGGAGCAAGGGGAAAAAGAGTAAACAAAATGGCACACCCCACCAAGAACAGTCACCATCTCAAGGACACCTCAAAGAAGGCCAACATAGATCAGAACTCCACATTGATGTCAAGGAACATGACGCAGAAAGTGGGCTAGGAGAACACAAGGTGACCAACGATGTGGAGGAGATTGGAACTGGCATGATGCAAGAGACACCTGAAACAATTCCTCCAAGCAGAATTGAGGAACTGGAGACAAGAATGGAGGATAGAGAGGAGGAAGTCAAAAGTGACCCACTTGGAGAAGAAGAGGCAGAGCAGGATGCAGAGGAAGAAGAGGAACAGGATAGAGATCCAAGTGACAGTCAAGATGAAGAGGTAGAGGAGGTTACACGTGAGGACAGCCTGGATGTTTTCAAATATCTTAGGAGGTTTGGAGATAATATGATTTTGCACAACTACTGTTGGCTTCTAAAGAACTATGCACAAAATACTGCAGCTACCAATTATTACATCATACATATGCTGCAACGTATTTGTAAGGACTGTTTGATGGAGCCCATGCTTTATCAGGTATCTCTGCACTCTTTCTCTATTCCCTGTTTCTAGTGTTCTTCAGCTGGCACCAGTGCTTCCTCGTGAAAATTATTGTAACTTGATTGGAAACATTGCAACAGTCAAATAACATGGAACACATGGTCATATCCAACCAGACCCCTAACTCTGATATCTTAATGTGCATACTCTTTGCTATGAATTTCATTGCAGGGATTATGCTTAATATCTGGCCTAGTACTACCATTTGAATTGGCATACCTTGCAAATGGATTCATCAGAAATTCTAATCCTGTGCAGTGTGTGGTGTGCAGCTGTCAGTATTGCAAACATTTTATGAGATCCTATCAAACCAGAGTATTCAACAGTCAGAGCAGCACAGATTTGTTGTGGCATTTTTAACCAAAGTTGTGCGCCATCTTTTCCAAAAGCTGAAGAAATCACCACTGCTTTTTGTTGACCTGCTGTTCTGGAAGACAAAACAGGATTGTCATTGCATAACTGCTGACTATGTGAATCAAGATTTGCGAAAAACTTTATCCAAAACTAGGAAAGAAAAGATTTCAAGAAACAGCATTCAGGATAGGCGGGCTCTTTTGATTGATAATCTGGGAGATGATGATGAGGATGTGAATCGAAGGCCTCCAGAGTCCTCTCTGCATAGGATGCACAACAGGTTCAAGCCTTCATCTTTTGTCTTCTGCCTGTTCCCCATTTTAAATTCTGGACTTGACTTTATACTTCACTTCTCGTGGGTTCTGATTTTTTGTGAAATCAGCAATCTGGTTTCTTCCTTGCACACACAGATACATAGGTTGTATGTTCCAGTGGTGGATGATGCTTCTTCTCAATTCATGAAACAGCCCCTGTGGAATTCCTCATGATTTTACTTGTCACCTCAAGCTTCTTGTGTGTATTCTGCACCCACCTTCTGTGATTGAGGTGTCCAAATCAAATGCTTGTTGAATGGAGAATTATCTTGTGATGTGGTGCAGTGAAGTAGGTGGGAATGCAGCTGAGAATGGAAAAGTAAAGCGACACAGGGCTCCAAAGAAGCGAAGCCCATTTAGTGATTCACAAGAAGATCAAATCAAAGAGCTTTTTGCACAGTGAGTTGCTAGAGAGCTTTTTTGCAGAGGCACAATGTGTTGCTGTTGTCCATTAGAAAACATTCTCAAATGTGTTTTTATCTTACTGTTGAATGTGTAATCACCATGTGGTAGGTTTGCAAGTGAAACTGCAAGCCTTGTTTTAGTGTTCATGGTTTGGAGGAGGTTGTGGACAAAACTTAAAGAACTTTAGACCTTCATGAAGCCCAGGAATGTTCAGCATGTTTTGAAAGGGTAAATATGGAACCTTCTGCATGTTTTGGAAACTGAAGTTATGTGAAGTTTTCTTCACTAGGTATTAATATTTTTGTGGACCTGCTACACTTTCCAAATTATGGTCAGAGCAGGGAAAAGGGTTCCAGCCTGAAAATTGCTTGATTGTGCCAGGGTTTAACACTTGTGGTGTCAATTGCAGATACAAAGAAAGTCGCAGTTGCACAAGGCTCATTGTACAAGCACTTTTGGATGCTGGGGTTTTGCATGATTCTGGCAAGCCATTTTCAGTGGCTCAAGTAGGTCGTGTTCTGAAACAGTTGGGTCTTGAGCGTGTTAGAAAAAAGGTCACCGGCTCAAAGCTGCTTCAAACTATTGGCAGTGACAATGAAGCCACTGATGGGGATGACACTGATGACCAAGAGGAATACGATCTTGTGACCCAAAATGAACAAGAAGGCCAAGACAGAGTATCCAGTGGCACTGATGACACTGCCAAACAGAATGATGGAGATGCAGTGGATGATACATTGTTCAGAAACAGTGAAGGTTGCCCTTCTAACAGGGAATCAAAACCAGACTTGAAAACAAGAGGCAAAACCCTGAAAGACAGGAAGAAGAAGCCTAGTGGCTCCAGTGGAAATAATCAAAAACAAAAGACTTGTCTGTTCAACAACAAGCAAGACAAGGAGCTCCAAGCTCTTTTTGCAAAGTAAGGGTGTTTAAGCTCCTACATGGAACCAATTAATGTTGACTAAATTTGAAGTTTTGAAATTGTGAAACTTAACTGCAACTCTCACTAACTTGGGTTCTGATCTGTGTGCTGTTGCGACAGATATCAGGGTCAAAAGAATTGCATTCATCTCATTTCTCAGGAGCTGGAGGGTGAGTTTACAGCTGCTCAAATTGGTCAAAGGCTCCTTCTTTTGGGCTGTGATAAGTCAAAGACGAGAAAGCAGAAGCCAGCATGCCAGTCAATTGATGACAATGATGATGCCTGCAAGGAAGTTCATCATAGCCTTGGGAGAGAAGATGGAGGTGACAAGGATGCTGACCATATGCAAGATTTCATGGATGTAGACGAGGATCTTGCTGGTACTTTTTTATCATACACTCAACCCAGAAGCCTCAACATTCTTCCTCAAGTCCTGATTTCTTACTTATAGTTTCAGTTTGAACATGCAGTGAAAGGCAACCAAGGCTGAGACCCCAAAAGAGAACCATGTATCCACTATTCAATTCATAAAGCTTACACCCCAATATGCAAATCCAAACAGAAATATGCAAGGGCAAAGGAAATTGAGAACTTTTCCATCATGTAAATTTAGAGAGAATCTGCAATATTTTTCTCAATTCTTTGACCTACACTAATAGACCTGAAATCTCAAACCCAGGACTAAAGCTTGGGTTTGAAGAAGATAACTGGAATATGTAGTGATGACAAGCCCATAAATCAAATTCAAACCAGCTGGTAAACTCTTTTCCTAGTTTAGATGTTGAACTGTTTAGCCCAAACTGCTAGTTGTAGTTTGATGCTGTCTGTGTTTCTCTGATGGGACAGTGTCAAACAATGAAACCACCCAAATGGAAAGTGAAGCTGGAGTTTCTATCAACAGAGCATTCTGTGCTTCATTGGGCTCCTTTGCAAGGAAAAAATGTCGCAAACAAAATGATTATGGAGATGCAAGGGAAGCTGAAATTGAAACTGACCAAACAAATGGTTGTGAATCAACCACACCTGAAGAGATTGACGATGATGATGATCTGCCAATTGCCAATACATTGAGCTGGAAGAAAACATTTCAAAATTGGAAAAGAAATCAGAAGGAGAGTGTCCCAAAAGCTGGAATTGAAGCTGACCATACAAATGGTCATGAATCAACTGAGCCTGAGGAAATTGACGATGATGATGATCTGCCAATTGCCAAGACATTGAGTGGGAAGAAAACATTTGAAAGTTGGAAAAGAAATCAGAAAGAGAGTGTCCCAAAAGCTGGAATTGAAGCTGACCATACAAATGGTCTTGAATCAACTGAGCCTGAGGATCTTGACGATGATGATGATCTGCCAATTGCCAATACATTGAGTGGGAAGAAAACATATGAAAGGCGGAAAAGAAATCAGAAAGAGAGTGTCCCAAAAGCTGGAATTGAAGCTGAGCAAACAAATGGTCATGGCTCAACTGAGCCTGAGGAAATTGATGATGATGATGATGATCTGCCCGTTGCCAATAGATTGAGTTGGAAGAAAACATATGAAAGTCTGAATAGACGTCAGAAGGAGAGTGTCCCAACATCAAATGACTGTCAAACAGGTCAGGACAAAATACTGCCTTCTCTTACACCACTTCAGGGGATTGGGCTCAGGGTCCTTTTGTGTTTTAGTGGTTTCAGTTCATCTTTTTAGGTTCAGATGTTGTATCAATAATGCTTGCTGACTACAATGAGTTGGCTTTGGGTTGTATACATGGCATACACAGAGGACACAGAGAATATGACAATGTATGATATGGCAAGAAAAGACATGCCAGATGGTCTCTCATCATTTGATGATACCCAAGTCACTCATGATAACCAAACATCAAGACCAAAGCGGCGCAGGCTTGAAAGGAAACATGCAACTAATGAAGGAGAGGTGAGAGTTCCCCTTATTTGTCTGCCTTTCCTGTATGAACTATGCTTGTGGAATGACACCAATTAGTTGTGGTTATATTTGTACTAGGGTGTCCTTTCATACACATGGGATGAAGGGAGTGATTGGTGAAGTTGAAATCTTTGACTAAAGATGTTTTGACATGCTTGGTCCCAGACCATAGCATGCCAAAGTAGGATGCACAATTTTCTTGCTCTATTGTTAAAACTGGACAGAGTAAATTTCACTTGTGATGGAAACCTTGTTTGTCAGAAATGCCAAAAGATCTGATATTTAGTCAAGAGTCTGTTGTTATGTTGCAGATTGGGAGAGTGGAACAGGAGAACGACAACACAATGAATAAAGCCTCAAAGTTGCGAGATGGGAAAGGTGTAAGCAGAACGTCTAGACAGGCTTGGCACTCTGATACTGACGATGAGTGAAAACTTTGATCCATCAAAGAACAGAAAGGTTGACCCTCCATCAGATTGGGCTTGTACAAGAGGTGAACATCTTAAGTATGCTTTTTTTTTCCATCCAAAGCTTAGTTAGTGCCCATTCTAATGCCAAGTCATTTCTAATGTTCTTAGCATCATAACTCTGGCAGTTTTTGTTGAAGCTAGATATATGAATGTGTACTAGAGTTCTGGGATTAGTCTGCAAAACAGATAAAATTACATTTCATTGCTGGTGGCATTAGGTCTGTACCAACCAGCTCTACTGTACAGAGATTTGAAGTGGATACTTGTGTAGGTCTGCTACCAGAAAAATGAGACAAAGCTGTGAAAAACTAGTTCCTGGTTGCAATTCTATATGAATCTCATATTTGAAATTCTCCTGACTTCTTGTTTTGAAAAGGGAGGGAACAGAGCAACAATGTGAATCTATGATTCATATAGAAATGACAAACAGCCTCACCCGCACTCAACAGAGTGAATTCTCTCACATTGCACCACATCATCACTTTTTATTGGATCTGCCCAGACTGTAAGGGAGAAGAAGACTATGGAACAACAAGGATGGGTATAGTTTTCATTCAGCCCCACATTTTTTGGAATTTTCAGGAGGTATTAACAGTGACCTACTGTGAGTTCATTTTTCAGGAAAGTTCATGAAACATTTCATATTCTAGCTGTTGCTGGTTTTGAATGTATGGCCACAATGGGCAATGAGCTGCTTGTTTGTAAGGCCCTCCCTCATTTTACCTGTAATACACATTGAATTCTCTCAAATTGCAATGCATATATTGCATCTGCCCTGTAAGGAAGAGAAGACTGCGGAACAATGACGTAGTTTTCATTACATTTTGAGGAATGTTCACTGTATGTTAGTGTGTAAGTCCTCTGAACTTACCACCATAAGAAAGGCACAGAGCTGTTATGAAATGAGCTTCTTGTCTGTAATGACCTCACTGTATGTAGGGTATGAATGCTGCACTCAAATTTTATGAAATGAGGAAGTTGTCACTTCACATCACATTTCTTGATGATTTTCTCCAAGAAAACTGAAGATTTTTTTTCTTGGCAATATGTAGTAAGTTCCAAATTTGACCAAATGAAGAACTCTTCACATAAGAACATTTTTCTTGATGATTTTCTCTGATGGAATTTTCTTGACAAATTTGAACAAGTTTTCATTAGCAAAATTGAAGAAATTCCAAATTGATTAAGTCCAGAAATCTTCCCTCTAGAACTATTTTTTCTTGATGATTTTCTTCAAAGGAACTTGAAGAGGAAAGTTCTTGACAAAATTGAAGAAATCCCAAATTAGCTGAAATGTGGAAAACCTTCGCTTACGAAGAATTGCCTTGATGATTTGTCTCTGACAAAATTCAAGAAAATTGTTACTGACAACATTGAGGAAATTCAAAATTAATCAAAATGTGGAAAGTCTTCACTTAAGAACATTTTCCTTGATGCTTTTTCTCTAAGAAGATTGAAGAAAATTGTTGTGGAAAAAGTGAAGAAATTCCAAATTGACAAAATGAAGAAAAACATTCACGTTAGAACATTTTTCCTTGATGATTTTTCTCCAATTTGTTTTTGATAAAATTGAGCAAATCAAGAAATTTTCATTTATTTTATTTTATTTTACCGCCTTACCGCCTACGTCCTGAGTTGCAGGGCTGCAGGAGGTAGAGCTGCGGCATCCGGGCCGCACTGTGGCCTCTTCTTCCCTTGAGCGCGAGTGTCCCACGAGACGACGTCCATGGCCCCCGGCGCTTGTCTGCTTCTTCCTCGTGTCAATTTCATTGCTCGCCATCTTGCTCCTCTCCATCGCGCCTTCCTCCATCGCTCGTGTCTTGGCTCTTCTCCGACTTTGACGCCTTCTTTCTTCTGCGGTTTGCAAGCTGCAACAGCAGCAGCAGCAGTCTCATCAGGTATTTATGCACCTCCTATGTGCCTTTTTTTTGTCCGCGGTTGCTTTCTTGCTTCTCTGTCTCTGTCTCTGTCTCTGAGAGTTTGATTGATTGAACTAGGGAAGAGAAATATCGGCAGCGGAGCCGCTCTGGAAAGTGCCAATTGTAGCGAATTTCGATTTGGATTAGAGAGGGGAACTAACTTCGTAAGGGAGTGGAGGATTGCGGTCTTGTGAGTATACAATGCAGGTTGTGGTCTAACAAAAGAGTTGCGATTTGGTTTGTGTTTGCCCTGCAAGGAGGAAGAAGAAGGAGTTTTACACACGAAGCTATGGGACTGACAGAGGTTCTACCAGGTAGCACGCGGATCGGGTACTTTATCTTCCTTACGTTGTCCTTTTGCGGATTCAGAAAGTCCAGAAAGATCTGAGCTCTGCTCGATTCTTCCAAGTGTTTCTGTCGACATCTCCTTGTTTCTGTACATTTCTTGCATTTTCAGAAGTTCCTGTAACACTTCCTTTGCCTTGAATTTCCTTTGTTGTGGTTGCAAGTCATAATCAGGTCTTGCAAAACAGGATTGTAGCCGGTTCTGATGTGAATTTCACACAAGAAAAAAGTCCATACATCTTGCACTGATTTCACTCACAATCGAATCTGGACAGTGCAAAAAAGCTTATGCAAATCCCTCTCAGAAAGGGAATAGAGAGAGATGCCTTTCATCTTGGGTTATGTATTTCACATGTTTGACATGTAGAAGAAGAATATAGTAATTGCACTGAAGGAAGCTGCTGGCTGTTGAAGATGGATAGGAACAGGAGTAATGGGACAGGCAATGTGCGGCCACATTCTCGAGGCTGGCTTCAGTCTCACTGTCTTCAATCGAACTCCAAGGTGATATGTATGTCGTCATGAAGTGTGGGATTTGAACTGGAAAGTCTTCACATTTGTTTTTTCCTGCAGAAGCAATGTTTACTCACATGGGCACTCCTGGCATGTTTTTATGTGTGGCAAAACAGTAAAGCAGAGGCTTTGTGTCAGAAAGGAGCTGTCATGGTCAACTCTCCTAATGCTGTTGCTCACCAGAGTGACATTGTTTTCACAATTGTTGGGTGAGTTTGTATTTTTGACCTGAACTGCAGACCGTTTCTTTTAATCTGACATGCAAGTCCTTTGCATATTCAGGAAGCTTGTGCAACTTTTAATAGATCATTAACATGAGTATGTCAACTTCATTTACCTGATAGAGATTTCTGTTTTTCTTACATGAGTTCTTGAACATAGTGACATGGTTTTTCAAGGTGAATGGTCAGTTTGAGAAAAGAAAACTATGAGTGAATTTTGAGGCTGATAACACCTAACCACATACTTTATTTCATCATTGGAGTGTAACAGGTACCCATCAGATGTACGAGAGGTAATACTGGGAGAGAAGGGTGTTGTGCAAGGTCTTCAACCTGGAGGCATTGTGAGTTCATGAACCCTGACAGGGGAAGGGATTGGATATGGAATTAGTGGTGCTCTGATCTTGATCCAAAGGCTAGTACCAGAAGGTTTTTGAGTCTGTAATCATCGTGACTATCACAAATGTCAACATCAACTCTACTGTCAACGTACCTTGAGCATGCCAGTGAAGTACTGTTTTGAACAATGCATCAATTGTTCAGGTACAGAATGGCTATAAAAGCTTTTAATTGTGCAGTAACATTTTTGGGGTATGTGGGTGCTCAGGTTGTGGATATGTCAACAAGTGACCCTGCTTTGGCTCGAGAAATTTATGCTGTGGCTCAGGAAAGGTAATGTACTTACTTCACATGACATTTGATCACAAGTTCATTTCCCAAGTGAAGCCTTATGTACTGATAACCTGAAACTTCACTGAGGACTATGGACAAAATGTGACTCCAGATGTCAGTTAGGTTAGCTCATTAGTATTGGTGTGCCTCACTTCTACACAAGAAATTGTCATACAAAGGCACAAACTGTATTCACATTTAGCACATTGGAGAGGTTAGTGCTGGGAGGCATATGGAAATGGGAACTTTTCAAAAAATCTGTTGAAAAGGGAAATTAAACTCAAAGAAAGAATGTCACAGCATCCACTCAGCAGTTCAGAGAGTTTATTGGACAAGGATGATCAAGATCTGCTGAGATTTGTAATTTATGGTTAGTCTTTATCACATAGTGCATAAGCGGAAAAAATCAGAAGGCAAGAGAGAATGAACAACAGTGTGGGAATAATAGGGGGTGTGAATCAGTTGATGCACCTGTGTCTGGTGGAGACAAAGGAGCAAAAGCTGGCACGTTAGCCATCATGGCTGGTGGTAGAGAAGACACAGTAAGTGTTTCTTTAAACAAATGCCAACCACATGAGGTGGAACTTTGTAAAGCATACTTGTAAGTGCAGGAAGACCCAAAGACTGTTGTCACTATATGAGTCTCCATTTTAGGGACCAGCACAGGAGATTTCTTTATCCTACATTGGTATAAAAGATGGTGTTGAGAGTAATTCTCAGATAGAAACCTTGATAGGTATGTTTTAGATGTGATGAACAAGAGGTTATTTGCTAGGTGTCAGATTTTCTGATCTGTTTTGGCAGGTAAAGGGATTGTTACCCCTTTTTAAATGTATGGGCACCCCAACATATATGGGGCCTGCAGGTTCTGGACAAAGCTGCAAACTTGCCAATCAGGTACCAATGTCTAATCAAGGTTTGCAATATCAGCACAAGTTTGTTTCCATGAGTACTGTCACAAATTAATTTCCTTAGTACTCCATGTACAATATAATAGTATTTCCACTGCTTCTTTTTCTATGGCCAGTAGACCATTCACATGATTGATGATTTCCCACTTTCTTTTGTATTGTTGGGACAGCCATAGCCCAAAACCTGAAAAGCAAGGCTGCTATCTCAATGTGTATTATAAACATGGTTCCATTGAGATCTACAGCAGACACACATAGGATTTTAAGATACAAGTAGTCCAGAAAATATCCTCTCAATTCTGAATCAAAACCCTTTTTATTATAATAGTACATTCAGTGCACTTTGATAGTTTGGCATTGTTGACACATAGCATTGTTTACTACCATCAATGACTGTAAACTCAACTGTGGAATTAATGGTGGATTGCAGATAACAATTGCCTCAACAATGGTAGGGTTGGTGGAGGTATTTCTTCCTTGCTTCTCCTGTCTCGTCCTCAGCCAATGTCAACCTTTTTGTGCTGCACTGTGGATGTATTATTATTGTCTAAACATTTGAGTGACATCCTCTTTCAAGATCTTGTATACATTACTTAAGAGATGTAAATTGAAGATGGCATGGTGTTGGCCTTTGGGTGGTGGATGGCGGGTACTCAGGGGATGTTATACGCACACAAAGCAGGCCTTGATGTCACTACGTGAGTGCCATTCAAGCCCTTTGCTTTCAAAAATGTCTCTGCTAAATTGAGAAAAGACACACCAATCCACTACTTGAAAAGCAGATATTGAGTACCACATCTGCTCGATTTCACCTACCATGTGAAAATCAATGCCATTGGCAAACACACACCTGTTAGAGAAGAAAGCTATGTATGTCAATGTAGACATTTGGGTGTGCATATGTATGATCCCCCATTGCAGGTAGCAAACCAATTTCTGTACATTTGTAAAAACCAGATGTCACTGGATCCAGAAATGGTACCATGGGCCTTTGCAGTGAAGGTGAGTATAGATTTCAAAGTAGATGGATTTCCAAGTGGATCACGATCCAGTGACCTTGCAGAAGGAGCCCATGACTTCTGATTCTTTGAATGCATTGTTCTGCAGATATCTGCAAGCAATTGGCGGGGGTGCTGCAGGATCAAAGTCCTTGGAGCTTTATGCTACACGCATTCAAAAACGTGATTTTGCTCCAGGTTCTTGAAGTCTTTTTGACTCACAAATTTTAACAAAGATTTTTGGTGGCCTACTATATCAATTTGTGGAACAGTTTATCCTATAGATCTCTTCCTCTCTAAGTTCTGCTTTTTCTTGTCTCACTGTTTTCTTCCTCATTTATTTCTTGGGTTTTTCTATGTCTTGCCTTTTTAGCATGGCTCTTTGTCTGTATTTTTGTACCTCTTTCTGCTTGGGTTTATTTGTCTTCTCGTTCTCCTTTTGGTTTTGTGTTAGCCAGTATTATGGCAGAATTTTCCCATTACTGCTGGTTTTGTGACAGAAACCCAGTCCATTGGTTAACATTTGACATTGACCTCCACCCCATTCCTGGGAAACTGATGAAGTCAGTAGGAATCTTATGGTAGGCAAGTCATCACCATACAGGTTGCTGTTTTTGAAGGTCCCTGAATATTCACATTAGCATCCCACTGTTATTCAAACCAGCCCCTCAATTCTGTCTTATGGTCTCCACACCAAATTGTTGTTGTGGAGATGCAGATTTCTCTGCATTTCAGAGATATGCTAAGGTGTTTCCTAATTTGGTATGAAAGAAAGAAAACATCCCCAAAAGGAGGAGTTTCTGGAAAAAACTTATTTCCACCAGCATCAACATGCAGGGACTCAGTTTTTTATGCAGTTTTCGAAACTAAGGTTTATTTGTACCAGAAAATGAGTAAATGAAAGCAGAGGTCCCTTGGATATTCACAGAATTGACTCCTTGTTTCGAAGGATTATCACCATGCTGGATGGTGAATGCAGGGTTCTATGTGCACCATTTTGTGAAGGATTTGGGAATCGCACTACACGAATGCCAGCAGATGGGGATTTCATTGCCAGGCCTTGCCCTTGTTAGTCCACTTCCTTGTTACCAATCCATTGGTGTCATAATATCTGTCTACTGGAGGATTTGTAGTAGAGAGTGGGCTTGCTACTGTTGATTCTACCTCCCAATTGAGATCCTGGGTGAGCCAATCTGGGAGCCTGAATCAGCACTGGCATCAAAGGCAGGGGGTTCACACTAATTGTGGCCTGGACGTCTGAAATGGCCAACCAAACAGATTCTGCATAATTAAGGAGGCAAATTAAAGGGACAAATAAGATTGCTCTGCCTTTAACATAGTTATGACCATGCTGCAGTTTATGATAGGTGTCATCATCCCATGTTTGGGTTTAAGTCATGGGTTTTTTAGGGTGTTTGTTGTATCTTGCAGTGATGACACAGAATTGGAACTGGCTTTGATGCAGGCACAACAGCTGTATGTGTCTTTGAAGGGATATGGGGAAGGCAATCTGGGAACACAGGCGTTGATTCTAACCCTGGAACGTCTTAATAACCTGACATTGCCCACACGCAACACCGACTAGGTACTGGGATCTTGCATGTGTTTTTTCACATAAATTCCCTTTCAATTTGGCTTATCCCAACAAGCACAGATTGTGCTGTAGATGCTTACCTGATACCTGACAGTACTAGTGCAGGAAGAAATATATGTTCTGATTGATGAGCTGTCAAATGTCAAAAGCATTTCAATTATCAGCTTTGAAACTGACAATTGTAGTACTGGGGATTTCACATACTGGGTGGCTGCTTTAAATTTGCTCCAGTAAAGCATGTGTGCTTACCAACATTTGTGCTTTCACTGACAACACCATTTGCTCCACCCATTCACTCTGCACTGCAACTGTGGGACACATTTGTGCACCGTGGCATTGGCAGCACCACCACCATGGATTCAATGTGCAACTTTAGGCTGGGTATCCTCAACACCCATGTACACTGGCACTAGGAAAGAAAAGTTAATTTAAAAGCTCAAAGTTTCATATAGGGTACTAAATTCTTGAGTCAGAAAAAGCACAGCCATTTTTCTAAGTATGTATGTTACCTCTTATCAGACTACTTGCAGGTGTGCAAAGATGAAACCAGAAGGATTTGCTTTTGCCATCACAAGAGCATCCAAAAGGTTTGAACCCATCATCTCCAAGTGATGTTATCTATATCTCCTGTTGCAACTGGGATTCAACAAGCTGTACTGTTGTGTGAGCAGCACAGGAATAGAATGTTGTGGGAGACAAAGATGATGATCACCAATGTCATCAACACAGTTTATGTTTTTAATACAAAGATGTTGTAGGTGCGTGTTCCCTTTTTTTCAATGATAAAGCTTCTCACCTGTTAAAACCATCTCATTCAGAAGTTCCAAGTGACAGGTGAAAATGTTTGCTTGAAGCTATGCTTCCTTCGCTGACACAAATCCATCTGTGCCTCTCTAAGGGTTTCAAGCATTAGGGGAGTAAAACATATCTTTTCAGACGTTGTAGCAGCTGCATACCAAATCTGATCAGAAAATGTTGCAGAAGATGTTGCAGCTACTTAACATATCTGATCAGAAGATGGTGCAGCTGCATGAAATATCTGATCAGACTCGGGCAGATTTTCTTGTCAAAAGCAGCATCATCATCATCCTCATCGTGGTCGTATCTTCGATATGATTGGGATTGAGAGTTCCGCACATTAGGAAACAACAACATCGCAAAGGAAGAAAAATCGTTGAAGATTTTACGACATTCTCACACAGAAGAAGCAAGATAGATCAATCCTTGCTGTTTGTCGTTGGGCAAAGAACCCGTAAAAAAATTTCAAAAACAAAAACAGAAAGAAAAAACGAAGTAGTCGAAATAGTAAGCCGAAGAATCACACTAATACGCGGGTCCTTGGAAGCACAGAAAGCAAAGAGTGCTTAGAGCAAGCAAGCAGTTCGGGAAACCGAAGAATCCTTCTAGTTTGTGAGGGGGTCAGATTAGGAGGGTGTCCCTATTGTAACAAGGTATAAGGGGGCGGACACCTCTCACGCAGACGCGTGATTCCTCCATTCATCACAAAGTAAAACCAGAAGGATTCATAAGCGGCCAAGGAGATGCCGGATGGTTCATATTGCACTCTGCAACAATGAATCTGGGCAATCAGTATGGGTTTTTTCCTTTCTTTTGGGCTTTCTAGAAATAGATGCATCCAAAACCATTACTTACATACCACACACACACACACACATACACACACACACATACATACAAAAATCTCTCTCTCCAATTCTTTCTGGTGCAAACAAAATGGACATGTGAACCCCATATTTTCTTTCACCTCACTACTCACACAATCAAAGATTGTGGGAAATTTAGTACAGTATTCTCTAGGTTAAATTTTTGATACTTGAGCTTTCCTGAAACTTTTTTGGTGCAAGACCAAAAATTGAATCTATTCATTTTGTGTGTGTGTTGAAGTCCTTTGTTGCTTCCTGCAGCTAGCTGTGTGGAATATGCCAATGCAGAAGATGTTCTAGAGAAGGTGTCCTGGTGTTGATGTTTGATGCTCAGCTTGATGATCAAGACAGAAGAGAAAGATGTAGGCTTGCTTTTCTTGTACATTATATGTAGTAGTGTTCCAGTGGAAACAGTAGAAACTCTTTGTAACTGTGGTGGGTTGTGGTGTGCAGACTGATGGTGAATGAAGACATAACATGCCCACAACAACAGCTGCTGGACCTCTTGGTGGAAAGGCTTTGCCACCCACACCTAATCTGTACCATGTCTCTTCCAGAAATTCACCATTCAAGCTTGTGTCAATAAGCAGGGGCTTCTTTGGATCATTGGATTCGGTAGTTTTTCTCTCCTTCATGTTAACATCAGGTTTTTGTCTTGTACAAGACAAATGAAATCAGGTTTTTTGCTTGTTGGGTCCATGGCCAATGTGTTGAGGTCTGTTTCTTGAGCAAATTGATTTGAGTTCCAATTTGCACCATAAGAAGCTCTCACACCCAGTGCCAGTTTTGGCTGCATGTTTGTAGTAAAGTTATGCAGGAATTTGAAGCCAAATGAAAATCCTCTTGAATGAAACAAACCAGGCCAACAAACATTTGCATGCTTTTGTCATTATGTATCTGTGTTTGGAGCTTCAGTTTTATATCATAACATTTGCCATTGTGTGATCAATGGTTATATGCTTGTTTGATGCAAGCAAAAATTGGTGTGAATTGAAATCTGCCTTCTAAATCTGTCCCAAAAAACATCTCTACACACCATTTGTGTTGCAGATAAACTCATGGAGCAGATCCAAACCAAATGACAAACAACTAGATGCAAAAACATATGGGTAAGCCTGGATCTATCCATGATGCTGTGGTGAAGCTTTTGATTAACATTTCTGATAGAAATTCATGCAACAAAGCTTGAAACCCTGTGTCAGATCAACAACACAATATTATTTGCACAGAAAACACCTGCGATGAAAGCCTTCAACTTATATGTTTTCAGAACTTCAAAAAGTTGCAATCCAAAAAACCAAGAGTTTGAGCAACAAGGGACTACCATGATTTTAATGTCTCTTACTATTTTCAACAGTATACATGCTGCACTTTGCTTACCCATATTTGCTCTTGCAGGCAGAATACAAAGGAAAATCATTTGAGAATTCATCAACTTTGATGAAGGAATTAGGATCTCTAACATGGACGGATTATCAAACTACAAAGGGAGCTAGAATTCTATGTGAAGGATCATTACATCATGGGTTCAAGAGTAGAGTCTGATCAAGGGAGTGTGACCTTGTCCACTTTAATGGGAAATAAGGTCAGAGTGCTCTTAGCCTTTGTTTGTGCGACTAGAGACTTTTTTCATGCATGCTGCTTTAAAAGAAGTAGGCATGTTTTTTATGGATGTCTATTTAATACAAGCTGTTTCATTCACAACAACTTTTTCATCAATTCACGTCAGCCCTCTGAAACAATTTCTCTAAAGTTGATTTTTAAAATAAAATTTGCTTTTAAATTTTCTTTTTGTAACCTCAAAGTTGTAATCTTTTTCATGGGACTATTTTTGGTCTTTTGCATATTTTATTGCTAAGATTGATTACAAGATTCATGATACACAACTCATGACTACTGTCGATTAGAAGAGAAGCACCATCTAGTTAAAAGTGTCAACATGAAACCATTGTGCATTTGAATCATTTATATCTTTGGTATATCATGATGTAAGTGTTTTAAATTATCGCTAAATTCCCAAAGCTTTGTGACTTTCTCTTTTTCATTTGTTATGATATAGTAACCTAGAAAGCATCAATGGAAACCATGTGCATTAGTTCACAACAAATATCTCACATTAATCAAACCTATAATTGACAATGTGATGTCATTATGAAGTTTGAATGTTATTCCTATTGAAAAGCTTGAATGGCAACTAATGGAGTATGCCTTTCAAAACCCATCATTTTGTATTTGAAAGCGCCCACCACCCTTTATTATCTAGACATTAATAGCTATTGTAATTTAATTCAATTATATGGATGAGCTTATCATGTTTTTTTTTTTTACAATCAATTGTTTTGATTGGCCCATCACATAAAATTTGAAACTATGGAAATCTACCCAAATAAAAAGTTATATTACGATTGGCACATCTCAAAAACAAAAACCCATTAAACTTTGGAGCCCTCACCTAATATAAACATTTATATTATGATAGTAACAAGTCACTAAAAGTAAACTATCCTTTATTGAACCTTTTGAACATGTACAACATGTAGAAAAGACCAACTTAAAAAACTTGGTCCTTTTCACATGTGAAAGAGGCACACAATTTTCCAAAACTTATGTTTCCATTCCTGAATGAATCTGCTCTATGAATTATGATGATTTGAAGTTCCTCAACCATGATTCCCTAGTGGTACATTCAAAGAAAATTTTGCAAATATTATCCATAGAAATTTTAGAAGGCATTACCATGAACTTCCAAATTGAACGTGCCCTAGTAAAATCCATACCTCCTTGTCTTGAAGGCACGACCCATGAAGCTATTAAATAGAATTGACTAGATTGAATCATATGCAATAAAACAAATGGAAGAGAAGATCATTTTTTCCCCCATTTGATACTTGCACCATGAAAAAACCTTGTCAAGTATGTTGATATCAAATAACACCACACAATTTTTGGTAGTCAATGCTAACATTCTTTTCCATATTAGAAACATTACCATCAACAACTTTAAAGTGTTCCTTTCTTGCATCCTTCAACCAATATCCTATCACCTCAACAAAGGTATGCAAACTTTGACCTTTCAAAATTTTGCAAGGAACCACATGACTAATAAGAGCCTTCAATAAATCATTCCACCCAAGTTGATGTTTCACTACTTGATTAAAAGCAAGAAGACTAGAAATGTGCAATCTACAAACTATTTGCAAATGTAAGTGACACAAAGATCCTCCTAGTTCATTCCAAAGCACACAACTTAGATGTACATGATGAATTTTATAATTCCTCCATTAAAAAGAGACATTGTGGATCATATTTGAACCTCCCACTCCAATTGTGATAGAATTTTTAATGTACTTTTCTTTTTTTGAAAGCATTCCTTGCCTTTTTGCTTAACATTTGCTTTCATGGAAAGAGCCATCTTCTAGACACACATAATGTGAAAAACCAAAGCTAGATGGTATGTGGCAAGATTGTATGGGGCTAAATCAAAGTCAAACATTAGTTCACTCTTGCATGTGTTAGTAATGCATTCTTTTTGAAGGAAAAAATCCACACACCCCTTCTTAGTGGTGCATTATTGCAAAAGGGGAAAAAAAATCTGTGCGCCCCCCTTCCCCCAAGGAGAAAACACGAGCCATGTGGGGTGCATGTTCAACCATTCCATTGGCTACATGCAAATTTTATTCCTAAAACTATTTGCCATCATTTTGGCTTAAATTATTAACCTTTGCAAAGAACTAGGGTACCTATTATATGTTCATCAAATTATTGCATTTGTGAATGCTTGGGAAATTATTCATTTATTGACAAAATGTAAAACATTGAAAGTTTCAACATATTGTTAAAAAATGCAATTCAAGGATGAATTTTTATATCATCATGATAAAACATGTCCATGATGATCTCCATGGACCTCAAGTTTTAAGCTAGGCATGACACATGCAAAATGAATCATTTTAAATTTAATTAGGCCATGAAATTTCAAAATCATTGTATGGAAATACAACAAGGTGTTGGTTTGGTCTTGAGATATTTTGCATGATAACATGTATTTTTTAATAATCATGCCCCACATGGATTTTCCTAACACTTTCCATATTATTGCATCTTTTTTTTTTAAAATCCCATGGATCTGAACATCAACTTCCCACATTTTAATTCATTTTAACTTGATGTTAGTGGATAGGTTGAGAAAGATGTTTTGTTTATTTCATGCAATCAATTGAAATTTGTTGAAAGTAACAATGAATTATTTACGTAACATCATATCATTTAAAAAATCCTAGATTTCAAATTCGCATTCAAGTTTTCAAAAAGTCCTTTTGTCAAGTTGCTTGTATTGAAATTCAAGTTTTAAAAATCTTATAACTCAAAAATTGATAGAAAATTAAATCAATGAAGCTTTTTTTAAATCATCAATAAAAAAAAGGTTAAATCTACACCATTTGTTAGGCACTTGACCACTTAATAATTGATAAAATTAGAATAATATTGTGCAAATTCATTTTTCTTAATTAAAAATCTATTTTTAGGCAAAAACTAATAGGATAATTGCTAGGGTTATGGTCCTATACCGAGTCCAGCCCAATTCTAAACCTTTTTTTTTTTATTGTCAATTTTTGTTACCTTTGATCTCACAACTTCCTTATTCTCAATTTATTTTTTAAATTGTGAAAATGTATCATATATGCAAATGTGTTCCTAATGTTTATTTTGATGGGAACATATTGAGTATACTAAAAGCTCATGAACCAATGATCGATGCCAAAACCCAACATTCATGACTAAATCAGTTTGCAACTATATTTTAGTGATAATGATTCATCAAAATCGATTTACCCTATAAGGCCACATAATATTTTATCTTACCAAATTCCAACCCATAATTTATTTAGCTAATTCCCAAGTAAAGAGGCACAAAAGTTGTTTTTTTGGATCTTTGTCTTTATAAAAATAATAATTCCAACACCATAATCACAAGCAAATTTTCAATACCTTTTCCACCAATTTACATCCCACTTCTTTTCAATTGAATTGAATCTTAACCCAATCATTGAATTGAATTTAGTTGAATTAGAATTCAATTGAATTTAAATTTCGATCAATGTATTTGAATTGAATTAAATTAAATTCTAATCCAATTCAATTCAATTTGAATTTCACATTTAATTCAAGGTGTATGTAATTTCATTCAAACCATTAATAAGTCAACCTATGAATATCCTTAAACATGTGATTAATCAAAAACTCCATGCAAAAGATTAAAAAAATTAATGTGAAATGGACCCCCAAGGATAAAATTTATAATAATCATGTCATTTAATTAGAAAAATATATATTGGGAAAATCTCAGTGCATTTCATTAATAAATTCTTCATTTGATGATGTTTTATTTTTTATTTTTTTATTTTGACACTACTTTGATGTATTTTTTGAATCCGCAATTTTCATTTTTTTTGTGTGACAAACATAATGTTGTCATTTCAAAAGTCCATTATGAGTCCATAATCTTTTTATAATTCATCCAATTTTTTTAATGCTAATTCCCATTAAAGTCTATGAAAACATGAATAATTAAAATTTTGAACATGGCTTTAAATTTTACATTTCTATGTAATAGAGAATAATTACAAGTGTGAGAATCTAAATAATCCCCCTATTCATGCTTTCACCTAAGGAAAGGGGGATAGAGGAAGAAAACCCTGCAAAGGAAGGGGATCATTTTTTTTGGGTACCAAGGTGATATGTAAATAAAACATTGGGGAAGGAGGTTGTGGGAATGTTGTGCAAAGTATGAAGGAGTCATTACATGTTTGTCATAGTTTGATCATGTTGTAATTTAGTTTTAGTTAATTGTGATGGGAGCCAAAAAAATGAGAAGAGAATTAATTAGTAAGAACTACATATTATAATAAGATAGGAAGATGAAGTTGTAGGATAAACATGACGTGGAATTAGAAGTGATAGATAATGGGTCTGGAATTTGAATTCACAAGCGTTATTGAAGAATCCATATAATAGATCCTTGGTAAAATTGCTAAAGGAAGAGAAAACAAACCCCCTAAAACAAATAAATATACTTCATGATTCAAGGTGTAATATTCTACTTAACAACGGGTCTCAAAAATTTCAAGTTCAATAGCAACGTGTTTTCTTTGAACCATCATTTCATATATTTGCACCTTCATTTGTTCAAGATGATGATGATATTTACAAGTTGCAACAGATCATGATTGCACACATCTTAGCTTCACATATTAGATACAACATAGACTAATTCATGAGCATATATAACCTAAAGAAAAGGCAAAGTTTCATAATCATGTAATGGGATAGGAATGCCCAATGCACCTCTTTAGTGTCTTAGTGAAAAATTGTGAAATTCAAATGCTTTCAAACTCCAATGGGAATAGTAAGGCCAACAAAGTTGTTGGTTATAAGTTATAACATAAATATGTTGTCCACCTATGAATAATGACAAAATCCTAGGCAATCCAAAGAAAGATCTATTTAGATAATTTTACAAACATTATCCACCTTTCTTTCTTCTCGTCATCTAAAGATGAGTTGCACAATTAGTTGGGCACTAATTTGGTTGTTATTGGAATTTGCAACATCTATTGATTTTTCGACACATTTAACACCGTTCAACCATGAAAATTAACATGACATTGATGATTAGAAGGTGGGTTTTGTAGAATGTGATGGATGTGTTTCATGAGCAATTGGATTAACTTTTCAATTACTCTTATGATTTTCATCAATAGTGTTAATATGCAATTGAGATGTCAATGTGTAATTGAGAATGAGGGCATTACATTAGTGGTCCCCAAAAAGGATCATTATAAATTAAGTGTACCATCCATACACGAATGAATTTTATGGCATGCTTTTTATTTGTAGCGTGTAGATTTGGACTTGTTTTTTAAACTAAAATTTTGATGGTTGTACTTTTGGCCTTCTTATGTTCATGTAAAATCAATTGAACCCAACTATAAACTTTTACCCTTTATACTTGTTTTATTTCAACTTTTAATGGGGTTTGGGTTATCCAGTAAATTAAACCTAAGAGAATTCATAAAATGCAATATGCAACCTAACTTTCAAACTCTTACCCAATATGAATTTAGTGATGATGATTCATTAAAATTGATTTAGTAGGACAATATTACATTCCATAAGTCATCATTTGCACAACTCCAAACTACAATATGTGTAACTGATTCCCAAGTAAAGAGGAATGGAAAATTGTGTGTGTGTGTGTGTGTTATGTTTTTTTTTTTCCAACACCATAATCACAAGTATATTTTCAATTGTTTTTGCACCGGTCCCATTTCTCTCCTACTGAATATGAATTAAACTAAATTAAATGTGAATTCATTTTATTGAATTTAAATTCAATTCAAGTTACATGCAATGTCATTCAATATTTTCATTTAAATGGAACTTAATTTATAGAAAATAAATTCCTTTTTTCATCAATTTATTGTTAGTGGTAATGCATAATAGTGAAACCCAAGTTAAAAGTTTTAAATCAATTAATTTTATTCTTGAAACTAAAAGCATGCAAAAACTATATACAACCAATGTGGTTTTGTAATTACACACGTGAAATTAATTTCATTATGAAATGAGAAAGTCATAGAATCATATCTAGTGCATTAAATTATAAATAAACATGTTTATGTTTGTGCGATGACATTGTTATGTAGACTCAGAGGTGAATGGTAAGACTACTCAATTAAGTTATTGAGTCTATATAAATTGTTGCAACAAAAAACAATAGATGACTACCAAATTGGCTTGAAATCCTAATTCAAAAAAAAATGTAGTCAAAGGATGAAGGTAGGAAATCACAATTGTAGGCTATTTATGTAGAATCTCAAGAAATAAGCCCAAAAATGGTTCACTAAAATAGATTTTGAAAATATGTGAAAATGTTTTAGAATTGTAGAAATCACTCAACTAGTACTATAACAAATAATCTAAGAAAAACATAGACTATTAAAAAGGAACAAGCTTCAAACAATAAGGATCAAATGACCACATGAGAAGAATGACAAGTGCTAAAAAAGTTTTTGCATGTTATCTTTTGTTTATAAGTTAAAAACATAAATCCTCATTCTAAAAACATGAATCATATCCTAAAGGAGTGGTGGTATTGTCTAGAGGAAAATAAAAAAACTCACACATTTTGCAAAAATCCTTTTAAACTCGTTATCTAAAATTGATGCCATCCAATTAAAATGAGAGTTCAATTCCTTCTTGTAATAACATATACTTGTGACTTGCACGACTACATTGTTGAATACCTATGAATACCTAGTGGGACATTTGTGACCTACATAACTAGAGAATCAATCAAGGCACCTTGCTTTAATGAAACACACTATGTTGTATTGCATTAAGAACAATGAAAAATTCATTTTTATTTCATTTTGTTCGTTCCACAACTTGATCCATGGACAATTCGACAACATGTCAATATAATAGTTTAGTGAGTTTTAAAAATGATTTATGTCGTTAAATAAAAAATAATTGAATAAAATGAATAAAATCCAATTGTAATGTCACCACATCATTGCCACATGCACAATAATATAGTGACATGGTTTGATGGACCATTTTAGTCATGTAATCATGTGCATCACATTATGCTTACAAACCTAGTCATATAATTAATCATAAATGTTATATTTTGGTATTTATAATCATAAAATGTTGTATTTTGGCATTATGTTTTTCAAAATGCTCAGCCTCTTGATTTTATTATTATTATTTTCCTGTGATACCCATCCAAAAAAAATTAAAAAAAAAAATTTCATGCAAGTCATTACTTGTTATGATGAGTAAAGTGCAGGGCAATGGCCCAGGACCAGGGCATTCCTGAAATAAGGGCCCACTTCCCAAGGTGGCAGCTGAAGATGGGGGCTCTTAATTTCAGGTATGGCCTGTGCCAAGGGCATCCCTGGAATAAGGGCCCACTTCCTGAGGTGGCAGCCAAAGGGTAAGGGCTCTTATTTCAGGTACGCCGTGCCCCTCAGCAGTGGGGTTTACCTGATTGGGGCGGAGGCCAGATTGGGGCCGGCCCTGGATAAGGTCCCTCAGGTCGGCCCTTAGGTAAAGGCCGCTGCCCGTCACTTAACAAATTATTTTTTTGGGCATTACGGGAAATGTACATACCCGTACCCGGTATCTATCCGGAGTTTTGGAGGAGCTGAGAGCCCAGACTCCCCCCGGACTTCCATTGCAGCTCTCGACGACAAGCTTGTTTGTTTTTTCTTCCTTGGTTTTTCCCATGCCAAACTGGGTGTTTGTTCTTCTTCTTGTTTATGTAGGATGATGATGCTTGTGGTGTGATGATGAGGCATGCCGCCCGGGAAAAGATTTGGCGCAGGAATCAGAGGAAAAGAAGAAAGAGAGGAGGAGAAGGAGGAGGAGGAGGAGGAGGAGGAGGAGGAGGGTTTGGAGAGGTTTTTTCTTTGCTTTGTTTCGGTAACAGAAAGTTGGAGGAGGAGGAGGAATCCAAGATGGAGCGGAAAGAGTGAGCAGGCGGGCTCCTGTTGTTCTTGTTGTTGCGTGGATGACGCACTCGGAAGCGAAGAATACAAGAGCCTGGTCGTTTGTTTTTTTCTTGTTTTGTTTTGGATTTAGGGGGTTTTTTTTTGGTGTGGGAATTCTTGTGGATTATAGGCGGCAGTAGCAGCAAGTAATGGGTAGCACGACGAAGCACAAGTCCGTGAAGCGAAAGCCACCTATGTGCTTGCCGTCGTCGTCAATGGCAGCGGTTTCTGGGGTCCGGGATGTTGGGAAGAAAGTGGTGATTCAGGAACTCGAAGGCGGGGGAGGAAGAGGAGGAGGAGGCCGTATAGCTGTTCCTGCCTCAGGCGGTGATGCCAGTGGCAGTTGCAGCGAGACGGAACCTCGTCGCTGTGGTGCCAGCGACGAGGGCTCTGACTACGACTCCGAATCTCCGGACCATGCTGCTTTTGAAGGTACTAAGGTCTGTGATGATCTAAGGTTTCAGGGTTTTCACTATTGCATCGAGAACAAGAGACTCTTGTGGTGATCCGGGGTTTCAGGGTTTTCACTATTGCATGAAGAACAAGAGACTTTTGGGATGATCTAGGGTCTCGGGGTTTCACTATTGCATGAAGAACAAGAGAATCTTGTGATGATATAGGGTTTCAGGGTTTTTGCTATTGCATCAAGAACAAAAAACTCTTGTGATGATCTAGGGTTTCACGGCATTCACTATTGCATGAAGAACACACTGTTGTGATGATCTAGGGTTTTAGGGTTTTCACTATTGCACCAAGAGCAACAGACTCTTGAGGAGAACATTCTCTGCTTCTGTGGTGAGAACCTAATTAGAGTTGAACAGCATGAGAAACAAACTACTACTGACCCCTCTCCTTTCCTCAAGCATATTATTGAACTTGTGGTGTTGTCCTGCTGCACTGTCTTTTTTTCTATGGTTTTTGTTAAACACCAGAGCAGGTAAACTTGCTGCAGGTGCCAAACAAGATGAGGTGTTACAACATGCAGAGGCTCTTACGATCGAGGAAGTTGTGCGGAGGAGGTCTCGTCGAGTTCGTCAGCTGATGAAGTTATATAAGGCTCAGTATTGGGGTTTGCTAGAAGAAATGAGGTCCAAATACCGACGGTTTTACCTCAGACATGGAAAAAGTGGATGGCGCGATGATACTGAGAGTGGTGAGCAACAAAGAGGAGGAGGAGATGATGGAGAGGCTGCTATGTATGCTAGGGAGAGAGAGGGAGTGTCTCCGTCTGGCACAGAAGGGGGAGGGATGCGGGAGCCACATGCACCTGAAAGGACAGGAAGTGAGACATTGCGTTGTGGAGCCCAAGGTTGCTTGGCAAAACCCCTACCATTAAGTATATTTTGCTATGAACATATTCTACTGGAACCTCGTCAACGCCTGTACAGACCTTGCTCTTTTGTTGTGCGCAGGTATGTTCCATCCTTCTCTCTCTCTCTCTCTCTCTCTTCCTTTCTTTGTTGCCATTTATGTCTGTGTCTTTGTGGTCAGCATCTCAGTCTGGAGCTGTTGTTACTTGGCACAGGTCTTGCCTTATCGGGCTTGACACTCCACAGGTTTGTGCATTCATCAAACACTTGGTGCACATTCTCTGCATATTTTTCCCTGCAGGGTTGATGACTGCTTTGATCATGAGTGTTGTGACAGGAGTCGTGATATGTGCAGTGGCCAGAACGGGACAGTCACCTGTTCGAAGCCAGTCTTGTGTGCAGTGTCGCCTCCATTGTGCGGCATCCATTATCAACAAGCACAGAAACAGGCTGCACGTTCATTGCGCAAGGCTGGGCTAGTATTACCTCCTGGCTTGGCAGCAAAACCCCCACCAAAGCTTCATTATTTCATTGCAGAATATGTTCGGATCATTCAAAGCAAACGCTGTGCACTACGGGCTGCAGCTTTGAGGGCTGCAACATCAAGGTGTGCAAGTATAGAGGACACAGCGGAGAAAAAATCTGTCATAGCTCCCCCTGGCATTGTAGTTGTGCCAAAGCAATCAACGAAACCAGGACCCAGTGGACCTCCCAAGATTTCTGTACTGAAAAAGGACTGAAAAAGGAGAGCACTGTGCAAACTTAGCAAGCCAACTGAGTCTGATGGAGATCACACTCAAATGTATTGTGAAGTCCCTCAGCCCTTGAGGTTGGCATGCTGCACCTGTAGCATCTTAAATAGAGTACATGCTTGCTGGAGACATTCTCTCCCCATTTTTTTTCCATATTTGTGATGATGTTCTTTGCCTTTTGGTTTTCCTTGCCCTCTCATTTCCTTCATCTCCATCACACCTGAGAGGCTTATGGCAGTAGATTGGAGCAAAAGAAGATGAGTTCACCTTTTTTCAGAGAAATCACTTACAGGATGATGATCTAGGAACACTTCTGACTCAACTTCTGACAAGTTTCATTGCAGCAGCTCCATTGCAGCTTCATTGCTGAAACTCAGATCCTACATGATGAAGATCACATCAGATTTCTCAATACTATTTGGGTCAGAAATCTTGCTACTCTTTGCATTGTGTCCATGTATGTATTGGCTCAGGTGTTTGTGGGTGATTGTGCACTCTGATGTTGAAGCTTCCAGCTGTAAATCCAGGATGCCAACCCTTTCTGTACTGGTTGTTGAGTGTCATCTGCGTTGCACAAAGCCATGGGCATTGCTAGATTCTTCTACTTTCAGATCCGTGTACAACAACAGTAGCTCCATGCATCCTTTAATGGAAGAGGTGGGATTTCAGGTGTGATGATCTCTGTGCTTCCTAGCAAGCCAAGCTTGGCTGCCTCCAGTTTTATCTTCTTTGATTGTAACCTGGTGTCTCTCTTCTGATCCTGATCTGGCTTTTCCATTTCCTGTCAGAACCAAATGTCTTGGTTCCTGGTTGTTCTTCAATGAAGGTCCTCAGATGAGGCAAGAAATTTCTCCCTGGAGATATACTGGTGTTGATGGAACAACTCTCACCTTTTTCACAAGAGGGAAGACAGATGTAGGTAGATCTCCATTGTTGGAGAGCCAAGAAGAAGCTTGTGATTGCTGTGAGATGATGTATATGTAGATCTGTGTTCTTGGAGAGCCAAGAACGTCATAATTGCTAAGAGTAGATGAATGTAGATCTGCATTGTTTGAGAGCCAAGAACCTCATTGTTGCTAAGTGTTGAGGCTACTACTCAGGTCAAAATGTTTGGATGCACCTCTGAAAGGAGTATCAGTTGCACACCTCCTTGACAAGGAATGTTTTACATAGCACGTGTCTTGATCATCATTGCATTGTCTGTGGTCCAATGTAGTTCTTCAGTGATATGATCTGGAGTTGATTGTCCACTTTATCTTAGTGACATGAGCTTTTAGGCTAGCTCCACAGACTGTGACCAAGGCAATATGATCAAGCAATAAAAAAATAAGAGCCTATGTGGCCAACATAAAGTGAACATCTCGATGGTTTGTACAAAAGATCTGTGATGTACTAACATTTGTGTTTGTGACATGAGGTGAGGGATTTCTCACCTTTAGAGCACAGAAACAGTGGCGGAGATTTTTGTGGAGTAACAAAAGAAAGAATGTTTACAAGGAGTGGGGTGGGAATTGCCTTCCATACTATGAACTATGCAACAAAGTTTACTGACCAAGCCATCAACAACAGATACAGATGATGTGCAATTAGGAATGAGCACCACCTGCTCTTGCATAGAGCTTCTGCAGATGGGTCGCCACAATATGCTGAGGGATTTGATTATGTGCCATGCTGAGGATGTGCAGAGGTTCAAATAGAAAAAGGGTTTAAGGAAGAAATCAATGAGAGAATTTCTTGATGCTGCATGTTGATGCTGAAGAAGAAAAATAAAGACTTCACCTTCACCTCTGCTGTCAATGTGACTTCCACACATCACAGATCTGTTGCACTTGATTCTGAGCTTAATCTATATCTAGTAGCAGCTTTTGTATTCATGCACATTTCTGTCACATTTATGTGTAACTGAGCCATCATCGACTCCAGCCACATTTTTACTGCACACACTCAGTGGGTGGATTTGAAGGGAAGCTGCAATGAAAACAGACTGGAGGAGATCGATCATGGAGCATGGAGCTTTTCAAATGAGAAGCAGTCACTAAACTACGCAAGCATGCAAGCAAGCAAGCAAGCAAGCAAGGGCATCATCATTTGAAAAGGTAAGTGAATGAATTTATCCTTTTAAACTGTAATGGGCCGTTGAGGCAACAAAAGATTATAGAACTTGTTGGCAAGGAAGAATTGTTGACCGTTAGTAGTGATAGTCCCTTTCCAGCCACACCAGCCTCCATTACGAATGGATTTCAAGTCCTCACCACCCGTGTAGTGAGGATCAAGAATGAGAAACATGATCTCCCCCGTCAGCTCATTGAAATCTACTCCCAATAGAGTGTATGCCAAGACGCCACCGCCTACAACAGGTGACAAAGGACTTCAAAAAAACAAACCTAGGGTTCATTGAACTGAACAAGATTTCAAAGGCAGGATCTTGGAAGGTTGGTCACAGAATGTGGCTAGACTACTGTGCAAGCATAACCTAAAATCATTAAGACCCTTTACAAGCTGGAAATCTACTGTCTGGTTGGTTGCAAAACTGGGTTTTAAGTAGAATGTTTAGGAAAGCAACAATTGAAATTGCAAAAACAGAAAAACCATGGGACATGATTTGCCACTGAAGATATGCATGCTGACTCACCAATCATAACCGGAGTACCCTGTGTACGAAAATGCAGAGCCAGCTCCCGGCCTTTACTTGGCATTTCAGCTCCACTGCGCACACTAAGTATTTTAGATGTTACCTGCAACAGTGATATGGAGGAATGATCTGCATTAATAGTAGTAGTATCTCTTCGACCAAGAAAAGGCCAAGTGTACACTAAGTATTTTAGATGTTACCTGCAACAGTGATATGGAGGAACGATCTGCATCAATAGTAGTAGTATGTTTTCAACTTGTCATTATTTTGCTACTACTGAAGGTGGTTTCAAGTGTTCCAAACTTTGCAGGAATCTTCAAAAGATTGGTGGCACTATCCCTCTGTGTTGAGCCAACAAAGCCTCAAAGAAACAACATAAGGGAAAGTGCCTTACTCCAAGAAGTTTATCGAGCACAAAACTTAGCTCAATGGCACCAATCCATTCCTGTGAACCTATGAAAGATCCCTCTTTGTCTCCAATTTCCACAAGACATTCTTGTATTTCTCTGTTATACAAAACGCAACTCTTTTATATAAGGTACACAAGTTGAAATGATCTATTGATATTTGACAAAATCCCATGGTGCTTTTTTCGGTTCAGGGATGCAAAATGAGAGCAGTCAGTCATAAGCAACACTCTTGTGCACTACTACTACACCAGGGCATAACAGCAGTAAAACAATGACCACCCACAACAGCAAACGTGAACAGATGGATGTGCAACCCAGGGCATGAAAAAAAACCTGTGTGTTGGGACTGTGATTGATGTGTAATGCTGGAGTCTGAACCATGAGATAATTGTCTGCAATGAGCGATATGCACACCCCCATCCCTGCAAAGAGCAGCACTGTTCATAAAAAATCACAACAAAGTGGCAAAGGAATCAATCAAGGAGAAAATGTCGTGATATGCTCCTAATACCAATGTGATCTATTGCACAGTGGAATTGAGAAAACATGCGATCTGGAACCAATACAGATCCCAATTCCCAGTACACACACAAGATGAAGAACAATTTTCAGAAGAGATGATGAAGGGTTGGTCAACCAACTCAATTCTTTTCTGTAAACAACAAAACGGCCAATGCTCACCAACTTGGGTGGCTGTTAGCATACTGCAACTTCCAAAAGATGAAAAAACATGCTTACATTGTCATCAAACCGATCTTGAAGATAATGGTAATACTCATATGAGCCTGCTATTAAGCTCTGGCAGCCTCCAGCAACTGCAAATCTCCAGCAGCAAACAGGTATGTACATCAGCTATCACTCTTAGAAAAAACCACTGTATTTCTGCTGATGATTAGTACCCAATCATTGATTTCTATGAGCCATAGAAACTTATGTTTTCTCTAGTTACACAACTGTTGTACTCTGAGCGTTTATTGCAGAGTAAGAACACAAAGCCTATGTTGGGCACAGATATAACAGAAGAAAACATATCTTTAGCTTTAGCTTAGTTGTTCCAATATGAGTATAAGGCATGAGTGTTCTTGTAAAACATGCACTAACCTGTAGAAGCTGGCAAACCAATGTGAACATCCAGCAGCCGCTTCCCTCCTACATTGATGGACAATTAAGCACTGTTGGTCCTCTGACAAGAACTCAGGGGCTTTGGTGCTTGAAACATCAACTCAGGTATTAAGAGAAAAATTCTCACTGCATCACAACAGTAGCACTTCCAGTCTAGGGCAGCTTAAAAAGCAGAGCTAAATTGTGATCCTTGAAAAGCACAAGGAGTAGACATATGCTTGCTGGCCTGTTGCAAAGTAAGCCTGAAGGTATAATTAGACCTACCTGCAGAGTGATTGCTACTGGATTCAAGGCTTGCCAATGTCAGGGCGTTTGCGACCCGGAGCATGGGACGATCCAATGGCAAACCCAGTCTGTGATGCAATGCCTTTCTGTGTTCCACTGCAAACAATCTAATCTCAAAGTCAAAGCTCATTGGCAAACAAAAATCTGTAAGTGGGAGCACATGAGAAAGGCGCCTGAAACTGATCATGGGCACATGAGACAAAACTCCGAGCAAAGTGTGAGATAATATTTTATTCTAGGCTGTCATTTCTAACATTAGAAAAGACTGCTACTGTCATCTTGTGTTGAACCTGTGCGATGTACTGCAAAATCTTTCCTTTTCTGGTCAAAATGATATGACAGCCTTATTTACCAAGAGCAATTTCACTTTCACCATAGCTGAGGTCATAGATTGTTGTGATGGGGCAGCTCAAGGGACAAAAGTGGAAAGCGCAGACCTGCATGATGAATAAGCACAAGAGAAAGTAAGTACCTGCAAAACTTGGGTGCATGATTTGAATTCCCATTCTAGTCTTGATTGAACACAAGAGTATTGCCACTATCAGAAAGTTGCATCTAGTGTTGTTCCAGGACATACCACAAACTGTACAAAAGAAAAAAAAAAAACTCCATGTTGTATACATTGAGTATATTGCACTCATAAATGCAGAATTAACACTCTCTCAAAAGACAGAAAACATGACAACAAACCCTTAACCTTGGGGTTATGAGTAGCATTCTTGTTTGCCATCATGGACATGAAAATCAGTTGATCGCAAAGGGCGGGTACAACTAACAAGGTGGCGGCATCTGCTGCAGAGAGGTGACTGGGTGCCAGACACAGCACATCCAAACTCATCCTCAGGAGGTGCAGCTCCACTAAACTCTTGGCTGCAGGACAGGACACACAAATAACATCAGTGTATCTGACTCTGAAGGTAATGACCTGGAGATTCATGGAGGAAAATGTTCAGAATCTAACCAAACCTGTATAGAAAGTATGTCAAGCCGAACTCACCCTTGAAGTTCAAAGTTCTTTTCCTTAGATCACAACAATACAAAGTTTGTCAACCTCATGAATGACATCGCAGAATTCAATCCAGAATCAGCACAAATTCAAGAGGGGGCGTATGATGCTGAACCCTAGGGAAAGGCAGACTAATATACCAGGCAGATACTGCATAAAAGGAGAAGAGGTTTTGCTACATGATGGTCGAATCATTAGTATCAGCTTCATTGGCACTGGTATCTGCAAAGAGAAATGCTCATCAGTGCAAGCACACATTGCTGTACGTGAAGAGCTACAACACGTGGACTGTGGGCGGCCATAAGAAGGCAAGACATTTTCTTAAGGGGCAAACTTTGGGTGTTTACACACTACTTGTAAGCTTTACACCAATTGTCTTTGCAGCATGACTATTTTGTGCATTAAAGAGATTCCCATAACAGTAAGACTGAAAACACCCCTGAAACTGCTGTGAGGAACAGATAACACTGAGTTCAAGGTTCTTCTGATTTGGACCTGATTTTCAGCAGGCTGCAAGATGGAACCCTGAAGTGAGCTCAAAGTTGACTCTGAAGGAATTTGCTGGACATCTGCTGCTGCTGCCTTTGCATTTGATTTATCAGAAGCATGTATCAACACTGTTTCCCCTTGTCTCTCAAACAAAAACACTGCCCGGCTGCTCTTCAAATTGGAGATGATGCTGTCCACAGAACCAATCACTTGCTCCTCATACTCTATGATCACAAGTTTTGTCATTTGCAGGGGGCCGGGTTTCAGTAAGATGAAAAAGAAAAATGGGTTTCTGGCACAACCCATTTGCATGTGATCTTCAGCAAAAACTTGGGAAGACAAAAATCCCTCTTTCAAAACACAGACAGACAGTACCAACAACCCTAACTTGTTTTTTCATGGTCTGTAGTTTGTTGCATTTTTGGAAGAAGCTCATAAGTAAGGTTATGCTTTGCAACAATCTTCTTCTTCTTCTTCTTCAATCGTCTACTTACCTGCAAGAGTGACAATTGATGGCAAGTAAAGCGGCATGCTCAACTGCAGCTGACATCGCAGCAGACATGTATCTCTCCATGGCCATTCCTGGACAATCTCCTCCTCGAGCAATTGCAGTCTAGAACCATCATACCGGCTATAGCACATTACACTTTCATTTGTGCTCAAAGATTCAACTGCCAATGCAGCAATGACAGTGATCCCATCACTGCCGCTGTTTGCTGCAAGTCCAAGTTCCTGCCGCAATCCAAATGCAAAATCTCCAGCTCTGGTGGCATCATCCTTGGTTGCTGCAGTGTCACCGCTGCTGCTCACAACTGCCCCCACAATTTCAAGACCTCTGGGGAGCAAAATCCGCAGATCCTCTGCACAACATTTTCAAAGCCAAAACAAAGGCAGAGTTGTCAAATCTCAATTGAAGAAGAAGAAGACAATTGCAATTCCATTTCCATTCTTCAAATCCACCATCATCATCAATCACAGAAAAATAATCCAGATTGCACATTTTGTAGTTCAGAATTTTGAAGCATCATCATCTTCATCACTATCACCATCATCTTGTTCTTGTTCTTCTCAAATCTTAAACCCTAGAGAGACAGAGAAAGCTCATTACTCTTCCTTTTCAAAGAGCATTTTTGTTGGAAGAGATTGTGGGTGGTGAGGTTATTCTTACCAGCTTCTTCCTCGTAGTTTGGCTGCAAAGAAGAAGAAGAACCCCCAGAAAAATGCAGGCAATTCACAAATGCAACAACTGTGATGAGAGGAGGAAGAAGAGCAGCAGGAGCAGCGGCAGTAGGAGAAGGAGGAGGCACGGAGGAGGCGGAGGAGAATCCTACAATCCAAGCAACTCCAGTTTCTGGCTTCACTTTCAGATTGCTCAAAATACGCAATCTGCTAGCCATTGTCCTCGACCTCAATCCCTCATTTCTGAAACATAAAAAAAAAACCCAACAACAAAAAAGCCTTCTGCGATCAGAGGAGAGGAGAAGAAGAAGAAGGAGAAGAAGAAAGGTTGGTTGTTGAGGTGATGGGCATGGGACGGCACGTCTCCTGACGTCACCGCGGCAAGCGGAAGCAACAGCGGAGAAGGTCAGCAGACTGACAAGGAGGAGGTTAGGAGGAGGAGGAGGAGGAGGAGGGGACCACCCATCAACGCCACTGATGGGGGGCAGACGGACGTCGTGGAAGAAGAAGAAATCGACCGTCACGTGCCAACGACACCGCGCAAACCCTAAATCGTGAGCCTCAGCAAGCAAGCAATCAGCACACATTCTTCTTCTTCTTCTTCTTCTCTCCTCGCGCGAGTCGCTTGTTTCCCTTCCAGCGATTCCTCCGCGAGCTTTTGCTTCCTTCATCATCCATCGCGCTCAACAACAATCATCTCCCGCACCCGTCGGTCCACCCATCCACCCAATGCACAAATTCCTTGAGGAGTCGTCCTCCACCCATCCATCTACCCATTTGATGGGAGAGTCGCAAGCGCACATGCATCAGCATCAGTGAAGCAGCAGCAGCTGTGGTGGTGTTGGTGCTTGGTGGGTGGTTTGCAGATTTGTTGTTGTTGTTGTTGTTGCAGCAACAGCAGCAGCAGCAGCAGGAGCTGGGGAGAGAGACAGAGAGAGCGAGAGAGAGACAGAGAGACAGATCTCTGTGCTTGGTCGGTTTGTTTGCAAAACAAAATTGCAAGAGAGTTGTAGCAAAAGCGGAAGGAAGGAAGAAACAACAAGAGGAGGGAGGGAGGGAGGTGGAGGGCACGCAGGCAGAAGGGGATGATGGCTTGGCAGCCGCAGGAGGAAGGCGTGAAAGAGATTTGTGGACTGCTTCATGAGTCCAAGGTACCTAGCAACGATCAAAGCCGCGTCTGGCAGCAGCTACAACGATGCAATCGCTTCCCAGACTTCAACAATTACCTTGCCTTCATCCTCTGTCAAGCTGAGGTCTCAATTCTCACACACCCACTACCCCTTTTCTCTGTCTCTTTCTCTGTCTCTCCCCTCCTCCTGCTATCCCCACAAAACCCAATACCTCTTGTGTACCTTTGAGTCTGTGAAGAAGAGAAAAAAGCTCTGAAAGAAAAGCTGTGAAGAAAACTGGTCTGTGATTGTTCTGATCATCTGCAAGCTCTTCAGAGACAGAGAGGAACTATACTTCTGCCTTCCTTTCAATCATGGAGTGTTTTGCTTTGTGTTTGCTTTGTGTCTCTGTTGTTTCTGCCATTGGAATCTAGGTCTTTTCCTGTGGAAGATACATAGATAGGTGCATACATAGATAGATTGCCAAAACCAGGGTTTGGAAATCATTGTGTCATTGTCATGATCCCAAGATGCCAAAAAGAAGATTGGAAGATGGGTAGCAGGCATTCATGATCTCTTTTTTCTTTCCCCCCTGATTTCCTCTACAACATCATATCCTTCATCATCATCATCATCGTCATCATCATCATCGTATTCTTCTTATTCTTGGTGAGGTTTCAAAGCGTTGTGGTGGGTTGGGTTTTCGAACTGCACTGTTGTTGGTGATAGCTTCTTCTTTTTTCTTCTTTTGTTGGAATGGGTTTTGTTGTTTTTACCCAGGGGCAATCTTCGGAAGTGCGGCAAGCTGCAGGATTGATGTTGAAGAATAATCTGAAGTCAAGCTATCAATCGATGCCGCTTGCATACCAACAGTACATCAAGGCCGAATTGCGGCCTTGTCTGGGTGCTTCTGACAAGCAAGTGCGTGCGACTGTTGCCATTGTTGTCAGTGCCTTGGTGCAGCAAGGCAATGGTCAGGACTGGCCTGAAATCTTCCAGGCATTTGTGCAGTGCCTTGACAGCAATGACTACAACCACATGGAGGGTGCTTTGGATTCCCTTTCTAAGGTAAGGGTGCTCTCTCCATTTCTTGTAATTGTTTTGTTGGAGATTTTCCTCCTCCTCCTCCTTGAAGTATCATCATGTGGATTCATATCGATCGATCTGGCCATGTATTTCTTGGCATCACCATCATCTTCCCTTCCCGACAGCAGGAGTCTCGGCAATCATAGAGATGGGTCTTTGAAGAGAATGTCAGTATGATATAATGGTGGATGCACTGAGAAAGAAAGAAATAAAGAACCCCCTTATACAATGGTTTGGTTGCAACCATTAAGGAGGGAAGAACTCCTCACAAAGGCATGCCTGTACTGTGAGGAATGAAACCAACCCTACTATGAAGGCACTTTCTGTGGTGATCTGCCTTTCTGCTACATGAGGCTGCCACTGCACAGTGCTTCTGAAGAACTTCATTGTCTCAAATTTTAGTTGTGTGTTTTGGTCAAAATCTTGAGCTTATGGTCTTTAGTGGAATAGTGGAATAGAAAGATCTGCAGTGGGGCAGCTGCTGCCAACAAGCTAGCTGCATCATTTCTGAAGCACTGAGAAGGATTGTAAAACCAATCAAGGGGGGATAATAATGAGGAGAGATTTCAGTTGGTGGGTGGGTTGTTTATCAGTTCCACAAAAGACACTGAGTGGGGTCTCTTCACTGTTTTGGCAGATATGTGAGGATAAGCCAGAAGTATTGGACCAAGATGTGTTAGGTCTATCAGAGCGCCCAATCAATGTGTTCCTTCCAAGACTGCTTCAGGTATGTATTGCTTTTTTAAAACTTTCACAACAGGTGTACCATTTCCAGTGTTATTGGTATTGTTGCTCAAATCTTGATGGGAGGAAGCTTCTGTCTCTTGCAGACAACAAACAAGTTGTTCGGTAGCTGATAAAAGTCCTTTGTGACTTGTGTTGTTGTTGCTTCTGGCAGTGATATACCAATATTCTGAATATTTGGTGCTGCTGTTTGTTGGCTGTGCAGTTTTTTGCCTCGCCACATGCTGCACTGCGGCGACTGGCATTGAGTGCAGTCAATCAGTTCATTGTCCTCTTGCCTCCTGTAAGCTTTTGCTATGTGTACTGCTGCTGCTGCTGTAAACCCAGGGCATATTGCTCATGTGTAACTGAGACAAGATGGATGGGGTTATGCACATTTGCTGAACATTTGGTATGTGTGATGTTGTAAAATGCAGGCCTTGTTTGTGAACATGGATACATATCTCCAGGGCCTGTTCTCTCTAGCTAATGATCCTGCAGCAGAAGTCCGGAAACTGGTAAAAGAGTTTGCACAACAACAAAGCATCTCTCTGTTAGTTATGCTTTTTTGTAGTAGTATATATACTATATGGATTGTGCAAGGTGAACTGGGTTTTTATACTGTGTTTTTTATTTGAAAATGCTGTCTGTAGAAGGCACTCACCAGTTCCATAGAAGTTTCTATTAGTGACTGACTGCTGGCTGACTGCTGGTTGGAGTTGTGCAGGTGTGCGCAGGACTTGTACAACTACTAGAAGTTCAGCCCAGTTACTTACAAGTATGCCGTCTCTCTCTCTCTGGGCTCCCAAGTTTTGTTCTCCCCACACACAGACAGAAGTTCAATCTTCACATGTATGTATGTGCTAGGATCTAGATTCTGTTTTCAATCTAGAAAACGTCTCTCTCTGACAATCCCAGCTGAGGATTTTGCATGCTGAGGTGACTTCTTCACTTGAAGATAATTTCCACTCTGTAAGAAGAAGGAGAAGAAGGCTCTCTGTTTGAAACTTCTGAGGAATAATGTAATTGTTGTGAGCTATGCATGCTAATTAAGAAAACCCAAAAATGGATTTGGTTGCAGCCACACATGAGGAATGTGATTGAATATATGCTGCAAGCTAATTGTGATCCTGATGAGGATGTTGCACTCGAATCCTGTGAGTTCTGGTAAGTCTTGTTATTGTTGTTGGGATGAAGAAAATAACATGGCTACTACTTATTAGAAGATCTTGGTTTGGAAACTGAACTATCAGATTAGTAAAAGGATGTCCTGATGTGCACCCACCGACCCCGCAAATTGTTGCAGGAATCTGAGTTTGGAAGAATTTCTTAATCTTGATATGGGTTATCTTAAATTGTGTGCAGAGAAGCAAGGTTCTGTAGATTTTGTGAGTAAATATTTTTCTCTTTATAAAACCTAGAGAGAGAGAGAGAGAGAGAGAGAGAGGGTGTTGAGATTTCTGGCAGACTAGAGATAATCCGAGCAACTTTTTTGTGATTCATTGGTTTGAGGGTTGTTGGGGGAACAGGTCAACGTTTTGTGAAGCACAACTTCCACAAGAAATGCTCAGAGAGTTCTTGCCACGTCTTATAAGTGTAAGTTGTCCATGGGTGTCTTTCAGGAATGCAATCACTAAGTCTGGTGACCTTGGGAGTATTTTTTGGGATTACAGATATTATACATTAGAAGAAGTGACTGCAATTTTGTCTAACACAAAAAGAATGTTGCCTCTCCTTTCACAGGTACTCTTGAGTAACATGGTGTATGCAGAAGATGATGAAGCTTTGCTTGAAGCTGAGGTAAAGTTTGTGACCAGTTCTAATATCACCTCAGGGAAATTTGACAACCTGAATAATTCTCCAAACAGAGAGCACATCCCACATGATGTGCAACCTGGTCTGTGAACTTTGATAAGATAGTAGTTGCAGAGAAGATGGGTTTTAGCCCTAGAACTGTAAACTAACCTTTATTGCTGGCAGCAATAGAGGTATTGGTCTCTGTTTTGGACTGTATGAAAGTACTGACTGCCACTAATTGCATGCCCTTGTTTTCATTGCAGGATGATGACAATGCTCCAGATAGGGAACAGGTGCAAACACTGTCCTTTTTCTTTCCTCCACTCTGCTTCACTTCTGCCTTCCCATTTGATCAGATTGCAGGTATTGTCTCACACAGGGGAGAGAGAGGGTTTGTTGTTGCAGGATATCAAACCAAGATTTCATCAACCACGCATACATGGTGTTGACGGGCCTGAAGAGGATGAGGTTTGTTGTGATTAGATAGCCATTTTTTCTTTGCAATCTAATATGTGATACAATTCTGTATAATTTTGATTGCACTTTCGTTCTGGGTTGGGATGCTTCTTTTTTTTTGGTGGGTACTGAATGTGGCTCAGAAACTGCAAGGAAAGTTCCCACTTGCTTGCAAAAGGATGCTTGCTTTTTCAGTTTGAAGGCATTTTGAAGTTTAGTTCCAGGGTGGTGGCAAATCATGCAGGAAGATGATGACATAATAAATTCCTGGAATTTGCGGAAGTGTAGTGCTGCTGGCCTGGACATTTTGTCAACTGTTTTTGGGGATGAGATTCTCCCAGTCTTGATGCCGCTTGTTCAGGTATTTCTTTTATCTTGTGGTACATGCAACTTTGGATGCTTCTCATTTTTTGAGTCTCGAGATCTTGAGCTGGTCTCCCTTCAAAATGCTTGCTTGAGATCCTGTGGTTCATCAACACTGCAGAGTGGAGGAGTGCAATGCAGAGCTGTGTTCATCAGTCAGTCAGTGAGTGTAACAGTGGTGGTGGTTTTGCAGGTCAGGCTTTCGACTACTGCAGATGCAGCTTGGAAAGAGCGGGAGGCAGCAGTATTGGCACTGGGTGCAGTTGCTGAGGGATGCATATCGGGTCTTCTTCCGCATCTGTCACGGGTATAACACCCTCTTTCTTGAATCTGTTCTCTAGTTTCAGAACCCTTTGTTCTCTACAGCTTTGTCTTTTGAGCAATCATGCTTCCCGGATGTGCACGATGGTGTCAACTTGGTCAAGTTCCCCAGAAGGAGGAATGTTTGATCTTGTGGATACAAAATGGGTTTAAGGAAAGGCTCATGTTTTGCAGATTGTGGCATTCCTTGTCCCCTTGTTGGAGGATAAACGCCCTCTGGTGCGAAGTATCACATGCTGGACACTTTCACGCTACAGCAAGTGGATTGTTCAGGTGAATGACACTCCACTCCTGGGTTTTGCTTCCTGACATAGTTGATTTGCCTAAAGGCACAACAAAATCAGAGTGGAGACAGTTTGTGGGCTTTTCCCCCCTTTAGTAACAGAGGTGTGCTCACAGGCAGGCACATAGTCGTGGCAAAAGTTTTCTAGATGATTTAGTGACAAGGTATATATTTTTTATTTTTTCTTTTGTTTGTAGGCGATAGCACAGGCAACAGAGGGACAAGTCCAATTCGATACAGTGTTGACAGGTCTGCTCAGGCGTATTCTTGACAGCAACAAACGTGTACAGGAAGCTGCATGCTCTGCATTTGCAACCCTTGAAGAGGTGAAGGCTGAAGACCTTGTATTTTTTCCTCCATGATTTGCCATTTGCGCCTGTGAAATTCATGATGTTGTTGTTTGCAATCCTTATGGGTCCAGATTTTACTTAGTGAGAGAGATCATTAGAGCAGCTGCAGTGCTGCTCTTCCCAGAAAATCACAGTGACTTGGGGGTGGGGGGGGGTGGGCAGTCTCCATATCTGATTTGCAATGCTACTACTTCTTGGCTAAATTGATTAGTGTGGAGTGGCCTGCTGTAGTGTTGTATGCCCTTGATGGTATGAGTTCGACAAATGGTTTCATGAAAGTGGTGGCTTCGGGATTTTGCCCTATTGAATAACAGGAGGCAGCAGAGGAGCTGGCACCACGTCTGGAGCTCATTTTGCAGCATCTTATGTATGCTTTTGGAAAATATCAGGTACCTAATTAGGCAGCTGTCTTTCTCTCTCTGTTGTGGACAAATAATCTGAAATCCTGTTTGTCAAACACTTGCTAGGCTTGATTTCCATGCAAGGCAGGCAGGGGGCTACCTTCATGAGAAGCTATCAAACTTCCTCTCAGCACGAACATTATGCTAAAATTGTGATACGGGTGGCGAATGGGTTGTTCCTGCAGCGACGGAATCTGCGCATTCTGTACGATGCAATTGGCACACTGGCAGATGCCGTTGGCAATGAGCTAAATAATGTATGTATTTTGAATTTCTCTGGTATCTGGTGCAATATTGGCCTGGCCTGTTGCTTGAGATTTAAGTTGATGCAAATGAGATTCAGAGTTGATAATTGCGTATAGATTGAGATCTGTTAGGCTCCGTCGGTTTGGTCATTCAAGTGTTGGTTTTTGAGATGGACTTCTTGTATTGGTTCAAAAAGTTACATTCCCTAAGGCTTCTTACAACGCTCTAGATGTCAACAACATCCACAACAGTTTTTGGGTTAGGATAAAAGCTCTGCAGTAGCCTGGCAAACTTGATATATATTTGCAGTCAGCATTGAGTGTTTTGTTTCCACAACTATGCTTAAGCAGTGAAGTAGATAACTATTTTAATCCATCACTTCTGTTATACCCCAGAGTTCTGAAATACTTTGTGAGTTGACTTGATGGTGCGTTCCAAATGTCTGCAGACAAAGTACTTGGAAATTTTGATGCCACCATTGATTGCAAAGTGGCAGCAGTTGCCTGATTCAGATAAAGATTTATTTCCCTTGCTCGAGTGTTTCACCTCAATAGCACAGGTATTTCCAGGCCTTGTTTTTTCTTTGTCAATTGTGTTTCTTTCAACAGGTTGTCTGCCCTCTATTTCCTTGTTAAGAAATCAGTCTGTTGTAGCAGGGTCACTCTAAACTCAAGAGGAGAGCTGGTTTCAAAGGGGAGGAGAACAAGAACCAGAACTGACTGACTTTTGGAATGATTGGCTATGTGGGGTTTTGGAGTGGAGTAGTAGAACTGCTGGTTTGGTCAGAAACTGGATTGGATTGTCTTGTGTCTGTTTGTTCAGCTACCTTGCAAGAACATTTTTCTTCACCCAATTTTGATAATCTCTCAACTGGAATATTGGGTGGGGTTGCTCTCAGGCTTTAGGTCCAGGGTTCACACAATATGCTGAACCGGTGTTTGTGAGGTGCATCAATCTTATTCGTACACATGAAGTTGCCAAGGTATTCTCCATGCCATTTCCATTGCCATTCAGGGCATTACTTACTGACTGTGTTGAGGAAGTTCTACCAATTAATCATGCTATTATCTTCAATTACAACTGTTGCCAACAGTTGCTGAGGATTACTGAGTTCCTGTTTGTCAGTGGAGCATACTTGATATCAAGTGAGCATGGAGATGTTAAAGGCTGATACATGGGTTCTAGAGAGCACTTGTGTGATGTTGCTGTAGTGACCAAATGAAGTCAGCTATGGGAATCTCTAAGGGCTGCTGCTGATGTTGGACTTGGTGTCTACTTTTTGCAGGCTGATCCTGGAAGAGCAGGTGTAACGTACGACAAAGAATTCATTGTTTGCTCTTTAGATTTGCTGTCAGGCCTTGCTGAGGGACTTGGCAGTAGCATTGAGAGCTTGGTTTGTACCTCTTATCTTACACATATATATTCTCATTCACAGTTCTCTAGACAGTCCTGTGCAGAGAGCAACACATATATGGAATCCATGTGCTGTTTCATCAGTGCTTTCATTAGGCACTTGGGGTTTTTGCAGGTTTTTTTGTTTGGTTGTGTAGTAGGCTCCTGATAAATCTGGAAACTAGGAGGAATGTGATGGGTATTTAGACTTTTTTGTTTGATTGTTTTGCAGGTATCAAGGAGTGACCTCTTTGACCTTCTTCTGTTGTGTTGTGCGGATGAAGCTCCGGATGTTCGCCAAAGTGCACTGGCCTTGTTGGGCGATCTTGCAAAAGTAAAACAAAAGCATTTTTCATTTCCCTGATTCTTTGTCCATGTGATCATCCTTTTGCAAGAGACTTTTTTGAGGGTGGTAGTTCTTGAGGCATTCTTCTTTGTTATACACACAATTCAATAAATGTGTGGTGTGTGTGGACTCTGCTATGTGCAGGCTTGCGCAGTGCATTTGCAGCCTCGCTTGGCAGATTTTTTGAATCTTGCTGCCAAACAGCTGGTAGGCCTTTGTCGCTTCTGCTTTTGTTTTTAGAGGATTCTTGTTAGAGCTTGGAAGCTTTTCTGAAGACAAAATCAAAAGCGGGTAAATAAATTGGAGGTGGATCATGTGTGGTGGAGCACAGCAGGGACATGAAGCAAAGGAGAATGTGTCTGTGGCCAACAATGCTTGCTGGGCTATTGGTGAAGTGGCAGTCAAGGTATATCTTCAAAGATCTTAAAAGTTTGTCTCTGGACTGAGCAAGGTGGTTTCCAGCTGTTGATGAAATTGTTGCATCTGCATTTCATGTAGATTCACTTTATACATTACATGCCTTGCAGGTCAAACAAGACATTTCTCCGATCGTCATGAATGTTATTTCATGTCTGGTTCCCATTCTCTCCAACACTGAGGTACGCAATAGGGGTGGGTTGAGAGATCTTTGCTTTTAGATGAGTGGGTGAGAGGTTTTGGATGATTGGGTGGGCGAGAGGGGTTTGCAAAGAGTCATAGCTGTTATATAGCAAGGGATTGTTCTCAAGCATTCAGTGCAAAAAGATTATTGTGCAACAAGATGCTCATGATGGAAATTGAAGCAAAGAAGAGGAGGGAGGGGTGTGCAGGGTTTAAACAAATCACTGCTTGAGAACAGTGCCATCACACTGGGCAGGCTGGGATGGGTGTGCCCGGAGCTGGTGGCTCCACACATGGATCACTTTATGCAACCTTGGTGCTATGCTCTTCGCACGTAAGGATTCCAGGAAGAACAAATGTTGTGTTAGCTTGTTTTCATTCCCATGAGTGATTTGCACTCTGTTGTTAAGTAGTCGGAGATCATCGTTCTACTCTGCAGAGACTCCAGTAAATACTTGTGGCATTTCTCTCTGCAATCAATAATCACATAGTTATTTCTTGCTGTTTGTGTGTTTCTGATGATGGTGGTATTATTTTTGTTTTTTTTTCCAGCATTCGTGATGACGTTGAGAAGGAGGATGCATTCCGTGGTCTCTGTGCAATGGTAGAATCCAGCTTTCCACTTGTGCTCTGTCTCACATTCAATTTCTTTGGTGGAAAATAGTTCAGAGTAGGGTGGACATAGATTCATAAGCTTCCTGATTTAGCTATCATGTAGCTGCTCTTTGTCTCCTGTCTGCTCATTGCAATGACCTATTATCTTGTTTATCGGGGGATCAATAGGTCCGGTTGAATCCAGGAGGAGCAGTAAATGCTTTTGTGCCAATGTGTGAAGCAATTGGGAGTTGGCATGTAAGTATACCTCTTGTACAGCTGAAACTCTTTCTAAAGTCTGTTTTTGGCCCTTTAGTGGGGGCTTGATCCTTTTTTTTCCCTGGAAAGCAGGTTCAGGAGTGTGTCCATGTGATATGTGGTGAGTGGGTATAGATGCTGACGGACACAGCTCCATGTACAATCCATTTGTTTTCCAGGAAATTCGTAGTGCAGAACTTCGGACAGAGATTGCACAAGTGTTACATGGATATAAGCAGGTGTGCAGACAGACAGACATCCCTTTTGTTTGTTTGCTTTTTTATTTTTGCAATTCAGGATGGAAGGTAAGATGTGGGAATACTTGTACTTTGACAATTTCTTCATTTGTCTACTAATCTCCTGTGTTCAAAACATGTGTCGGGTTGGAGTCTGTAGTTTTTGGTTCAAAACTTTCTGGTTTTGTTGGTTCACAAGAGTTGCTGAAGAAGCAAAAATACTGGTGCAGATGCTTGCAGGGAGCTGGGACCAGTATCTAGCAGCTCTTGATGTCCAGCTGCGAGAGAAGTTGGTGAAAAAGTATGGCCTGTAGACGACAGTAGGTTTCAACCCCCCACCTTCCCTTATTTTGGTCTGGTACACACAAAAAATCCCTCTGGTTGTCTGTCTACTTGTGTGCAGCACCTCACCTCCCTGTTTTCTGCTTGGTCACAACCCAAGCTCTTTGTTCACAACAGAGTGAAACAACATTGAGACAAAAAGGCCCTCAATTTTTGCAACTCCATGAACTCGGGAGCAGCAGGGGCTTTTCCAGATAATTCTTGAGATCCCAAAAGGCGTAAATCATCATCTTCTCTGAGCTCGCTCTACAAGCCAAAACCCCCCCCCATTGTGTGTGTGGGACCTGGAAGGCTCCTCCATAGATAAAACCTCCCCCTATGTCATATCATTTGTCGTCTGCACTGGGTGTGTGAGTGTTTGACAGCTTCTCTATCTGTAAGCTAAAACTCTGCAAAGGTACTGACTGATACAACACACTGAGGCACTGGAAAGTTGTGAAGAAGCTCCAGAAGAGAATTTCAGTTTGCTGGTTGGTTGGTACCTGAGCAGCATCCAGTATGGTGGTTGGTACTTGGTACCTGGAGCAGGTCATTTCACACTGGCTGAAGGACCTTGCCCTCTTTGTTGTTACAGGGGGGGGAGGCATAAGGTACACAGGAGATGGGTATTTGCGCTCTTGAGCTTTTTCTCTTAGCAAACACACAAATTTGCAGCAAGCATAATTAGAGAGTCATAGAACAGGGAGGGTCATTTTAGTCTAGTCTCAAGTGTACAGTCTTGGCAAAAGGGTTTTTTTGCCCCTATTGTAGCCAAGCTCTCTCCACAAAGAAGGTAGGTGGGTACTACTACTGCTGCTGCCTTTTTTTTTTTGTGGTAAGAAAGTGGATCTATTTCCAATGTTGCTGTTGCAGAGTTCTCTTGCCCTGTTAAATGTCAGGAAAAACTTGAGAGCAGCCAGCAGCTTCTTGTTTTTGGTTTTTGTCATCATCATCATCATCATCATCATCATTAATTTTGCAGTAGCAGAAATGGGCTACTCCAAAAGATTGTGTATGTGTTAGGTGAGTGAGTACACACAGTCCATCAGAGGAGGAGGAACTAAACCTTCTTTCTTCCCTTCCTTCTTTGGTGAGACTTTTGTTTGTCCATCAAAGTGGACTCAAAGAGACAGAAATCCAGATCAATATCGGGTTCCATCAGAACCATCAACTTTTCTTTTCTTTTCCTTGTATTGGTGACTGTCCCCCAGATGCTGGGTGGCGTCTATTTGAACAACTGGAACTTGTTTTTTCTGTTCTTCATTATTGTAGTGTGCTTCTTCTTCCAATTGGGGTGGTGGGTGGTGGCGTTTCTTCTTGTTTCTCTGGCTATTGTCATTTGTGATCGATCCATGCACCTTTGCTGATCTCTTTGGAATAGTATGATTTCCTCGCTGACTGATGATGGACTGACTTGATGGCGGGGTTGCCATTTGAGCTTTGTGCTATATCAATCTTTAGGTAAGTAACCTCAACAGATCGGTGATTGCCTTTCAGATTCTTACCAGTGTTGAGCTGTTGTCTGAATTCACAAAGAAACTTCAGCTTCTGGTTTTTCTTAAATACTTCCGAACCAAAATCTCACACTTTGATATTAGGGTAATTATCATTATTAGGTACCTACCTAATTTACGTACCTACTACATTACATTACCTACCTACTTACATACCTACCTACCAATTTTCTTTTTGGTCATTTCCCACACTATGGGGTTTTAATTTTCGTTCACTTGCAAAATGTCTCATTCATCCATTCATTCAATGGTTCATCCACTTGTTGGATGGTTCATTCGTTTCCATTATCCATTCATTTATTGGATGGTTCGTTCCTTCATCCATCCATCCATCCATTCGTCGTTGTTCTTGTGGTGGTGGTGGTGCGTCGTTCTTCTGGCGAAGCTCTTCGTTCAAATCTCTGCGGCAAATTCGTCTCGTCTTTTAAAATCGTGTTTATTTTGTGTGTGTGCGGGGGGAATATCATGTTTTTCGTCTGCTAGTAAAATGCTGCGTTTGAGGATTTGAATGAGCGTTTTTGGTGTCAATTTGGTCCACAATTGAGGATTTTAAGGCGATAGATAGAGACAAGGAGGAAGGAGAATCGTCAACTGACTGTCTTGTCTTGTCTCCAATTGTGTAAAGCTCTTCGTTCGAATATCTGCGGCTAAATTCTTCTCGACTTGCAATCTTTTTTGGTTGCAACATCTTTTTGGTCTGCTATTGATGGTACTTTTGAGGATGCGAATGAGAGTATTTGGTGCCGATTCGGTCCACAATTCAGGATTCGAGGCGAGAGACTAGGAGGGAAGGGAGAAAGGCGAATCAATAGTTCCCGGGGTTGCTGAGGAAATCGCCGCCTACGAAGCAGGCAATGACGGTTTGAGGAAAACGGATCCAGGAAGTAAAGTTCCTCTGGATGTGTGTGTGTGTGTGTGTGTTTCTTTTTTGTGTTTTTGTGTTTCTTGTTGCATTGATCTTTGGTTTTGTGATTGACGGAGGCTGCCGGTGGAGTATTTCTTTAGGAGGATAATGAAGTAGGATAGGCTGTTAGTGTTCTGCAGTTTGATCGCCACAGTAGTGCAGTAAAAGCAGGTGGATGTCTGAATAGAATACGTTTCTTGTTGCCGCTGTCGGTTGAAGGTGTCAGATCTGTGTGTTTGAGACGAGCGTATGCAATATCGAATGCTTTACGGCTTCGTGATTTAGGGGCTCTTTCCATTAGGCTGCTGTAATCACAGTTACACAGCGCCTCACACATAGCCTAAATGGAAAGGCACTACTGACATACCGCCTTTATTCTTGCTGGAAGGACAATCGCTTTCTATTGGAAAGTTTCTAGTGCGTTGAAAATACGTAATTAATCAATCCATGTTAGGAACTTTGGGAGCACATGTTCTCATGGAAAAAAGAGAGACAGATGTCACTCACTGTATGGAGAGTCACAGTTTGACTAACAGATCTCCCAGCTGCTTCTGCAATTGAACAATGCTTGACCGGTAGAGCTGTGAGATGACTGTGAGCACAGCTATGTGAAAAAACTTAATGGAAAGCTGCTGCGATGATCACAACAGCCTAAGTGGAAATTGTTATTGTGCTGATTCCGTATTGGAACTGAAGCTCAGCTCAGCCTCCAAGGAGGATGTGTAGGATCGCAGGATAAGAAAGGTGTGGCAAGGTGCTGGAGGGTTTAGCGCTTGCAAGGATCCTGGACATTGTGCTGGATGCGGTCAGAGATGTTGTTCAGCACATTACTCCGGATGACTGCGATGATCCAGAGTTTCCAACATCGTTCCGCTTGCAATGGACAACAATGGCTACAGGATCGTGCGATGCCCTAAATGTCACTCACTGTTACAAGAACCTGCATCTGAAACCCTGTTGTACAGATGTGGAAGATGCTCAGCCACTCTGCAAGGTTTGCCATTCTTTCTCTCTCCTAGTAGTGTCAATGTCATTATCAGCAGCAATGAAGAAGTGTCGTGAAAAGATCCTTGAGTAGTGTCTTGTCACTAAAATCAATTCAGATGCATTCACTGTACAGTCCCCAACTCTTCTTTAGCTAAGGAGAATGTGTCTCTCAGAGGATGCAAGAACCACACAAGGATGCCGGAAGGGATCCAAGAGCATGATGAAGCAACAGTGAAGCACATAGTAGATGTTGGCAGAATAAACAAAGCTTTGACTACTACTGATGACTGGTATAAGTTATCCACCTCTGACTCATCATCACAAGAGACTTCTCAAAGACTTGTAGGATGAGCATTTTGGTGAGAGTTCTTTGCCTTGGTCACCTCCTAGGAAGTTTTCAGCTGGGATGTTGGAAGCTTCCTCCATTTCTGAAAGATGAGAGAAACAAAATGCTGTGTGGGAAAACAGTTTGTTGCACAAGCCTGAGGGCGGGGAGCAGTTTTTTCATTGCAGAAGTGATGAGATTGAGGTCAAGGGTAACTTTGTCAATGGACTTCATTAAGAACCTGTGCAATGGCTACTGAGGCCACAGGTGGAGAAGACCCATAAGATCTCTTCTGGAGAAGCTCCACACATTGCTTGTGCTGGACATTTGAAACTAACAAACAGTTGCAGACAGGTACATCCAGAAGAAGAGGTTTTGGATATGAATGCCAAGTTTTTTTTTGAAGATCAGATACTATTGAGCCACACTAGACAACAGTAGTCACCCATTGAAGGAGGATTGCATTCTGAGGAGATGGCAACAAAGAATTTCAGAGTGTACAAGACTTCCTTGAGGTATACCTTACACCAGCAAATTCCAACGTTGAGGCAATTTCATTCAGAAGAGCTGAGAGTGGGCAAGCGTAGCTCTCTCCAAGAGCAGTCCCCTGATGTTGAATTGCAGGCACAAGCTCCTACAAATGAGGTTATCAGTTTCCCATGCCCTAAAAACTTGGCTCGTCTGTTGAAGCATATGTTGAGGCCCCACATACATGTATCTGTGCTCCCTCTGCCACCCAAATTGCCACAACAGAAGTGAGGGTTCAGTTTTATGATGCAACTTCATTTAAATCCTGATCTTACATAGCATTTGTCTCAGTCAATTTCTGCTTTTCAAGCTGTTTTAGAGAGCCTTCAAGCCAGCATGGATGGTGGCCAGGATGTGTTGGATCGTGAGAGGAACAAGTACTCCTCAAAATTGGGTGAGGGTGATGCAAAGCAAGACATTCATTTTGGAGAGAAGCTCAAGGTCACGACCTGGTCAGCTTGATTCTTCCCATTGTGAAGATATCAATAACTGGCATGTGTCACATGGAGATCCAATCTCAGATTTACATCCTCTGGTACATGACTCTCTTAAATCATCACCTGAAACCCTTTTGCAAAAGTACATCAATGTAGGCCTCTTCTTCAAAGGACAAGACTCAGCATACCCTTCAAATCTGAGATTGCCTGAGTCATCACATACTTGGTCAACTGAAGGATCTCAACCAGGCAATGAAATGCACAGTGCACCTGTTAGGGGCAAAGCCATCTACCACAGAAGACTAAGGATCAACACTACACCACCAGAACCTAATGAACAACTTCACATTGTGTGTCAACAATGCAATTTGCATCTACAAGTTCTACAAAACTTGCTTAAGAGTGATACAGGATACCAGAAACTGAGGTGTGGTGCATGCTGGAAGATTTCTTGTTTCCAGTTATATCCTTCACATTCATCACCTGAACATTCACCAGCTGGAAGCAAGAACATGTCACCTCTGATGTCTTGTCAATTCAGCCCTGATGTCTCAGATGGCTTATGTGGGAGTTGGAGAGACCCAGGTACAAAATTGGTTAATTAGCCAGGTCTTTCCGATAGAGAAGTTTTGTGGACACATTCAGTGTGTACCCATCCACTTTCTTGAAGGCAACAACTACAGGATCCATACAGATCCAAGCTCTCACATATGATAACAGCTCCTGCAATATCTCAGCAGTCAACTCCAAGATCATCAGGGGACCTGGGCCCACCTGAGGTTACCATGAAAAGTTAAGTCAGTCCTGGTGATACTCTTGATGACACTACCAACCCATGTGCCACATACACTTCCATCATCTAGTATGGATCATGATTCTTACACTCTAGCTACAGATAGGTTTGGCAACAACCAAGATAGTCACCCTTTGCAGAGTCTAAAAATATCTGGAATGAAGCAGTGATTCTGAAGGCAACGAGAGTACCTCCCCAAATTGTGTCAACAGTGGCCTCTCAAGCTGTCAATAAATTTAAAACTCCAGAGTTCAATTATGGAGGGCGGGAAGAGTTCAAGGGTCTCAGGGGATTTCTGAAAAGAAGTGTGAAGGATCTAACAAAATCCATGAGCGTTAGTCAATTGCGTCACAAAGTGATTATCAATGGTCATGCTGTGCCTGATGCAGTGGTGATGAAGCTTGAGGATCTTGCTGGACCAATCCATGCAGGTTCTTACTGGTATGAGCTCATTTCCTTTTGCTGCTGCGTCATCTTGAAGCATCTTTGCTGCCGGTAAAATCAGAAGTCATGTTTAGGTTTGAGAATTGAGGTTAAGTTGCATAAGGACCATGGCAGACTTGCTATGGTCGGACCTGATGAAGTCAATGGGGCTGTCATAGTTTCTGATCAAGACAACACATGTTGGTGTCTCATAGATGTGTTCCAGCAGCTTTAGCAGGTGTTCTGCATCCAAGTAGTCACCAGTGGTGTGCTTGAAGGATATGTTCAGTGTGCAAGAGGTCCCAACCACTATCCTCTATGTAGCCCTCTCTATGCCTTAAATGCTTGTCTGTACACCCTCACAAACTTGTTGCAGCTTGAACGAGGATATTATTCATCTTTTTTAATAGCTAAGTCTCATGAGTGCTAGCCAATATCATGACTACTGAGTCTTCCTGTTGCTTCTGGAAATGTGACAGAAACTCAGGACTCAGATTTTGTGTACTGAAATTTTGAGCAAATTATTATATACTTATGTACACCCACCATTGGGAGCTGATGATGTCTGTGGGTAGTCATGGCAGCTCATCTCTGCTGTTTGTGATGAAGGTGATGGTCTAACACTTTGTGAGCAACTCTCACGAGGTTATGACTGCACTTATTGTCATGTTATCTTCAAATTGTTGCTGTGGAGGTTTCTCTGCAATTTCAAAGATATTGTTGGTGTTGAAGGTCTCTGAAAATGTGTGTTATTGTTGCTGTTGTTGAAAGCACTCTTTAGTTTGGGTTTTGTTTCTTTCTCTGTTCTTCCAGGGCTAGGTTTGTGGATCTCTGTTTAAGCTTCATTGTTTTAAGTTTTTGATGGTTCAAAAAACAGCTTTGAACTTTAGGTTTTTGTGGCTGAAAAATAAAGCAGAGATCAATTTGTTTGAAAATCTTCATAACTTTAAAGTTGGGGAGGCTTCAGATTTGATCTCTTGGTTGGATTTCTTGTTAGACAATTTCTTTATGTTTTTTGGTTATTGTGCTTATAGACAATGCATTGGTATCCCCATGGGTACTAATTGTACAGTCTATTTGGCAAATTTCTATCTCTTTACCTATGAGTTTGATTTCATCAATTGTCTTTTGAAGAGTAACAAATGTCCTGTTGTGCTTCATAGATTGTCCATGGTTCATAGGTTTGTGGATGATCTTTTTGTTCCTGATTTTCCAGACTTTGAGAATTTCATGTACCTAAACCAAAGCTCTTTTGGCAGTGGCATACACCCAAAACATCTTGTGAGTTGAATTGTACATCTAATGGCTTCTCTTGTAATTTCTTGGATCTTGCTGTGAGACAAAGTCCTCAAGGTTTATCCTGTGACATTTTTGACAAACGCTCTCAACCAGAGTATGCAGGTATTGAAATGATTAGAATGCCTCATGTTCATTCCAATATCTCAATTACTATGAAGCTGCGGGTCAATTTTACAGGTTCTTGAGGCTTTGTAGTTGTAAGAAGTTTTTTTTCTTTCAGATGGTCAGCCTTATTGTCCTTCTGAAGGTTAAAGGCTACCCTTTGAAAATTCTTCTAAAGAGAACTAGAGGGTTGCTTAATAAAGAAAAATTCCTCTTTGGAATTTCAGCTTTTGGAGTTTTCAGAATGATTTTGTTGAGAGTCTTGTAAGTGGGGAGCTTCTTGTAAGCCCACTTGTTCTTTTGTTTGTTCCCTGCTGTCCTTTCCTTTAAAGTTCTGCTTTTCCATTTCTGTTGGTCTGTTTTGTATCTTGTCCTTGTGTTGCAGTCTGTTGCTAGCCAGTACTATGGCTGAGTCTTCCTGTAGCTTACAGATTTGCAGCAGAAACTCAGTTTGCAGGTTGGTGTCTTTCACTGGCCTTTACCCACTGTAGGGAGCTGATGAAGTCAGTGGGGGATTTGTGGTAGTTAAGTCACTATCATACATACTACTGTTGTTGGTCCCGGAACAAGTGTGAGACTGGCACTTTTATTCATACCACTGTTTTTTGTTTTTCTGTTTATTGTTTGTTTTTGTCTTTCCTAGTTTGGATCTTTCTGTGGCTTCTTGAAGAAGTGTTAACCTTGCTGTGGGTTTTTTCTTCATCATGAGAATGGACATTTCTCGATTCTTATGAAAGATATGTTCTAGGGCTAGGTTTCCTCTATTTTCTGTTTGCTGATATTTTGTCACATCTGAAATCTGACAAGTCTCTCTGACCATATGATCAGGTCATCTTGCAATGCTGTTCATGTTGAATTAGATCATAAGTATGGAGAAGAGTTCTCAGTACTCATGAATATACTTTTGGGTGCCACTCTTTGTCAGACCACATGTGGAGTTTCAGGGGGCTTATATTTTTGCTGAACAGTGGAAGTCCTTTGACTTTCAGGTATGATATGTGAGCAGGTTGATGGTATGATGGGTGGACCATGCCTTGGAACGATCCCTGTAAGTGAGTTGAATTTGTCTTTTTAAAACTGTAATTTACTGTTAACTTTCTTCTCCCTGTTTAAACTCCTCAAGCTTCTGGTGTTTTTGCAGCCTTTTATTGAAGTCTTCAACTACCCACTAGCAAGGTACTGTTCAAATGGCAAGACTGGAGTTGTGGTCAATGGAAGGGAGCTGCATCATAAAGATTTTGAAGTGCTGAAGCAGTGTGGCTTGTGGGGCACCCTGAGCAAGGCATGCAATTTGGACCTTGATGGCCACCTGTTTGTAGCAGTATCTGGCATGGAGCTCCTGGGTTTAGACCACCTTGCACCAATGTATGTGAAATTCCAGGGGTTCCTCACAATGACATCTGTCCTCTCTCCATTATTGTGCACATCATCACATCACTCTGGGCTGACTATGGCAAGGTACAGTTATTCGGTTGTAGCCCTGCATGTGCAAGGCTGCTGATGTTTCACTGTGCAGTTGTACCTGAGAGCCCATTCCTGGTCACTTAAGGCTTTGCTAGACATACCCGCATATTGGCAAACAGGATTTGCACCCATATGTTCAATTGCTGATGAATGTTAAGCTGCTCTTAAGGGATGACTCTGATAATGTACTGCCGGTTGACAGGTTGGAATGAACTGGATGAGGTTCTGGCATAGGAGTTCTAGGCAGTGGGCTAAGCTGTGAGTGTGCACAGCATAGATATTCTTAAGTTGTGTTATGAAGGGAAGAGACTTCATAGGATCTGATGAACCTCTCAGGAGGCCCAGGGTGTACTATGTAACTCTGGAGACATGGAGTAACAGTTGCTGACAATGTTTCACTCAGTCTGCAGATATATGTGCTCTATTGTCACTCACTGCATTGGATTCAAGTGGTGTCAAATATTACTGCATTTATGTCAGTACCTGAAAAAGAACTACAGCAGTCACTGGATTCCTTGACTGTGATAGGAATTTGGATATTTGTGCTTCTGTTATGACTGATTTCCAGGGAAGTGACTATCTGTATTGAGGAGAACCATCTGAGGAAGCAAAGAAGCATTATGCAAACTGGATCTTTGTTGCCAACTTCCATTGTCATCTCACAAGTGGGTCACTGAAGTGTCATTTACAGCAAGGCCTCTGGCCTATGTAGTGTGCCTTTAGACAGTAATTTGGAAATGCATCACAGGCTGGAAGGTACAATTGATGCCAAAATTGCATTTCTCTAACTGCATTGGGGTGCAGGAGAGTTTTTCAGTTTGATGAAAATTTGATGTGCCAATGCTGGGGCTTAGATTGGTGCCAGTGTATCTGAATCCTTGTAGTGGAGGGTCGAGAAATCTGCCATGTTAGCAAATTCTCTTGATCAGCATGCACTATTTGAAAGCAGCTGAAGGTGACACTGGTGATTTTGGAATTGTCTTGCACCTGTGGACAGGTCATGCCTGAGAGTCTGCAGGTAGAGTTTAATTGAATTTAAGGGTGTATGATCCAAGTGCCAATAGTTCAGAACACAGTTGGTTAGGCCAACCTGGTGGTAAATTGTACTCTGTATGTAAGAAGGCTAATTTTTTTTGCAAGTTTGTGCCTTTTTCCAGCACCCAAGAGTGTCAGGAATAACCAGGTGTCACTTTCCTGAAGATGAGGGTTGGGCCAAAGGTTGAGATTCAGAATATCCTCTGGTAATTGCTGCCTCCTCTATTGTTCTTTTCGTTCATGACAATGTGCTGCAATCATTTTCGTTCCTGTAAGTACAGGTCACTTGGTGCCAAAAAAACATAGATAATCTAACATGTTTAGTATTTTTCCATGTTGTGGAACTGCTAATAACATATTTTTGCTCTGTGTGTTTGAAGACAGTTGGCAAAGGAGAGTGTGAACAAGTGGTACTCAGTAGTCTCTTCCTTAAGTTCAGGTACTATGTGGCTCATGATTTGAAACAAACCTCTTTCCAATTATACTTCACTGGATAACCCTCTGTCCATGACAATTTTTGTATTGGATGTTCAACCTTGAGATCTCGGTGTTAATGTGTCAACATGTCTTCTGGTTGTTTGAGACTGATGAGATTTCAGTAAAGGAATCTCACAAATGGAGATGAATTAATATGCAATCCTTCCTGTTAAAAGGGAGTGTGAAAATGCATCTCTATATGTAATCCTTCTTCCTGTTCAAAAGCAAGTGAGAAAATCCAACATATGCAGGACAGACATACATGATGCAACAGAGGGTACATGCAAAAGGACTAAATTCCCTCATGTGAAAATACACAAGTATATTCTCCAAAATGGTGTTTGAAAATATGAGGTCTGAGCCAATAGGCAAATGTCTAAAAGTACACATAATTAGAGGGTGAATCTTACCCATATTACAGATTATTAATTAAGCATTCCTAGTTAAACATTCCTACTTTGTAATGAATTGTTCACTTAAACTCCCAACAATACCCTCTAACCAAGCCATGAGGGATGCTGTAGGAGACCCAATAATTCCCTATTTAACCCAAAGTATATTTCGGCTTGCCTTTTTCTCAGTGCTCCTTCCTGAGCAGCACCTGAAACAATCACATGTGAAAACCATCCTTGTTATAGACCATCCTGTCATTATAATACTTTCCTGACCACTCAAACATTGCAGATAAGGAGCCACATGCAGGAGGGATGAAGAAAATCAACTGTAAAACATGGAGAAACTGCCTGGCAAGGTACATTGCTGTCTGATAATTATACTCTAACTGAACTCCAGCAATTTTCATTCTTATTCCCTTTATCCTGGATGTGCACCCTCTGGAGAAAAGGAGAACACACTAGAGGAGGAAAAGGACATGTATGCCCACCTGTTTCTATGAGGATGTCTGCTGATGTGTAGCTAGTAAACTGCACTCCAGGTCCTGTACAATGCCATGATGTCACTTCGCACCTGCTCTCACTTTTGCTGTTTCTCACATGAGCTTCAAGCTCTCTTTTGCACTGTATGTTATTGATATCCCGCACAGTTATGGTCCCCTCCCCGTTCCACTTTCCAACTTTTATACACTCAAGTATAACCCACAACCCACAACCCCTCAGCTTTTTGATACTCTTTATCTTGCTGGCTGACTGTCCATCTGTAGCTAATTACACATATATATAGGGACTCCACTGCAAGAGAAAGCTGGTGTGTTATTATCCAGCTTCAGCAGAGCGGCCGAGAATGGATGTAAGCTCTGCAAAGTAAGGACTCTCTTGTTGATCCCGCTTTCCATCTGACACATCCTTGTACTCTGCCATAAGCTTGTCCCATTTTTCCCGGCATTGTTTGCCATCACGTTTAATCCCTTGCACCAACAGAAGCTCTGCCAGCTCATCCCACAGACCAGCACGCCGTGTGGATTTGCCAAATCGAGCCTCCATCTCTCCTCGCAGCTTGATCAACTGCAGTACCTCTGCCCGCTTCCAGTTCTTTGACCGCCGCTTTGGTCCTTGTGGCCCTTCTGGGCTGCCAACCACAACTGGTGCTGTTGTTGTTGCTGCTGCAACTCCTGCTGTTGTCATGGTGGGACTGATGTTCTCACCAACCAGCTTTTGTGTAAGAATTATCATTGCATTGTGGAAGATGCCTCGATGTGCCCGTTCTTCAGCCCGCCATTTTTCCTCCTTCTCCAGTCGCATCTGCTCCCGCACCATCTCCTTTCTCTCCATGGAATCAAGAAGGTCCCTGAAAAACTTTTGCTGGCGACTGACGACTGTCTCCAGCACACTCTGAACAGCAGCCACATCAGTGACAGGCATGTGTTTCTGACCTCGCTTCTTTTTCCTTCCCAGTGGTCTCACATCAGCTTCTTCCTCATTGTCATCCTCATCTCTCAAACTGTCTAGTCTCCCTCCATCTCTATGGTCCTTCTCTCTGCCTGCAACTTCCTGGCCCATTTCATGATGGCTCATTGTCATGTCCTTGGTGAGCTCTCTTCCTAGAGAATCCCGGTTCCGCACATACTCATCTCTCTCCCTCTCCCTCTTCATGGATTTTCCAGAGAGAAGTGGGTGCAGTTCATCATAGAAAGGGTTATCCTCACGGTCCTTGATACCATCCCTCACCTCCTTGTAACCAGCTGTGAGCTTCTCCCACTTGTCACGGCACTGTTGTGCATCCCGAGTGATATGCTCCCTCTGCAGGGCCTCTGCAATCTCATCCCAGAGCTCAGTCTTGCGACCACTCTTGGCAAACCGGGGCTCCAGCTGTGCTCGCAGCCGGATGAGGTGCAGAGTTTCAGGCCGAGTCCAGTTCTTGCTCCTCTTTTTATGCTCTCTCTCTCGCTGCGTCTTCTGCTCCTCTTCATCAGCTCCTGAGGCCCCATTTTCCCCTCCCGACAATTTGAGCTCCGGCTGCTGCTGTTGCTGCTGCTCCGAGAGCGCCAGCAAAGTAGACATGGACGTCGAGTGCACCGTTCTAGTGGCTCCCGGCGCCACTGACGACGTTTCTACCGACTGATTCAAAGACGACTGCGTGGGTGACGACTGCGAAACAATCGCCTGAGCTTCATTCTTATTATTATCACCTTCTTCCACTAATCCCGCGACTGCTGCTGCTGCTGCCGGCGCCTCCTCGTCCTCCTTTGCCGTGGCGGGTTCCTCTGACGAAGAAGGTACCGGCTCCTCAGTACCCCCATACTCGTCGTCGTCGTCCTCGTCCTCGTCGGTCCCATTATTGTTGTTTCTCTTGTTGTTGTTGCTGTTGTGCTCCGCCACTTGAATGGCATGGAATAGCGTCGCTTGCGATGCTCTTACGTGCGTCGGCAATTGCGACTGCGAATTATACATAATTCTCCCTCAACACGACCACTCAAATACTCAAATCCCTGAGCGACCCACAACAACAACAACAACGACAACTCCAAACCCACTTCCTTCCTTCTTTCCTTCGCGCTCTCATCGACTCCAGACAGCCCCAAATTCTCCCCTTTCTCTTAATCCCCTGTCGTCCTCCACACCCCTAACCCCCACTTCACAAACTCATGTGCGCGCACACACACCCACCCACCCACACACAAAATCAATCTCTCTCTCTCTCTCTCTCTCTCTCCGTCACACACACACACACAATCAATCCTCTCTCTCACACACTCTCTCTCTCTCTCTCTCGTTCTCTCTTTCCCCCTCGCCAACAGAAAAGCAAGAGAAATTATTGTACTTCTCACCTACAGGAACTCCACGAAGTCAGGCAATTAAGCACTCATCAAAATCTCCTCCTCTTCTCTCCCTCGTTGGCCTTCCTTCCTCGTTCCCATGGCTCCTCCACCAAAAGAAGCTCCAACAAGAGCACACGCTGCCAAGGCATATATATTACTATATGATAAAATCCACACACCCCTTTCTCCCCTCTCCCCACCCACCTACCCACAACCACACCCCGCCAACACGAGAAGAGACAGGCCCAAAACCAAAACCAAACGAAAAAAAAAAGAAAAAAAACCCTAAATCAAAACCCCCAACCAACTCTCTCAACTCACTCTCTCAACTCACTCACTCACCCAAGTAAAGCTCTCTGCGTCTCTCTCTCTCTGTGTCTCTCTTCTTAGCCTTCTTCACCCACATGGCAACAAACAGGCAAACAAGAAATTCAATCAATCAATTCAGAGGAGCACAATTAGAGTCTTTGGGTCGCCACGGGCGTGGGTATTCAGACAAGCTAACCCAGAAATTGTGGACATTACTACGAAATTTCGAGTAGTGGTAGTAATTCGCCCGAAAGAGAGAGAGAGAGAGAGACATACACACACACACACACACACACAAGAGAGAGAGACAGAGACAGAGAGAAAACAAACAAGCTTGCACCTTTAATAGGGGAAAGCCTAGAGATATAAATTCAAGTAGACCTGGATCAATATGGCCAAAAAAACCACAACAACCCAACTTCCAAGGTCAATGAGATGAGAAGAACTCGTCGTCGTCTTGGTCGTCGTCGCTGCACAAAATTGTTGTTGCACAGAGAAGGGAATCATCAGATAACCGAACAATGACAACCAACGGCGTGACAGCCAGGAAGCAGCAAAGCAGCGCAGCGGCGAAAAGCACGCGAAGCGGCAGCAAGCAGCAGCAGCAGCAGCCGAGACCGAAGCCGCAGGCAGGCAGGCAGGCAGGCTGCAAGCACAACCCAGGCCAACACAGAAACGGGCAGGAAGAAAAAAATCCACCGGGCAGGAAACGACAGAAACCGCGACGTGAACGGACAGGAAACACAACGAGTGTTCTTACTTGCTACCGACTTACTACCTACCTCCCTCCCTCCCTACCTACCTACCTACCTACCTACCTACCAACCATCCGTCCCCATTTCTTTACACTCCAGTCTCCTACCGACCACCTTCTTCTACCTCCTCCTGCTCCTCTACGCAACGGTAGCTTACATACCTACTCCAGGGTAAGCTACGTATAGAATACGGTCCTTCCCTCTTCCAAGCCACACCTATTCGTATACTTAAACCCCCTCCCAAAGTACAATAATCCGTATTATACGACTATAAGATAGGGCCCTATGATGATACAGCATAAGGCCCCCCCTTCATTGTTCCTCGTCTTCTGCATAGCCTAAGAGCCTACAGTAATAGCTTAAAAAACCAAGTGGAAGTAGCCTAAGGGTCATTCAGTAGCTTAAGGTCAACAATGTTTTTTTCCTAAGGACCTCTGGTATAAATCTACAGCCCAAATGGGGTGGGGGGGCTTCTCTACTGTATCGTAGCTTAAAGGCCATTTTCTAAGCTTAGCCTCTAAGCTTATAGCATAGCCTAAGACCTACAAAAGGTATAATATAGCCATCTTAAGGTCCTACGATAATGGGTATCCTAGGCTAGTAGGAGAGGGGGGCAGGGGGTGGGGCCTATTAAGTAGGGATCTTGGGCTGTCCTGATTCCCCACTTAGGATTCCCTTTTGTAGCCGTTTATTTACTGTGCGTACTTTTTATCCTTTTGGTCTGCGTGGGTAGATTTTTTTTTTTTTTTTTTTTCCTTCTTCTGCCCTGAATTTCCTCGGCTGGCAGCACCTGTAAAATTTTCGTCCTCAGTCGGTTTACTGAAGTTACTTTTTCTACTTAGGGGGGGGTGAAAAGTAGTAGTAATTCGGTAATAGTAAGAAGTAGTAGTAAGTAGTATGTAGTAAGTAGGAGTAGGAGTATGTATGGGTTACTCTCAAGTGGTAGGTTTCTGGTATACCTACGGTATGTTCTACGTATGTGCCTACTAAATACCATTTTAAAAGAATTAATTAGCAATGATAACACTGATAATAATAGTAAATATTTATATTTATTATTATTATTATTATTATTATTTATTAATAAATAATGTGTGATTAAGTGCACCATCATAATAATTATATGTCCTTTTTTTTTTAAAATCCTATTTTGTCTGTCTACAAACAAGGGTTACAAATATTAGTGTAGAAAATATACATGAATATATATATGGGGTCTATGGAATAGGCTTGTGCCTAGGAATGAAAATTTTTAATTAATTAATTAATTAATCTTCTTAAAAGGCTAAATGACCATATCTGATTCTCCAGTGATTTTTTGGGTGGTGAAATTTCTCCATTTTGTGAGAATTTATTTTAA
>Ga0209208_10000225_pt1 | contig 67552 bp, 57 predicted proteins | sample S1TSphfallax_3_FD_187694 | JGI IMG/M metagenome (GOLD analysis project Ga0209208, IMG submission 187694) | Host-associated microbial communities from peat moss isolated from Minnesota, USA - S1T2_Fd - Sphagnum fallax MG (SPAdes) (version 2) | ecosystem: Host-associated > Plants > Peat moss >... | reverse complement strand
AATTGGCAGATTTTTTTTCCTTCGCAAACCCTTCAGGTTTTTTGTTTTTCTTTCGCAAAACCTTCAGATTTTTTGTTTGGCCCTTCGCAAAAGGACACAATATGTAGTAGTGGATACCTAGGCCACTTGGCTTAAGTTAGGTAACCTAATCTAGGCTTCTTGGGCTAAAAATTTGATGTTTGTTTTTAATTTAAGCCATTTAATCCAGGTTAGGTAGGCTAAGTTGTTTAACATAGGTAGCTAGCCTATTTTGGTTAAGTTAGGTTGATTTTTGGTTAGGTGAACTAAACTAGGTTGCCTTGCCTGACTAGGTTAGGCTAGGTTGACTTTTGGCTACGCTAGCTACATGGGCTAAACTAGGTTGATTTTTGGTCATGTGTTATGATTCATAATGTGTTTATAGATTTTTGACACATGTCATGCATCCATCAAAATGTCTTTTGTAACATTTAGTTGAATAAAACGATTAAGTTGAAATGGCATGCACTTTACACCTCATACCAAGGTTAATGATGACATAAAATTCCATTATTATAAAAAAAATTTAAAAATTAGTTGTTAAAACGATGTCCCTTGGCTTTACAACTACATGTCCCTTGTAATCAAATGAATGAAATGACATGGGTTAGCAACTCACTGGCCACCAATCACATATATCTTTCATGATTAATATGTAGTTGTCAATGTTAGTTACAAAACCCCAAATGTGGTGTTGTGGATTCAAATTGATTAAATAAAATGAAATTTTCTATGTTTAAAATCAATGGACGTGTTATAAACTAATACAAGTTCATATGTTTTACCTTTTTTGAACAACAAGGCTTCAATGAACAATGATATCATGGCATTTGCTCAACATGGAAAAGCCATATTGAAGACAAAATGTGTTAAAGACCAATTCCACATTGCAATACTAATGATTCAAATAAAATATTTTGCACTTCATAATGTGTCAACAATAAAATGTAATGCATGTGTTTGCAAATCCACCAGGTTCAAGACCTTGCTTCCTATTTATGTAAGGAAAAATAAAATTCCAACTTTCCATTATGAGTGGAAGTTCAAGGTCCATCAATTTTGGTTTTGTGCTTATGATAAGTTCAAATGTGTTATTGGCACTAAGCAATGACATGCTTTGGACAAACTAATGGTGCCTTCAATTTGGCCTATTGTCAAAAGAATAAATTTAACCCAAAAGGAGGTTCATCACTTTGAAGATGTCGAGTTCACATTGGTAGAAAAGGATGACATTATCCCGTGTTGCATGTTTGGCAAAATTTTCAAAAAAATTCCATTCAATTTCATGTCCCTCTGGATGCACATGTACACGTAACCATGAGGTATTGCAAGGAAGTTCATCAATTCACACTAAGCATTGACGACAACAACAAATGGATATTTGTAATTTGAATAAATGCTTTCGTGAAATTACCACTAACACTTATTCCACCACTAGGGTATGGTATGGTTTTCTTGTAAAAAACAAGACTTTTTGGGAACAAATTATTGAGAACTTGAAAAACCATAAGAATAAAGGTTAAAAGAAAGGTTTAGACCTAACTTTCAAATAAGGAACAATATAGGATTATGTGATTAAATAATAAAAACACAATAACTAAAAACTAAAACACGAAATGTGCAAAACAAAAGTGAAACCAGATTTTTCTCATGTTAATATATGCCAAAAAAACATGAAAAGAACATGACAAGGCTATGGTGTAAGATTGTGCCCAAGATTAATGTTGAATAGACCGAAGGAAATGAGGGGTTTTACTTTTATTTATATCCCTTTGGGACTTAACTCAAATAAGCTTCTTGAAAACCTTCTCAATTGAAACATAACTAAAAGTTAATTGGGACTTAATTCAAAATTAATTGGGAGTTAACTAAGAGTTAATTAAAAGTTAATTGGGAGATAAAGTTGGGAGTTTATTGCAATTTAACTAGGAATTAACTTGGATTTAACTATAATTTAATTAAGAGTTATGGATGAACATTATGAATGAATTCCATCCATTATAAGATGGTGTCTAATGTTCGCATCTATCACATCACCTCCATTTTTAGCAACGAATTCCACAAGGAACGATTTTAGTTTACTTGGATATCGTTGATGGAACTTTTTTGCCTTTTTCATAACATTCGTTAAATGATTAATTCGTTCCGAAGTGCCTTCTTCCATGTCATACTTGCACCAATGTATAAGGTATTAAAGTTGATCGTTTGATATTCATGAATCAAGGACATCCTCCATTTCATATTCTTGTTCACCATCAACTTCAATAGGTGGGGGTGGTTCACAAATCTTTCCTAGGATGGTTGGTGCATGGTAAGGTTCCAACAAGGAAATATGAAACACATGATGGATCTTCATGGAGTCTGGAAGCTTGAACTGAAAGGTCACAACGTTGATTTGTTTCACGATATTGAAGGGATTTTGAGTATTTGGTCATCCAATTTTTCTAAAGGTGGAATTGTTTCGATGTTTTGTCATTGAAGCCAATTTTGGTCGTCGATTTTGAAACTTGGTTGTTCCTTACAATATTCATTGACATTTTCTTTGTATCACCTTTGTGTTTCTTCAAAACTAGAGACAAATTAAACTTGAATCTTCACCAACCACACGATTCGATTTTCAATTATGACGAATGTGAACATTAAACACCATCTTCCAATGGATGGAATTCATCCATAATGTTCATCCATAATTTATAATTAAATCCTAATTAACTTTCAATTAAATCTTAATTAATTTATAATCAAATCCCAATTAAATCTTAGTTAATTCCTAGTCGAGTTTTAATTAATTCTATGTTAAATCTTAGTTAATTCATAATTAAGTCCAAGTTAACTCCTAATTAACTCTTAGTTAACTTTAATTAACTTTTAGTTGACTCCTAATTAAGTTCGAATTAACTTTCAGTTAAATTTCAGTTAATTCATAGTCAACTTTCAATTAGGAAGGTTTTTAAAAAACTTCCTTGATTGATGCACACATAAAAGCCTCCTTGAAAGCTTCCTTGAACTAGATCCCCAAAGGGGTATAAATTATATATTTTACTATGTTCATTAATCTTAGGCGCGATCTTGCACCATAATCTTGTCATGTTCTTTTCATGTTCATATTTGCATATGTTAGCATAATAAATATCCATTTTCACATTTGTTTTACACATCTCATGTTCTTGTTTTTAGTTCTTGTGTTGTTTTTGAATCACATAATCTTGTTTTGTTCTTTGTTTGAAAGTTAGACTTAGACCTTTCCTTTAGCCTTTGTTATTGTGTTTTTTTGTGTCTTTAACAGTTTGAACAAACTCCATTAGTTCTACATCTATTTTTGTGTTTATAAGTCAATTAAGAGTTAGATTTCTTTTGGACTTGAGTGCGGATTACCCTTCTTTTTCAAAGGAATGTTTTTCAAGAAATTGTGGATTATTCACTTCTTATGGACTGAAGTTGTGGATTACCCACCTTTTGTTGGTGTCATATTTCACGTTGTTCATCATGTCTACATCCATGGAAGAAGTCCTTATTGTCCTTAGGAATCTTGAACATGAAAATCAAGCATTTGGTGAATATGTTGTTATTTGCAAACCAATCAAGCTTCAATTTCCTTGGGATGTATTTCAACAACACAACCCCAACCAAAGGAATCACATATTAACCTACCTGACAAGTTTGATGGCACACATTCAAATTTTCAAAGTTTTGTCAACCAAGTGTGTTTGGTCATTAACTTCATCCTATGGTATATGTATCAAAGTTCAAACAATTGTCTTACGATATTTCATGGGGTGAAATAATGCTCATAAATCGGTTCCAGCTTGGATTACAAATTGATGTGAAAGACTTATTACTCACCTTGCTAGACCTTTCAACATTAAATTAGGCCATTGCACAAGTTGTGTGGTGTGATAATAGACTTTTCAAACATCAACAAAAAAGGCGCCATGAACCCACATCAACAACCTAAAAGAATTTTGCACCGTCAACAACACAAAGGAATTTTGCACCGTCGACAACACAAAGGAATTTTCCACCTACAATGCCAACCCAGCTTTCAACAACCTTGCCAAAGGATGACCCCATGCAAATTGATAAGACAAGATTCAAGCCCCTCACAAAGTAAAAGAAATAATGCCAACATACAAATAATCTTTGTTTATATTGTGGAGAACCAAGTCATGTTGTTCGTGGATGTCCAAATAAACATGGACCACATGTAGCATGTGCCATCTCTATTACCAATCTTAAACCAGAGGAGTTGGAAAACGAGCATGTTCAGTCTTAGTAGGGATCGCAAGGTTAGACCTTGATGCATCATGTAATGAGAATGGTCTTAGCCTATCTTTAGACCCAACACCATGTTTCTTAGTATTAATCATTGTCAAATGTAGTAAGCTTGTGACGATGGAAGCCTAAACACTTTATTGATTTTGGCACATAAACATGTTTTATGGACAAGGAACTAGTGTGATAATACAAATTGACTAAAGTGGAAAATAACACACCAATCCTAGTTGAGGTCATTGATGGTTGAAGCTTTTTGTTGTGACCAATCACCCATGAAACCAAACCATTAGATGTTACCATTGGTTCCCACACTAACAAGGTTGTTTTCAATGTCATTTCATCCCTAATACATCTTGTTATCATTGGATTATTTTGGCTTGTTTTACATAATCCACAAGTGGATTGGCATACAAAAAGTCTTCATGTTGAAACACCACAACATGAGGCCCTAAAGTCTGAAACCCTTGTCAAAAGCATGCAAAATTTGAAACAACATGGAGACCTTAATGTACAAGAAGGCCTAGGTGTCCCAACCCTTTGTTCATTGGAGCAAAAACTTTCATGAAGGTTGCCACAAAAGGAGATGCATTTTTTATTTATGTTTTTCCTTCACTAGATGTTTCATGTCCACATGAAATTCCTTCCTAGTACCAAGAATTCAAATATGTGTTTGAGAAGAAAAATTCATACGCATTACCAAAACATTGACCATATGACTTCACCATTGATCTTATGGAAAGGGCACAACTTCCATTTGGACCCATCTATAATTTATCATAAGATAAACTTGCAACGCTTTGTGTATACATCTATGAAAACCTTAAGAAGGGGTTCATTCGACATTTCAAGTCTCCAACTGGTGCCCTGATCTTATTTGTCAAGAAGAAAAATGGCTCCCTTCGAATGTGTATCGATTACCATGGGCTTAATCAACCCACCATCAAGAATCAATACCTTTTACCCTTGATCAAAGGGTTGTTGGACTAACTCAGTCATGTTAAGGTGTACACCGAGATTGATATATGTGGAACATACAACTTGGTGCACATTAAAAAAGGCGATGAATGGAAGACGACGTTTAGAACCTGTTACGGCCATTTTGAATATGTTGTGATGCCATTTGGCCTTATAAACGTGCTTGTTGTTTTTCAACATCTAATGAATGATGTCTTTCGTGAGTATTTGGATGATTTTGCGGTTTGTTACATCAATGACATCCTCATTTTCTCAAAAAACATGGAGGACCATGAATGCCATGTACGTTTGGTTTTGTAGAAGTTTTAAGAGGTTGGGTTTTATGCCAAATTGGAGAAGTGTGATTTCTATCAATTTGAAGTGGAATTCTTGGGTTACATCATCCGTAGAGATGGCATTTGCATAGATCATCGCAAGGTTCAAACCATTGTTGATTGGGTTATTCAAGCTTATGCTCAAGATGTCTAATATTTTCTTAGATTTTCCAACTTTTATTGACATTCACTACCCATTATTATTCAATAGTGGCCCTTCTTACTTGATTGACTAAGAAGGATCAACCTTTTTGTTGGGGAATTGAAGTTGTTAATGTTTTTTAATCTTTGAAAGATCTTTCACGACTACCCACTCTTGATTCATCTAAACCTTTCCAAACCTTTTGTTTTGGAAATGGACATTTGTAATTTTGCAATAGGGGCCATGCTTTCACAACTTGGAAAAGACAAATTTCTTCATCTTGTTGACGTCTATTTTTGTAAGTTTTCTCTTGTCGAGATTAATTACGATATTCATGATATTTTTTTAAACCATTGTGGAGCCTTTGAGGAGTGGTGCCATTTGCTTAAAGGAGCTCAACATGAAATCAATGTGTATTTATACCATAAGAACTTGTAGTATTTCATGATAATTCGTGTTTTGAATTGATGCTAAACTTGGTGGGCATTGTCCATGTCTCGATTGTAATTTATCATCACAAATCACCATGGGCACTATTAAAGGAAACGTGATGCGTTGTCCCATCATTTGTACCTTGTGCTTAAGGAACGAAATGCCAGCTATGAACAACAACATGATGTCATTTTCAAACATGAACATTTTTTACTTTAGGCATTGTCAATAATTCTTGATGACACAACCCTTCTTTGTGAAATTCGTGAAGAAAAATGACCTTGCTATTGGCATCCAAGGCCAATGAAGGAGTCATCATCAAATCCAGGATTTTTCCAATGGTCATGTTAAATTCAAGTTTCAAAATGTATAAGCTTTTATTTCGAGGTGAAGAGGCCTTTTCATGTTCAATCAAATCCAACGATTGGGGTTGTGGAGGAATATCCACATATGTATCCTAAATTTGCCCCACAACATCTACAAATGTATCACATAACTTCTTTATATTATTTCTCTTATTGCATTTTCCAAAATCTTTTATTTTATCCACCTTAACATTGACAAGCTTCTTCGTAAATTGAACATCAAATTGCTCCAAGAGGCTAATCTTAGATGTTGGGGTGTAATCGTTAAAGCACTCTAGGTATCATTCGTAATGTGAGAGGGGTTATGAAGACTATTCCTTCGCTACTCATTTTTATACATATATATGTTTAATTTGGGATCATTCCAATTTGTAAAAGCCTTGGGATTTTCAAAATGGCATTGGTAGGAAATAGAACATGGTAAAAATATTTGCAATATACAATGCAAGTTGGAACGCATTTTGTAATGGATAAAGGGAAGGTGAAATGATAACTTTCATTCTATAGACACATACTTGTAAAACACATGTTTTGCAGCTTTCTTTCCCCCATATTGTTGATCAAATGGCTTGTTTTTATAATCTTGCCCTTGTGTTTGAACTCACAAAAGAAGGTTGTCCCCCAAACCTCCAATTTCCAATGCTTGACGTATTCAAAAAGTGTTTGTACTTCAACAAGTTCAACGACATAGGAGGCCCTATATTATGGAATCATAAAAGCAGATAACCTTGACCTCAAGCTGTGAAGAAGAGTGGAAAGGAAATTAATACCCTCATTGACAAAAAAATTGCACATTACAATTCAAAAATTATTAAGGTGGAGAAACAACATGTGCAATGCTTGAAGCCAAAACACAACTTTCCATAACCACTTATCAAATGTGGCATATGAAAATTCCACCTTTGGAAACTTTTGCAACTCATGCAAAACATAAGATTAATTCCATGCTTTAGCCAATTCTTTTTTTGTTCATTAATCACATTGGAAGTGACGAGCATTTTCAATTTTTCAATGAACATTTATAGCTTTGGATTGAGGTCATAATGGAGCAAAATTTGTCGTAAGAATTCTTTTCCCAATGCGGGTTACAAATAGGCAAGTGCTTGTGGAAGGGTGTGGTGTGCTCCCTCCTCACTGCACACATCACCTTTTTGCTTAACATCTCTAAAACTTTTGGATCATGAAGTTTTAAGTATGGCATTTATACATAATATATCCTATGTGTAGTATCGATCATTGATGACAATTTTTGTTGCAGGATCCAATTTGAAAAACATTAATTTTTATGTCTAAACATAGTGGAGAAATTTCAAAAGGTGTAAGGTTTGAAGGGAAATTCATACCTTGAACATATATAATTGAAAAAACCTCCCCCCGTTGCCCTGTCGGTTTGTGAACCCCCCACCTATTCTCCTTAACCCCCTAAGCCTCCCCTTGAACCCCCTCCCATTAGCTTTTGCCCCTCTAGGGGGCCTCGCCCCTACCAACCTCCAGCATGCCCAATGCCTGTTGTATCCACTAGTCCCTCGTCACTTGTTAAGGTTGTAGATGCGTTGCACTCCCTTAGCAAAAATAAGGCCCTTGGGGTGGATGGGGTTATTAGCAACAATAAGGCCTTTGGGGTGGATGGGGTTATGGCAAAACTCTTGAGGTTTGGGTGGCTTGATGCATTGAAGTGGCTTCATTCGTTGATCATTGCGATGTGGGAGTCTAGGGTGGCGCCCTCCCAGTGGAAGCGTGTTCGCATCATGCCATTGCACAAGGGTGGTCAACACATCATGGCCAACTACCATGGCATTAACATGTTGGATGTTTGCGGCAAGGTGTACATTGTCGTGTTGCGCGAGTGCATGTAGCCCAATGTGGAAGCAATCCAAAGCGAGTCATAGATGGGCTTTCACTTAGCTCACGCCTCCATTAATGCCACATGGGTGTTCTACAACCTCATTGAGTGGAACATCACCCTACAACGCCCCTTTTTCCTCTATTTTGTTGACCTCAAGAAGGCCTATGACAACGTAAATAAGGAGGCCCTATGGTTTGCTATATGCAACAGGGCATTCTAGTAAGCTGGTGGGGCTGCTAGCAAACTTGCATCAAGGAACTCACACCATAATTAAGGCCTTTGGGGTTGAGTCAACGGCATTTGACATCCATGGTGGGGTTTGCTAGGGCTACAACATAGCACCAACCTTCTTTAATCTCTACCTAGATTTTGTTACCAAGCGGGCCTCAACTGCATTGGGCGTTGAAATGGGGTCAAGGTGGCCTTCAAGCATGTTGGTAAGCAGCTTTTTGCTAATGCCTAACAAATGGACTCCATCACCTAGATTTAACTTGTTACTTTATGCAGATGACATGGTGCTAATTACAAAGTCTATAGACCATGTGGTGGTTGCCCTACAACAACTGGAGGTAAAAACGCAATAGTGGGGGCTAACCATTAGCGTGCCCAAAACTAAACTCATGTGCGTGTGTGCTGAAGGCAAGGCACCACCCCTCCCCACCATGGCCTTGCAAGGGGAGGTGGTGGAGTGGGTCTTTAAGTTCAAGTATTTGGGCACCCTAGTGTCTTCCTCTGGGGACATTATGGTTGAAGTGCAGGTTAAGGTGGTGAAAGCTATTGGCACGTTTGCTTCACTCAGGCCCATCATGTTTAACAAGGCAATCAATCTGGGCACTCGGATGATGTTCTACATGGCATTCATTCCCCCTACCCTTATGTTGAGTGTTGGGCCCTAAAACTAGCCATGGCTAGCCACCTTGAGGCCATACGCATGTTTTTCATGTGCTCTATGTTGGGGGTTAGCCTATTGGACAAGATCTACAAGGTTGAGATTCTAAGGCGTTGCGACATGTTGTCCATTGCAAATACTATTAGCTAGCAGTGGATGCAGTGGCTAGGTCACTTGGCCTGCATGGAGCCTAGAAAGCTGCCCAAGCATATTTTTCAGGGCAAACTTCTTGAAGGCAAGAGGTGTCGAGGGAGGCTTCCAACATCTATCTAGAAATGGTACATGGATGATGTAACTTCCACATCCACAACGGGGGGTGGACATTTCCATGCAACTAGGGAGGGCCAAACAATTGGGGACAACACCCAGGATAGGGCAATTTGGAAAGGCTTGATCAATGCAACGTGGGCCACTAAGGCTAGCCAAGGCAAGTCGAGGCTGGTGGGTGTTGCAAGGTGCAATTCTGAGTTGTTCCCTGATGGACACCCAAGTGTAGTTGATTGATTGATTGATCTAGAATTGGGTTCAACTGTTGAAGTCTTGAATATCATGAGGGTTTTTTGGAACGGGCACTTTTACAATCTCTTTTACCTTCTTTGGATCTAGTAGTTTCCCCTCCTTCAAAACTATGAAGCCTAGTATCATCCCCGAGAATACCATGAAGGCAAATTTTTCTAAACTTAAATTTATCTCATACTTTCGACACTTTTCAAAACACTTTCAAAGTTTGGATAAATGTGTATCCAAATCACAAAAGACCATGAAATCATCCAAGTAATCCTTGAATGCCTTACTCACCACATTTTGGTAGGTGGGCAATGCATTCTTGAATCCAAATGGCATTACCACCCACACAAACGCTCCTCAATTCGTAATAAATGCCATCTTGTAATTTTTTTGGGGGCAATTTGAATTTGATGGTATCTAGAAAAACCATCCAAGAATGAGTACATTTCATGACTCGCTACCTTGTCCAAAACCTTGTTGGTGAGAGATAATGGGTATGGGTCCTTTGTGGTAATGTTCAACTTCTGGAAATCAATGCATATGCGCAATTTTTTGTTCTTCTTTGGTACTACCACAATTGGTGATAACCAATTCATTTGCTCTATCAACTCAATGAAGTTGGCTATTAATAACTTATCAAGGTCTTGTTTGACAACCGTTACATAATAGGGATTCATGCAATAGTGTGCTTGGTGTGGAGGGGGAATGGTAGCATTGAGTTCAATTTTGTGTTATGCAATGTGAGGTGGGATCCCTGTAAGTTCCTTATAATTCCATGCGAACACATCTTTAAATTCTTGCAACGGACCGTTTGTTGTTGTAGTTATCGTCCCCTTCGGGTCAATGTTCAACTTGAGGTATTTTGGGTCTTCTATTATCCCCACATTGATTTTTCAAACCTGAATGTTATGGAACATAGTCCATTTTGCAATTTTGATATTCTTTACCTTCTCCATGGCAAGGTTTTCATCCGCCACTATATCCATGGGTCATGGTGAAACTAAATCTATGGCTTAGATATGCCTAGTTAGGGAAGGTAATCATCCCAATGGATAATAGGTCATGCTCATAAGAAAGCATAATCTTTTCTTCCTCATCATCTATTACTCCCTCTATGAAATTGTAGTTGATTACCATCTGTGGTCTTTTGATATTTCCACTAAAATACTTGGAAACAAAAATTATCTTGACAATCCCATTACCCTTTATGGTGACCATAATGGTCCCCCAATCATGAATCACCTTGGCATCCCACAACCATGGGTGTCCCAATAACATGGAATAGTGGGGTCCACTGCCTTATTGTTTGTCATCATGTACAATATGCCATGTATTTTGATCCTAATATTTGGAATAATTCCCAAGGGTTTGTTAAATGAAAAATCAGCCATCCTTAAGTTGAATGGAATTGGTTGGGGTGGTGGTAACCCGAATTTGCACCTTAATCCATCTATTATAGCATTCATCCCTGACCCTCCATCCAAAAGCACATCATCCAACATGATTTTTTTGACATGCATTACTATTACCACCATTTGATGGTTTACAACTGTTGCAACAACAATAGTTGTGGCCTTGGAGGTAGTATCCTCACTAGGAGCTGATTACTTGTTAGTTGTTGTTAGGTACATATTAAGATTTGATAGCTTTAACAACTAGCCACTAGTGATGGCAATCTTATTGTCTAGTATATGTTATCCAATTTCCTCTTTGACTTTTACAACAACTGGCGTTGGTAATACCTCTAGATATGCTCCATGGTAGATGGTAACCCCGCCCATTCAGTGGACCAATGGGATAGTAGTTACCTCTTGTTGTACTTTTTGTATTTGTTCATCCTTTTGTAATTCCTAAATAGTCTCTACCATTTATTGCTTTAACTTTTCCTCTTCTTGCCAATCTTAGGGTTCCTTCCCTTTGAGAGGTTTTTTCTCCTAGAAGACTACCTCCTTAAGTGCCTTACTCCTAGTTGTGACAGCCATCACCATATTGACATTTGCTTCTTCATTTTTCTTTTCATTAAGTCCCCCTGTTGTTTGTGATATTATGCTTTCTTCCTTACCATTTCCTAGATCTCCTCCTTCCATGGGCAATCAATGGAAACATGCCCTGGTTGCCCCTAAGTGTAACAAGTAAAGGTGCTACTAATGGTAGTATGTCCATGTGTCTTTCCTTTCTTCCACTTATTATGTTTAAGCTACTAGGCCACCACTTCATTAATTGCTACCTACTATTTTTCCTTCAATTTATTCTCTAGGTTATTAAGGTTCCAAAAACACTTCATTTTTTCAATATTAGATTTATTGCAATATTGGCACTCTTTCTCCCCTAATTTACTGATGTTGTTGGTTAGTAGTTTTTTTTTTTTTTTTTTTTTTTTTCCCTTCATCATTGGGTATATGTCCAATATGACCCTATTACTATAAGCATTTGTAGAGCTCTCCTCACAAATGATTACTACTTATAAGTGTTGAATCAAAGTTCCCCTTTTCGTGTTGACAATAGCCACCCGAAGGTAGGGTAGTAGTCATGCTTTAAAAAATGCATTTAGTAGACGGTTGTCCATCGAGTGTTGTAAAAAAAATTTCCAAGTTGAAAATATTTTTCTATCCTTTCATTCAAATTTTGTTTGATGGTTCTCAAGGTCATGTAGACTTGTTCATTCATCTAAACCTTGCATACCTTTTATAAAACACTTGGGCAAACTCACTAAAGGTATAGTTAGGGTGGTTGTTCACAAAGTTGTCACTCGAAGCTGAAGCCATGTCCCGCAACGTCATTGGAAATACGCAATTTTTGTACCTTCTTGGGTAACACCATTGACTTTTATCACTTGTTTGAACACACGTACATGTGCATTTCGGTTTGAGTTTTTAATATATTTTGGATAATTCAAGAGTTTCCTCCCCCCATCATAATTGTTAACCACCGTCATGGATGGCATGGTAGGATACCATGGAAAATAAGGATTATAATTTGGTGGAATTTCTCCCCATCTGGTGGTACTAGTGGGAGGGTAGATTGACCCTTCCTACCATCCTCCCCCTTGTTTGAATCTTATGAAGAACTAGAAGAATCTTTGGGTGGATCTCCCCCCTTACCCCTTATAGAAAAACATTTGCTAGACTACCTTTTTTGAAGGGACTTCTTTACTAGTCCCATAAGAAGTGGACCATTGCGAATCCCCCTTTTGTCGACTGCCCAGTCCAACTATGCTGAAATTTGCCTTATCCATTGATGATGCCTCTTTCTTAGGTTTTGAAGGTAGGACAATTGCTTGAGGTAAAGGTAGTTGAAGTCTCGCCATTGTAAGGTACATGGCTAGATTAATTCCATACAATTGGGGCCCCCATCTTGGACCCCTAATGGTAGAAGGTAGATTAGCCCATAGTACTTGAAAAGTTGGAGGGGTTAACTCTTGCAATTCCTTCTTTGGTCTAGGTTGCTTCATTTCATATTTCAAAATGGGCGCTTATATTGTCCTCTGTTCTTTATCCTTCGTCAATCTAACATAACTCATGTCCATGTCCTTTCTAAAATCATTGGTGTGGTTTTTTAGGTTGGGTATCCCTTTGTCATCTAGAATTGAAGGATGGTAGTGACATCCTATTGCTTGTGCCCTACCTCCCCACATAGCTTGCACCATGATGGTGGGCCTCTATCCATATACTCCTTTTTTTTTTTTGGTGGTAATATTTGTCCCCCCTTTTGTTCCATGTATATTTATGAATTGAGAAGGTTGGGACATGTGTAAACTATTGGATTTGTTTCTATGAGGATAAGCAATGGTTATTCCCTCATCTGACAGTCCTAGGGAAGGTAGTTTTGCCACTTTTGAACTCCCACCCCCAAACAATCATCTAAATTTCTTAAGCTTCCACAAGGCTTGCCTTCTTTCATATTCTAAATTTGGTTCTACCACCTCCACCTCAAAGACAACTATGGATGGGATTCCCATTATAGTTGTTGTAATGTGGGGTTTCATGAAATGTAAGTTTTGGGCTAACTTTTGGTACCCTTCTTGTAACCCTCCACAACTATCCTTTGGTGCATATATCGTCTCCTCCTCCGTTCTTCATCTTGAAATCTTAGAATTTTGGTCTATTTTTGCTTTGCTATGTCTATGCCACATGCCCTTGAAAGTGGCCATGTAATAGATCTTCCTGAAGGTGGAACCCCTCTTATCCTTCCCAAGTCTTTTTTTTTTTCTTATTTTCCAATTGGAAAGTGTTTATTTCCATTTGTTTCTTCTTTGGAACTTTCCACCCTTGACCCTACATCCCTCCATCACGAGTGATACCAATAGGCAACATTTATTTCCTAGTCCTCAAGAGGTATTTCCATTTTTATGGCAGGTATGGAAGCACCCACACACCATTTGGGATGGCAACATTTCTTTTGTCATCCTCTCCTAATAGCTTGCATTTAATGCTTCCAATTCCTCTTCCAAGATTTGTTCCATTTTTAATATATTATCTGGTTACTGCATAATCCATAAAGTCTTGAAAAACATTTTACGTTCTTTGTGAAAGTATAACATAATTATTTCTCCTATTGGTTGACTAACATTAGTTACCCTCCTTGTTAATGAACCCCCTATAACAAAACTAAAGGATGCGGAGTTAGTGTTTATCTCCCAATTTATGATTGGGTATTAAGTCCTAGTTCCTTTTTCTACCTCTCTAGGGTAGTAGTATCTTCCACTCCTTACTCCAATTCCATTTATTCTTAGATACCCTCTTTTTAGATAACCTTTTTATTTTATCTTATCGATTGTCCCCTCCTTGAGACATTACTATTCTATCTCCCAATATTATGTTCTCCCCTATCTACCTTCAAGAACTTGAAAATCATTCTCGCAAATTCAACACTAGTCTCATCATATAAAAGTTCCAAATCCAATCCAAGGGATGGTCGCTAAATGTTAATGGGTGAAATTGTGGCCCCCAATCATTACCCCCCCTCCAAGGGATAAGACCAAGTGACAAGGTTGACACCTTATTACTTTACGTAAAGAACTACCCTCCTTTTTTTACTTTATTACACCTACTCAAATAGTAAATAAGAGGTCATACATGTGGAAATGGGGAAGGTAAAGGTCTATTGTTAAAACTAGACCTACCTTTATATTAGTTTTCGAATTCAGGGAAGACAAGGTAGAACAAAGAGAGGGCAAGATGAGAAGGAAAGAGAACATTAGAATAACTACTCTTAGTGGGTCTTTGTAGTACCTTCAACATCCTTCATATGTTGCCTAGGGGTTTATAGACCTTTCTAACACTTTTGTCCCTCCCTTTTCCATGCTTGCAGATTTTTTATTGGTTATGCCTACCACCTGCAACCTCAACATCTCTCTTTTGTGCCCCTTTCATCTGCAACCCATTGTCACACCCCCCGATCTCCACCACCATGGACTAGTTACTACCTTCCTATGGCAACCAATAACTTAAGGTCCGAGGGGCTACATAGGAGTCAACCCTCTTGCTCTATGTCCTAGAAGAAATGTAGAAATACTAACTAAAAGAAGCATCCTACTTTTATCATTAAAACAACTATACCTTCCACATTTAATAAAACATCAAACCACTATATGAAACTCAAGTCCTTTAATCATCTTCCATTAAAATCACACACAAAGTACATACTTCTTTCTCTATTCCTCTCCTCAACACTCCAAGTAAGTCTTCTCCATCCCCCAAAAGTCTCTAATTCAATTTCCTCACCTCCTCCTTCCTCTATCCCCCTTCCCCACTTATCACACACAAGGCCCACATTGACTCCTAGAAGATAGGGGCCTTGTCCTAATCCCTTCCTAGAAATCTCTTAGATAATTAGGTGAATTATCCCCAACCACTCACTAACCCTAACTACCTAATCCCACTAGCTTCACCCCTTGGGTAAAGGACAATAAGTCTACCACTAGTAATTAGTAGTCATTAGGAGGCCTATGGAACTATTTACTCTAAATATTTCTACCCATTAACACCTTTTTTTAGCCACATGTCCATTTTGTCTATGTGTTTGTTAATGCCTAGGTTGTCCCAAAAAAATGGGAGTAACAAACAACCCAACCAATGTTCTATTACTGGAATACAACCTCATCCTTTTGGATGAATAAATGCAAATATATTTTGTGAGGTTTTGTTTCATAGATATAAGAATTCACGACCATCCCTAAAATGTCGTATTTTTAGGAGTTCTTTGAATTTAAATGAAAGGTCTAAATACTATAACATAGTTTTGGTTTAAGGTTTGTTGGGTTTTTGTAAGAAGTACCAAGCAACTTGAAAGTTGAGGAAAATTGCTCACGAAAAAAGTTTGCACATGGAGTTAGAAGAGGCAAGTTTCAAACAATAACTTACCCAGATCACTTGGTTAAGTTGCCACCATTTGAATTATGGCTTGCCCTTTGTTGCACAGGCTAAAGCAACGAGTGAAAAGGTGAAGAAATTATTTCAATTAATATACCTCTATTAGACATGGCCATTGCGTATAAATTTATGTAACTTTCAAATACCACTTACAAGTGGCAAGTGCATAACAACACTTGTCAACTTTTGACTCAGGGGTAGAAGCAATATTTGAACAAAAATGTGTTTCTAGTTCCAATGACAAATCCCATGTGTCACATCCCATGAATATGTTGGATGGATTGAAGAGATTTTGGAACTAGATTATGGGTGATTTCAAATTATGGTGATTTTTTGCAAATTATGTGGTTGCAAATTATGGAGGTTCTACAACAATAGTTAAACATGATGAATATGCATTCACTTTGGTGAACTTTGATCACTTGATCCCTCTTTCAATTCAATCATTTGCATTTCCAATGCATGTTAATAAAGTGTTATTTATAAAAGATGTAAAATTAGGTGGGAATTGGAAGGTTGTGATGTGCTAAGAACCAAAAAAGCTCATGTGGAAATTAAATAGAGAAGCTAATCCATAAATTTCCTTATTTGATTAAGGCAACAACTCAAATCACGTAGGTTTAAGACTAATAATCTTGATTGAGCAAATGGTTGGCCCCCTCCAAATGTAGATAAAATGGTTGGAAAGTTAATTGCCCCAACCCAAGTTATAGTTGAAGAGATGGCAATTGCATTTAAAGGTGATGAGGACGAGCTAAAATCCATTGTCGACATTGAATCCAAAGGTAACATTTATTATTATTTGGTTGATTTTTTAGGTTAATTTTATTGAATTAAAAAAAATCCATGAACTTTAAACTCCAATATGCATGGTATCCAACCAAGGATCATTAAGTAGGTAACATTGACTACACTCCCAATTATTAACTAATAGTTTAACATTTCATGTGCAGGTGACATGTGAACATATTAGAGCCTTACATGATGCTTATGTTAAAGGTTGGAAAATGTAGTTCAAAATGTTGAACTACATTTTGGAAGATTACAAAATCAATATTCAAATGTACACTTGGGAGTTTATTAATGGCTTATGATAAGGCCATAACCTCAAATTTTGCACTGAAATTAACTAGGGGTAGATATAAGACTTAAATCAAAACCATCAATGTGGCCCCAAGGACCCATGCTTTTGTTAAAGGATGTTGTTTTCGTGTCCAATTTATATTGCCTCCCCGTTGATAAGTTCTTTCCAAAATATTGATGTAAAAGGTTGTTAGTTGCAATGAAATGGATGGCCAAATCTAGCATGCAAAAATGGAAATATGAATATATGGATGTGTCTTGCTACTATCTTGTTACAGATCACATGGATATATATATATATATTCTTCTGTCTTGGAGAATAAAACCATGAAAACAATTTCTTGACATGATTTATGGGTCAAAGTGTTCCAACTTTTTTTGGTGATCAACTACAACTATTCAAACTAGGCATTTGTGTGGCCCCTCCCCTTGTTCACCTACAATAAAATCTCCTTGCATGTAATCCAATCTTTTGGATGATATGGTTAGTTGGCCCCAAGTTGCATTGGGAGAAGGTCAAATTGGTGTAGTTAGTCCTTGTTGGATGAAGATCCTAAGTGCCATTAAGGTGGGTCTAGAGGGTAGACCAATGCATCCTAATTATCACATTTTAGACCACTGTAAAACAATTCTTGTGCAAATTTGCACACACCCAAGCAAATGGAAAGGACTTTTTTGGCTTAAGCATTTGTGCACTAGAAAATTCCATGCAACCTTAGGGATTACACCATTGGGATTCTATCCAGACCCTAATCACATGTATTTTGTGCATGCCAATACTCACAAAATGGGATTTCCAACAATCCAAAAGATGTACCCTTGGACTTTGTGGTCCACCTCTTGGCAATAAAGTATTTTGCCCAGTTTGCAAAATTGAGTCACTTGCATTGGAGGCATTAGTACGTGGTTGTGCACAACAACATATTTTGGGTTTTGTGATTGGCCTTTACAACTACATATTAGTTAGGAAGGACAAACGCGATTAATGAGTAATGAGTTGTTAATTCACCCATTTGGTCACAAGGGACATTCAATTGCAAAACCCAATCGTTTTAATGATTAGGATTTTTAAAAATTCTTATAATAATAAAATTCCATGTTTTAATATGATGTGTAAAGTCGATGTCATTTCAACTTAATTGTTTTATTCAACTAAGTGTTACAAAAAACACATTGATGGATGGATGACATGTGTTAAAAATCTACAAACATGTTATGAGTCATTACACATGACCAAAAGTCAACCTTGTTTAACCCATGTAACTAGCATAACTAAAAGTCAACCTAACTTAACATAGTTAGGCTAGTTATTTATGTTAGGCAACCTAGGTTACATAAACTAGGCTAGGTGGCCTAGATTAAAAGCAAATGTCATCCACTTTTAACCCAAAAAACTTGTACTAGGCTACCTAACCTAAGCCAAGTGGCCTAAGTATCATAAGTTGTAAGAGTGAAGATTTGAACCTTTCACTGTCACTTTGGAGTTCAAGTCCTCATCCATTGCACTAGCACATTTATTTATACTAATTATATTTAACACAAAGTGATAAAGTTCAAAAAATTTAGCCATGAATTAACTTTGGCCACCTTAGGCTGACCTATATCAACCTACCTACTATTTACCAACCTAACCTAGACATAAACTTCCCTAGGTTGTCTTAAGATGAACTAGTTTGTCAACCTATACTACTTACTAATGTAACCTAGGTTAACCTACGCGTTTTTAGGCTAAAAAAATTTAACCTAAGATAATTATGTCGCATCTAGTGGCATCATAATGATATTTAGTTGCACAAACTTGAGGCGTTTGTAAATTTATAAAATATTTTGTAATGAAGGTACCTTAGTTGATTTGGTGAAAAACCTAAAGCTAGGAACCTATGCAAGCCTACTTGGTTAACCTATTAGTAGGGCAACCTATTATAGGTAAATTAAAACATACTAGATGTAATATATTTCTTATGTTTAATTAAGTAACTTACAAGGTAGCCTATATTATGAAATAGGTTTTTACTAAGTAGCCTACATACATAGGTTAACTTAATAGGTATGTTAACCTAAGTTAGTGTGTAAATTCAAGGAATTATGTGTCACCTTTTTCAAAATAACTATTAATATTGTAGTCATAATAACAACTTCATAATAGATTATTTAGCACACATACACATGCATGTGAATTCCTAACTTCAAAACCCTCATGGCGCACAACAAATTATGGTGTGCCATGACAAATATTGGTGCCATAAATTCAAAACACACAAAAACTTATGGTGTCACAAAATAATCATGGATTACCATGAAAATTTGTGACGCCTTGTTGCCAAATGGCATGCCATGTCATCATCACATGGAAGACCGAATCATTATTAATTACAAAGGACAATATTTTCAACTAGTTAATAAATGAGATTAATTCATCAAATCAATGAATGAATCATGATGTTGATAAATAGGACCACATCATCTTGTTGGCATATAGCATGCCATGTCATCATCATGGGAGATTGAATTGTTATTAGTCGCAAATTAAGGTGGATGGTTCTTATAACTAACTGATGAACAAAAATTGAAAAATAATATGATAATTTACCAAAAAACCAAGTTATCATATTGACTACAATTGCAAAACCATGATGCCATGTGGCACGTTGATGTCTTTTTCCATTATTTAATGATTGTTATGACTAAGTAATTATAAATGTAGTTGAAAAAAAAAATCATTTTTGCGTTTAGTTCAAAGGACAAGATTTGTTATAGTGAGGGCTAAGTTTAATTTCGACTTGCATCTTGATGTAAAGAGCTACATTAAAGGATTGGACATCATTTCTAACATAATGACCAACCAATAAATGCTTCATTTTATCCAAAGTAGTGTATGAATCATCATGTTGATGAAAAGTCAAATATTTTATTACCTTCACAATGCCAAAACATGTCTTTTACAACTAGTCTTATTTGATTATAGTCATTTAAAAAGTCACCTATGCCATTTTCTAGTTGTTTCTCCCATTGTAATCGAATAGGACAAGTTGTAAAAAACATGTTTTGACACTTCAAATGCCACATCATCATGTTGTGAGACTATAAGTTCTTATTCTAGTTACAAAAGCTAGTGCATTTTTAGTTAAATAATTTTAAATAATTTAAAGCATATTATTACAATTTCAAAAATAATTATATTTCTATCCAAGAAAACCCACTAGTCATCATACTAACTATAGTCACAAAACCATGACATCACATGACATCTCAATGGCCTTTGTAACTACATGGTGATTTTTGTGACTAAGCAGTTATAATTGTAGTTGAAAAGATAGTAATCATTTCTTTGATTGGTCAAAAAACCCATAATGTGTTGTTGTGTTAAACATCTACATGGCAATACAAGAGGGTATATATGGATCCTTCAACCTTGCCTCAATTTTGTGCATTGGCTTTGATGATGTGTTTATATGCTTAGCATGGGGATTTCAAAATAGTTACAAGTTGTAAATAACTATGGTATAGTGTTTGATATTTTCTTATACATTCCAAACACAATCGTGCACCATGTTTGGGATATTATTCTAAAAAGTTTGTTCCAAAACTTACTTTGTATAATCATTCTTTTTTGTTGGCAGTTCCAAAACCACTTTTCATTGAAAATTTAAAGGTGAAATCTTGTGTGAATGCAACTCAATTCTTGCAGCATTTGGTTCACATGAGTCATCTTAATGTATCCTTTAGCCATAAAAATAATAATGTTGTGACTCAAGCCTCTTGCAATCTCTTCATTATTGCGGTGGAAATGTTGCTTATAAGTATGTAGAATATCTTGCAACTGATATGGTATGTGAACCTTTTCAATAAAAAATAGTCCAATAGTAGATGTCCTATGATGAACAAGTTTATGTAGTTAGGCTTGAGCTTGCTCCTTACATTTGGTGTTTGGAACTACTCAAGTTGGACTACAAGGCCTTGCACTACAACAAAAGGTGTCCATTCATGCCAAGCGATCTTCATTGTATTATGAGTGAATTCATTGATTATAGTGAACGAGACCTAGTGGGGAAATAGTGAATTCAATGGTTATAGTGAACGAGACCTAGTGGGGAAATAGTGAATTCACTAGTCTAATGATCGGGGACTAATGAACTACACCCACATTTTGTAATAGTGAATAACTCATCATGGCATTGTACATTCCAAGAATACACCTGTCTCATGTAATTGAGACAAATGGGACCATGGTTGCATGAATCATGTCTAATGGCACTTGGTTGTTACCATTAGCCATGATGTGTGCAACCATGACCCCATATGTAGCAATTTTGTGCATACAAAAACTATGGGTAGTGGAGCAAGTCAATTTGGTGACAATTTACAAAGACATCCACAAAGGTATTCTTGTGTAATATGAATACATGCGTGCTACATGGTTTTAGTTGTTACATAATGTGCATAAGCTAGTTTTCACATTAAGCCAATGAAAGTACATTTTGCAATGGCATTATTTTATGTTTCCTCATGTAGTGTGATTACATGCATGCTAGGTTGTTAGGCATTTCAACTGCTATTGCATTACATCACACTCATGTGGTGTTTGCAAGGTGTTTTGGAAACTCACTAGGGATTAGTGGCACACAAAGGCTTGCAAAGAAAATCACTATGGTGGTAAGGAAGGAAACATTTTGCAATATTTGTGATATCTTATTATTTGTTATATATATCTAGAAAAAACTTTTTCACATCATTTTTCAGACATGGAAAGAAAAGGCAACATGGCAATAATGTGTAACAAGATTTAATTTCACTATTTTGGGGATGGTTACTTTATTTCTTTTTTTTAATGGTGGGGATAAAGGTTGCGAAGGCATAAAGTGAATATTTCAATGCAGATGTAAACTTCAAGAGCTCAATTTAGATTCAAATTACATCAAAGTGGAAAATCAAATTACATCCTTGAACATACCACCCTATCACTAAACATGGGAACAAGTGTCAATGCTTACATTTGAATCAAGCATAATAATGAACTTCCATCAAGTTCATTCATATTCAATAGGTTTTTATGTCTTGTGACTTGGACATTTGTTGGACCTTTTGAAAATGTTATGTACATTTGTTATTTGAACATATGATATATATATGAAGGCCATTTCTATACATTGACTTAAAGATGTACTCATCACACACATTGCCTTATATATATATATATATAAAGAATCATTTAAAAACTATTATTATTAATCTTTCAATATCATACACAATCACTAAATTGCTAGGATGTGACCAAATATTAGAGTCATTATGATGTTTAGTTATGTAATGGCCATATTTTCAACAAGTTCGATATGTATTTGAAGTATAACTAGTTTTGTATATTGGGTTGTTGCATGTAAGATAAATGTGCAAGACACTTAAATATTTGTTCCTTCATTTATATTGTATAAAAACTAATTTATGGTTCATTGGTCTTATGAATTATGGCAACTACCCCAACATAGCCAAAAACAATTTAAGTTGGTTAAACCTAATTGGTTACTTTATGCCCATGTATAATATTACATCCAATGCACCCAATCATCCAATAGTTGGTTCTTGAGATCACATTCATCCAATTGGGATTTATTAGTCTCACATTCATCCAAAATGTACATGTGATTCAAATTCAACCAATATGTTATATATGATACATTCATCTAATCTGGTATGCTTTCCAAACAATTATCTAATACAACATAAATTTGGCTTGTATTCATTCACAAATGAAGATGGCAACTAATGAATGCCTGACATCATGTGGAATTTTCATGCACACATTCATCTAAAGTAACATCCACCTAGCAAAATTTGGTATTGGCTCCCAAGTATGAAGTGGGTAGGTTGAATAAATTTGATAATAGACCGTAGAATGTGACCACAAAGCAAGCAATGTTCCAAGTTTCAAACTAAAATGTCATGGCGTTAAACGAAATAAAGTTGTCATTTGCGTGAGACTACAAATGTGTGAGAACTGCCATGATAGCTTGCAACAACAAGGTTTTGGATTCATTGGACCTATTCAATTTTACAAAGTGACCTTATAACATCTTTTTATTTTGTTTGTTGTTCACATTTGTTTTTTATACCTTTTTTTTTGGGTTGCTTTTGAAGAGTGCTTATCTTCTTTCTTTTTTTACTTTGAGTTGTGTTTTTCATGAGGGGATTACATTTGAAATGTGACCTTGTTATTTTTTACTTCCTTAGCTTTTATTGTACAAGGAGGTTACAACCTTAGCCCCCAAGACGACCCCTTAAATGGTAGAACAATGATTCAAATTAAAGTTCCACAAAAACCCATGGCAGAACTTGCAATGTAAGCAACAACCTGAAAACCTGAAGGAGGTATTGTCATCAAGTGGTGACTATAGGTCATGTTCAACCCTCCAAACAATCAAAGTTTATAGCTAATGGGGAGCAAAAATCAAGCTTTTCAAATAGCAAAGGCTTTCATGCTCTTGTGGGTAAGGAGGTGGTCAACCCCCTCGGTTAATTAAAACTCCCAAGGTTTGATTTGCTATCCCTCACACAAACACCTATTTTTACCCTATGCTACAATGGCTCTTGAAATTGGTAGTTTAGGGTATTGCACATTTTGAGTGCTACCATTAGTAAGTTCATTGCAAAAAACTATTAGATTCATTTTTGAGGTTGGTAGTGTAGGGTATTGTAGATTTAGAGCACTAGCAATGGTAAGCTCAATGCAAAAAATAGTAATGTCCACTATGAACTTGAATGCAAGATTTTTTTATAACAAACAAGCGTTTTTTCATTGAAATTTTGGCCAATAGTTTAGTGAATGGTATGAGACTCTTATGGGTAACCTAATCTATATCTAGTATTTTTTTCTTAGAATCTTACCTTTGACACCATTTTTGAATAGGGATGAACTTTGACATTAAAATTTTGTGAATCTAGTAATTTCCATCCATCATAATTGTTTTGGAATTAGTTTCATCCATACATTTCAACTAGCTGGAAATTCCATCGAAACATTTAATCCATTTATAAAATTTCATCCATGTACATGTAACAAAATATTTCCCCGCATCATTCCTACATGGCATGGGGATATTTTGAAAGTATTATATATCGATCAACAAAATATTCCAAATAAAATTGTTCATGCTCATAGGCCCATGCTCATAAGGTTCATGTGTTTGCTTGAAGATGGCTTGTGCATGAACGTAAAACTTGAGCTTGGAGTTTGTAGTTTAAAGCTTAATGTGATTTTAATCCACCTACATGGATGAATGTGTTCATAGATGAATGTTATTTTTGCACGGATGGATTTCATCTATGAGTTGGATTAAATAAATAAATCATTGGATGAAATTCATCCATGATTGTAAGATAAATAAATTAAAATTTATAAATATACATCTTCATTTGTTGTCCAAGTATTAATATCTCAAACTTAAATGTCATTTAATAATGATGGACAATGTAACTATAAAGGAAAATATGATGATGGGACCAAAATAATTTTAAAAATTTTGTTTGAAAATTTATTTTCATCAATAATGTTAAGCAATTAAAAAAATATTGTCATGGGATGAGTGTAACACCCCTCCGATTGTTGTCAACAACATTATATATGGGTGTCTTGAAAATAAATAATTGTTAAAAACAACCCCATTATCATCTATGATGGTAGGTTGTTTGAAAAATAATAATTAAGGTGTTTGAAATTGAATTTTAATTTATGTAAAAAACCCATTGTCATCAATGATAATAAGTAGTTTAAAGATATCTAAAACATTCAAAACCCATCATTGTTACCAACATTGATTATATTTGATGAAAATTGTGGCACCTTCGAAGAATAATCAAAGCAATATCCCTCGTTGTCATCCATGATGCTTATAAATAGGTTTGTAGGGAGTTGTGGCATCTTTGGAAAGGAAAAAAAAAACTTAATGTCATTAACAACGTTAGGTCAACTTACCCAAAACAAAATATTTATTTAAAAAAAAAAAAACAACAACCATGGGGTGGATGTTAGCATGATAATAATAATATAATTAAGATTTATTGAAAACAATGACATTTAAAACCATAGTCATTAAATACATTTATAATGGAATTTACAATATATTATTCAACAAATGTTGTATCATATAAAATTACATTGCGTTTTATGAAGCTCCAATTAATTAAAATTAGGGTAAACCTAAGTTTCATTGATAAGAATTTAATGATAAAATAAAATATTCATCCATAATTTTGATGGAAGTTTTATATATTGGAAACATGTAAATTCAATTAACATTTTCATCCATACATTGGATGAATGAAAAAAAATCATTCATCCATAATGAAGATGATGTTTACATTCACCCCATGTTTACTTACGGGTTTATATGTATAACATTCATTTTGTGATTAAATTTTTAAGTTTTACTTATATTTGTATAGGGGAAAATGCATCTTACCATCTCAAGTTCTAACTTTAGGTTCTAGGTTGACGCACCCCCAAGCTCCTTGATGGATTCAACTATGAGCCCCAAAGGTGAAGACAACGGAAGGAAAAGGAGTTGGGGCGCACTCCCTGGTTCGCAGCACTCGAAGGTAGAGGGGTGTGCTAAAGCTTCAGGATGGGATTAGAAAGATTGACAAGTAATTCAATCACTCACACGGACCTACACAAACCAAACAACAAGTTGGTTAATGCGTAGTTGGAGCACCTTGGTGCACAGACTCACCATGGGCAAACACAAACTTATAAAACTCACCACTGCCCAAACTTGGTATAACATATATTCTGTGTCTGGCCATGGGACCACCACCCAAACATCATTTTGTCCCAAGACTTCCAAATTCCCAAGTTTTTTTATAGACTCAAATGTGAGTATGAGCTGAAAACAACAAAAAAGTAAGGAGTCAAGGCACACTTTGTGGCTCGCAGCACTTTGAGGGTAGAGGGACGTGCTAGAGCTTTGGGATGGGACTAGGAAGAATGACAAACAGTCACTCATTCATACGAACCTGCACAAAACCAAACAACAAGTTGATTAGTGCATAGTTGAAGCACTTTTGGTGTTAAGATGAGCCACGGGCAAATTCGAACTCATAAGACTCACCATGACCTGGACTTGGGGGAAGCCAACACCTTCCCCCTTATAGTATACTCTGTGCCTGGCCATGGGACTAACACCCAAATGTCATTTTGTCTCAAGACTCCCAAGTGTGAGTCCCGAAATTCCCATAGCTGGGACTCCCACAACTTTGGGGGCCCATAACTTTGAGTGAAAACCTTCGATTGAAATGAGGTCTGAAGAAAAGTTATAGCCCTCATGAAAAAAATTTCAACGGTATGTCGCACAACACCTACACGCAAGGAAATCGGGGTGATTCCCAACTTTTAGTGGTCGGGAGTCAAATTGGCAATTGACTCCCGGCCTTTCTTTTGGCTATAACTTGTGTGTTTAGTGTCCAAATGGGTCATGTGGGCCCAATTTAGACATCTAAATTCCAAAAAAATTCCAATGATATAAGCAACTCCTCAATCCAATGGGTTTTGACCCCTAAAATTGCTCTTTGAAAATTCAAGAGTCCACATGGACTCCAACTCCCTAAGTGGGAGCTCACTTGGGAGTGTGAGGGTTCAATCCTTCACATTCTTTTGCATTTTCGGGAGCATGAAATATGACTCCCGGGCTTCATACTTGGCCCAGACCTTTGCAAGCCCTTGCTTTGGTCGCAAGCCCAAGGCTAGGGTTGCGACAATAACAAAATCTCAAGGAATGTTTTTAAGAGGAAAAACAAAATTGAAGAACGTGGAGCTTCAAGATCATGGGTTAGAAAAAAGTAGGAGAACATAGAGGCAAAGGTTTAGAAGATGATGAGAGGGAGAGTGGCACCATTTATAATGCCAACATTAGTATAATTAAGTAGGCATAGTGCTGAGATACCACAAATGTTGTGTTCACATGAAAAATAGATAAAAAAACAAAGATAAAAAATCAAGAAGGAGCATGATACTAGGTTTCCAGAGGTTGAAGAGCCCCCACCAATGGAAGGAAATATATATGAAGACTGGATGTGTCATAACCCTAGCCTTGGGCTTGTAACCAAAGCAAGGGTTTATAAAGGTGCGAGCTAAAAGTGAAGCTCGGGAGTCACATTTCATGCTCCTGGGAGTGTGAGAGAGTGTGAAGGAATGAACCTCCACACTCCTAAGTGAACTCGCACTTTGGGAGTTGGAATCCCAATGGACTCCCAAATCTTCAGAGAGCATTTATAGGGGTCAAAACCCATTGGATTGAAAAATTCCTTATACAATTGGAATTATTTTGAAACATAGATGTCTAAAATGGGCTTTCATGACCCATTTGGGTACTTAAAACACAAGTTATGGCCAAAAAAAAAGTGGAAAATCAAATTGCTAATTTGATTCTCAACCACTAAAAGTTGGGAATCACCTTGATTTTCTGGGCAATTTCCTCGCATGCAAGTGGCGTGCCACATATCGTTGAAAATCTTTCGATAAAAGTTACAACTTTCCTTCGGACTTCACCTCAATTGGAGGTCTACACACAAAATTATGGGCCTTCAAAGTTACAGGAGTCTTAATTTTGGGAATTTCGAGATTTTCATTTAGGAGTCCTAATACAAAATGATATTTGGGTGTTAGCCCCATGGCTAGGCACAAATAATACTATAAAAGGGAAGGTGGTGGCTTCTCCCAAATCCAGGTAGTGGTGAATCTTGTGGGTCCGTGTTTGCCCTTGGCTCATTTGTGCACCATAAATGTTCCAACTACTCACTAACCAACTTGTTTGGTTTGTGCAAGTTCGTGTGAATAATTTACTTGCTTGTTAATCTTTTTAGTCCCCATCCTGGAGCTCCAACACACCCCTTTAACCCCGAAGTGCTACAAGCTAGGGAACATGCCCCAACTACTTTTCTTTTCATTGTCTTCACCTTTGGACTCATAATTGAGTCCATCAAGGAGTTTGGGGGTGCGTCATGATGGAAATCAATGAAAGTCCACAATTTTGCAATAATAGCAAAAAAAACAACATCAACAATAATAATAAACACAAGGAGGTCTATAGGCTAATGAACTATAGACAAAAAAGATGGAAACATAACCTCCCTTAGTAATATTTAGACCGCCAAAGCTACATGTACTAGCTAATAGACCAAAATCCAAAAAGACAACCATTTGAGTTTGGGCTAGAGAGTTAAACAATACAAGAACTAGGATGTTGTAGAGAGGGATCCAAAAATATTACAACACAAACAAATACACTAAGATCTATGGAAGAGGTAGTTGTAGAGGTGATGTAAGTTAATAAAATAGCTGAATTATTTCAAACCATGGCTATTATGAATTTGAATATGGGGAACTTGAATTTGGAGGTGAGTAGTATGAAGAATATATTAGCCATAGAAGAGAAAGAAAAGGCAACATTGCAAGAGGAATTAGACAAGGAGAAGGACTTCTACAAGGAATATAAGCACAATATAAAAATCTAGAGGAATCAAATGACAGAAAATGAGAAAAATATCAAAACACTCCTACTGAAAATGAAAATAGAGAATGAGGTGTTCAAGGAAAAGACAAGGCTAATGAGATCCCAAATTGAAAAATTGAAGGAGTTGAAAAAAACGATTGAAGTCTGGGAAAATATAAAATAATATGGATAGAGACGTTATTTACTTATACAACAATAGGAGGCTTTAAATAGTCATGTAGAGGCACTAACTAAAGTGAAGAAGGAGAAGGAAAATGTAGTGATATATCTAGAGTTGATAAATTTGAAGAGTGTTTATGTGTTTAATTATGAAGAATTTAGAAGAACAACAATTGAGGCATAGATAAAAAAGTTAGTGGAGACAAACAAGGAACATAAGAAGAATCTATAGCAACTACAAGCACATTTGGAGAGTGCAAATAAGAGGAAGGAAAATGTAAATCTAGTTTGTGTGAAGAAAAAAGTGGAAGATTATGACCAAATGTTGCAGTATTATATTCTCATGATAACTAAAAACAAAATGAAGGATTCTGATGTAGAATTTAAGGAGTGGTGGAAGTTGCAGAAGAATATTCTTTCAAGGAATTGGAAAACAATCTAGCACGACATAAAGTTGATGAAAAAATGTATAGGTACAAATTAGAGGTATATCATAAAACCTTTCTCGATTTTATGTGTGGGAGTCCAATAAACACATAAACATTGGGCCAAGATGAGGAGATTAAAGCAAGGCCTAGTGGGACAACTCAAAAGGAGGAGGTGAAGGCTAAGGTGATGCGCTCCCAAGTTCCTTGTTGGACCCAAGTGAGGTCCAAGTCAGTCAAACAGCGGAATTGTTTGGAACTCGGGGCACGCTCCCAGCTTTCAGCACTAAAAGGGGTAGAGGGGCATGCTGAAGTTCCGGGATGGGACTAGGAAGAAGGATGAGATTTAGTTACTTACTCGAACCTACATCAAACCAACATTCTGGAACACCTTTGGTGCTGGGACAAGCCACGAGCAACCTTGGACTCACAAGACTCACCACGGCCCGGACTTGGGGAAGCTATCACCTCCCCTCATATAGTATTCTCTGCGTCTCTTTGTGGCACCTACATCCGAATGGTTTTTTGTCTCGGGACTCCCAAGGAGGAGTCTAAAACTATCCCGATTTGGACTCCTGGGACCTTGCAAGTTCATAACTCTTTGCTCAGACCTCCAATTGGGATGAGGTCTAAAGCAAACTTGTAGCTCCCCTTGAGAGCTTTCCAATGGTATGTCTCACTCCACCTGCACACATCGGGGTTGGGTCGATTCCCGACTTTTAGTGGTCGGGAGTCAAATTGCCAGTTTGACTCCCGACCCTTCTTTTTGCCATAACTTGTGCCACAGATGTCCAAATGGCTCATGCAAGACCATTTTCGACATCTACACTTTGATAACTTTCTAATGATATAAAGAACACCTCAAGGCAAGGTGTTTTGACCCTTGCAATTGAATTTTGAAGTTTCGGGAGTCTCAAAGGACTCCCAAGTCCCCATTTCGGGAGTGTGAGTGTCATCCTCACACTCTTCCAAAAGTGGGGTTGCGACATAAGGAACCACATATAATCAAGGGAGGAGGTTAGGAAAATAAAAAACCACAAATGAATCATGATAAAAAACAATAACAGATGAAAATCACTATAACAACAAAGGCATGGTAGGACCATAGATGTAGGCACTATAAATGGAACCACATAATAAGTCAGTGGAAGATGAGGTTAGAAATACAAAACTAGAAGTAGGTGCAAAAACACAAGTTGTTGTACAAAACGAGAACACAAAAATTGTAGTTGAACAACTAGAAGCACATGATGTTGTACAATGACTACATTTCATTTTTTTGTTATTCCATAAGGATTTCCATATTCAATTTGTTGTGTGAATCATCAGTGGCATTAAAAATATCATGAAAATGAGTTGTAATTATGTTTGTAGTTTTCCACATTATATTTTGGAATATAGATTTTAGTTATCAAAAAAATTGTGAATCTAATGTTTTGATGGACTACATATATGTGTGTGTTTAGAAATAGTGCACAATTGTGACTAAATGTATATTTGTAATGAAAATTTGTGTAAGATCATCTTTTTTGAATTTCCTTTCAATATTTTTAAAAAATAGAAATTGTAAATGAAGATACAAGGGACTGAATGGAGTTTTTACTAATGCAATGTTAAGATCTTCTATTAGTTTTTTCAGTAAGGCAAAATGGTTGGTTTCAACATGTTTTTGCGTTGTTGTTATTCCAATACTTTTATGGTATGTAATCAATCCTTTCTTGCACTTAATGCGCATGGCCAAGATTTTTGGACCAATAAAATCATGGTGACATATCAAGATTTGGTTATCATCCAAATCCATAGGTGATTATTATTTATGTTAAAAAATGCCCATGTAAATGAAGTACAATATTGTGGCTTTTAAGATTTTTATTTTTATTTTTGCAAATTTTCCAAGTGTGGCTTAATGATGTATATGCATCATGCCTACCAACATTAATAGCTTTTAGATTTTCTAACTTTAGATTTTCACTTGTAACTTTCATGTTGATAATACTATTACTATCATGTTTTATAAAAGTTGGAGGCACTTCCTCATTATGACTAATATCATGAACATTCATGGTGTTCATAATAGGAAATGAAGAAGAACCCATATGAGATTCAACCAAAAACCAACAAATGATGAAATAGAAAGATTGTGAATTCTTCACAAGTCTACCTAACCCTTGACTTCAACAACAATAATCAAAGGTTTAAGGTTCAAGGTTTTAAAAGTAGAGCTTTTCAATATCTATAAGATCTTTCCCCACCCATGTTGCTTCACACTTGTGAATGCGTTACAATAATAGTGAGGTGCAAAAAGCTGAAGAAATAAATAAGTGGACAATAGACACAAAGTTGCTGAAAGTAGGAGAATAGAAAAATCTTCCCCAACCCTTGTTGTTTTGTGTATGCCAAGTCAAGAAAAATTTGTAGCAACAAGGTGCCAAACAAAATAACTAAAAAAATGAAGTAAAACCAAACTTAAAAGTAAGAAACATGTTAACGAGTTTTCCTAATCCCATTAAGGTTGTTCAATTTTTATTTTTCCAACAATAGGTTCCTAAAACAACAAATCGGTAGATTTGAATTAACAAAATTAGATTTATTTACAATTCTTAAACTAACATGTGCTCAATTTGCACATAGTTTCAAGAAAGGTATTGTTGAAGTACAAAATTGTTTTCATGTTTTCAATGAAAAAGAAATACAAAATCAAATTAACAACAAAAGTTTCTTATTTGATGCAAATCTTTTTTCCTAAATTTTGAACATGTACGAACTACTCAATGCTAACAAGTACTCCAACTTGTAATGAAAACATAAAATTGTATTAAGAATTCAAAGTTTGTACATTATAAATTTTAAAAAGTAAATATGGAAAGTAGACATTTGATGTTTCTCATGTTCTACCATCTTTCCTTTATACTTTAAGTTTGAACTTGGAAATGCCTCATGCAAAGCATTTAAATAATAACTAGCTATTAAAACTCCTTGTTTTAATCAATTAATAGAAATTATATTGTAAAACTATAATAAATAGTCATAATTTTCAAAATTTGCTACTTTTTTTGTTAACTACATGTTTTGCTAAACATAAGTTCTACAAATTACTTGTTTTGCCAACTACCTATTATGTCAATTACATGTTTTGCATACTACATGTTCAATAGGTGTCATATTTTCAACATGTATCATTGGTTTAATTACTACCAATTATACTATCATCATTGGTTCAATAGGTGTCACTAGTTCAACATGTGTCATTGGTTCAGTTCCTATAGGTTAAAGTACTGGTTCACAAAGAGTTATAATCAACAAAACCCAAGACACAAAGTTGCCAAAAGTGGGAAAGTAGAAAGTTCTTCCCCTTGAACCCTTGTTGTTTTATGTGTGCTTTCAATCAAGAAAAACTTGCAACAACAAGGTGTAAAACAAAAGAATTGAAAAAATGAAATAGAACCAAACTAAAGGTAAGAAACCCAAGACACAAATCTACCAAAAGTAGGAGATTAGAAAGTTTTTCCCTTCAAGAACCCTTGTTGCTTTGTGTGTACTTTCAATCGAGAATAACTTGTAGTAGCAAGGTGCAAAACAAAAGAAATAAAAGAAATAAACATAACCAAACTCCAAGGTAAGAAACTTGAGATGATGCCAACAATCACTAGAGATTTGTTGAAAACCCTTGTCCTCCACCAATGAAACAAAACGAAACTCCAATATCAAGGACCAAAAATGTTGCCAACAATCACCAAAGATGTTGAATTGTTTGGTTCTCCACCACCTTTGCAATTTGAACATAACTTTCATACCAATGTAAAAGTGATGTTGTAATAAATGAAACCAAACATAGTGATTTAAACACAAAAAAAAATACAAAGCTCTAAAACCACTTACCTTATTCTAATCCAATGGGTTTTGTACTAGCCATGTTCCATTGAAAGAAAATTGATTTGTCCTAAAAAACCTTTAGTAGTTAGTAGCTTGCATTCACAATTTTAACAACACATTGACAGAAAGTTCAAAATGAATGTTGCAAATTGTAAGCTATTACAAAAAGTGAAGGAGAAATGCGCATTGTAAATTACAAACACAACTTGTACAAACTATAGAATCCCTAACCCCTAACCCTAATATGTTGAAAAGGTATAATTTGGGTACTAAAAATGTATCCAAGTTTTTGAGAGATACCCTCTCCATTTATTTCCCTTTGAACCACGTATGGTTAAAGCTATTTGAATTCTTAAAAGTTCTGATTATGAGGTGGGGGTAGGAACCAACTTTTATAAATGCCCAAGTATGAGGTGGGGCTAGTTCTTTATAAACTCAACACCCAATGGATATATATATAAGGTAAAACTCGATTAATATCCAACAGACCCTCAAATACCTTCTCAATAGTAGTTTTTTATGTGCCATTAAAACAATTAATTAAATTTAGACTTAGGTATTAAATAGATTGTTAGCTATTGTAGGAGTCTTGCAAAAGCTTTACAATCCATTCAAACACCTTGCCGTTTACTACTATGTCTCCTTGGGACCCTTGCCAATGAGGCTACTTCATAAATCTGGTAAAAAAAATTCTTTTAATGAACAAAGTTCTATTTCGAGCTTGCTATTTCATCATTCTAATGTATTTTATGTTGTTAGTCTTCCACTCCACATTGTCCAAATAGAATGTGGGTCAAGCCACTTGGATGAGCAATGTGTGATGGACACATGCTAAATTACATTTCTTCTACTTATTCCACCTAGCTAGAGTCAAGTCGTTCATGAACAGTATGTCATGTTTCTCATGAAAGCTTGGGGATATTGCATGGAGACAAATTCAAGTCTGGCTCAAGATCAATCAAGTTACAATATTCAATATGAGTAATTCAACCCCTATCTTCTGTGCCACAAAAGATCAGGCTATTTTGAATTCATCAAGATTTCCATGTTTGCAAACCAAAAAGGTGCACAAAAATATTTATGTTTGATTTGGCTTTGAAGAAAAGAAGACTTCATAAAATAGGTAACAGTAGAAATTATTATATCACTACAACCAAATGGATGTATTAATGCTCCCAACTATCATTGGGGGTTTTCAAATTATGTAGTTCAGTTTTATGTTTATGCAATTGGCCATTGATGGTTCACTAATTATTGTAGATCATAGGATGCCAAATTTATAAAGTGAATCTTAATGTGATGTTGAACTTTTTTGTTTGTGGAGCACCCAAAATTCCATACATATGTTCATCACAACACATTTAAGACATGGGACATTCCCAAAGATGGAATTTGTCTTAGTTTTTGGTTTGGCTTTACTTAGCAAGCTGAAAGCAAAGAAAGTGGCATTAATGTACTTGTCATAACAATGCTTTTCATAACCAGAAATAAAATGAGAATTTTTCATCTGCAACAAAACTATAGCAAGATAGTATTCTTGAAAATGCCTAGGGGTATCTTTGGGTTACTTTGTGGACAAAAGTGTTGAAAGAATTGTCATAAGAAATGCTTCTAGGTATTCAAGGGTTGGTGATTTCCAATAGTTTGCCAAACTCTGAAAGAAAGGTATTTTGGTTTTTTGGGGTGTTTTTGCTGCACAGTACAGGACCTGTCATTTGCACATATGGGCTTGTGTGAGTGGGCTCATATTGGGGCTTCTTTTAGGGATTTTGCAATGTAGTCAAAGTGGCAATCATCGAGAAAACATTTTAGCCAAATCTGGCTATTTACTATATATGAAATTAGAAAAAAAAGAATCCTTCTATATTCTTGGCTACCTACTGGAACTTATCATCAAAATCTGGAGATTTGGAATTTTGTTTTTTGAAATCTAGCGAATTTGGGCCATTTTTCCCATGAAAAATTCCTTGTATCAGTCAAGATTATATTTTTCAGGTCGAAATTTGGCGAAAATTCGCTAGTAAAAGAAACTCTGGCTCACACTCGCCCAGCCATATGTTGATGAAAGTCCAGAGGAGAAACTCTTCTTGCATAGCAACTACTACAGCTTATGGTTGAATTAGGTTGAGCCTTTCTAAACTATGACAAATTCCATGCATGATTTCTCAAAGGACTGTACTTGTGCACAGTCTGTGTCACTTCATACAATCTAGATTTGTTGGATTGTGGCCACTGCCTTTCACCAACCTACCTACATTAGGCAGCTTTGACTGGTTTTGAGCATTGGTGGTAGGTTTTGAGAAGCAATTCGTACTCCAAATCAACAGGCAAAATAACACCACCCTCTGACTTGTTTTGCCAGTGATCACTGATCAGCTCCCTATACATACTACATAGAATCAAACAAGCTGGAAGCCCTGTCAATCAGTAAGCCGATCTACTAGCTTTACTCCATCAAGAAATTCTGGCTCTGGGCATTGAAATTGTAGAGACAAAGCAAAGCATCCCCCAGCTGTCTCCAAATTGGATTAGATACTTGGGCTCTTAAACAATGATGGTTGACTATGAAAACAAAAGACCCTGTGGGTTTGAGATTGTCCAACATACTAAGAAGTTATCCCTTGTCAGGAAGTTGGACTCTAAGGTTTTAGGTCGGGGCTTCCAATTTTAGGGTAGCGACGCCTCTTATTTAGTGCCTGAAAGGCAGCAAACTTGCTTTGTAAAAGTTTGGCCTGGTATCATTAAACATGGTGGAGGGATAAGGTACCTTGCCTTATCCCTCCAATGAAATGTGGTGGAGTGAGCTTGTTGGGGGATGTTTAGCGTCTTTCTGCCTTAAGGGTGTGTCAGCCGCCACAACTACTAGTAGGTGCGGTGGGCTACTGGATGGCAGATACCGATCTTTCTTTCTTTCGTGTTTTTTTCCCCTCCTTAACATAAATGGGCAAATCCATTGCAAAATGAAATGGACAACTGCAGGGCCCCAATACACAAGACTAGCCAGCAAAGAGTTAACCAAAAGCTACTAGATACTGATCCTTCATTTCATATGATCTACCTTCTTTCCTCTTGCCAAGCTTTCCTATTTACAATCCACATCTTTCTGACATTAAAAAACCTTCAGTTAAAAAATCAACACTTGGATCAAGGTCCCCTCTTTCTTTCAAAATATTGGATCAGTCTTTTCATGAAACTGACATCCAAGCAGGTGCAGGTTTCATTGCCTGGAGATCGCATGGACGTGGAGCTACTCCTCCGGGGTGAGTGCCGTGGCTTCAGACAGCTGTGATGAGATTATTGGGATGAAGAGGTATCTGTGATCTGTTTCATTGATCACTTGGAGCAGTTCTTTCCTTGTTTTGGGAGAGAGGAGCTTATGGGCTCTGTCAGAACCCATCCAGATGGGCCCCAAGGTATGTATCAGAAGACCAGGACCCATTTCAGCACCCAGCCTGGCTTAGCTTAGTTTTGTGAATTCTTTTAGTTTCTTTCTATATGCTTTTCTACATGTTAAGTCATCATCCTGGTTTGAAAACCAGAGCTCTGTCCTTCCCGGCTGGGTGACTTTTCTTAAGGTCCAAAGTGGAGTTAAGGTGGTGGAGAACTATGTTAACTGATGGTTTCAGAGCCACTTGACACCATGTTGACCCCAGATCGCCATTGAACTCTGTGTGCAGACACCCCTAACAATTGAGACATTCAATGGTAAGTAGAAACATTCTACAAGATTGAGGAGCCTGGAGAGAGGGTTTTCTGGGTCCACAAAAGTTGGCTGTACTTTATCTTGTGCAGCTAAACATGTCCCTAACTGTTGGAGTGGATGACCTTTCTAAGCGTGGTTGCTGAGCCTTCCTTTTATCAGGCAATGCCTTGCAACTTCCATCCAGAGTGGGAATTCATTTGGGGCATTTTGGTGGGAAAAATGCACCAGAAAAATGGTCCCCTTTCAGAAGCTAGCTCTCTGTTTTCAGGGTCAAAATGTTGAGCTGCATCATATTGATGATGAAACCCTGCCAATCATAAATAAACCAAAGCACCAAAAAAGGGGGAATACAAGGAACAAAATGGAAGGATCCACATTCAAGAAGACAAAAGAACCACCTAAGAGGGCTAACCACAAGGGGAACATCAAGTTCTTGAACCCCCTCCTGTCATGCACATTTGAGGAAACTAGGTGTACCTACACTCAAAATCTATATTGCATAAGTGCTATTCACTTGTAGTGCTATTCATATAGGAAAGAAAAGATCTACTGGCCATCATCAAATAGTACACAAAAATCACCGCGTGGGGCAAATGAGATATCCTTAAAGTGACAGCCAATTGTGTGCCTTCTCTCATCCTCTCTTTGACATTTCAACCTCACTCGGCACATATCCGTAAAGTTTCATAAATTGGGGCCCAAACTCGAAAAGAAAAGATGGATAGAGGGTCAGATTTTGAACACCTAAACGAGTAAACACCTTGTCTACCTAGGGGTCAACCTACCTAAGGTTAGGGGCCTACTTAGGTTATGTACCCACTTACCTAGTGTGCCCACCTACCTACTTGCCTACCTAAGCTATCTACCTTCTTACCTAAGCCTTCAACTTACCTACCAACCTTCTTGCCTACCTACACTACCCACCCTCCTGCCTAGGTCCCTACCTACTTACTTGCCTTCCTAGGCTACCTAGCCTTCTACCTAGGTCTTCAACCTACCTACTTACTCACCTACCTAGGCTAACTACCTATTTAGGCCACCAACCTCCTTACCAAGGCTGAATAGGATACTTAGTTATCCCATGAGCCCATTTGGGTATCCCATGGGACCAAGGGCATTTTTGGCTGCAAGTTCTCAAAAACAAAAAAGCCTACTGAGCATCCAATGAGGGAAATTTTAGGAACGTCTCCAAGAAACCATTATTAGATCAAGTCCCATTCCTTTCAAAGACCCTCTCTGGATCATTGTCTTTGGAGCAAAGTCTTTGGATGGATCTCAGCCCTAAGTAGTCCTTAGGTAACTCCATGTAATCCCCTAGGTAATCCTTTGGTAGCCCCCTATGTAGGCCCTACATAGTTCCCATCTTGCATTATGAGTCAGTCCTAGGAAACTTTTCAAATAACCCTTACACATCCCTTAACCTAAAAAATTCTTAACTAGCCCCATAATTAAGCTCTATGTAACTCCCTAAATAGTCCTTATGTATCCCATAACCTAAATAGGTCCCTAGGTGTCCGCCTCGTGCTGCAAACCAACAATTGGTTTTGAAGGTCCTATTCAAAACTTTTATTTATCCCCTTAAATGGAGTCTAGATTTGCACAGATACTTTTGAACAAAGTCTTCTACTGGTCAGTTTATTTATCCACCAAATGGATAGAGATCAATATATAATAATCAAATTTAGCTGATCTTGTAAAACAGGATTTAATTCTGCAAGTGATTTAGTAGCGCCAAAATTTGAAAAAAAGAAAATTAATCATGAGGTGCCGCACTGAAAAAGGAAAGCAGCACCTTAAAGTACAAGTTTGATGAAATTTGGCATACACGACATGCTCTAAAGTGGATGACACGACAAGGATGGATGACACGACAAGGATGGATAACACAACAAGGTAAACTCCACCTTGCTTTTCTGTCAAGTTACCCTAAGGTTAAGTGGAACTGCACTCTTACTCAGAGCATTCACACATTCAAGGTCAGAATGGCATCCCCACAATGCTGCCGCTACCCTATATAGCATTTGCAGACAGCATTTGGAAGTAACTTTCAGGAATAGAGGAGGAGATCATATGGACAAAGTACTTCTGTCGATGTTTAGAAAAGGAAGGATTATTATGTAACACATCTTTGTTAACACAATTTCACAACTGAAAGCTGATTAATATCTAAAATCCTGGTAGAGAGATGACCCAGAACCAGGGTTTTTGTTTAATTTGGCCAATTTTGTGAGGTAGGTGGTGTACCCATTGTACAAAAGAAGAGATAGCCAAAATCTGGCTATATGTCAGAAAACAGAGTAGAGTTTTTAAAAAAATTCCTGCCTTAATTTGGCGAGCTTAAATATACCCCCCCTCCCCCCCAAATCGATCTGTTCAGCGCTTGTTTTTCTTGTCTTCTTGCACGTTTTTCGGCCCTGCATTGATTCTGCATAAAACCATGCAACATGGTTCTACATGTTTTTTAATTTTGCAAAAGACTTAGCAATGTTGTTTTAATTTAAGAAAAAACAGCAAGCTCAGCGTATTCAGAACATGCTAGAATTCAGCCATTGGCATAGATTGAGACACTGAGGAAAAGTTATTTCTTTTCTATTTGAATAACTTCCACAGCCAAAAAGTCAAACCCTGCAGCAGAACCACACGGTTCTCCGCAGGGTTGCACTGTCAGGCCCAGAAAGGGCGCCGGACAGCGTTCGATTTGTAGAGCCGGGGGTGGGAGGTATTTAGTATTTAGCGTCTCGCGTTTGGCGACCTGGCAGAACCTAAAGTCCAAATATAGCAACTTCAGACCAAAAAAATTCCTCAAAATATGGTGAACTTTTGTGAGTGAAAAGGGAAGCTTGCGACAGAGAAATCTGCTTTCTGTCGCCTAGGTACGAAATTTCGCACAGAAAAACATGGAGCTGCCCAGAGCCAAGCTTTTGTACTGTGTGCCATCCAATCAGCTCTAGATGATGGCAGTTCAAATTGAATCTTATTCAAAACATAAAATCCTGATTCAATAAAGAAGCCGGCGGGTGGCCAGCACAAAAACAACAAGCATCTCCAGATTTATCAGTGGATAAATGGGTTAAGGTGCAGGTTTCAAGTTGCAAGCTCTACCTAAACTAGACTACTGCGAACACGACAAGGTACCTACCTACCTATGGCATCCTAGGAAGAAGAGAAAACAAAATTCAATTACAGTGGGCAGAGTATTGAACAGAACGACTACTGTTCCTGCTCGGCCCACCGTAATGGATCAGGTCTGATTTTTTGTCTCTCTATGGATGAGATGAGAGCGTGGGATGTCCCCAAGATATACATAATGTCCAGTCATCTTGGAATATAAGAAACTTCCAAGATACACATAATGTACAGTCATTTTGGAATGTAAGAAACTTCCAAGATACACATAATGTACAGTCATAAGCGGCTTCCAAGAATTAAGGGGGATGGGGGGAGGATGAGTTCCACCTGGAGTTGGACTTTAACTGCTGAACTTGATTACAATAAACTATCATTAGAGTTTGATTTAGTGTTCCAATCAGGTTCATATGAGATCGTCACATTTGCAATGAAAGAAGATATGGCGTTAGGTTCATATCAACATTCATCTCGCCCCAACAACCTATTTAGGGAGTTGGGCCCTTCTCGCTTCAATCATAGATGTTAGGTTTATGATTGATCAACATTCTTTCCTTCTTGAAGTTTTGGCATGAATCGACAACAACACATTTCTTTTTCAATAACACCTCAAGGCGACATGTGACCTTCTACCACCCCTAGCCCGTGTGTGTCTTCCTCCATTTGAACAACCCATTAAACAACAAATGGTTCAACTTCAAGATTCCATTTCGAAGTGTCTGGACCATCATACCTTTTCTAGCATGCTTTCCAACGAAATATTTAAAGCCCATCGTGCTTGAATTTTATCATGTTTTGGCCTAGGGGCAAACGTTTGGCTTACAATTCAACCAATCTTCTTAAGCTTTTGATTATCTTCCCTAGTTTTTTCCACAGCACTTTGTACGTAACTTGGACTACCCCATCTTTTAATTGTAGGCATCCCTTGATGTGTGTGCACACATCTCATCGACCCTATGGGTATCCACTTCATGTGTTGTGTTCATGGCAACAAACACACTAGAACCCATGATGTAATTCACGACACCTTTGCCGCCACAAAATGTTGGCTTCCATGTGGGAAAAGAACAATTACATGTGCTTCCTTTAACCACATTCAATTTCTCATGTCGACAAATTGACATTGTGTTTACTAAAGACAACATTTGCGCCCTAGTTGACATTATCATTGCTAACTCAACACAAGCAAATTTATTTCCCCAATTTTGCGTAATTCAAGGATTTGTCACCTCTGATGTAGCTCAAGCCAAGGAAAGGAACTATCGCAAATAACACCCCATTAATCAATTCCTCCCCTTAGCAATTTAGGTATTTGGTTGCTTACACAAACATGCTAATGTGTTTTTAAATGATTGTGCCAATGCCATTTGGAGCTTGAAAGGGCTAGAAGGCCTTCATCTTTCTACCTTGGTCACTTTTATTCGTCAAAAAATTTATATCACATTACAAAGGATGCAAGCGTCCTCCATCTTAAATTGAATAGTAACCATAGGCTTAGTTATTTCCTAACTTCCACCCCTTCAAAACACACCTCCAATCTCCACAACTAATATATCGCAAGTTGTCGACTTTTTGACATATAAATATGGTTGACTTACCACATGCAGTCAATTATGGACATGGAGAGATTTTGACACCTACTTTGAGCCAACTTGATGTCCTATCATTTCTCCTTTTTCCTTAATTTTACTCTTTGTAAGTTCTACTAAACTATGATGTGTTTTTTATAAAGTTTTACATGACTTTAATAAAAAAAACAAGTAGCTAACCAAAAGAGGGTTTTGTTAAAAAATAATAATTTTTTGTAATCAAATCATGCAAAAAGATGTAATGTACATGGTTTCATTATTATGAATTTAAACTAAACATATGTATATTTTAAATTTAAATGTGTAATTTATATGATATTTTATCTTATGATCTATTTTTTCATTAAATAATATGTTTTTCCAATGAAACAAAGTTTCATGAAAATTTGGATTTGAGGTGTTGAAAACCATCATTCTTATCACAAGTCATAATCCAAATAATTTCATTTTTCATATGACAATATCATAATAGATTATGAAATAATAAAAATTTCAAATTCATAAAAAGAAATTAATTTCTGAAAAAATAATTATTCATTTTGTCCATGTGGAAATTAACCCTAGGCTATGATAATTGTTTTGTTATCATGCCAAAACATCATTATTGCTCCACCCTTTGTACTCTAAGAATTAGGTTTTATGATATTACCATTGTAGTTGTAAAAATAATGATTGGGGGAGGGATAATGTTTTCCATTTTATATAATTTGAACAAATTATTTTTTTAAAATGAAAACATTTCACATGGGTGTCAATATATGTTACCAATAACACATCTTAATTATTCAAATTGTGTAAACTTTTGCAAACTTCCATTATTATATGTAACAATTAAAAACCCCCTTTTTTTATGGGCATATGTGACACACCCCAAGCTCCTTGATGGACTCAATTGCGAGTCCAAAGGTGAAGGCAAAAAAAGGAAAAAAAGTTGGGGCACATTCCTTGGCTCATAGCACTTCGGGGGTAGAGGGGCGTGCCGGAGCTTGGGATGGGGACTAGGAAAATTGACAAGCAAATCAATTACTCACATGGACTTGCACAAACCAAACAACAAGTTGGTTAGTGTGTAGTTGGAGCATTTTGGTGCATAGACGAGCCACGGGCAAACACGGATTCCTAAGACTCACCACGGCCCAAACTTGGGGGAAGCCACCACCTTCCCCATTATAGTATATTTTGTGCTTGGCCACAAGACCAGCACCCAAATGTCATTTTGTCCCGAAACTCCCAAGTGAATAATAACTTAATTCCCGTCCTTTTTTTTTGGCCATTACTTATGTTTTAAGTGTGCAAATGAATCATGCGAACCCATTTAAGACATCTACGTTCCAAGAACTATCCAATGATATAAGGAACTTTTCAATCCCATAAGTTCTGACCCTGCAATCACTCTTTGAAGATTTGGAAATCTATCAGGACTCCAACTCACTTAGGAATGTGGGGGCTCATTCCTTTACATTCTCCCACACTCTTGGGAGCATGAAATGTGACTCCTTGGCTTCACACTTAGCCTACACCTTCGCAAGCCTTTGCCTTGGTTACAAGCCCAAGGCTAGGGTTGTGACAAAATGGTTGGGAGGGGCAAAGAAAAATCTTTTAATAGATATTCCAACACGTTGGAATCAATTTCAAAATACCTTTACTTTAAAACAAGTATGTTTTATGATGTTTTGTTTTTCTTTTGGTTTGCACTGTATTTGAACATCTTTGCTTTTTAGCAAAAGATAAAACATACAAGTTACAAAATTGTAACAAATTAATCTTGAACATGAAATTCATTTAATTGTGGTGTTTTTATAGGGTGGGGCATTTTTCCCCCTCCTTTCCAAAAGGTTGTTTCTAGTGTTGGGTAGTTTTTGAATTGTCATTCAATTTTCAACTTAATTCTTAATTTGGTTTTCATAATGAAAACCAATTGACACCATTACATGCAAAAATTGAATTGAGAAACAACTTTTGGTTCTCACATGAATGAACACCAATCATGAAAATCAATTTTTTTTTTGAAAAACCAGACAAGTTCTTACATAGAATTTCCATTTAATGTTCATAATATTCCATTTTAAAATTTTTAAATAGTAGCCATTGGCTAGGGAGGTGGAGGTGTTGTTTAGGTTTAGGGATAAAGGAAAAACTATAAAAAGAAGCATGAACTTCATCTTTCTTTATAATTGTATTTTCTCTTAATTGTGTTTTTTTTGCATTGGTTTTGCTTTTGTTTTTTTAATTTTCTTTTAGTTTTTCTCACATTGTTTTTGCACATTGGTGTTGTTACTCACATTGGTGTTACTTCCCTCTTGTGTTGCTCATGTTGGTGTTGTTTTCCTCTTTTGTTAATGCCATGTCCGTAAATATTGTTCGCATTATTGTTCACATTAATGTTGCTACTCTATTGTGTTTGTGTTACCCTTCCCACATTTGTGTTGCTACTCTTTTCGTGTAAGTCCTACTGCCTTTTTGTGTTGTTTTGTTGTTTTTCACACATTAATGTTGCCGTTTTATTGCATTTGTGTTGTGGTTATTCTTGTGCCGGTGTTGCCATTCTTTTGACATAAGTGTTGTTGTTCTTTTTGCAAGTTCATGTACCTACTAATCCATCCCTTGTTGTTGTTCTTGTGTTGGTGCTACTATTTTTCTCATGTTGGTGTTATTCGTGTTTCCTTGGTTAGTTTGGTACTTCCCCCCCTCTTGACATGTGTAAATCGAAGCTTGAAACTTGGAGCATTGGACTTTCGACAAACCTTGAAAGGTGAGGTTTTTCCAATTTTTTTCATGTTTTTTCATTTTCTTGTTTGAGTTCATTCTTTTTATGTCTTTTTTCTTTTGATAAATTAAATTTTTTAATTTTATTATTATTATTATTATTATGCAATTTTTTTCTTATTTGCATTTTCTTATACATTTCATTACAAAACTCCATTACATCTTGTTTGTAAATGCTTAGAAAGTAGATTACATCTTGTAAATTTTGGTTTTGATGGATCATACAATTATTTTGTTTTTTTCGCTACTCATCAAGGTAATAATTTAAAATTTCAAACTAAGCATGGAACAATCTTCTAAAAATGAAAATACATATGATGTATTTATGAATGAAGTAAAAATGGAAGCTGAACCTTTGAAAGAACCTAAAGAAAATGCAAGTGTTCAAACAAGAGGAAGCAAAAATCCAAAGAATTAAAAAGAAAATTTGAAAACATTACATGCAGAAAGATTATTTTGCAAACCAAATAGTAGAAATGCATTGTGTTAGGCATTTTATAATGTTAATGATAAGAAAAAAAATTGACGTAATATCTCCTCAAGTCATGTGTTATATTTTTTTATCACTATAGTCCAATTTTGAATTTAAATTCAAAAACTCGAGCTAGGAGAAAGGTAATCATATATAACACAACTAATGGTATAACTCAATGTTGAAACATGTAATTTTTTTTTTAATTTGAAGAAATCAATAATCATTTGAGAGAAAATGAAAGACAACCTTAAAAAACTAGACAAAATATGTCTTCTAGTTCCATATCTAATTTTTTGTTGTAGAGGAACCTTTTTTTAAAAATGATCTACAACAAAAGCAATTTCTAGAAGATTTGAAACTTTTCATTGTCAAAAACCATTTTCCTTTACAATTTGTGGAAAGTATTTGGTTGAAAACATTTAGTATGCATTTGTGTCCAAGAACTATTTTTCCTTCCATAAATAAAAAATTCATGATTTATTGCTTGGATTAGTGAAAAATAAATAAAATAAAAAATTCTATGTTTTACAAACTTTAACATAATGTTATTTTGCAACTACAAGCTTTGATTTGTGAATGTCAAAAAGGTGGATATGATATATTTGCATGGGTGATCATTTAAAAAAAATTGATTAGCACCCAAAGCACATTACCCTTGGCTTTGTGAAGTAAATGATATTAGTAGACAAACCTAGGCCAAAAAAATAATAGAATTATTGGGTAGTTATGCATTGAGGAGGAAAATTATTGCTTATGTCAAGGATGAGGGTTTTGAACATTATGATTGTAGTTTTAAAATCAATTGCAAGTTGTCACGTGTTAGGTTTGGAAGAAATTTTTAAGGTACTTGTTTTGGTCATGAATCTTTTTAAGTGTGTCAATATGCAACAATAGATGAAAAAGTTTCCAAAGACTTATGACGTGTCAATTAAAATTGCCCAAAGAGATGTGCAAAAATGCATAATTTGGCCTAACAAATAAAAAAAGGGTAAACAAGAATGGGAAAATGCATGTGTCAATTCAAGTATCCCCCAAGGAAATTGAATACGTTAGCGAAAACAAGGTAAATTTTTTTTTTCTAGATTTTGTTGTGTTTACAATTTTATTTTCAATTCTTGTTGTGCATAGTTTAACTTTTTTTTTTTTGCTTTTGTAAATTTGCTAATAAAGTTATCATTTTCCAAGAAGCTACATAGTTCAAAGAAGTAATTATATTATGTTACAACATGCAAAATTTCATGAGAATGAATGCAAGAGTACCATCTCCACTAACATAACCCATATGTTAGATTATTGTTGATTATCTTAGCCTTATTGTGTCTACTTGTATTCTACACTAATCTAAGGGTCATTGGTTGTTAAGCGTTGCACTAAACTTTGCCATATCCATGAGTTGAAAATTCAAATATGAAATTGATTATGTAACCTTTGACAACCTAATGGAAGAAGATAGAAATGTTGTTTATGAATTATCATGTTTGGCCTTTAACATAAAAGAGGAAGTTGTTCAGGTTTTGGATTTTTTTTTCCTTCTCAAATAAATAAATAAATAAAATCCCATAATATTCTTTTTTTGATGTTGGATCCTAGGTTTAAAACCTTTTGTCTTATGTCTTCACTTATTGGTTGTGAGCAATTGTTGAAAAATATGATTGAAGAACATCTTTATTTCCTATGGTTGTTAAGTGTCATTATCATTTTTATCCTTTGGTTGAATGGTTGTTGATCAAAGGGTTGAGAAGGACAATGGTTTGGATATCTTTGAGATGACAACTAGCACAAGTGAACCAAAAACATAATTTATCAATAAAGAGCTTTTGATTTTCAAGTGTTATCAAGTGAATGCTAAAAACATGAGAAAATGTTTTCTACAATTGGTTTCTATGCTAAACAAATCTTAAGGATAGTTGAATCCAAATTGAGATAGAAAGAAACTTTTTATTAATTCAAATCCTTATTATTCTTAAAAGGTATTTTTTAAATCATAAACTTGGACAAATTGATCTTTGTAAAAAACAATTGGCCCGATGATGTTAGGATAGGTTATAAATCCCTTTTAGCATGGTAGATTTTGACTGAGGTTGTTCTTAATTTAGAAGAAGAATTAGAGTTTGAAGGAGCTTTTGAAAGGGATGAAGTCATGGAGTTGGAATTTTTGAATTAATTTTAAGAATAAGTTTTCATTTCTTTTCAGTATTTTAAAGTTAAAATTATTTAATTTAATAAATCAAGTAAGTTATTAATTGATTAATTATTAAATTAAATTTTGATTTGTGAAAAATGTAATAACCAACTTGTGAAAATTGGACTTGAAAACCAATTGTTGTTGTGTATGCAAGAAGTACCCTATTTGAGAATTGAGTGAGCTTGGAAAAATTAAAAATTACGATACCCCCCTCCCCAAAATTATATTAGAAAATCGATCAAGTTTTCATAACATGATGTAAAAACCAAAACCGACCAAATTTCAAAAAAAGGGAGAACCGCCCAAAGCTGGTTGTTTTGTGGGTAGGGAGAGGAATTTTTATCAAGGTTTTAAATAACTTTTAATGATTTGTATATGATAACTAGATAGTATTGACTAATATTGAAGGATGAAAAAAGGAAATCAAATTTCCCATCCCCTTCATAAAGAGCCAAAAGCCCCAATTCCCTCCTTGCCCCCATCCAAGAAACAACCCCTTTCGAATTCCTAATCCTCAAAAAAATCACAAAAAACCCCCAACCCCCTCCTCCATATCCTCGCCTCCAATAAACAACCCTTTTAGAAGAAAGGAAATGTAAAAATCCTAACAACCTTATCCATTCAATGTACCTACCTGCATTTCCAGCCCCCAATACCCCCCCTCCCCAAAGAGGCCCCCACAATGCCTCTCTCCCAAGTTTGAGACAGAGCAAACAAGAGGATAGGCACCATACAAATTGTATAGGTGATAATTTTCTTCACAACAATCAATTCAGCTTTCTTTTTGTTATTTAGTAGGTAGATTCCCGAGGCATTGGCTTATTATAATCCAGTGAATTTCCAGTTTTTATTGGAGCTTGGAGCCCACTTGTATATCTCCGGACATGATCTAAGGGAGGGTCCACAATTTGGTGTCATGGGTAAGTAAGTACATTCATACCGCAAAAACTACCCAAGTTGATCTCTCTTACAACTAATACCGAAGTTGATCTCTCTTACAACTAATCCCGCATATTGGGTTTTCTTTGCCGGGGGGGGGGGTACCCATGTGAGTGGCTTTTGACATTAAATACCATGCTCTGCTCGTCTTTTTGAATATTGTAATGGTATTCACTAAGACTTTGTTAGCAAATGTACCTTACACACCAATTGAAAAATAACGGAATTATCATCTTTGTATCCACCAATAAATTTCATAGGTCACTAATATAGGTCACTTTTAATGCCTTTAAAGTTAGTGGAATGTCATTTCTTGAAATTTTAAGATATTTTCCCATTGGACAATTTTATGAAATTCAACATCATCCTATACTTACAATTTTGATGACTTAATTGATCATGGATGGGCAAAAAGTTAGGTTAAATGATGTATTTCATTTATATTGATGAAATTACAATAGTTGCTGCTCACACAATTGGCTGTAACATAGTGTTTCCATATGTGTAAGAGGTATTCTCCTCCACATGACAAATATTTTGTGTCTATACAATATTACCATACTACCACTTATATTCATTGACATTTATATTGATGAAATTTCATTTTTCTAATGCATTTGTTCAATATTATAATTTATTGTAATTTTACATTTTATTTTTTACATATTTGACATTGCTTTATATGATATTTTGTATATGTATGAACACAAAAAATTGTGTGAAGCATTGTTTTTGTGACATTCAAGCAAATTGACACCCCATAATTTAACTTTAAGTTATTGCTAACATTAATTATTTAACTAATGAAAGCATGTCACTCACACAATCTTGAAATTGAATTCACACACAAATAATTCAAAAATATGAATCCCATGCATTGATAGGCCCTATGTATTTATAATATAAATAAATAAAAAATAATAGACGATTTTCCCTTCTTAGTTACATTTTTTTGCTTCAAAGCTATGATTAAAAGTAACATTTTAGTAGACATTTATATTCATAACTTGAAATATCTCCATGAATCATCTTTTAAAGGTGAAAGCATAATCAAATATACACCATAAATAATACAAACCAAATGCATTTTAATAAAATCATATCTTGTACATGTGAATGTAAGAAAGTCAAGTCAAAAATTCTTCAATTCTTATTGTTAAATCAATATTGAAGCTATTGAATGACGCACTCCCAACTCCTTAAAGGACTCAAATGTGAATCAAACTGAAAACAATAGAAGAATAAGAAGTCGAGGCACGTTTTTTGGTTCATAGCACTTTGGAGGGGTAGAGGGGCGTGCTGGAGCTCCGAGATGGGACTAAGAAAAATTGACAAGCTTCAACTATTCACACGAACCTGCACAAAACCAACACAAGGTGCTTAGTACATAGTTGGAGAACTTTTGGTGCTAAGACGAACCACAGGCAAACTCGGACTCACAAGACTCACCACAACCCGGACTTGAAGGAAGCCACCACCTTCCCCTTTATAATATACTTTGTGCCTCTCCACGAGGCCCACATCCAAATGACATTTTGTCCTGGGACTCCCAAGTGGGAACCCCAAAATTGCCAAAATTGGGATTCCTGCAACTTTGGGGGCCCATAACTTTGCATGTAGACCTCAAATTGAGATGAGGTTTCAAGCAAAGTTGTATCTTTCGTTGAAAACTTTCCAATGGTATGTTGCAAACCACCTGCACACAAGTAAATCCGGTCGATTCCTGACTTTTAATGGTCGAGAGTCAAACTACCAATTTGACTCTCGGCCATTCTTTTAGCCATAACTTGTGTTTTAGATGTCCAATTGGGTAATGCGAGCCCATTTTAAACATATAAATTTCAATCTATTTCTGATGATATAAAGAACTTTTCAATCCATTAAGTTTTGACCCCTACAATCGCTCTCTAAACATTCGAGAGTCCACCGGGACTCCAATTCCCAAAATGGGAGTTCCCTTGAGAGTGTGAAGGTCTATTCCTTTACACTCTCTTGCACTCCTAGGAGCATGCGGCATGACTCCCGAGCTTCCCTCTTGGCTTGCAACTTTATAAGCCCTTGCTTTGGTCACGAGCCCAAGGTTAGGGTTGTGATATTGAATGTATAGTAAGTTATATATAAAGTTTGGGAAACATTAATAAAATAAAATAAATAAATAATATGTTTAAAATCGGTTAGTGAATATGGTATTCAAACATACTTTTACATTACTTGTTTGATATACTAATTACTTTTACATTAAAAGTTGAATGTGCATAAATACATTTTTATCCAAGCCTTAATCAAAAAAGTAAAAAAATTCAAAATTGAATCTATTTGAAACTAATTTTGTAAAAAAACTTACATGTACTTGCATTTTTTTAAAATCTTTTTAAATGCATATTTAACATATGATCAATGTCATAAAATTGAAAAACATGTTCATATCAATCATTGAAATAAATAATTTTAAAATTTTAATACATTAGAACTTATTTTATGTTTACATTTCATTTACATTAACAAGGATCACAAAATGAATACTTGATTATGCTTTCACCTTTAATCAAAATTCCATGGGAACCCAAATGTGAAAGCTTCATTCAATTTCATTGAACCATGTCAACCTACAGAAAACCCTTTTTAACATTAGGATACCTTCTTCTTATACTTCCTATTCAGTTGCAATAATGAAAACCATGACGATTTAACTATAATTTTTTTGTTTACCTACATATGTAGTTGATGTACTATACGCAAATTCAACATAACATCCAATCAATGTTGATGTGAAAGATGTGAGGTATGAATACATGATGGCATCATGTAATAAACTTTGACTTATATTCAACAAATATTACCCATGAACAAGGGATATGTTTTTAAATATATATATATCACACATTTTGACATGATCATATGATATGGTTTTCATATATGGATGTTTGCAATTAGTGGTTAAACATGATTAAAGGATTTGATATTAAAATTATGCACCAATTAAAACTCTAAAAACATTAATTCAAACTCCCACACACAAACAAATAGATCAATTTGTTTTGCCCAATTTTGTGAAAAAGGTGGTGTAGCAATCATACACAAGAGATTTACCCAAATTTGCTTACATGTCAAAGAGGAAAGTATATTCTCCCTTATTTTGGAAACCTATAGTCTAAATATGGTGAATGCAAATTTTTTCTTCTTCTTGAAATATGGTGATTTGAGGAATTTTCCCAAAATAAACCTTTGTACAAGTCACTCATTTTGTCCCTCTGATGTGAAAATTTGCCATAGAAAAACCTTAAATAGATCATGTTAATAACTATGAAAAAAATAAGGCATTTGTAACAATAGAAATTATTTACTTGTTATGAATGGTGAAACTACAAATTAAGTATAAGGATAATAAGTAAAATGGTAAATAATTGCAATAGATGTTACTAAATATCAACTCACTTGAAAATAATAGCAAATTAGATGTCAAAAAGATCAAACTAATGTATGTTATTGACTTGTTTGATCAAGTTGGTTAATTATGGCATTAGCCCTTCATGATGTAATTTCATATTTGAAATCTTATAGTTCAAAGTGGGCCAAAATGTGTAGGTTGTATTATATCACATTGCAACTATTACTATGATGAAGTTTTGTGAAAAATGCTTTTGCAAATTGGGGAGAAAAAATGGTTATTTGAGACATAATTGGGAATGAGTTATCAAATTTAATATTTAGCAATAATATGAAAGACTAGGTACATAACAACATAATATTTTACCACAACATTGACTTAATGTAATGGAATGGTTCATTGACTTATCAAATCCTTCGGAAAAAGGGTTGAACATAATTGTCGCAATGCCATATCATCAAATGGATTGGTACAAGAATGTGGTAAAAAAGACAAGTTTATTTTGTAAAAATGACATTGATGTGGGGCAAATGGTGAAAATAAAACTACCTTTTAACAATATAAAAAGATTGGAATCAAATTAGGAAAAGTCTTCTTCATTCTTTATTACAAGGACATTGGGAAAATAATCCAAGTCAACTAGGTCAAGGACTTGGAGAATGTAAGTAGGGGCACCCATAAACTATGGACAAAAGCACATAGGCAATTTTAATTACCTCTTATATCCTTGAGAACAATAATTGCACAAGACTAAATTAAATCATCAACAAAATATGTCACACATTTAATGTTAATTAAAAATGAATGATTTAAATTGCAGGTTTTGTTTGAACCTTAACTATCAAGTGCAAATTGGTAGTGATTGATTTGTCTATTACTTGAGGTTATTATTTTCAAAAGCAATGAATCCTTAGTAAGTTATTTCACAATTTCAATTTTAACAATATTTAAATTGTGATGCATAAACATGGAAGAAACATGGTAGGTGGACATTTTCCCTAGTAATTTATGGGAAGTGTTTCCTTCCAAAGCATGGTGTGGTTTTTACATTTTGTAGAATAATTGAAAATTTAATGGATGAAATGAATAAGGAAGATGTTCAAACGAGGGAAAATAAACAAACTCGTGGTGTCATAATTGTATAGGAACTTGTTTAACCCTTGAACATTTGATAACCTAAAAGGTTTATATTTTCAAAATTGGATGTGCATGGCAGAAATTTCAAAATATTTCACAAATTTTAAAGGCTTTGATGTGGTTTTTTAGAGTTATTAGATTGCCTATTTACTAAAATAATTTACACAAATTCAGGCGAGGACTTGATCAAATAACTTTATACATTGGGTGTCTATGAACCTACATGGTTTCTTTTAAGGATTTTGTGATGTAGTTAAAGTGGCTATCATCTTTTTCTTTTTTAAATTAATAAATTTGGCTAGATGTTAGATATCAAAGCAAAAAAAAAAAAAACTAGAATCTTTCTATTTTTTTGGCCACCTATTGGAAGATATCATAAAAATCTAGTGATTTGAAAAAAAAAAACTTTTAAATATGGAGAAATTGGGTCATTTTTCCATGAAAAATCTCTTGTAGAGGTCCAATTCATATTTTTCAAGTCAAAATTTGATGAAACTTCACTATTAAAACAAAAGGTGGATCACAATAGCCTAGTGGAAAGCCACTAAAATGGGGTCTTGTTTCTTGATACATGGATAAACTCTTTTCATTTGAAAGTCACAACTAAGTTGAAAATCTATAAGTAATCAATGTAAGTAGCTCTAGGAACATTTCATTTAAGGAACTTTTTAGAGAATTTTAAAAGACCACATGTTCCCATGAAAAAAATGACAAATATCATCTTAAAGCGATTCACAATTTGACTCATAGCTTTCACAATTACATTTAATCCATGCTTGACCGGTGCAACCTTGAAATGATTGTGAGCACAACTAGTTAGAACAAATGTAATGAAAATATTTTGTTGGGGCAATATTTGTCATCAAAGTAGCCTAATGGAAAGATGTTTTAATTATGGAAACTCATTTATGATCTAATGATATATTATTGGGTTAGAAGATATTAATCCAACATTTGGATCCTTTAGACGTTATTGCCCATTTTCAAGGACCTTCACATTTCAAAATTGTAAAGTTTCATTATTACTTGAAGAAGCACATTTTGGCTTGCATTTTTTTTATAAGTACACATTAACATGATCATTGTGAGTGTCACATCAAGATGCATACATTAGTGTCATGTGTGCACACACGCAAAAAAAATGGTTGGTGAAACTTTGTATATATCTTGGGCAAGACTTGACCAATCCTTGATGATCTTTGTTATCTTATCATCTGTTGCTTGATTTTGGCTGAAATTATTACCACACATTTCCCAATGTGTAAACTTTGAATTCAATGGTTGAGTTTGTAATCCCATTCATGGATGAGTAGACTGAATCAGACTTATAACTAAAGGCTTCTAATGGAGGTTGCGAGAGGGGGTTAATAAAGAAGTTCAAATTTCAAAGTGCAAATTAGCAATGTTTCATTGATTCTTGGCTTTAGGGCGCACACCTCTGTCTTCATTCAGTAAAGGCACACTGACTTTGTTGGCCAAGTAGGTCCAGACATTTTTGTCACAAGAAGGGTAGGTACTAGGTACCTTCTTCGTTTTTGAATCTTCTGACAAGTGGGGTGAGTAACCCATATTGCTGAAGAACGGGTCTGAAAACGTCGTCCCACTAGCTGCTGCTGCCGCCGTCTGGCATGGAAGCCAATTACAAGGCCACAAGTCTGTCCGCTGAATCCGAATGCAATCCATACATTATCTAATTCTCTTACGCCATTCGCTACCTTATGGAAGTTCCAGGATCGCACCCTTCAAATTGGGAACTGGACTGGCGGGGAACACTCACGTCAGATTCGTTGAAGCGCGTGCGGGGCGGGGGAGCTTGTTGGGTCCACAGAAAACACAACACCCACGTGGGCTGCTGGTACCTCCAGGCAACCGCCTTAGCAATGCCGTTCCCAGAATTCAAAAAAAGGAACAGCCGAAGACACGTATAGGCTGGGTGCACACGCGCGCCTAGACAGGACAGGTATGCGTCGCAGGGGCGGGCATGGTACTTCACTGTCTCGCGGGAAACCAGTGCAGAGTTGTTGTACTTTTACGTCGGATCCAGATGGCCCGGGTGGCTCCTGAGTATGGAGATGTGCCTCCCACCAGTCGGGGGCCGCTGTACGCGGCGGCGCAGCCAATACGATGGACAACTGTTGGAGGCAGCCAATAGCAAGAGTTCGCCCACGAGGAATGGGGGGAGGGGACGCCAGTGTGACTCACCAAGGCCGATGCTCTGGCTAGCGTCTGGACGAACTTTGATTAATTTATATTCATTAACAACCAGCCCTTTGTTAAATGTGACTAAACTTGACCTGACACTTTTTTCTTCTTTACAGGATCTCTAAAGGCTAGCCTAACTTAACCCACTCTTCAGTCTCTACTTTGCACATTCTGAATCCTGATGCCTGCAATAATCAACTGGGGGAAGACATTAAACTGGGTTCACTTTTTGGTTTCTGAGCACAGTTGAGTCCCTCTGTGTGTGTGTGTGTTTGTTTTTTCTCCCCTCAATTCTGTGATGCTCAAGTGACAATCATCCATAAGAATAATATTAGCCAAATAATTTGGAGATTTTCAAAATATGAAAGTAAAAGTATCTTAAGCACCCTTTCATGTTGTAAGCAGTTATGGCGATTTTGCCAATTATTTTTAGTTCTTTTTTTCTTTTGAAAAAACAGAGAATGTGTGACAGAATGTTCTTTTCTCAAAATATTTTTTGCAAAATGGCGAAAATTCACCACAAAGAACCTAATGTAATGACTATAAATTGACAGAAACAAATAAATATGGAGACCTTAATTCACTCTACCTTCTTCGTAGAAATTGTCCATGAATTAATATAATTCCTATGTAGTGACTTGTGGGGGTGTTGCTCAGGGAGCTCTAAAGCTTGCAAAGTTATAAGTAAAACAAACACAGTCTGGTTCAAAGATGCTAAATTAAGCGAAAAGGTTTCTTCAACTGTGCGGATATGTTTTTAAAGTTAAAAGTCTAGTAGACTACACACATGATGAATGCTGGCTGTCAAATGTTTGGCCACTAGGCTGGTTACATCAGGCTTCCGTGAAAAAGGCCAAGCTCACTAGTTGAAAATCGAATGGTCGGGTGTTTGCGAGGGTGGGGGAATTACGAAAGAGCCACTTGCCAGGCACGTGTGTGGGGTGTGGGCTAGGTTGGAGCGGCCGCGGGGGGGTCCAGGTCTGGCCTGGGCCCTGCCTCCCACAACAGCCAAGCGGCAGGGCCGACCAAGGCTACCGGGAGAAGTACTTTATCGTGCAGTATGCAGGAGCACCGGACCCGACCAGTGAGCTTTACAGCTTCTCTGTGAAACTCTGGAGAGCTCTGCGGCTTCAAACTCCCAATCAGCTAAATAAGTAAGTACTAAGTACCTTGTGGGTGACACCAGATCAAAGACTAAGATGACTACAACAGATCCCCTTATCCCCCTCCCCAAACATAACCCGCTTAGCCACCCTTGGATTCCCAACTCCGGCAGCCCCTCTGATCCATCCATACATGTTCTTCATTTGTTCTGTCAAAATCAGCAGTCTGGACCTTTCTTGTAGTGTGTGATTTTCAAGTGGTTTGACGTTAACAGAAGCTTCTCCTGGCTGGCGTCTTGGTGAATACTCTCTTCAGATGGGGGCAATTTTGGAGCACCACGTTATTTCAAAGCTGTTGGTTTACTAGAGCTGCAAATTGTACAATTTGGTGAGTTTACAACCCATTTTCGTTTTAGTCCCCTGTAGATAAGCATAGAAATAACCAAAACGTCTCTACCTTCGTAGGATCCCATCAGATTTTTCTTGATACAAAGTTGTAATGCTCTCTATTGATTTCTGTAGCGCTCTATCACTCACTCTTTTCAACTTCAAACCATGAGGGTTTTTTTTGCTATGGTATGAACTTGTATCCTAGTTTAGCTCTTTTTCCAAACATCTCGATCTCCTCAAGGATTGTCTTTGCTCCAAGTCTTGAACTCCTTTTCAATGTGGGTTGCTGGTCTAGGAGTTCATAATCAGCTGATCCACCAAATAGTGTGGTCATGTGTAGTAAACCTTGGATTTCTTATCACACAACTTCTCCATGTAGCCTGCTTCTTATTGGGATGCCATGAATTGAGATGCATGGAAAGGGCCTCTAATTGCTATGTTTTTTTGTGTTTGATGCCCTTGTCAAACTTGGCAACGAGTCTTTCAATTTCCATCTAAACTACTTCTATAGAATTTCTTAAACCATTAAATTCTTTGTCTTGATGCACATCCAATTTTTTTTATATGAAATTGATGCAAATCACATTTAACAAGATTATGGTCTTGAAATGACTTTCATGATCTTGTACTTGAGTTATATTACTTGCAATTAGAACCTCCAAACTTTGTGTTTTTCCAATCTTTGTTACTTTTGTCTCGTGTTCCATGTAGTGGTATATCCTTGTTAAACCCACTTGAGAGTCGAATCATGTTATAGTTCGTTTTTCTCCAAACTTCTCAACATCATGTATTATTATACAATAATAAGCTTTGTTGTTTCAATTCTACTACTTTATTAGGGTGGTTTAGAGAAAATTGCTACAAAACAAAGGCTTTCAACAAAAGAAAAGGCATCCTTAACTTTTTTTTCTTTCTTTTCTTTTTTAGATGAAAGACGCAATGAGAAACTTAGGCTCCCAATTTGCTTGACATGTAACTTTATATGTGCATTCAAAGAATGCAATTGAATGGACAATTGCATAAATTTTTAAGTTGAATGTCACTAATGTTTGCACCTCAAGATTTCAATGGGATTAATCTAAGATTACATCATTCAATGTGCAGGTTGGATACATATCAACTTTTTGAAAAAGTGCGAGAATTGTTGAACTAGCATTGTGATGACAACTAGCATTTCATGGATTTTAGTGTGCACTTGAGAGTTTGAAAGTGGTATTATGTTAACATTGCTTGTTTGTTAGGTGTGGTGGTAGAAATCTTAAGAGTAGTTCACAAGGCCAAATTCACACTTAGGTTGAATTATATAGTGTGTAAAGTAGAGCCACATTATGGCATATATGGCATCTACATCTGACATATCATTGTCCAACCATTTCAACAAGATTATTGCAAGAGGGTATATGCGAAGCTCACCGACACATTCACATGTGACATCACCCACAAATTCTATGGCATCATATTGTAACTCATTTGCAAACAATCCTAGCTACCAATCATTTGATTTGCCCAACATTCATCACGGTTGGGGTGGCCAATCAACAAATTTGCATTTGCTTGCTATTGAAAACTCCGTGCAAAATATGACAAGGAGTCATGGAGCCAACTCAATGGAGCACAACTCATTGAACAGTAAGGGGGTTAATTCAATATTACAACAACTTCCTTGCTCTAATTCAGCTGAGATCGTGGGTGCAACGGTGAAGGATGGTGATTGGCCACATGTGGCGGATGCAAAAGCTTGCTTGTATGGAGGCTCAATGGCATCTTTACTTTCAACCTCACTTGGTAGCCCCACACATGCATCTCAAAGTTCTAGAAACCGGGTTCATCATATGAGGGAAGGGGTCATGACTCGGGAACTTATTGACAGAATGGGTGGCAACAAAAATCCCAATGTTCCTTCTTTGAATGTTTCAATCTCTCAAAAGCTTGGGCACCCAATGGAGAAGATACTTGATTGTGGAAGTAGCCAAAGCTTTGATGCACCAATTCTTGTAGGTGATCCTTGCAATGGAGGCTTGGGTGCACTACAAGGAGTTGGTCTTGCAACTTCACATTGCCTTACCCAAAACTTTTCTTCAGATCCAACTTTTGTTGAACAAGCTACTAATTTCTCATCTTTCAATGGTGACGTGGACCATTCTCAAGCCCTTGGACAACCCCTTTCTATGTTGACAAATAGTCCCAAGTCTCATTCTAGGTTAGGAAGAGGCCAACAAGCCCATGAAAGCAATGGCAAGCTTTCCCGAACCTCGTCAAGTTCTATTGGGGTCAAGATTGGAGGGGAAGTAGTTTCTAGTTTCCAAACTTGTGTTGATGGTATGAAAGTGAACATTGTAGAACATGATTCACAAGCTACCCAAGTTTGTGCAAATTCTGATGATGAGAAAGAGCCTTGTGGACATGAAAGTTCTTTACTTAGTTTGGAAGCCATTGAGGGAGCAAGAGAAAGCAATGTTGTTGATGGAGCCACTGGTCTTGAGAGTTCTGACCCTGGGATTTTACTTATACATGGAAAAAGTGATGCAGCTCTTGAAAAGAAAAGGAAAAGTCTCACACAAGATGACAAAGACCATGCAAGCTTGTGTCAAAAATCTACAATGGTTGATAACGAGGACACAAAGCACAAGCGATGTAAGGTTCAAGATAATGGCCAAAGGAAGACCATTGCTAAAGATGAAGTGCAAAAACCAAAGGTAGAAGGAACCTACAATGACAATTCTGACAATGATTCAACCCAAGGCAAGTTGAAGGAAACGAATCCTACAAAGTTGCCTCATGTAGATATTTCAAAACAAGATTACATCCATGTGCGTGCTAGACGAGGCCAAGCTACTGACAGCCATAGCCTCGCTGAAAGGGTATGAATATAATAACCTAATTTTTAACATGATGTTAATGCTTCATTTCCAAACAAAGTTTTGATCCAATACCAATTTTTCCTTGAAAATTCCTTTGTTCCTCATCAAGGTCTAATCATTTGGTGGTGGTGATGTGATATAAATCTTGATTGTAGGTTCGTCGAGAAAAGATAAGTGAGCGTATGAAATACTTACAAGATCTTGTCCCTGGTTGTAGTAAGGTAAGCCCTTCATGCTCTGCTTGGAACTACAAGGTTGAAACTTGTAAATTAGGAAACCATTTCACATTACATTCACAAGAAGTCCATGCATAAAATTTTCTTTGGACTTTTGTTTGGAATCTAATGTTTAGAAATTTAATCTTCATCAACTTGTGGCCTTTTAGGTCACAGGGAAGGCATTGATGTTGGATGAAATCATCAATTATGTGCAATCACTCCAACGCCAAGTTGAGGTACACACACACATCCACCCGTGCTTTACATTAGGATTATTTGTTGTGGCAACTTGATTGCAAGCTTTGATACTTAACTATAGCATCATCATCCTCATCATGTGAATGAATATCAATTGTTTTTCAACCTTCAATGGCAGTTATTAATTTCCCTCTTCTAATAACTAATTCAAATGCTTTTGTTTTTGCATTTGTAGCATCTCTCAATGAAATTAGCATCTATGCCTCCTCAAATGGATGTTGTTAACTTTGATCCTGTTATCACCAAGGAGGTAAGTTACGAGTATGATTTCCAAATATGATATTTGGTCTACATCTTTAAATTCAATATGTTGCAACCAACATTTTCCATGTTAGAAATGATGGTGATCTTTATTTCCATAGTCACATTTAACAAATTTACATGGAATGAAATTGAAATCTTGGTAGATACACACAAGATGCTAGGATAAAATTAATCTAATTTGTATTAGTTGAATGCAGATGTTATCACAATCACGTGGAATTACAAGTGTTGTTGATCATGCTTCATTTTTCAACCACCATGGCAAGCTACAACAACCCTTAAGTCAATTGGGTGGTGCTATTGGAGTTGGTGCTATAAATCTTAAGCGATCATTGAGTTGCAATTTGGAAACGGGAAACAATTGTGACACCACTCAATTATGTCGATCCCTTTCTTCTATGGATGGAGTTGCATTCCAAGATTCTGAAATTCAGGTACTTAAACAAATTTTATTCAATTTAGAAATATCCAACTCAATCTTGACTTATTTTAATTATTTTACAAATAAAAGTTAACTAACAAAAATCACACGATTATTGCCAAAAAATAAACCTCTACACAACTTCTCACCTACAAGTTGGTTTTGTAGGGATCAACTGTGTGGGATGGCGACTTACAAAGTATAGTCCAAATGGGGATCTTACAATGTGGGCCAACTTCCATGATGTCACAAGGTCTCAATTATAAGCCCCAAGTTCCATTTAGGCTTTAATGATTATTTGTGTCAACTAATTTGCGTAATAAGAAACTTACTAAATTAGATAGTACATTCTTGATTTTTTAATTCTTTTAATCATTTTCCATAATTTCATAATGAATGACATATCAAAGGATAGCCTAATCCCTCTACTTCTAAGAGACTTGTAACAAATCATTTATGCATGGAAAATGTTTGATAAACAAATCGAATTTACAACTATTGTTGAATATTGCAGGTCATTTACCAGTTGGCCATATGAAGGTGGAACTATAATTCCTTAAGTGGAACTTATAACATGATATGATTTTCTAGGAGGATCAAGATTTTTCATACTTGTGTCTATATTCTCCATGACTTCAATATTTTGTAGTTGTGTGATTTTCTTCAATTTGCATAGATAAATTACAATATCAAAGGTGTTGAACTTGTTTTTTCCCCTTTGGTGCATAGCTCTATAATAGTCTAAATCCATCTAGTTTCATTATGACAAAAGAAAAAAACCTAAAAACAAATATACTTGGACTGACTTATGATTATTTTTTTCTATATGTTATTTATATCACCTCCTTTCTTAAAGGGGGGTTATATATGATTGCAACACTAGGCATCTTGCTTGATGCCAATATAAATTAGCTCCAAGCAAATTGCCTACATATCTCTTAGATCTAATGTAGGTACTTTTGTTTAGTGGCTTCTATCTTGTGCATATTTGCACATAACATTGTACAAATTTGTAAAATATTCAAAAGGGTCAAATCGATATAAATCATCCACACAAGTAACCATTTTGTGATCATTTTTGAACTATCCCAACTTCAAAAGAGCATCCCTCCAATCTTGTGTCATCTCTATTTGCAAAAACATGAAAAGGTTTCCTCTTTGTGAGTTTTGCAATAAGTGGATCTATTTTAAAGAACATGTTAACTCCACATGCGAATTATACAATGGTCATGAGTTTTCCATATTTTAAATTCATTTGTGATTTATATTGTCTTGGTTTTAAATATGTGTAAGTTTGTTTCCATGCAATTAAGCAATGTGCTTGAGGTGGCCAAAGGTATTGCTTGAGCTACTTGGACTCATGAGTTGCAAATTTCCAAAATGTAGATATATGCAAAATCTTAAATGTGTGGATTTGCATCATGCTTGTACCATAATAAAAAAAGATGTAAACTTGTTCATCTCTCCATATGTACCCACAATCACAACAAATAAAGCTCTTGGTTTTAATGATAGAAATGTCAAATTGACATTAGCATGTCATGCATGCACACATACTTGTAAGATCTAGAAATGTCACAATACACCATTTTTAAACATTCACCATATTAGTAAATTCATCATACTCCTCTTCATGTTGACTTTTTCATGTGCTATGACAAGTATTTCTTGAACTTTTATGATATATTCTATCTCTTTGAGTTCAATTTATTTATTCTTAAAACATTTAGGCTTCTTAACTTCTTGATCCAATGCAATCTAGTCAAGTTCCATATTGTGCCCAATTCAAGGACAATGCTTCTAAGATTCATAGAAGTATATATTTTTATGAATATACATTTAATTTGTTTTCTTAGTTTGTCTATTCTTCATCTAGGTGTAGCCTTCTTTTGAATTTATGTATCTAGTATTGTTTAATCAATTCATGTTGTTTTTAACTTGGTGGCAATGCTTAGACTCACAACAATACTTTCATATAGTCCCTCATCCAAGATCTTAAACAAAAGAAAACCCGTCACTCACATATGAACTTGAACATAATAGTTCAATGATGGAAGTTAAACTAAATCAATATGTGCATTAGTTCACACATAAATGTCGATTCCAAGAATTACAAATCAACAGCCATGCATATTGGCATATTGAGTAGCAACAACACCTCCTTCAATTTTTCATTATTTCATTATGCCTTTTCAAATTGATACAAGCATATTTTTTAATTACGAAACAAAGTTACAAAAAAAAGGGAAAAAAATAGTGTGTGAGCAATGGAACAAGACGAAGGTCAATGCATGTCCTATGCTTGTCCTAATCAAATATTTTTTTTTGATTATTCTTGTGAACTAATATAATTGCAAGCAATTTTTTTTAATAAAAACATCATAAAAGGGTACACCATCATCTTCAACACAATATAATATGGTTTTTACCATAGTTCCCTCCCAGCTCAATGACCAACAATATTATAAACCATCAGTATTATAGTGATTATGATGAATGTACATTTGTTGTAAATCAAGTGCTAATGATAATCATGTTTTTAACATCTAATGGGTCATTGATTGTTTATGTACATGTGATTTTTTATTTTGAATTAATAAATGGTGTTTTGACAATCAATGGATAAGGTTTGTTGTAAAAATTTTGAGGCCTCCATTTTTGTCATTCCTTGCCTAATGGTGAATTTTCTACCAATGAGTTTGGCTCGTGCTTTTGATCATTTAAATGTTGATTTATATCATATAATTTCATGGAAGAATTTTTTTAAATATCAATAATTATTGATTTTATAGAATTGATAGTGGCAACAACTATTAATTTAAAAAAAGATATCTAACAAAAATAGACTATTCCTAGTTCTTTTCAAAATTGGTAACAAATGACTATCAATGTTATTCTACATGATATATTATTTCTTTCCTTGAAAGCATACACATTTGAACATCTAATGAACAACCAAACAATTCTAGAAATTATGGAGAAACCGCAAGGACTTCATAACAAAATATAAACCTACAAAATATTATATCAACATTTTGAAACTAACTTGTTATTGTCATAGAAAAACAATTGATGTAACAAAATGCATGCCTAGGCACCCCAAACATAGAACTAAATACCTAAGAAAAGGGAGTGCTATCAAAAATCAATAACAATGATTTCCTTGAAAATCGGTAGTTTGATCACTATTTTAAATCTCAAAATTCAATACCTTCTACCATTTGATGAGCATCTTCATGATTAAATTTAGGGAAATAAAGTGTGTAAATCATGTCTTGTTAATTTATTCTCTTGAAAAGTCAATTGTGTAGTTATGTACATGTTTTTTTCTAAATTTGCATGTTCTTGATTGATCAATTTTTTTCAAAAAGGGTTAAAAGCAAAATAAAGTATATAGAAAAAGTAAACATCTTCATTTCAACCTTGTGTCATTCATATAACTAGGTTCATTCACAATTGGGGTTTCAAATGGAACATCTAACTTTTAAAAATACTCCAAAGTCCAATTTCAGATTTTAGTTCTAATTAGATTATAGCAATTGCAATGGATTTTGATATGCCAATAGATAAAATGATGTCTTTTCTAATTAATAAAAATAACTTAAAATCATTTGGATACTATATGTAAATGTCTTTTTGAATCTTTTAAACTAATTATAACAATTGTCTTAACTATAAATATTTCTTAAATTAGTCAAAAGGAATGTATAGAATCATTCAAATGATTTCAAATTTTTTGTATAAGAAAACATGTTTCCTTCTATGCAAGTATATGTTCATTGGGTGAACTTGATAGAAAAAAAATCCTATCAAAATTTTCAAAAGCTTGAAATTTTGAACTAAAAGGTTGCAAGGGAAAAGACTTTTTTCTTACCCAAATTTAGCTACTTGTTTATATTTATTAAGTTCATAATTTATAGCTCCAAGTGCACATCACATATACAAGAAATAATAATGCAAAAAAACATGTTTAGTTGTTCTAAGAGTTCATTAAATGACATTTTATATTTTTTACTTGTAAATCAAAATATTGATGCACAATTATTTATGCATGTGAAAAATCATCACCAACATATGAATTGCCTTATTTTGGTCTTTTTACATTTTTTTTCATTTAAACTTTTTATGTGTAAATGTTATTTGCAAAAAGTAACCCTAAAAAAGTTCAAAAGTCATTTTTTAAAAATCCCAACCATGAATGAGCGCAACTACAATAAAATAACATCAAATCAGGTGAAAGTACATGTCAAATACCATTTAATTATTTTATTAAGTTTATAAAAATCTAAGTCCCAAAAAAAAATCTAAATGATCTTAAAAAGTGAATTAAAAATACACTTGAAATTGACTAGTTAATATGTGTTCAAACCTATTTTTCTGTTAGAAATTTTAAATAAATAAATATGTACTAAGTTAAGATATGAAGATCATCATATATTTTAGAAATTTATTAAAAAAAAATTTCTCTTTGTTAAAACTTAGTTTACACCTACTTGAAACAAAAAGCCCACATTCAAAAAAACACATCCAAATTTCTTTGTTTAAAAAAAAACCTACTTGAAACCTACTTTTACAAGTTGTAATCCAAAAGTTAATGCACAATAGTGAAAAAACATCTTATCAAGTTGATAATTCAACTAAACATTCAATGGTCCACAATTTTACATGGTATTTAAACATGACATGAAGTTGATTGCAAAACCCTTCAACACTTTGTAGAAACTTTGTGTGTGAAATAAAGTTGCATGGGGAATGAAAGCCCATTCCATCATAACTACATTCCAAGCACTTGGTCAAAAAAACATGTGACACATTCCATTAATGCATAGTAATCGGGAAAATATATTTATAAATAAATATTACAATTAAATCCATGATAAAAAAAATCCATTAATGGGTGTGGACAATGCTCAAAACTATAATCTAAATTTTTGAAAAATCACAACATGAGCATAATTATAATTTGGATATTATTATTATTATTATTAATTTGGAATAGGCTCCATTAGTTACAAAGTTTCAATGATAAATGTTTGATTTAAATTGATGATGTTTTAAAACTCCTTTTGAATTTTTAAAGCAAAATGTTTTTGCTTGTCAACAATATTTTTTTATCAAACATTTATTTTCTATAGCAAATGTGCATCATTTTCTTTTTCAATTGGAGAAGATTTTAATATTGGTGATTAAAATAACAACATGAGTTGAAATTGTTGAAATTCATGTTTGCAATACATTTTGGCATTTTGATTCGAACCTACTTCTGCTTTTGAAAATTCTGAATTTTGAGGATGTGCTTTGAACAAAATTTATTCATTTTTAGGTGATAAAAATCATGGATATATCATATATATGATCGATGATCAAGATGTAATCAAAATAATAATAATGCAACACATAATCCTTAAAAACAGAAGTTGACATGTGGCATTCATATCTTGGTTTAGTATCCCAAATTTTGCATTTTTCAACCTTGGCATTGTTGGATCGTTGTACTATGTTTTCACCTAATTTGCAAGGTCATATATAAATGGAAATGTGGAGATTGAAAAGGGACAATGATTCATTACAAGACACATGCACTTGTTTAGTAGTTCAACATTCCTTGATAATGCTCGAGGAATATAACATAAGAGGAAAGTAAAAAACAATCCTTTTCAACCCAATTTTATTTGAGTTTACTCTTGTTTATTGTGATTAGCATGCACCTATGTGTGTACTTACACAAGAAGAAATCTTGGGCTTTTTCACTACCACCCATTGCAACTACTTGTCCATTTTGAACACTATTTGACTAATTATTATCATGCACAAATAGCAAGTGAAATTGTTTGCTAGTTATTTGTGCATAATTTTCATAATGAAAACAATGACCTCCTTGTTTACTAGCATTGGATTTTTTTCCTCCATGTTGGATTTTATATTTCTAACATGGAAAATGCAACCCTAGACTCCTTGCAAGAGTGGTAGTATTATTTTGTCATTATTCTAACAACTTTTCATCTATTAACATCTAGCATAAGTTGAAATTTGAGTTTGATAACAAGTGGAGAATGTTATTCATAAGTTATAGCTTGCACTTACACAAGAAGTCACTTAATTTTATATTTTAATAATTTTGGATTATTGATGTGGAAATTAAGGTAGCATTTAACTTTATTTGCACATTGCACTATAATGGTTATGTTTTTTTTTACATCTTTTCAACTATCAAGTACATGGTACATGAGTTAAATTATACACTTTTATCATGTTGAAACTATTGTTCATGGGTTGCATTTTACACTTATCATAATTAATAAAACACATGCAATAACTTATAAAGACCTCACATCTCTTGAATTATCAACTATTGCACATGAGTTGCACACATGAGTTGAATCATTTATTTTGAATGTGTTAAATTCATTACTATTTAATTACATTTTGCACTAACCACAATTTTTTTAAATTGATGTATAAAAATTTAATATGTTTCACATTTATATTTTAATTAAAGATTAAGTCAAAATATTCATACATACAAAGTCTAATGTCTATGTAGACCTTTATATTTAATGTTCAAACTTGTACATTTACATAAATTTAAATTTATGTTTTTCCCTTAGTTCATTCATCATTGGACAAGTTTTTTTATTACAAATGTTCATCATGCCACAATAATAAAACCTCAAAAAAAAATCCTTAAATTATTTTTCCATTTTATCTCTTGATGTAGGAGAAATATAAATCCTAGCTAGATTTTTAAAATATTTTTTGGGGTATATTATTATTTTTATTGTTATCATGATTTAACATTTTTTTAGGCTTATTTTGTTAGAAATTTATATCTAAGTATTTAGAGATGAACAATTTTAATTATTTGAAAATAAAAACATTAAAAAAAAGTGATTTCATAATAATGATATCAATAAAGTATTATATTATTATTATCAATTTTTTGATGTTGTTCAAATGACAACCATTGATAAGAAAGTGTATTAAATGATTGTTTAACATATTGTTTATCACCCTATTATTACTTAATTTTTTAAATATACACATATTTAAACCAACATATATTAATTATATTTTCTAATTATTACATAATCTAAAGTAATTATAAATATACTTTTGAATTAATAATACCATGTTTTAGAAATAATCAAAGTATGCCTTTTACCCAACAACTAATATATAACGCCTTAGATTTTTTCACACACACATATATATATTTTAAATGAATGATCCCCCTTGAAATGTTTCTTTGAATTTTCGTTATTTTCTAATGTTTTATACTAAAAAAATTGACCAACTTGCCAAAATTTGCCACTAAAAATAAAACAAAAAATATTGTTGATTGGGGGGGG
>Ga0209208_10000224_pt1 | contig 67572 bp, 52 predicted proteins | sample S1TSphfallax_3_FD_187694 | JGI IMG/M metagenome (GOLD analysis project Ga0209208, IMG submission 187694) | Host-associated microbial communities from peat moss isolated from Minnesota, USA - S1T2_Fd - Sphagnum fallax MG (SPAdes) (version 2) | ecosystem: Host-associated > Plants > Peat moss >... | reverse complement strand
TGAATTATAATTTATGTGTTTATTATAATTAATGTATAAGTAAATTAATTATTATGATTATATAATAATCATATACTAACTATAATAACTAGATTGTTATTTTTAAAATGTAAATGTATTTAATATATTAGTCTATGTTGGAATATATTTAATTTGTTTGAAATTATAAGTAATTTAATGTAATGGAATTAGTATAATTACAATAATCATATGAATGATTTAAAATACAATAAAAATACTATGAATATTAAGTTTAATCATAAATCAAATTATTATTATAATTGATGTATATAGACATATGTTGATTGCGACTAATCACCATTTTGTTTGCAACTAATGGGACTTTAAATGGTTACTCTTGGATGATAAATCTAACCCATTTATAGATGTAAACCGATTTAGTTGCAAACTAGTCGCAAGCTAGTCGTAGGTGAATTGGTTGATGTTAGCATGATGTCACATTAGTCGCAGAGGGCAAAATTTTAGTTGCAAAAACCAAATAGTTGCAAGTAGTTGTAAATGTGTTGGTCACATATTGGCCTTTTTCTTCTAGTGTTAATGACATTTATTGTGTCTAATGTTGGTAATACAAGTTAGCAAGACATTGCCAAGGCCATTGGTGCCACTAGGTATATGGTTTGAAAAGTAGTAGAACGTCATGTACATGTGCATGAAATGGGAAAAAACTTGTCAGGTGGATTGCTTCGAAAGCAACGTTGTGATATGATGAATGAAGGGGATCATGAAGTTGTATTGAAATGGTGGAAATCAACTACAATGATTTCACCTATACATAAGGATGTGAAGAGGAGGCACATAAGTGCCAAGGTGTTTGAAAAACACCTAACTCATTGCTTATAAAAAATTTAGGTACAAAATATTAAAGCCAGATTGATTTGTTCAAAGATGGTTTTTGTAGCAAAATACTTGTGTGCATACTTAATTACTAGGCTATATAGTGTGCTTTTATTTTTATGTGTGAATCCATTAATTTGTAGGTCATGGAACTACTAGGGCACTATTTGTTGATTATTTATTGGAATCTTCAATATATAGTTATGTATCATTTATTTAAATTTCCAAGTGTAAGATTTTGAAGTCTTGTTGCAATCACCAACTTACTAAACATTATTTAGTTGTTGATGTTTGTTAGATTACATGTTTAGTTTCCTACTTCAATATTCAAGTAATATTCTTTACTTACCTTCTTTTGAATGTGCTTGTTGTAAGCCAAGGAATTCCTTCCCTATTTACCTAACTATTGGTTTTAGTGCAACCCATTAGTGTTCTCTACTTACATGCATATTAACCTAGTTGTTCATGTTTTTTTCAATTATTTGAATATTTGACTAATGACTATTTATCCTTGGTTACTTTGCATATTACATCTAGTATACTTAGATGTATGACCATGTGTGTGGTTGGGTTAGGAGTTTCTTTGCTACTTGGTTAAGGACTTGACAAGTTGGGGGTGTTACTTGGTAGCTACTTGGTTATGTATTTTGTAGGTTGGGGATTAATTTGACTACTTGGTTAAAGATTCTATACTTCGCTAATTCTCTAACTAATACCCATTTACTTACATGAACATGATTATGTACTTGGTAAAAGTTGTAGTTACTTGGTTACTTGGCCAAGGATTGTTCTATACTTACCTACTTTGTTGATTGGTGCTAGTATATTCACATGGACTCTTTATTTGGTAGGGCTTGAGGTTACTTGGCTACTTGGCCAAGCAACGTTATGTACTTACCTACTTTGTTAACTAAAGCTAGTATACTTACATGGACATGATATGCATTTGGTAGGTGTTGGAATCACTTGGTTACTTGGCCAAGGATTATTTTGTACTTACCTATTTTGCTAAGTAATGTTAGTATACTTACATGGACATGATTGTGTATTTGGTAGGTGTTGTAGTTACTTGTCTACTTGGACAAGGATTGTATGTACTTAATCACCTTAGTACTATTGATTTTGTATTTATTTACATGGTTGTGTACTTTTGCAAGTTGTTGATTACTTCTCTATTTGATTAAGTTACTACTAGTTTCAATTGGCTACTTGGTTAAGAAATAATCTTTACTTACCACATAATTAAGTACTTGTTCTTGATCAATATGAGGTTAATTGTCCACTTGTTAGTTGGCAAGTAAATTATGTTTTTAGTTTTTGGGATGACAATTTGGTGTTGTTAATACTTGTTGATTACAATTGCTCCAACATTGAAGTGTAATGCTCCTACTCCTTGCAAGTGACAATTTCATACTACCTACATACTTAACTTGTTCATTATAATTATCAAGTACATAATGCTTTACTTTTTCCAATGACAATCTGCATTTTTTTAATTGAACTACTTCTACTTGTTTAAGATATTTATTTTGTTTATATAAAGTTTCATGCTATAATTGACTTATAAATTTGCAATTTGGTTTTTTATGCATTGAACTAATTTAATAATCCAAGATCTATGAATCCATTTACAATTATTTAGGGACTAAATAATGATTGTGATTAATTCAAGACACAAGTTTTAAAGTCCCCCCTAAACCAAAAAATGAACATATGGTTTTTTAAAAATATATATGTTATTTCTATGATAATATATATCATATATTTGAGTCCCTTTTTCTATGTGTAGAGGTAAGACATTACTAAACCAATAAGGACAATTGTCTATCTGGTGAGTCAAACTTTGACAAGAAAATATAAGTTAAAAACGTTTGAAGAAAAACACAAATGTTAAAAAAAAGGGTTATCAAAATTTCCTAATGGAACTCTTCATCATCTGAAATACTCATCCTTGAGGACTACATGTTTCATATTTCATTAGAAAACTCCTTCCTTGGAAACTAGCATAATTCATTAATTTGCCACTAAAACTGATCAATTTTTCTCTTTTTGGCATGTGGCCTTGTTGCAATGGTCTCATGGTACCATTTTTTTTGTTTTTGTCAATAGGGTCCCACATTGGTTCCTATGGAATTTCTAGTTCAATTTTGATGCACCGTAATTTTGGTGGATGATTTTTGGTAGGTAACACAATTTTCAATTTAATATTTTTGGTAATGTCCTCTAATTTGTTTTGCTCCCCATTTTGAAAGGTCACAACCTCCTCTAGGTTGTTTTTAGGTTGCTCTAGTCGCTTTAAGTTACTCGCATGACCTATTTCAACACTTTTTTGCAAAACTTGTTTCATTTTTTTTTTCATACTTCTTACCAACACTATTGGCATGTTGCAAATGACTATAAAAAGTTGTAATCTATGGGTTATTTTGGTTTTTAGTTTTTAATTTTAAAAAATAACAAAAAAATAATTCACTGTTTGTTTTGTTAGAATCAAATAGCTCTAAACAATATTTGTCCAAATAGGAATGATAATGGGCCAAAAATTCTAGATTCAATATTCACAGTATGGTCACCAAATGTTAAGGCCACCTAGTGAACTACCAAGTTTTGAAAGAAATAATATAAGGGAAAAGAAGAAAAATTCTCCTTATTTTCCTTAGGTAGGCAAAAACTTTAACACAAAGGGGATTCTCCAAATTTAATAAGGCAACCTCGTGAACCTTCTACAAAAACAAACCTAAAGTAAACATTATATAAAAAAATACTCACATACAAAAAGTTAGAATACTCCAAACATATGAAGGAAAACAACTACACATAATTCTACATACAAAGGTATGGCAAGAAAAAAATGATTTTACTCCAAAAGTTATTTTTCATGTATAATCCATTAAGGGACAAAGCCTTAAATACCTCCAAGAAAATAAAATAAAATGGTGGAATAGGCAATTAACCTAATCCCCCCAAAAATAGATCCTAAATGGGTGAAAGCACAATATTTTATACATACTTGTTATTGTGCATGTTTTTTAACAATAGACAAAAGTGTTTCTCAACATTGTATTTGGACATGGAAATTTTAATTTCCCATATATTAAATTTCCCTATCATTGATAGGTAGCTAAAACCTTATTCGACCTTAAGTTGAACACAAGAATGCACAAGTTGTGTGCAAGTTTCTTTTCTATTTACATTGTAATAGCAAATAAGCTACCTTGTTGAGGTTTTGATGGTGTTCAGAAACAATGACCATAACCTAAAGTTCTATGTTTAATGTGTTGTCATCAACAATGTTGGGAATTATAGTAAGCAACAATTCTATGACTCAAGCTAGTAAGTTTTTCCTATCAATATTATTGGGTTTAGGGGTTTACAAAGTTTTGTTACAATGAATGAAAGTTTAAGCATGAGTTTTTTATTTTTGAAAAACAAAACTTGACATTGCTTGTAAGTTTTTTGTAAAAGGTTTTTCATTCCAAGCTAGTAGCTTCAGATGGCACCCAAACCTCACCAAGTTGTTCCTAGATTACTAATAGTCAAATCCAAGGACCATGTGTCCAGAGAGAAAAAGAAAATGCAAAGGATTAACCATGCTTTGGGTTGAGCATAATGTAATGTGTAAGACTGTGGAGAAAAGTTTTCTTTAAAATCTTTTGGATTAAACATTCATTGTGAAATGACATCTAATATTATTTTAGAATATGATCTTGTGATTTATTTTGGGAAGAGATCATCCCCTTACGGGTGGAAGGTCAAAGCATGTGATTTGTTGAGTGTAGAAGATTGTTTGGCTATACTAACAATGTATGAGATAGTTTATGTTCATCCACCTTCTCATGTGACTACTCTAGCATATTTTTGAAGGGTTGGTCGGTAGAGAACAAAGGGCATATCATAACATATCTATATGCTTTTGATAGTAATAAAAAACAAATGAAGAGGACCATCTGCGTCTTCAAAAGGCACTAATTAATGAATATTTTCTTCATATCAAGGTGATGAAGATCATGTTATTCTTGAAGGTTCACCAAAGGGGAAGGTTTTTTAGCCAAAGGTGTTAACATAAGTTAGGAAGCTTTTTGAAGGTTCCAGAAAAGATAATGAAAACATATTTCCTCAAAAAACAAACTTGGAAAAGGTGAAATCAAATTTACATGTTTTTATTTTATTTTTAGAGGGAGGAGTGTTATATAGGAAATCCTTGCAAGGGGCATATATATATTTTTGAATTGCTAGTAAGGAAAGCAAAAGAACTATGAGAGGAATTATCTACTTGTGAGAGCAAATGTCAGGGTTGTCCAAATCTTGAAAAGTTGGTCAAAACAAAAGCCAAAATTACCACATTAGTTGCAAGTTTGAAGGATGTTGACTGGATTTGTAATTTCATGAATTATTAGTGAAACTGGAATTAAACATGATCAAGGATGGGGAAGTTGAACTTAAATATGTTCAGAAGAGGTTGCATTCTGTTTCTAGGGATCTTGATGTTTTGGATTTGAAATGTGGTTGCACCAAGTATGGGCTCAAAGCCTAGGGCACCAAGTCCAACTTATGTGAAGAGATTTAGGAGTGTAGTTTCAAAATTGTAGTTTCAAAATTGCTTGAAGCCTTGAACTTGTAGTTTCAAAATTGCAAGTAGGATGTCCAAGTCCTTTAGAATCACAACTTTGTTAATCCATGTATTTACACTCTAAATTTTAGTATAGTTGAAGTTTTTCACATGGTTCACAAGTAGGGTGATGGCACAAGTTAATAACATTCCAATAGTTGAATGTATATGCTAATGGTGAACCTAAATACTATTCAAGACCTTAGAATATTAATGCCTTAGTCCTTAAGACTTACACTTGCAGATTACTAATCCAATATCTACAATTGGATTCTAGTGGTGCTTTATGTAACATATGGACATCTTGGTATTTGATATAATGTCTTTACTTGTACACTTGTGAATGAAATAGATGATCTTATAATGAAATATAGGTAAATAGACCTTCTCCTTATTTGTTACTTGCTACTTACATTTCAAGTATATCTTTAAAATGTCTTTGAATGGTTATCCACATTCAAGAATTTTTTTGTACTTTGAGTGGATACTATTTATGAACAAATTTATGCAATAGGTCAAAGTAGATCAAATTATTTGAACATAATTGTTTATTTTCAAGTCTTAGGATTTGTCATTTGTTGTCATATACTTAGTGTTTGTGTGTACTTGTTAAGTGTTTTACATGTCATGCTTGTATGCATGGCCTCATACATGATAGTCAGTTACGAGCATGCCAATCATGCTTTTAGGGTTAGTGTGCATTCTTAGGGTTAATGTACGTTCTTAGGTTATTATACGTTATTAAGTGTTTTAGGGTTATGGCTTGTTTAAGGTTTTAGCTTTGTTGAAGGATGTATAAAAGTCCAAACTTTTCCCTTCTTTTATCAGTTCTTCTAAAATTCCTTTGTTAGGAAGAGTTTCCTCCATAGTCAGATTGAATTTCTAGATGCTCACGGCAACTATTACACAACCATCGTTTACATACACTAAGTTTTCTTTCCTTCTTTTTGATTCAATTCAATACATGAGAATTTAATTTCAGCCTTCTTTTGTGCATGGTATATATATGTGCATGCATCTTTTTTGGTTGATTAGTTTTTAATTTTGACTAATTTTAGTCTTTTTGTTCAATAAAATTTACTATGGATTTACATTCTTACAACACCGAACGTCACAACACTACGTGTCACAACATACATTACTTATTACCCTACCCCTTGAATGGCAAGTACTTGTTCAAATTGTCCAAATGGCTAACCTACTTGAACTTCCTTGCTATTTGAGATTGAATTTATGTAGTAGGTCAAAATAGATTAGATTACTTGAGCACAACTATTTATTTTGAAGCCCTAGAATTTTTCATTGTTGTAAAATACTTAATAATTTTACATATTTCTTAAGAGTTTCACATTACTTGTTGATTTGCCCCTTGCATGTTAGGTAGTTGTTCAAAATGTCCAAGTGGTTAACCTACTTGAATTGTGTTGCTACTTGTGAAACATATTATGCAATAGATCATAAAGTAGATCATGTGTATTGGATCATACTTGTCTGCTTACAACTCAAATGAGTTTTACTTGTAGTTCCATACTTTGTTCTTGTGCATATTTGCTAGATAGAATTTAAATTAACATACGTATTCTAGAAAAAAATGCGTCCTAAGACATGTGCAAGTAGATAAAATTAGGATAGTTTATGTTTGGGTACTAATAATTTTAGCTTTGAAAGCTACTTGGATTGATTAAACAAATTTTATATGGCATGACAATTAACTAATCTGGGTTCTAATGTTATTCCTCGTTTTTTTTGCTATAACAACAATAATAATAGAGCTTGATGATGCCATGGATTTTGTTGACATTGACCATATGGATGTCCCAAACACGTTGGATTCAGTTGGTGTAGGAGAACAACTCCAAGTTGATCTTCATGACAATGGCTCTGTTATCCTAGAGGAATCACAAGCTATAACTGAAGTTATAGCAATTGACATTCAAAATAATCCAATTGTGGGGAATGACCCCAAAACAATTGGCCCCATGTTAGTCACAACTAGAAGTGGAATACAAAGTGCCCCCACCATAATTGGCACAAAACTATCTACACTTGAAAGTGAAGTACAATAGGTGCCTCACCAAGTGTCAGTAGGAGCAATAGGAGACTCCCTACTTCCCTTCCTCGAACCCTCAATCATTGACACCTATGTGGTTCTTGAGTTTGGCAAACCGAGAATTGAACCCAACCCAACACAACACTTTAGACCATGCCTCCTAAAATGTGGCATTCTATTTTTAGACGTCACATTTAGATAATATAAGGTTTCCAAGACGTAAAAAAAAAGAAGTGAATGTTTTGTCCGGAAATGCTACGCAGACGTGTCATTGGAGGTGTTCTCATCGTACCTGACGTACCATGTCACGTAAAACACCATTCCAACTCCCTCATGCTCTTGAGTTTGGCTTGCTAATCACCGGTCATGACACGAAGTCCCTAGTCACTTTAGTGATGTGCCGCTTCTGTGCGTGCTTTAAGCACGTAAAACAGTTAAGGGCCAAATGCCAGCGGACGGAGAACACTAAGTACTATTCGGCCACTTTCCGCAAGGAAAACTATGAAAAACATAATAACGATCAACACCTTGTTGAATGGGAGAAATAAAAAAAAACTAATAAGGAAGAAAAAATGGAGTTTTTTGAAATAATGAAATTTGTTTCGATTTGCACGAATAACGATGTCCTCGAATTCATTGTGGAAAACATCGTTGCACAACTATTTTTTCGTCCTAACGACGACTTGGATGTGTTGTCCCTGGAAAAATCCATGGCGTTTTTCAAGAAAGTGCCCGACACCACAACCTCGTATTGCATCACTGTAAAAAACGTGAAACAGTTCAAACTTGCTTTCAATCAAATTTCAATTGGTTTGTCATTTCATCAAATGTTTACTATTATTGATTAGCACAAAAAGGCATTTGGGAATGCAAAGTTGGTGGGCTTCAATGATCACATTGTTAGCCAATATGTCTGCATGGGTGTTGCCATCAATCTTCAACACATTTCAGACATCCTGAGCTCTCTTCATGTGTGGTTGTTCGTGCTTGCTTCTAATAGCTCCACACATTGATCTATGTCGTACCTTGACATTTGAATTTGCGTTTGTCCCAATGGTTCCTTAGAGAATCTGCACTTGATCGGATTGCCCTTTTACGATTGTCATACAACAAAGAACATTGCTGCCATGATCTGTCGCATTCTAGATGCATTATATGCACGTTGGCGATCTAAGATTATTGCTTTCAACACTGATGGCGAGAACACGATGACTAGGTGACATGTTGGTGTAGTAACACAAATTGATCACGAATCTGAGACCAAGCTCATGCGCATCTGGTGTGTGCCTAATTAGATTGATTTCATTGTGAAGGACGTCAGTCATTGCTTGGATGATGGATTGTTCTATAAGATCGCCCATGAATTTAATGTTCATTTGCACCGCCAACAAAACTTGTAATTGGAAATGGGCAGTATGTGCCTTAAAGATACCAATCAATGGGTTCATTTCAAGTGCATGTTATCCTGGATGCTCAAACATCGCTGTTGATTATTGATTTAGACTGATGAGAAGAAACCTGCTTTTGCACCGAATGACTCATGGTGGCTGATGATGGCCGGGGCTCGGCCATTACTGGAACTCGTCTTTGTCACCTTGGTAATCTTGTAATTTCCTGATATCATTATCTCGCAACAAACATCAGAGATCGAGAATCTAGTTGGCCATTTGGTGGGCACAATGAATGTGGAACTAGTGGGTACTAATGATGGATTTGAGGCCATGTAGGCTTCAGAATTCATTGTTGTGGATCACTGGCGGGTAAAAATCGAGGATGTCTCGCACCATTTCCATAGCCAAGGATCGTGGGCTCGTGATGTGTTTCTAGGTTTGGATGTGGCTAATCAAACGTTGATCCTAAAGGAGATTGCGCATTTTGGATTGAAATTAGTGCAACGTATATCGACTATTCAGGCTGAGCACGACTCGAATAACGAGGCTGCGCTCAATCTCGCTCCTCTTGTGATGCCGTTTTAGCTTGTTGAGATGGCATCGTCCGATTTTATCGATTTGGTTCTCAATCCATATCGAAATCAATTGGCAAAGTTTTGGCCTGATGAAAAGATCGATCTCATTGAACGACATCAACAAGAACTTTTCAATGCTTACAAGAAGGAACCCGGTTCCAAGCTCTTCATTGATAAACATGATCATACAATGTTTTTCAATACGGGATGGGATGATTTGAAGGGATGCTTTGAACATTTGCGAATGTTCTATGGTGGATTAACAAATGCTTTCACCAACACAACAAGCGTTGAGTTGGATTTTAGCATTTTGAAATGGGAAAAAGATGACTTTCTACAGTCAATGATGAACTTAACGTTGGAGGGCATCTTTTAGGCCAAGCAACGCCGTGTTGTGATGGGAATTCTTGTTTTGACTAGGTTTGATGATGGCGATGGGGCCCAATAGAACGAGCAATTGACATTTTTACAACTTACGTCACGAAAATTGATTACATTCGCGGCAATTTGCCACTTTTTATTTATTGCCGATTTTGAAGATTTTTGAATGCTGAATTTAAGTTAAAAGCGATAAAATCGACGTTTGCCATATCTTAAGAGGCCTGACTTAGACTCATGACCCAAGCCACCACGGGGACCGCCCCACAATGCGCCCCCCATAGTGATCTGGACTTGGGCCCCGACTAGGTGAGCACCCACACTTGAAGGTCCACCTAGAAGGGCATTTCATATACCCTTTCAATGTCTCTTGGGCCCAAACCACTTTGTCTCAGGCCCTAATCAACCTAAGGTCATTGGGAACAAGTGTATAAATTGGTTCCATATTCTCTACCTAAGTGCATAAAGTACACCCCAAAAGGTTATCATCCATGAAGGCAAGACACCATTATAAAAGTTGGATCAGGCTTGGGGGCAGGCACCAAAAGGTCATTTGGCTTTTTAAAGTTTTTTTTTAATACTGCAGCAAACGTGAGCAATGAACTCTGAACCCTTGTTGATAAACTGGTAAAAAACTAGTCCTGGAGCATGCCCAACGGCAGCTGCCAGTCTATCTCTCCCACCTTCACCCATGAACCGGAAAAGATGGACTGTACAAAGTGAGCGACTATTTAACTCTCACCATCTGGGCCAATCATTGTAGTTAGCGAAAGAGAAAAAATCTCCTGAAGTAGCCAGGGTGGCGAGCATCCCTAAGCAGATTTCGACTTAACTGGCGAATTTATTGAAAACCGGGTTGCATGGTTTCTTGCAGAACTGTGCAAGGCCCAAGAAGGTGTGCAAAAAGACAAGCAAAACACGCACCGGACAGAGTTTGTTAAGGGGTGTTTAGCGGCCCCCATGTTTTGCTTCAAATCTCTGAAACCCTAAACCCTAAAATGTACAGTAGTGTAAAATAGGGCCTTCCCCCTAATGTACTAGAGAGTGAGCAGTAGATGGTGGATTCTGCCAATTAAACATGTCATGAGTGTGCACCAGGCATAATCCACCACAATGCAGAATATGCCAGCCACAAAATTGGGTTGATTCTGCAGCAATAAAGAGCCGACAAAAAAAGGGGCTGAATCATCAAGCCCTGACTATAACGTCAGGTTATAGCCAGCCTGATGTTATAGTCAGGGCATTCCATCCTGGGAACCCAGTACATAACCCAAGGGCCAAGATGCAATGCCCTGACAACAACAAGGACTTCTAGACATAGCAACTGAGGAGCTCCCAGCAAAACGTCCCCACTCCAGGGAAATCATCCAAAATAGCCCTTCAGCGAGACTGGGGCTGGAAATTGTGTGTGGGGGAGGTCATCCAAATCACACTGAAATTTTCAGCCAAGGTTGTTATGTGTAGGGTAAAGCCCTAGGTCAAGGGCTTTACCGAAATATGGGTGCACGAGGTGATAGCTGAGTGCAGGCCCGATTTTGGTAACACCCTCAACCCAGGGCTTCACCCAACATAAAGACCTGCAAGAAATTCAGTGGAGAAACAGAGGCGAAACAGGAGGGGGGGGGGAGGCAATTGTCAAAAACGAAATGCCATCCCAAAAATGAAGTAAACAAGGCAAACAGGGAGGTGGGCTTCATGAAAAATGAAATACCCTCCCTGCTCATGGATGAAAAAGTATGCTTTATGAGGTTATCTCCAGATACACTGCAAAATTTCTGGCAGGTCATTCCGACAAAATGGAAATGCCGTGAGTTAAACCAAAACACCTTCCATTTCCGGGTCACTCACCCTGGTGGGTGCAAGGAACGTGTTTTGGTTTCATCCAGTTAAGGCGGTTGGTTGTTGGTTTGCATGGCAGGTACTGTGATGTTTACTGACACTCATCAGTCTAACTTAGATGAATGTGTTGATGTTCAGAGACACCTGTCAGTCTAGTAGGAGACTTGTGTTCACACCAGGATACTCCTCAGACTTTATTCCTTTGACAGACAGGCACCTGTATAGATGCATACCAAACCTGGCCTAAAAATATTTCACCAATTGCTAAGAAATTTTGCAACCACCACCCCTCAACATTTTGAGACCATCTAGTGAAATTGATTTTTTATTTTATGATATGATTTTTCTATAGCATTCTTAGGGATGCATTGGGGTTTTCGTGTGACTTTTGGGGCTAGAAACATGTACGCTTACATCTCAACCTTACAACATGGCAGTTCACGAAGTAAGCATGTCGTCATTACAACCGTAGGCACACTTAGGAGCAACTTCCAACATAGTTCATTTCAAAAGCCAAAAAGGACAAATATTTTATTCGGCCTAAAAATAGCTCCCGTTCAAAATTGCTGATTCAGCAAGGTGCCGTGTTACTGAGAAGCAATGCAGCGCCGTCCTCTAAGTGGTAAGGTCAAAAGTTTGGCTTGTTTTTTTAAAAATAAAATTGGAATACACATGTGTTTGATTGGACGGTGTTCACAAAACATGTCTTAGTTTATGACTTATTGGAAGGCATACACTCATGGAAGGTTGCTACCTACCTGAGTTTTTTTCTTTTTCATTTTTGTGATGTAGCTGCTGAAGTGGCCATCATCCATAACACACTTTAGCCAAATTTGGCTATATACAAGATATGAAAGCAAATAATTTCAAGCATTTCACATTTTTTTGGCTACATACTAGAACCCAATATTGAAATCTTGTGATTTTTTTTAAAACCCCAGAAAACTCACATATGTTTAACCATTTCGAAATCACCAACTGGACAAATTTAGCCACAAAAAACCCCTAAATTGTGGAGTTCCCAATGGGAAACCCTTGCGACGTATATACCTAGTGATCATCAGGAACAAGTTTCCCTAAAGAACCAAATTGTCCACCTTCTTTGGACACCAGAGTGCGTACATAGTAGCTGCCACACAACCAGGGTGAACCAGCAGCTACACTAGTTCCTTTACCTTTTTAAGTGGGGCCTCAAATTGTCCCCTCAATTTGAAATTAGAAAGCTTGACTATGTCTCAATTTTTTCTTTTTGGAGTGAAATTTCGCCATTTCGGCCTGAAAAATACGATTTTGACCTATACCAAGGATCTTTCATTGAAAAAAAATATCAAACTTTGCCAGCTTTCAAAGAGTTTTTTTCCAAATCACCAAATTTTAGGATAAGTTCAAATAGGTAACCAAGAATATTGAAAGATTCTCTTCTTTTTTATAATAAACTTTCATATTTAGTGTGTAGCCAGATCTGGCTAAATCATCCTATGGATGTGCACAAACATTATACTTCATTTCAACATTTTCATAAGGGGCTGACAGATGTTCATGAGCACATATGGAAGGGTGGTACAAAATTTTCTTAGTTTTTAACACTGACTAGTCAAGGTGGGCTAGAGTGAACCAACACCTCGTTATGAGAAAATTGTGTTCATTGCAACTTGTCCATGTAACTAAAAAGTGTTTAATGCAATTAAATTATAATTTAAAAATGTGCGATAAAATTAGATTACTACTAAAAAATGTTCAATATAACTAAATTACAACTAGATAGACAAGTTGTAATGAACATGATTTTCTCATTTGTAATAATACCTTTATCTTTTAAAGTAGGCCTCTTAATTTAATAATATTAAATGTTAAATTTGGATATTCAACATTGAAACCTTGATGAATGATATATTTATAATGTTTAAAAACAACCCAAAAAACAAAAACTTTTGAGGTTTTTATTGGTATTGTGTAATTCTTAGGGGTTAATGAGGACCTTTTTGTTTCTGTTCTAGAAAAGTTTATGGGATCAATTTTGATTTCTATTTCAATTAGGTTTTCTAAAATATAAAATTGGGGTTCAGTTCTAGATTGGGTTTTTTAATGTGAGGGTCAGTTTTCAAATTTTTATTAATTTTGAAATCAAGCCAACTCTTGATTCTAGGGTAGGTTATGGGTAACCTCCCAATTAGGTTTTACTACAGTGAGCAAGACCACAAGATCAAGAGTTCAAACTCACTAGGAGGTGAAAAGCTTTCTCGGGAAGGTTGGCAAGATTATTGTTTTCTTGTAATTTGTCTGCACTAAATTAATTGAATTCAAATCTGGCCTCCCAAAAGTAGCCCCAACCTATTTTCAAAATGTCTGTCAAATTTGCCCCACCCAAAATCTTTTTCAAATTTGTTTTTAAAAAAATCCAAAAATATGTTATGCTCAAAATCAACATCAAATTTGTTCACTTAAACATTCCTCAAAATTTATCACATTTAAAAATCAATCTCAAATTTGCCTTCAATGCACTTCCATATTTGTCACACCCAAAATTGGTCACAAATTTGCACCCCCCAAAACCTTAAACATGGACTAGAATTAAAATAATATTTGAAAAATAAATTAATCCAATGCTGGTTTTAACACTACCATAGCTTAAAGTCAATTTCCACATTAACAAGACAAATAATTTTTTTTTCAAAAAATTAATTCATTTTTACAATTTGAAATTATTGAATTTTCCGTGATCTATTATGATATTGTTACATGAATAAGTGAAATTATTCAAAGTGTAACCTATGATAATAATTTCAAAGGTCAACAGATAGTCACACATGATGTCATAAGAGATATCATGTATGTTATCGCTTGAGAGAATGGGCATGTTGTATGGAAAAAACAGTGGTACATCCTTACATTAAGAGTTTTATTACAAGTTGATATCCACATGATTCATGAAAACCAGGTTTTTGTTGTTATGTGGTGGTTATTGACTTAACATGGAAGATGGTGGCTACAAGTGTCATTAGTCAATCAATATGTGCAATTATGAAACTTAGCACCGTTGCTAAAATTTGCAAGTATAAAGGGTTTCATAAGAGGCATCATTTTTTTCGATGGCCATGGAGGTACACAACACACCCATGCATGATATGGATTGTTTCATCAAGGAATGTGCTTGTTTTTTCCATGATAGATGATTGAAAAGGTCATTTATCCTTTTTTTTTGCATTCAATTTTTCAAGTAACATATTAGCATTGCTTTTTAGTGTGCTTTAGCTTGTGCTATAGAGAGGAAGATTGTGTTGGTAGGATATGCTTGTTCTAGACCTCCTATTATTATGAAATTTCACAATTTGCATGTAGGCCACATTAAAGGGGTTAAAGGCGAAATAACTTCCTACCATGTGAAGGACTAGTTTACACCCTTTTTTGGTTCATGTGGGATGAACACCTTTTGACCTTCCTTTTTGTCTTTTGTGTGATGGTTTCAACCATTGGTTTTTATAATGAATATTACTTGCGACCTATGCCCAAGGGGGACATTAGTATAAAAAAAAACTATGTGAGTAAAAGTATTGGGTGCAATATATTGGTTGTTGGGTAAAAATTATAAGTTAATTAGTTAAAAAATAAGGTTTAATTTATTCAAATAATCAAATAAATTATAATATAAGGTATGTAATAATATGTAATAATGGATTATAATTAAAATAGGGTGGCTTTAATATGTATATATTAGAAAATTAGATAATAATAAGATGATAAAAAATGGGTTGGACAATTATTTAATACCCCCCCTAAAAATGATCGTTTGATGCACGTAGATCCCAAACTTTACATTAAGTGTCCCCTGAAGGACCTACTACGATAATTATGATGATTTTCAACATGTCAATTTCATATTTTCACAAAAATTCATTTCACTATTATGAGGATTATTTAATGATGAAACTAACCTTAAAGTAAGTTACTTAAAATTTGGACCCATGGGTTGTTCCATTTTTTCTAAAACCTTGGAATTGGGGGTTGGTTTTCAACTTGATATAAAAACTTAACCCAACTTTAATTCAAGTTCCCAATTAGCTAACACTTGGTTCCAATTAAGTTTTGGTTATTTGTAATTGGAATTGCCCTAAATAATAAGCTAACTTAGGTACCCACATGACATTCGTTTTGCATTTTACCATGGTGCCAATGTAGGTGTTAGTTGTTTTATGTGATAGGTAGCCATCATTATCATTTTTTTCTACATGTAATGGCGGGTTTAAAAAAATGGTGATTATGTGGATGGTTAATAAACAAACAAATTTTGTGCGAGTTAAAACCCAAGTTGTAAAGACTGTTGAATTTCTATTTTTTTCTCATGACACCCATAAAATATTTTATGGGTACCAATGTATAATGGAAATGTAACTTAATAAAATTAAAAATGTAACTCGATATAATAATTTAATGTGCATGCCTCAAATATCATGATTCATAAAACAATTCATGACACAAATTATTGTGCATGTTCAATCACATTGGTGATTCATCTAAGATGTAAAATTTAATGGTTGCATTTTAAACAAAAATTGTTATTATTATTTAATCATATAATTGTTTTAGTAATTATTGAAAAAATAATTTTAATAAATAATGTAAAATAACTATAATTATAATGGTTTTGCATTAAAATTTACTAACCATATGATTTATAGTTAAAGTTAGCATTCATAATTTTCATTTTTACTTTTAACTACTTCATAAAATATTTATATTGATTTTATTATAACACTATAATATAAAATCATTATTATAACACAAAATTGTAGACTAATTATTATAAATTTTTGTAATTACAAAACAATTATTAAAAAAATTGTAAACATATTATTAGTACATTAATTATAAAAATTCCATAATTTATAATTAAACTCTATTATTCATAACTTATAATTATAATTATTTAGAAAAAAAACCAAAGCAATTTTAGTGGATTTAAAATAACTAATGTATTTACTTTAATTCCATGATGGTATTATATTAAATTAAAACATTCATTTAAAAATAGTATATATGTATATTTTACAAAATAATTTTATTTTCATTAAATCAATAACTATAATGTTATTATTGCTTTTGCAAATCGTAAGAAGACAATTAGTCAAGTTTTTGGTGTTGGTTCTATGGATTGACAAAAGAATGTGGTGCATGTTGCAAAATTTAACATTTGTAGATTTGGATCCATGATAGATTTTGAAAATTCATTTGGGAACACCATGAGAAAAAGTTGCCCATGTACAAGGATCATTTGAATGCAATTATTTGTGTTGCCTTCTTGTAACAATCAATGTTAATATTGCCTTCAATTTTTTTAGTCATTTACAAAATTGCCTTATTAACATTATTATGTATGTAGTTGATCCCAAGTCATTGCCCACTATAAGAGTACCAAATGGAGGATATAAGGTTTGATTTTGCTTCATTATAGATGCTTCATATTTTTTATAGATTTCATTTCATTATTGGGATTCCTTGCTTGTAACACATGCATAATAAAAGATTATTGGAAAGAGTTATGGGAAGGATGTAAAAATTAGGTGAATGTTTTGGATTCTATGAAAATACCCAAGGTCTTATCTGGGTTGTTGGGAGTTTGGCTTACCATGGTATTGGGTTTTTCCATTGTTCATGACATTCATTGATCATGAAAGGGACATTTGGAAGCTTTCTAGGAGTTTTGGGTTTGAATTGTTTTCATAATTTTTAGGGGATTTGGGATTGGGTGAGTGGAATTTGAAAAAATGAACATTGGAGTTTAGATGCACGTGAAGGGTCTAAATATAGACCAGTCTCCTGTACATAATGCTTGTGGAGGTGGTCATTTCGTAGAGGAGAAGGGTAGAAGGATTTTTAGAGCCGGCCCCTCGGCATGCTGGCCCTTATGCCAAAACGCGTTAAGGTCGCAACATTATTAGGGTTTAGTGCTCGCTCACCACCGCTATTTATTCGCTCGCGGATCGTAGTATCGTCGTCATCTCTGGTCCAGCCTTCTGCATCTCTCCTTTGCGTCCTCTCAGCACAAATCGACAAATTGATGTGTTGTGAGGTCAGCAAGCAAGAGAGGGGTAGGGGTTTCGACCACAGCACAAGGAGCAATAGGTACCGAGAAGCTGCGGTTGTGAAGGGGGCGAGAGAGAGAGAGATAGATAGTGAGAGGACTTGTGAAATCAGAAGAGAGGCTGTCTCGGAGGCGTTATTTAGGTCAAGAAGTTTCGACAGCCTTAATAAGTAGTGCAAACAAACGCTATTCTTTGTTTGACAAGTTTGACAGGAGGAGAGGGAAATATGTGATTTGAGTTTTTTGTCAGAGTTATTCTCGAGGGGTACGGGAGAGACACCAAAGTTGATGAAAGAAAAAGCCTTAAGTGTGCAGTTAGGGTTTGTTGCTTTTTCTCCATTCTCTTTAGCTTTTGTGTTCCATTGACGTCCCGGGGGGGGGGGGGGGGGGGGGGGGGGGGAAGATCTGCTTGTCTTTTTTGGTTGAAAGAAGCGTCCGAAAGTTTCAGAATCTATCATGCTGAGGGGGGAAGAGTCGACATCACCCATCCGAGGTTTTGTCTTCTTCTCGCTCTCTCTCCAGCACGATCTTCAGCGGATTCCATTCCATTGTGGACTCATAGCCAGTGAAGAAGGCACAAGCGCTTAGCAGTCTTTCTCTCTCTTCGTTTCGTTGCCGCCTGGTGCAAACTGTGTCTATCTCTCATCGTTTTTTGCTGGAGGAAAGTTTGGCTAAAGTACTAGGGCTACTAGGGTTTCAACAGATATACAAGTATGCCGGATAAGTCGACGGATTCTGAGTCGCCATGTGCGCGAGAGATTTCGAAGATTTCCAAGAAGACGTACTTCTCCGGTAGCGGCAAATTGGCATCTTCCCCCATCGACAAACTCTGCATTCTCTCGTCCTCTGATGAAGAAGACACATCCGTCGAGAGCCCACGAGGTGTCCGGATATTCGAGAAGAAGGGCGTGGGCAACAGTTTTAGCGAGAAGAGCGTCGATGCCCCCGGCGGCACTGGATCCGCCATCGGCAAGAATCGCTCCCGACAGACAGCCTGTCGAGCATCTGGTTTTGGTTCTGAGGGTCCTTCAGAGACGGCTTGCAGAGGCTCACGTCGATCTCAAGAAGATCCCAGAGCTCGTATCAACGGTGTTAGGTGTCGATCAGATTCCCAGAAACATACTGTTGAGGTTCGGCCGTGCAATTTCAAGAAGAAGCTCTGGGGCGGCACTTATACCAGAATGGAAATGGCACTGCGAGTCAAAGATGCACTTAAATTCTACACAGGTTGTAAGAAGTTGCGGTACCACTTTCCTGACTCTCACGCTTTTTTTGCATCCCTGAGGCCCCTGAGCATCTCTTTCAAGGACCTTGATCCCCTTTGCAAAAAAAAGATTCGAGTTGGGAATAAGGTGGTTCTTGTGCATACCCATTTCAGCAAGCTGGTGAGGGAAAGGGCTGCTGAATTCAATGTGATGAAGAATAGCACTCCTGCAAGAATCTCAATTCCGGATTCAGTAGCTGTTGACAAGATGCATCAGTCGAGAGTGCCACTCAGGACTCCTCCTCATAACGGCACCAAGGAGCTTCCTCACAGAGCACCCTTAGACTTGGGTTCCTCAAAACCCTCACTCAGCAGCACTGATCAAGTCAAGTCTCTCTCCCGCCAGCCTGAACCATTGGAGCGTGGCGAAGACTTTCAAGGTGAGGAGCATTTGGAGCTTTCGGTGGCTCATGAAGTTTCTACGATTTCACCAGCTGAAGAGGCTGTGTTGAACAACCACCTTGAGGCAGCTCACTGTGGAAATTTTGCAGCTAAGCAGGTTTTCTCAGAGTGGAATTGGGATGAGCAAACAGCAGGATTTCAGATTGTTACACCAGATGTGGAAATGCCATCCAACCAGCAGCCAAGTGGCATAACCGGCACGATGGATTTCACCGGTGCTGCCCACAACACAGATCCTGTCAGACCTAATGGTCTGGATGAGGACTCTGACAAAGATCCTTTGCAGAACAAGTCAGATCAAAGTGGTCTGAGGTCACAGTTTATGGAGTTGCACAGGCCAAGCTTGCTGGATGTGCCAAACCTTGCAGCTACTGGCATTGAAAAGAGAGATCCATCTTTGCCTGCATCAGAGGAACATGGCTTTTGGTGGCTTCCAGTAGGTCGCGGTGCTCTGTTGATGAACAGAAAGGAGTCTCAACTGGGAACCTGTATGGCACACAATCCATCAGCAGTTCTGCAGTTCCCTTGAGCTTTCTTGCAAGGGATTATCATTATAAGTTTTCTTGCTGGATTGGCTTTGCAATAGCCACCTTCAGGTCTTTTCTCATGTGACATTTGAGAAGAGGGATCTTGCTGCAATCTGAAAGACTTTCAGGAACCTGTCTTGGCTGCTTTTGGTTCAGTATGGTTTTCCAAGAGTGAAGAGACTATGGATGTTTTCGTCTGACCTTGCTGCAGGTCAGTATGGTTGTCTGAGAGATGAAGTTCAATGCATTTGAACATTTGATTTGGAAAATAGTTGGGACAGAATCACGGGCCTTATTGTAGACTTATTTCTTCTGTTTCTTCTTTGCTTGCTGATTGAATGTTTAGTGGTTACAATATAATGCCCAGGAAAGAGGAAAAAAATCTATGTAATGAACTTCTTATTGTAAAGGTACAATTTTGTAATTTTGCTGGGGTCTAGAAGAACTGCATACATAGGAAGTTACATAAGCTATGTCTTGTACATCAGAAAGAGTTTTTTGATAGCTAGTAGGTAGTAAGCCTTTTCTCATGTGCTAGAAAGAGCTTGGTGATAGGAATGACAAATGTATTGTTAGGGAATATGAGGATGCTCTGCTTATATGTGATGGTCAAACTCTTCGTTATTAAGTTCTGTGTAGCATACAGTGCTCTCTGCACGAATATATGATATCTGTCCATGTTGTACACAGGCTAATAGAGAATTTATATTTGTGTGATTTCACACACTTTTTGTACCTTTGGTGACTTTTAAGCTCTGGGAAGTTTGGATTACTGCTGTGATGGGTCATTAATTTTTGTATGATCTTGGAGAAAAGGGTTGATCTGGTATTGAATATGATGTTCTCATTTTCATCTTGTTCTTTGGGGTTGAGGAAGTACAGGCAGGTTCAGGTCATGTTTGGTTTAATCCTTTCAAGCAGTGGCCTGAAGATTATCTAGCAACTCTTGAAGTTTGCATTGGAACAGTGAGTGCAATTGTTGAAACTGCATGCTTTGTTATGAATCTTTGGCAGCAGGATATCTGCAATAATGTCTTGTGAGTTAAATTGTACTTCTAATGGCTTCTTTTGTAACTGATTGGATCTAGCAGTTAAGCAAAGTCCTTAAGGTAAATCCTGTGATCTTATTGATAAACATTCTCAACTGGAGTATGCAGTAATTGACATGATATGTGTGCCTCCTATTCATTCCAATATCTCTATTACTGCTAAGTCAGGCATTATGAATGGTCAGCTTTACAGGTTCTTGAGGCTTTGCAATTCTAAATTTTTCTTTATTTTGATGGTCAGTCTTATTGTCTTTCTGAAGAATAAAGGATACCCTATAAAGATTTTGTTATAGAGGACTAGAGGTTTGCTCGATAAAGAGATTTCTTTTTGGAATTTCAGCATTTGGAGTCTTCTGATTGATTTGGTATAGAGCATTGTAAGGTGGGGAGCTTTTCAAAGCCCAATTGGTCCTTGTTTATTTTCTCCTGTGTCTGTTATTGTAATTTTTTCCTTCTTATTGTTCATGCTTTTTTGTTTTTTCCCTCATTCTTTTCTCTGTGTTTTTTGCCCCTTCTATATATGTTGTCATGTTGCTAGTTGCTAAGCAGTACCACGGCTGAGTCTTCCTGTTGCTTCTGGACTTGTGACAGAAACCCAGTACACAGGTTAGTGGTTACACTGGCCTATTTGCACTGTAAGGAGCTGATGAAGCCAGTGGGGAAGTTGTGATAGATAAATGTTGTGATTGATAAGTCACTATCATACATATTATTGTCAATGGTCCCTGGACAAGTGAGACTGTCACTTTTGTTAATACTTCTTGTTTTTATTGTCTCTTTGCTCTAGTTCTTCCCTTATGTGTTGCTCCTCCTTCCCAGTTCTGATAGTCCTTATTTTGAGGTCCTTCTTTGACTTCAAGGCAAAGTTTTAACCTTGTTGTCGCTTCCTTAATCCTGAGTATGGAGATTTCTTGATTCTCATGAGAGTTATTTTTTGGAAATCCATCATATTTGTATCTGGCTTTTGAAATCAATGTAACTGGTAGCTTCCTATGAACCCTAATATGCTGGAAACAATTTTGGCACTTACATTATCAACATTTTGGACTAGACATGAGAACTTTGGTTAGTAGAGGAGTGTTCAGTTGAAAGGAATGTCTACATTCTGATATTGGAAGCTAGAGATAATGCCTCCTCTCTAGAGATCCATGCACATCACACAGAGGTTATAGTCCAGCTTTAAAAAGATGTCTCATTTAGCCTTCCTACTCTTTGTAACCTAGACAACCTCTGTATGGTAACTTGATAAGTGAAGTATCTGAACTTCAACCCTTTGTCAAACTTTGGGAGTCATATGTCACATTTATGAAGGTTTCAGCTTCCATATAGTCTAGTTCAGGTTTTTTGGTGATGTGCGGGGTTCTATAATTCAAGGATCTTTGCAATTCAATTTTTTAGCATGCATGCCTTTTCATTTAGAAGCCTTTTTTATCCAAAGGTCCTCTAGTGTTCAAGGACAAACAAGATAAATGTAGTAGACTGAGCATGATCAGTGTGTAAGCAGCTCATTTGGACAGGACAACAGAACACCATATCAATCCTGCATAATCACAAAACCTAACTGTGATTCCTGGAGTGAATTTGAGCCTTTGGGTTTGTGGCCAGTGGATATGTATGCCAATGACTATTCGACCAACTTAGCCTGTATTCTTTGATTTGCCCAAGCATTCTGTTTGAATGCAGAAACAAGGTCAATTCAGTGAGCGAAATTGTCACTCTGTTTCTTCATTTTAAACATTCAAAATGTTGAAGATTGATCTAGAAAATGTTGCACCTTTATAAGGCTTCAAGCCAATGGACTGTGAGTGGTGGAGTGACACTCAAGAGACAATGGACCTTTGGTTCCAAGGGAGAGTGATATTCTAAACATAAAGTAAAACTGTGCTTTGAAATCATTTGGGGTTTGGCAGTCATTTGGCGCACTACCAAAATCTTATTTTGTGTCAACAGATTTCAGATTGGGCTTTAATTTGAAATGGTCTTGTAAAAGCTGTTCGAGAAATGTTGATTTAAAGTTATTCAAATTTGAGTAACCTCAAACTTGAAATTTGAAGAACCTGAAAAGAAAGGAAGTTACGTGTTGAACTATTGTATTGGTCATTGTTATTAGAATGGGTGATCCCATGATTCTCCCTTAAGGCAAGATCCCTCTACAATTGACAGTAAAATCACAAATCCCATTTTGTTGACTAGGGTAGAACTGCTCATCACTGATCACTACCTTATCACCAAACATTTATTTAGATCATGAGCATCTGTGTTTCGTTTTGACTGATTTAAAATGTTATGGGAGAGCTACCTCAGTCTCTAGAAATCATCTTTGAAGTGCAAATGAAAAGGAGTAATGAAAAAATAGCAAGAAGAAGAAGAAGCTTTACAACTTACAAAATGCAATTTTTATTTCCCCTCTTCTCAAAGCTCATAACTTTCTTATTTCTTGTTCATTTTAAATGATTTAAAGTGCTATAGAAGCACCACCTTCAATTTTACAAATCATATTTGAACTCTAATAGCAACATGCAAGGAATTTTTTGGGTGTTCGAAATTCGGCTTTGTAGGGTTCTGTGGTTTGTTTGTTTAGTTTTTGACCCCTCTACTTTGGGGGGCCATAACTTTCTCATTTCTAAGCCGTTTTTGACATTGTTTAGTGCGTCAGATGCGCCAAGAGGAGGGGTTCAATTTTTGTTAGAACAAAAAAAACAACGGAGCCCTCCCCTTGGATCTGGCCTGCCCTGAGCACGTAAGTGTTCGCTCACCAGCCGTTCTGCCCTACTGCAGTGTGCCACGGAATCCAGCTGTGTTTTTCAGTTGTCCCGGGAGGAAAAGAACCTGGAAGCTACAGGAACTAGTAACTAGTACTATACTAGTTCCCATCACCATGCTCCAAATTTTTTTCAATCTTGATTTAATCAGATCAAGTGCAGAAGTTAGAACCATGCAAGGCTGGACACAGGAGTTGGATTGGGATGTTGAACATCCTACATAATCTAATGCACAATCGACTTCTCATGAAAAAACTACTGGAGAATGGAGTTAGGTGCCATTCCTCATGATCTCTCTTTCCAGTTCTCTTGTAGAAGTATCAGAGGAATGTCATCACCCCTTCACTGGCATGCAATGTGGATTGCAGTCATGACTAGGGGAATACTAATAATTCCGCAACTGGTTTACTTTTGTACTCAACCGACCATGACTCTGACCTTCAATGACTTTGTACTCCATGTTGTAAGAAAGGTATGGAATGATCGTTTTTGAAAAAAATAAAAATAAAAATCAATGCTTCGGCAATATGTTAGTTATGCAACAAGAAAATGAGACAAGAGCTATAGCTATTTTAACATATCCTTCTGTGGTTTAAATGCGAGGCTATGTGGCCAATTTACAACGACCCAAATGTGAGATGGGTTATATATACCTTTAGAGGATGGGATGACTCAGCCCAATTAATCAGGACCTTTGGTTCCCCATGCACAAAAGGGGCAGTCCTGATCACGTGAAATGATCTATCTTAACATATCCTTGTGTGGTTAAAATGTAAGGCTATGTGGCCAATTTACAACAACCCAAATATGACATGGGTACACACCTTTAGACACTGGGATGAGTCGATTTGATTAAGCAGGGCCTTTGGTTCCCCATGCACAGAAGGAAGTGTTGACGTGATAAAGGCTGCTATCACGTGACCTGCACATGGCCAATTGAAAAAAAGAACAAAGGAGGGAAGGTTTCATCTCGGAAAGTAAGCAGAGAAATTTCCTAGTGTATTTGGAGGGCACCTTATATCCATTATAACTTCCTAGAAGAAGAGAAGGTTTCTTATGCCCACCCCTTGAGAGTGGGTGGGATATACACAGAGGGAGGGATATAGGATTATATCGGTCCCACACTCAAGGAATAGGTGTAAGAACCCTCCCCACCTATTCTTCAAGATCTACATATACTTAAGTCCATGATAATGCTTGCCTCATGATTTATGATGGATAAAGCCCATGGGTGATACTTCACATTACCCTACAGATAATTTGACAGCCCTTTTGCCCTTTGGGCAAGAATAGCCATAATAAGTTCACAAAACTCAATTGAATACTCTCTAACAAAGCCCTAGAGGCTAGGACCAAATCTGTTTTTTTTGGGTGAAAAATCATCAAAAGGCAACACGGTTTTTCTGAAAACAGAATAATCTCTCATAAATTCTCTTGTTTTTGGGAAAAGAAATTGCCTGAAAACCAAAAACAAAAACTGGTTTTTTTTGGGGAAGGGGGACACCATATTTATGTGTACTGGCTACAGTTTTAAAGTTCCTTGAAATAATGTTTGTAGTTAAGTCAAAATCTGCTTAGGGATACTCACCAAGCTGGCTCCATCAGGAAATTGGGAAAAAAAAAGTATTGCTTAGGACCACAAAAGTTTGTCATGATCCAGCTCTGGCCAGCCAAAAACTCCATGCTCTTTGTATCAACTCCATCTTCTCAAGTTAAAAATTCAAATTGATTGAAAATCTGGACTCAAAAAGTTGTTTTGATGTAGGACTTGAGAAAGGACCTCTCTCCAACATGCCCATCCCCATAAAAGGATCAGACATTAGATCTTGTTTCATTAGGCATGACTTATATAGGAGGCAAGATTATGGGTTGCTCAATAATGAACAAAGTTATAGTTGGTTGGGTCCCTTTGCAATAGTTTGTTGTTGTCGCAATTGCACATGAGACAATTTGATGACAACAAGGTGATTGAAAGTGATTCAAATCTTGTCAGGTGCCCTAGCAACTTGCATTACAACAAAATGTGATTTTTCTCACACAATAGGTTGGGAGCTCACAACCCATGTGTGTGATAAAGTTTGTGGTTTCATCGATTACAATATATGATATGTGTTGTTTATTGTGCATATGTTACATAAAAGTGTAATATGACATTTATGCAATATGTGTCACAATTTAATATCAAATTGCAATTTTAATGTAATATATGTCACAATAAACATTTCATATTGTAAATAGTAATGGATCAAACCACAACGTTTATGTTACACATGTTTGAGTTATGACCCATTGTCTAAGAAAACCACATTTTATAAGAGTTGTAATTTTTTTTGTTGTGTTTTACTTTTTTTGGGCACTTACATTCATAGATATTAACAAAATAAAAACATGTCATAATAATCATGTTAAACAATCGCACACATATAATAAGTTTCTTACACTTTTTAAGAACATAATATATCAAAAATCAAATGTTTCAAACCATAGTCACACTAGGATTTTGCAAGAACTTGTTTACAAATATCTTGAATTAGGTGATGTTCCCGTTAATCTTGACATTTTGAAATTTTATAATTAGTTAATGTTAGGTGTGTTGAAGATGAAAAATAACAAGCAATAATATTGTATGAAACATTTGAAGGAACATATGTTCTCATAATGAAAAATGATAGGTGTCATCCTTCAATCATTCATAGGTTGATTCACAATTTTCACAACTTTGCATTTTGCTTAATGCTTGATTTACACAATTGTTTAGGGGATTAAATCTTGTCCAAATTAGGCCTTGTTTAGATCATTGAAAATATCTTGAAAATCATTGCAATAAAATGGGTTCTCATTCTAAAACCAAAATCTATATAAAAAAAATTTAATGCCATTTGAAAGGTTGGGGGTTGCATTAACAAACTAACTCACAATCATTTAAACAACATTATGAGGGGTCAAATCAACTTTGATTAAGAATTTGATATGTGATAAGAAAGTTCTTTTCAACAAATGCAAGTCATCACGTGTTTATTTTTCTTATCAAATACTAAAACTAAAAATTAAATAATATAAGGTATCAAAATATAATTAAAAAAATATATTTAATTATACTTATGATGTCTTAAATTTGTTCATATTTTAAATTTAGATGATAGTAGGGTGAGGAAAAAAAATTTGTTCACACAATACCCAACAATTTTATTTTTTAATGCAAGCAATGCAAAATTTTAACATCTTGAACCCATTTCCCTTCTTTTTTGTTTTCTCACAATTTGGTGACACTTTTATTTTTTCTTGGTATTATTTCCGCAATTGCACTCACTGTTCTTCTTTGCACATTTTCTCCCTTTTCTTTGCTCTTGGTCATGGAAAGAGGTTTAAACTTATGTGGTGACTTTTTCATGGAATGGAGACCAACCCGGGGAACTCCAATAACTTAATGTATAAACCCTATGAAGGAATTGTACTAAGTAAGCTTGCTTGTCTTGATCTTTAACCATCCATGGAGTACAATTGCACAATGGTTTTTTCAAAGGTGTATAGAGAATTAGGTTTTCAATAAGTGTTATCAAATACGTAACATAAATTTTTAAACATACTAGAATTATTCATAAAATGCCATAGATAAGGGATGAAATTGCTTATTCAAGGTTCGACTACGGTCAAAATGTTAGATGAAGATTAAATTTATAAATTAATTTGCATTGGATGCAATAACTAAGACTAAATACCACATGTGCTAAGAGGAATTTGGTTTTGATTGTGGTGCTTGAGCCAAATTTTTAAGTAGGTGGTCCTCCTTTGCCCACTAACACACATTGCACAATCACATTTGCTTATCAAAATAACTGAGTAGAGTTTTGATGTTTGGTCAAGTTTTTTTTAGGACTTTATGAATAATAACAAAGTGGGTTGAAAAGACAAATAAGGGGTCAACATGGTGATACAAAATAAGGGTTGGATTGGGTAAGAATTTACGGATAACTCTATTATAACTATGCATTTTATTTTGAAAGGTTGTCGTAACTATCAAATTAACTCCTTAACAATGGACACTTGAAGCCTTCATATATAATAAAAACCATGTATTACTACCTCACAAAAAATGGAAGGATGTCACAAAAATTTCTATTCAATTAAAACATATTTAAAAATATATATCTTATGAACTTTCAGGGTTTACATAAAAAAAACCTTGACCACAAAGTTCATGAGAAATATTGTTTGGCCCAAAACATTAGGAGAAAGTGTTAAAGAATGGAATTTAAAATGCATTGTGAAATAATTTGGACAGAAAGAAAATGTAAAGAATCATAGAAAAAACCTAGGTACAAATTGCCTTTTGTCTAGTCATAAGAATGTTTCCTACCCACAAGCCAAATATTTCATGACTAAAACATGGTCCCTATAAGGTTATGCAACATCATTAGTGAATTTTTGGTTTAAGGTCTAACATTACGCCAACACACATTGATCTTCAACTCATGTTCTTGCTTTCATGCCCTATGGCTATTTCACATTTGTCCCAAGACCTTTGGTTTAATGTGTTTGCAAAACATTGAAGACTAAGTTTGTTCACCAATGGCCAATGACATTTGGCTTAAGTCCTTTGCAAGGAAATTTCACCAATGCTTCAAAACAATTGGCCTAGAATCTTTGCTTTTCTTCTTGGACACAATTATATGATCTTCATAATGAAACACCTACACACACAAAAAAACCTAGAGTAGAATGAAAAAAAAATTGTAAAATTGAAACATTTTCATATTTCCCTTCCTCTTTCATGCACCCTTTCTTTTGTTCTATTAATTCAAAAGACTTACTACCCACTTTTTGGATTGTTTGGGGATAGAGGTTCCTTGGTTTCAATCTCCTTTGGCAAAAAAGTCTTATTTTGAAATCACAATAAGCTAAAGGATCTTTTAGGGTAGTTGAAATTTAAATTGGAAACCCAAAAGGAAATAATAGATAGATATAACAAGAGTTTCACAATCCAACAAAGCTTTGCATTGCAAATGGAGTGTTTGGGCAAAAGGAGCTAGACATGACATGTTTGAGGGAAGATCACAACCCTAGGCCAAAATGCCCAAAAACTTCCAAGCCTAAACCAAAATACTTAAGCCAAAACACGTTTTATCTTCAAATAACACTTTGTGCCCAAGGGCCTGACAACTTGGGCTTGAAAAACGAACTCCCAGAACATGCTTTCAATGTCCTAATGTCCCTAGGGCCTTTTGTCATAGGCTTTTAAACCATCATGTCTAGGCCCTCAGGCTTGGCCTCCTGTTTTAGGCCCTTAATCCATGTATCAGTCCCTTGAGCCTAAATGTCTTAGGCTCTACATGGGTGAAGTCCTAACCCTTCAAGTCCTCATGTCCTAAGCCTTCAGGCCTTGAGATCCTTGGCTTCTACAAGTGTCAAGTCCTAATGGTAGGGACAGTAGACAGTAGACACTTAAAAAAGACTTCATAATCACTTGTGATTGCCATCTCCAATACCTTACCCTAAGGTCAGTTTCCTCATTAAATAATCCTTGAAATAGTGAAACGAAATTTTGTGAAAATATGAAGTTGTCATGCTGAAAATCATCATAATTATCAGAAGATACATTCTGAATAATTTCACTATTCATATCAAAATATCATAGTAAATTATGGAAAAATATGTAATTTCAAAATTAAAAAATGGATTCATTTTTTGAAAAAAAAAAATTATTCGCTTTGTCAATGTGGAAACTGACCCTAGGCTATGGAAGGCAACTCTCAAGACATTGAGAGGTTATTCTGGTATCAAGAGAGTACTATATTTCAAATTCCAAGAGAATTACCAAGGTATCAATAAGGTATAATCTCCTAATATTTGGAAGCCGGGTGATTCCCAAGCACGTCGCTTGCCAGTGCCTGTGAATGGCGTTTTCTTTGAACTGGCGAAGTTTCACCAAAAAAGAGAAATTCAAAATTAAAAAAAAGAACTGATTTTGAAGAAGATTTTCAGTCGCCAGAAGTGAGAAAAAAAGAAAAACGGAAAATCGCCAGATTTGTGTCTTTGGTTTTCATACTGTAGCCAGAAAGGTAAATGTACGAGTAAAATTTTTAAAACTTTATTTCTGATTTTATAGCCAGATTTGGCTAAATCCTCCTAGGGATGGATGATCGTCACTTTTTTCCCCATCTTTCTATGGATGATATCCACACTAGCGACAAACCAAAATTCCATAAAAATAACAAAATGGAACCTGTCATTATGTGCCTGGATATTCACACAGTACAACTGTCGGTCAAAACCCAGCCAAACTATAGATAGTAGATTCCAGTATCAATCATTTAGTATACTGTCTCGTAGCACGTGCACGACGTTGACAGCAAATTGCCAATGACCCAAACCACATATTCCATAAAGGACTTTGGTACATTTTCTTGGTTAGAAAGTAGGTGCATTGGGGCCTAGGGTCGCATCTTGTGCAGGAGAATAAGGCCCGCTTTAGATTGGGGGTCCTGGGTCTAAATTCCTAGGAACCAATTTGGACTCATTTGAAGCAAATTGAATCCTTAAGTTGGACCCTAGCTTGCATCTTGGTTCTTCAAATAATGAGCTCTCCTTTTAAGTCTTTTTTTTGGGAGGTTCCAACTAATCGATTTTCCCTCCAGAATGGTGTCATGTAGGTTTAGGCTCAATTTGCCACTTTTTGGTCTTGGACCCTCATCTAAAGATCTTGGGGTCCACTTTATGTCTCTTATCCAATATGATTGCTCTATTTCATTGGACCCTAGACCTTGGAACCTCTTCTAAAGTGGCCCTTCGTCAAAATATATTGGGAAGCTTGGGTATATGTGTAGAAGTCTTAGAATTCAGTGGTCTTATCGCTTCTAAAGGTGCTTTAGCCTTCGTCCCCAGTAAGGCCTTGAGGAAGGGACGCTAAACTTTGGGGCACCCAAGAACTATTACATAAAGTTTCTTTTAAAAGATATTGAGGTAATTTTATTGTGCAATGATTATTTGTGGATATGGACGGTGTCTAGGTGCGATCGTGTCTGGCAAAGTGGCTGCAGGTAATGAAATTGTCGTCTCATTCTGTCGGGAACGTTAGTCATTCAAGGGACAAGCTATCTGTCAGCGGCTGGCGGCCGGCGGCCGCCATTTTTGGTTACATGTGCCTGCCAGATATTATTACAAATTACCTCTAGCTGGCAGTACGGACTTACCGACACTATATCACGGTAAAAATGAGAAAATATTAATTAATACCAGCAGTAAAAATTTCCTAGGGCAACCTTTTTTTTCATGTCTGCCCATGGCCCTATCAATCTATTTTCAAAAGAATTGGTTGAAGTTCACACACGTTTTGTGTCCATAACATGCCCGTGTTTTGTTACGCGTGTTATGGGCACCAAGGGATATATAACATGCAATTTCATGTTTATGGGCGGGAGATTGGGTACCCATTTAGTACACAATGTTCAATTTGATAAATCTTTAAAAAAACTTGAACCTATGTTAGTTTGTGTCTGGGTCACAAGCACTTGAACTTGAACCCTTGGAGCTTAAATTACAAACTTGGGAACTATGAACACTAATTTCAAGTTGAGAATCTCAGAGGTGATTTGTGTAGAGTAAAATTGGGTAAAATGTTATGGTGACATTCTCAAAACAAGGGGCCGAGGACCTGAGTCCAGAGCCTTGCATTTTGGGAATGTCCCCGACCCATGGACTTTTACCCTTCAAAAGAGGGACATTCACAAATGTAATAAAATGCTTTCAAAATTCACTAGGAATTTCTTACAAGTAGGGTACAGCCCTAACTAAGCTGGGGCTAGCCCAAACATCAAGTGTTTCAGATAAGGTGATGTCAAGGACTGGCCCTACATTTGGGGAATGTCCCCCACATGTGATACCATAGGATACTTGTAAGGTACCGGGAGGGAGGGAAAAAAACAAGCCAGGGGCCTCTACGAAGAGCATAATGTTCACCTCTATAAGTGTTATGCTTTTGGTAAAGCTCACCAGGTTTTTACATTTTGTGAGGTATCCTGGCGATTGCCCAGAAAAGAAGGGGGTAAGCTTTTAAGTGAATTATAAGGTAGCCTCCAAAGAGAAGAAAAACCCTGTATAAAAATTAAATAAAAATAGGGATGAAAACATGAAGTACAAGGCAACTAAAAGCACAAGAACATAACAATCAGGACACCACTAATACACTAATAAAATACAAGAAAGTAAACTAGAAAGGTCTTGTCCATTAATGTTATTCATCAGTTAAACTGGCCGTTCTCGCCCCCTAATCGCCTGCCGGACTTTATGGATAACTTTATCATATTATAACTGTTTTTTGGTTTTCTCCTTTTTTTTTTTTTTTTTTTTTTTTGACTAAATTAAACATCATGTTTCATTAGAAGGAACGCCTACCCCTAAGGATGACCTAATTGGCGATTCCCTGCACCTTGGAAGGCAGGAGGAACATCAGAAGCACCTCGTGTCGCAGGGGATGTGACATTGAAACACCAAAGAAAAATGAATAAGATGTTGGCGAAGAAGGGAGTTGTTGCTCATTTTGAGCAGCGTCGTCAAAACAAACGCCCCAAGGAATTTGCTTCTCCTCATTTTGTCCCTTGGGGGTGCAAGGCCCTCCCCATTATCCTCTGCTCTTCGCTGCCGTTTTGTTGCCGCAAACTCTCTACCTCCAACTCTGTCGTGAAGTAAAGCCTAGGCTGTCCATCATGCCGGATTGCCCACCATCGGAGCAGCTGGACCTTCGACATCGTCACTCGGCGGGGTACGTGAATTTTGCTTACGTTTCTGTTTCTCAGTATTTTTGCATTTTGTGTCTTGATTTTAGGTCTGTTCTCTGTTTTCTGTGGTGAGGCTGCCACAGGCTATGGCAGAGGGTTCGGTTTGTCTTTCCAACTGTTTCTGAAATGAGATTGGATGGATTTGAGCTTCCTTCTACAATCCTGCACTCCTCCATATGCTTTTTTATTGTATCAAGGTCTAACTTTGGTCTGTTTTCCAATGGAAGCCTCTTATTGTGTCTGGTCGGATCACCAAATTCTTAATTCATGTCTGTGAGTGCATCAACTAGTGCTCATTCTCGGTAATCAAATTGAAATCATATGTAGCATTTTTGTGTCAAACTCTTGTTATGAATAGAACTGTTTGGCCACTCTTCAGTACAGTGAGAGCCTGTTTTGGATAGATGCTAATTGTTTGATCTTTCTGATTGCATCCTTGTGACTATGTCAATTGTTGCTGAGTTTTGTGTTCAGAAATCTGTGCAAACTGATTTTCTTATTTCACCTTGATGGCACTTGATTGTGCAAATGTTGTGATGCTGGTGCTCCATTCTTAATCACTCCTCTCAATATCTTGAATCTTGTTCTGCAGGGATGGGAACAGCAAGGGAATTCTTGGTATGCAGACACAAGAACAAGTGCCAATTCCTGGTCAAGTCGCATCAGAGACTGTAGATTTGAAGATGGATATGCCATTACAGCCGGTCAAAGATGACATGATTCAGTTGCCTGACCTGTTGCCTGATGCTGTGGATTTTTTGCCACCACTTGACGAGGACCTTGAGCCTGCTCCACAAGATTTGAACCCTGCAAATCGTACTGCAGAGTGTGTTGGGGGGAAAATCCATGTGCTGGGGATTGATATGATTGATGGGGATGAGTCGGCCATGCCCCAGGACCTGAAACTGACTGGTGTTCACAGCTCAAATGTTGATCCTGAGGAGAACCCATTGGAGAATGGAGGTTAGTACAGCCAATTGTTTAGAGGTAGTGTTGTTTCTATTTTTCTCTCTTGCTATTGGCATCCTTGATAAAAAGAATTCTGAGACAGTGTGCTGTCTAGAGGCTTCACTATTTCTTCATTTGCTTGCAAACAGTTTTAGTTGTGGTTGATCTGTTTTAATGTCATCAAATTAGTTTTTCAGTTTGTTTATTAATGGGAAGTCTATGCTTGTGGGGAACAGAGATGGAGCAGTAGGAAGTATTTGAGCAAATCTGGAAAATCGAGCTACACACTGAAACATCCTTTGGTTTTCCCTGGTTTCACAAGTGACTGCTGACCAAGTCTTATTCCACTGTTGTTCTCAGTAGGAGACCTTTTGATCTTACTTTGAAGTTTTAATTATGTGGGTCATTGGTATTGTTTCATGTCAATTCCCACATCTACACTTTTCTTTTTCAGTTGCAAGAACTAAAAATATGTCATTTGTTTGCCTGTATTTCTGGTTGAAGGATTGCCTTCTGATGTGATTCTTCTTTGTGAAGTTCTCAGTTTATCACTTTTACTAGTGTTGAAGGAATTGACAGTGTTTGTTTCTGAGGTTTCCAACTGGTTTTTTTGGGGGTGAGTTCCTTATGGCTCTAGCTGCAATACTTGTTGACCAATGCTGCCCGAATTACAATAGCCGATTAGTTGAGTCTGTTATTCACTCTTTATGTATTTCTGCTGCAGTGCTTTTGTTTTTGAAGATAGGTCCCTAGAATGCATGCTTGAAGTAATGCATCATGATATTTTGGAGAAACCTGCACTCCAGTACTCTGCTGCAAACTCTTGCATCATCACAATATCTGTCTTCTGTGGGGTTTTATGTGCATGACCTGCTGAAGCATGGTAGAGGTTCATTATGGTCACAGTTGGCTTTGGATGTTTTTGCCGATTCAGAGAATGTCCCTTACTTCGAAGTACCTTTAGTCAAACATTAAGGATGTGATAAGGTCCTTGGAGTCCCTCCATGACTTCAAGGTAGGAAAAGTTTTAGATTTATCTTCTTGGTTAGATTCCTTGCAGATGCTTCCCTCGCCAAGCTTACAATTATCCTCATGCATGGTCAGTCATTCTTTTAGCAGTCAATTGATTATCCACTGGGTACTGATTGTGCAGTCTTTTTAACTAACTTCTTCACATGAGTTTGATTTTGATACATCTTGTTAAGACTAATTCTTGTCCAGCTGTTATTTCTAAGTTGTCCTCAGAAAGAAGGTTTGTGTAGATTATCTGTCAGTTCCTGATATCCCTGATTCTCTGACTTCATGTATTTAGACAAAGCCTCTACTGCTGGCGGCATATAATCTAAATCATTCTGTAAGCTTAATTGTAGTTCCAACAGTTTCTCTAGCAATTTCTTGGATCAGCAATAACCCAAGAATGTTAATCTTAACATTGAGAGTTTTGACAAGTGTTCTCAGCCAGGTAGTAATATTATTTGTATGTCAGATGTGGATTCCAATAATTCAGCTTCTGCCATATTTTGGAGGAATCAACATTTAGTTTTATAGTTTGTGAAGTGTTTGCAGCTTAAAGGAGTTCTCTCATAGCTAAAATGGGAAGGAAAGGTTACCTGTCAAAGTTTTCATTAAGAGCAAACCAGCATTTTCCTAACACAGATTTCTGTTAGGTGATTCTGCCCTTGGAATCCTCAAAATGATTATTACAAGGGCTTCTAAATCCTGAGTTGGAAGCTTTCTGAAGCCCACCTTGTCATCAAAAGGCCTTGCTTTTAGAGTTCTCCCTCTTGTTTCTCCTTCCTCATGTTTGGTTCTGTTTTTGGTTCCTCTTGTGCTTGTTAAGTACCTCTTGCTTCCTGGTTTCCTTTTCATCTCCTTTTCTTTTAGGTTTTATTGAGCTTGCCAGCATCAGTTTCTTGGAGGAGAAACTCAGTAAGTTGGTTAATGTATGACGTTGACCATGGCCTATTCCCAGGACTGATGAAGTCTGTGGGTCTTGCGACAGAAACTCAGTACATTGGTCAATGTACGACATTGAAATTTCACCTCCACCCATTGCTGGGAGCTGATGAAGATGGTAGGAATGTAAGAGTAACTGGTCAGTACCATACATGTTGCTGTTGAACCAGTAACTGTTGCTTTTCCCTCAGTCTTTTGGGTTTCGGCTTCCTCCTTTTCCTGTTTGCTGATATATTGGATCTGAAATCTCTGTAACCTTATTACTCGTTCATCTCTCAAATACTGTTCAGGTTGACTTAGCATGCAGGTTTGACTTCTTGCAGGTCTGCACAAAAATGCTTCCTGTGTCTGCTTACTTATCTGTGCCTTGTTACATATGTCCTATAACTGATGAGATAGTTACCCAACAAACGAGAAGCATGGTGCCATGATCTAATTGGGCACATGGTTGTGCTCACTCCTAGTATTTGTGATGGGTAGGTTCCTAAACTTGTGACTAGTTTATCCAGTGACCCTACATAATTGCTAGTTTGCCTAGAAGATGGCATGATCATGTGTTGTCAGAACCCAAGACTGAAACCTGCTGTGAGTCCTTGTAATTAGGCTGCTGGGTTTCTATTAAATTTTCTGACAAGTAACTTCATTGGATTGTTCATTTTCTGTATCTGGTGCTCTTCATCATTGAAAATTGACATAGTTCTTGCTTGATGGATGTTTTTTGCTTTTGTTCTAGAGACCCTCAGTGATCAAATGGATTTTGAATTGATCGGTATCTGATTGGATGTCTATCCTGTGATATAATTGTGTTGATCTTCATATCCTCATTGTGCACAATTGGCAGGATGCTGCATACAGATGCAAGTGAATTAACAATCACCTTGGCATGGTCCAAGGATTTTTCTTTTCCATTGTAAAGTTGCTGTAAGTTGGTCTTCCGAATAAGAAGTCATCACAAATTACTGGACAAGAATTGGTTTGCATGGGTATGGAACATACTAGGTATCAAATTTAACTAGCAAACTACATTTTCTTAAGGCTGTGCACATGTAGCTCCTGTCAACCTGAGAATCTGTATAGAACATGGCAGGCAGGTAGACTAACTGCCAAACAAACATTTCTGAATGCTTTGCACACATAGACTACTACAGACAACGTGATACATTTGTATGAATGGACAGACTAATAGGATTATCACAAATGGCACATTGAACCTGCTTCACCTACCTGTCTTCTTTCTCTGAGACCCTTGCCTTCAATAATCTACCTTCATTGGCCTCATCAAACATGAACAACCTAGTGTCTTCTTGAACATTGCTCTAAGAAACAGAATACTGACCATGGTACCTTTTGTTTCTTGATCTAATTGTCAATGCATAAGATATACATCTGACAGTTCTGCACCAAAATGTGTAGGATGCAGGTTTTAAAGTCCTGATCTGTGCTCCTACATTGTGTCTTGCTGCTGTGTCTTGGCATCTCCTTGAACTACTCCTGTAATTTGTCGACACTGTAAGCAGCAGTTGCTGTTCTGTTATAGCTTGAGCCCATAAGCAACCCCCTTCTATCCAGACTTGGCTTAAGCCCTAATTTTAAGTTTGTACACATTTGCTAGCATTTGATGTGGATTGTCAAAGCTTTAGGTTTACATAACATTACACAGCACAATTGGGTTTGTTGCATGTTTTGTGCTTCTGCCTTGTTGCATTCTGGATTGACCAGATTAAAACTGTGGATTCTGAGAGTTTCACCATTTGATCATTAGTATGCAGAGTGGACTTAAAATGGGTTTGACATGTGTGGCTTCTATAACTGAAGAGCTGGGTTGTAGAATATGAGGGTTAGAAGAAATTTTAGATGAGACTTGGTGGATTACATGGCCACAGGGGTGCTCAACTCTCCCACAGATGTGCAATGACTTTCCAATGTATCTATCTATGGTGGCAGTTATGCCAACCTACCACTGGCACAAAGCCTGTGTGATATCCTGATGTGGTTGGAGAAAAGACTAGGGATCACAACAGGTCACTTCCCTAAAGCTTTCTCCACAAACTCATTTCAGGTAAGTTGTGACACTACCAACAAGGGATCCCCTCTCTCAATCATCAACTCTCTGAGGCAACAATTACCAATGGGTTTCAAAAAGACGCAACCCAAGTCATCCATTCTAATTCAGAGCAGTAGCAATGGGCTTGGCAATCACCTGCTTCAACTTCTTGTGGACTCACCTTCCATTCTCATATCTGATTTGTTCCTTGCTGTTGAGGTGTGCTGTTTGAAGGTGTCATAATGCCTGACATGCTCATGTGAGTAGATTAGACATTTTGATGACACCTGCAATAAGTTTTGTAAGCTACCTATGCAAAAGAATTGAAACTAATGAGCCTCAGAATACTTCGGCCTCAAACTTTTACTTGCCCCCAGGTGTTGCCATCAAAGCTTAAACTGAATTCTCAGGGGAAAAATGGAGATCTTGGAGGACTTCCACACATTAGTTTGATGAGAACATCCTCATACATGTGCAATCCTAGTCAAGTCTACTGTGTGTGTAGCTGTGTAGGACCCCAAGTTTATTGCTTGCCATCTTGCTGCACCATTCACGAACCCATACCTTGATGGGGAATCTGAAACCACTGCCAATCGCAACTCTTGAAACTCATCACTCATAAATGCCGTATAGGAGAAGGGCCTGACTCCTGAGTACAGAGGCCCTTCCGTGATTTGAGATCTGTGCCCAAGGCTGGTAGGCTGGTAGGCCGCTGGTCAGAAGATCCCGGTACAGCCTGGCTGTTACCTTCCACCGCAGAAGATCCCGCTTGCTGGAAACAGGTTTCTTCAGGCAGGTAAGGGAGACGAAAATACAAAGGAAAATTCCAAGCAGTGCTTTACAGAATCATGCACACCATCGGCTCCATGTGGGGGGTGGCCTGCCCTTACTCCAGTAAAGCCTGTCCCCTTGGGGTTTAACCCTACAAGGTATCATATATTGGTTGTTGGGTAATTAATTATATAATTTTATTAATTATATAATAAGATTTTTTAAATTATGAAAACCAAGATATAATTAATATAAGATATGCATTAGTATTTAGTATTGAAAAAAGTAGAAAAATATATAACAAATGTATTAAAAATCTCAAATATTAGTTGTTAATAGGTTAGTAAGCAAATTAGTGCTCATAAAATTAGTATCAAAAAGTTCAATTAATAGGTTAGTAAATGAATTCACACCTGAATGTGAAGGAATGTGAACCAAGCGTAAAGCGAAGAATGTTTTCACACCATTCATAATTGAATCATTTTGAAAAATCTTACATTTTAGATGGGTATTTTCCTTTGCCACCTCCCAATTATTTAGTTAGAGGATATGTTAAATAAATATGATATGTTAAAAAAAAATAGTTTTATCACATGATTTTCTCACATTTAGTTGCATTTTCATCATTTCTCACAATTTCAAATGTTAAAACTAAAATTTAAATAAATTAAGGTGTCAAAATTTCATGCAAATAAAAATATAATTAAATTTAGAGTGATGTGCATATTTTAAAATTAGATAGAAATAGGGTGGGGAAAAATGTTCTTCAACATAATATCCCTCAACCAGTACCTTGTTTGACATAACTAGTGTCAAAACCATCACACTTGGTGCCTCCCCTTGAGCATTCACCACTCTCATAATATCTTATCAATACTTTCTATAAAAGATTTGAATAAATTGGAAGAACATCTTGTTGTCCTATGACAAGCATTTTGCAAATATTCATCAATTAAGTGGTTGTGGACAATATGGAATTCAAGATAATATTGTAAATGTACCTTTTAACATTTAAAATGCAATTTGTATTCCTTTGATTACTTCATGATGATTCAAACATAACAACTTGCATCAAGAGAAATTGGAATACAAACATGCATATATATCAAGATATGTTCAACCAAATATGGTTATAAAGGTTTTTAATGACATGTGCAAAACACCATCATACAAAACAAGAGGTCTCAATTTCAAAAAATGGGTTGATTTATATATTTTTCATTAAAATGGCACAAGAAACGAAAGAAAAAACCACATAAAATGCGGAAGAAGGATGTATTTATAACAAGGATGGATATGAAAAAATGTAATAACAAGTAACAACAAATACATTGCTTGAAAATTTTCTTAAATTGGAATAAATCATTAATTGATTATGAAAATATCACATTAACCATAGCCCTAAGTGAAAATGTTCAATGACTTGGATCAATCAAAGATGAATATTTGTGAAAATTATAACTAGTATCTTACATTGTTTCTAAAACATCCATGCTTAAATCTTCAACATTCAAAATTTTCTTATCAAAATATTATTCAACATGAAATAATAAGTATAAAATGTAAATTTGATTATTAGATTTTTCATCTATTTTCAAAGCCATAAAAATGTTAATCCATTCCATTTTGCATTCAACTTGGATTCATGTTTGGAAAGCTAAATTACAAGGACAACAACTAATTATAAAACATGTTTTTAATAAAGTGAATTTGGATAAATATTACAAATTTCTAAAACTTGAAAGGGTTCACACCAATGTTGTATTAGTACATCCATTTTTATATGCGAAACCAATCCTAGTATCAAAGGTCCCATCAAATTGTTGTACCAACTAGTAATGGTATATAGAGAAAGATCATTTGATATGGTATGTATGAATATAAATTGGGGAGGTATTAATACGGTAATCATTTTTTCCCCCCATACTAGGGGATATGATCATTGGTATGGTGTTGAACATAATTAGTTATATTTCACATGCTTAATTTTAAATGCATGAAGGTAATTCTAATGCACAATTTACATATGCACAAAAGTGGGCCATGCAGTGGACAATTTTATACACACCACACATGAAAAATGAAAAATGAACATAAATTGAGATGCTTTCAAACTTTAAACATTATAAAATGAATAATTGAATGCAAAAATGTCAAAGGTTGGAAATTTGCATCAAATTTTGACTTGCTAGTTCATGCACATAATTTCTTTGGTCTCAAATAAAATGTTTGAAGTTTCACAAATGAAACAAAATTTGATTTGCCTCAATGTAAACAATATCTCAAGATTTCACAATTGTGATAAACCCAAAAGTGAAAGAAACAAGTCTCAATCAAATTTAAATGTCCCAAAGGTCTAAAATGTGAAGTATTTCAAATGTAATTATTGAACTACCATGAAAAATAGAAAATGAACATCACATTATATTAAAATTTTAATAGTAGAACTCTAATTTCTAACAACTTATTACTTTTTTAAATAGCTTGCTTCCCCAACTCCTCATGTTCATTAAGAATTTCTACTTTCATAAAGAAAAAGTCTTTGAAAATAAATGTTGTAAAAGAACAACATTCTCTTGCATCACTATTAAGCTAATTCTTGTAGATCATGACTAACCTTGCTGCCAATGTGACAACTTCACAAACTTATGAACAACCTTGCAACAAAAGAAGTTCATTTAGTCTCAATTTGACAATCTAGTATGTGCAAAATCTATTGAGCCAAGAAAAAAACATTGGGGAACTTGTGTACATGTTCTTTCCACCATGTTACAACCTTGAAAGCCTTCACATTAAAAACAACAATGCAACAAAACACTAAGAACTTAGACATGAGCAAAACCCCACTAGCTTTTGAGGCAAAAATTAGAACATTTAAAAAAGTAGCCTACAACAAAATTTGCAAGTTATGATGCATTGATGTTAGTAATAGGGTTCAAAAATTGCACAACTTTAACCAACAAAGGGATCATGGCTTGCTTATCAATATCAACAACAATGAAAGTAATTTTGTCCTCATTCATAAACTTTGTGATACATTGCAATGTTTTATATCAAGGGTGAAACATGAAAGCAAACATGTTATGAGTTTTGCTATTTTGAAATGTGTAAATAGAAGAAAGAAATGGTTCCAAAACAAAATTTCCAACTTTGAATCAAAATCCCTACACTTTAAGTAATTGGGCCTTTGATTTTCCACTGAATTCTAATTGTAATGTAATGGTGATGTTTATGGTAGCATGTAGTACATCAAATAAGAGCCAATACCCTTTGGTTTGACTCAAAACACATTATTTCACCATTAGTGTTAAAGTTCTCATGACAACATGAAAAATTGCCCATGTTAAGCCAAAAGGTACTTTAGCTTGCAAATGAAAAAATTGCTTTATATAACAAATGTTGATAGCATTAACATACTTCAAAGTCTCCCAAAAGAAGACAACTTTGCTAGCAAATTGAATTTTCATAATGTCCAACCTCTATGCATGCCTTGTCCCACTTTTATCTACCTTTGCTAAACTTTTTGATCCAAGTAATTGTTTTTTGCAAGGTTGCATGGGCATTCTTCAATGACACTTCCCACATGCCCTCTTGAAAAACTTGGTGTCATTCATGGCATACTAGCACTATTACAAATATTTGCTTTTAAGCTATTTTTTTTTTACTAAGTTTGGTCATATTTTTAGTTGCATCAAACAATGTAAAAAATTGGATGTAGGTCAAAACATACCAATTGTTTTTGACACAAACGTGATTAAAACTATATGATTAACATGATTGAATATGCTCATTTAAAATGACTAAAATGATTAAGGCTATTAGTTGATGTGGTATTATTAATTTTTTTAAAATAAAAAACTGAATTATTTGTATGAATATATAATGACATTATGGAACTTTAATTTTTTTGAACTATAGGTGAATTCAAAATGTTGCCCTTGACTTTTGGGATTCAAAGTTGGATTTGTATATTTTATTTATTTATTTACTTTTTCAAGTTGACATTACTTGTAGATTGTCAGCCAATATCGTACAAGCCATGGAATACCCAAACTTGGGATTTTTTTATAACAATGAATGTTGAAAATAAGGCTTGAACCCACAACCTTTTCAACCACACTCCATGGCCTTAAGCACTAAGCCATCACTTCACATGATGACAAAAGTTCACATTGCAAAAATATATAAACACATTTTGAACAAACAAACACATGTTTTTAAATCACTATTTGATTTAATTGATATAGTAGCTTTATTATTACATTGAACTTTGTAATTTATTTAATTAAAAAAATTATAATTATAAATATTCGAAATAATCATTAATTAAAAAATTCAGATGTATTTTTTGAAACTTTGAATTGAATTATATATTCAAATATTATTTAAATACATATGATTTATTTACTTTCATGAAACTTTGTGATTTTTTTTCATTTAAAAAAATAGAACAACTAAGATGGTTTTAAATATTTATTTCAGAAATTCATATATAGTTTCTGAAATATAATTATTTAAAAAAAAATTAGTTTCAAAATGTGAACAAATAAGAAGTCACTTAATTTTTTAATTCATATATAATCTATTAAATCTTTGATTGAGTTATAATATATAATACTTAGGCAAAACTAACTTATTATCATAATCACATTGAACTTTTTGATTCCTTTGAATTGCAAAACATGAACAAAAACTTGAATATTTGTTTCAAAAGTTCAAGTAATGGTGTTTTTTTGCTTAGGTTAATTGTTTTGCATATAACTATTTAAGTAAATTTAGTTTCCTTATTTTAATCATTGACTTCAATTTTATAATATTTTAAACCCAAAGTTTTAGACATCATTAACTTATATATTTTGATTTATGCCACATAATTATCAAAACTGACTTTTAAAAAAAAAACCTATAACATAACATAACAAAAAAAATCACTTTTGAAATTATGGTAGTAAAATTTGTGTGCCTTCAATCATATATCAAATTTTGTAATAAAAGTAAAAGAATTGAATTTGGATTTTACTTTACTTTAATTAATTAATCAACTTTTTAAAAAAATTCAAATTAGAATGAGATGTAATTAGTTTTATTTTATTTTATATTCCATTTTACTCATTTTATTTGATCATAAATAAATAAATAAATAAATAAATGGTTTATTTTGGGGCTAGTTTAATTTGGACACATATATGCATTCAATTGAATCATCGTAAATACTAATTGAATAATAGAATTTGAATAATTCAAGATTAGCAAGTACATTTTGATAACTATTATGATTTATTTTCAATAATTTTGATAAAAATTAAAAAAACTAGATTAATACTCCAACTTTTCATTACCTTTTTTTTCAAAATTTTCTCCCTTGTAAATTATTTATTTATTTGAATAATTATGAATAATAATTTAAATTATGATAACTATATCTTTAGTCATTTTTTTGTAATGAAGTTTTAAAAATGAAAACATGGTTTATTTTCCAATTTACTATTACCGCGTCATTAAAAATAACATTATAATCATGTATGTCATATATTATGATTCATTCTAGCCATGTTGGTTGTATTAATCAACATAAACAAATCCATGTGGGCATCCACATTTACCACATGTGCAACATGTCGTCTAATTTGATTATAATGCTAGATTTCTTAATCATAACAGACATGCCTACTTTTGATGTTAGCTTAAGGGGGGTGGGGAACATTATTCATAAAGATTAAAAAAATACATGAATAAAACTATAAGGTGCAATATATTAGTTGTACTAGGATAAAAATATATAAGTTTATTAGTTCAAATATCAGGTTATTTATATTTGAAAAAAAAATTATAACAAAAATTATAGGTTATATGTAAATATTTGATATGAATTTTTTTCCCTAATGAAGCATGTGCATTAAAAATTTGGGGTATTAGATGTTAATAGGTTTAATTAAATTTAATGTAAGAAAAAATGTAATAAATAGGTTTAAAATAAGTTAAATAAATGTGTTAAAACTTATTTAGAAATTAGAGATTTGGAAAAATATGGCATTTATTATGAATTTTTACATTGTAGTGTACCATCATCAAGTGAAGTTACCAAAAATGTAATTAAAGTCTTATTTTCATCTATTTGAAACCAATTCAAGACACCTATTTGCATTTATTTTCATTTTTCAATTTTTATTTAAATGCATATTAAGAAAAAAAATTAAAAATATCATTTTACCGAAGTCAAAAAACATTATCATATTGATCATTAAACTCAAAATTATTTCAAATTTTTATATATTAAAATTTACTTTATGATTATTTTCATTTGAATAAAGATCATAAATTAACCTACTTTAACATGTTTGCACTAGTCAAGAAGGGGTTTCACAAAGCTACCCCAAATGTATTGAGTGCTTTGAACAAGCCCATGATTACATATTTTGGCACCCAATCCTCACCAATGAAATTTACAATTAATGCAAATTTATCAAACTTATCCCAAACATCTACAAATCAAAGGTGATTGGCAATTGCACAATTACAAATTAAATATAGGTAATATGTGTGTTTCTATGGGTTTTGTAAGCATGTTAAGGATGTAGTACTTCTTTAACTACTTTTGAATGGGGCAATGGATTTTAGAATCCTTGTATATCATTACTTTCCAAAACCAAACTAATTACATATATGAAGACAATGTTTCTTGGTCTTTCACAATGAAAAACATAAGGTGTTCAACAAATTTGAATTGAAGTGAATCATTTTTTGGTACCCACCTTTACCACCCAAAAAATCAATGCTTGCCAAAGGATAGATCACCTTTTGCTTCTTGCATGTGCTCCTACCCCTATTTCCCCCACCCTTGAAAGATTTTGATTTTATCTTGTATTTAGCAGATTCTTCAAGATGTTCATTCAATGGATGTCTTTCCATTGAAACACTTCCATGGGCAAGGTTATATTGCAACAAACCTTTTCTAGCTTTTGTGGTGCTTTGTAAACTTTGAGTGGACTTAGGCATCAACATATTGTTATAACAAATGACACACCTCATACCTTGCATGCTTACACAACAAATTCACAATTTTGATCTTGAAAAAGAAAAAAAGCCCAAAGAACACTTGAACAATGGAATGGCACCCAAAACTTTTAGGTTGTTACAAAAGATGCATACTAGACTCTTCATGTTACTAGTTCTTTTGCCTCCTACACTTCATCTTTATTTTCAATTTTTCACACCTTGGAGTCAGTGCCAGTAGTCTATTATACTTCTAAACTTGTGCCAATGGCTTATTGCACCTTTGCATTTGTGTAAGTTGAATAATGTGGTTTAGTTGTACACCCAATATTATCACCAATGTAGGCTTCAAAATGTGATATTGACGAGCCCAACTCCATTTCAACATAATCCTAAACCATGTTCAATAATTACAAATGACTTTAATTGCACACTACAATTTCAAGCTACACAACATTCCACACAAAAATTGAAATTAGTTGTACCCACTTAGAATTGAAGCTCTAACAATGAAAACTATGAACGAAACAATAGCTACCACTAAGCTATGAAGACAATGATCATTAAACAAATCATATTGGAATATTTGAAGAGTGTAAGAGTAAGAAAAATGTAACATTCAACTGAACTATAAACAAAACAAAATATATGTGAACAAATTTGTGTTTAGAACGAGCTCAAATAAATTTGATTAAAAGAAAAAAAAAAAGCCATCAAGGATGCATGTACCACATACAAAGGAACTTGACTACTACAAGCCCAAGGAGATCATTGTAATCAAACACAACCATTGCAAACCTAAGAATTGAAAGCCTACAAAGTTGTGCACTTTATTGCATAAACCTAAGTTTTTGCAATATTCATACCTAGCCAAGTTTTTTCATGAGAACCATAATATTGGTGTCACCTAAAGTAGTTCAAACATTAATACCCAAGCTAGCTTGGTGCATGAGCCTTAAACCCTTTTCTTGAGATACATTAGCCCCAATGCTGCAAGTATCATGTACTTTGGTTGTGCTAAACACAGTCCTTGGCACATATTGGATTGAAAGAGTGGGGCCCATTTGAGGGCGGTGAGATCCATGCTCTTCAAGTAGCACATTTTTATTGGCCCAAGCTAATGGGTGTGCATGTGTAGATTTTTGGTGCACCCTTTCAATTGATGGGTTGTTTGAAGTCTACCCATTTAATTGTTGGGTTTCTTCTCAAAATATGAATGTTGGGCAACTGACTCTATCATGCCTTTATGTCATTTTATTTTTTTGGGTTGTCACTTACCTTTTTGTATCACAAGGTTTCATATCACTATGAAATGTGAAAAAAATTCATATGACTAATTTTTAAAATGAAATTTGTTTGATAAACATAAAATTCATTAGCTTCAATTTCTTCAAATATTATTAAATGATATTCTTACATTTAATTGATTCAAAAGATTATGCAAGAATTGATTAAAACAAAACATGTCAATTACAAAATAATATTTTAAAAATATAGAATTCATTTTTCAGATATATATTTTTTAAATTAATAAGGCTTTGACGAAGATTTAATAACAAAAATCATAATGAAATTTATTTTTAGTTGATTAATTTGTTTGTATTGTTGTTACCTTTTATGTTATAATTATTTTAATTGCCCTAAGATAGTAGACATGCATGTACAATTTTAGATTTTACCAAACATGTATAAGGCAAACATAACATGCTTCATTAGTATGGTTTTTTAGACTTGTACTCATACTTTTACTTCATACCTAGGTTGCACCAAATATTATTAATACACCACTAATTCACACTTCATTTGATTTTTTTAATACAAAATTCCAAATCAAAATACTAATGAACACAATTGTGATTCATTATGGATCATAAATTTTCCAAAATGTCTAATGGTCCATCTAATATTGAATGTTTTCTTGAATAATGCATAATTATTGAAATTTTTATGTTAGATTCATTTCTTTGAGATCCTCAAATCCATCATCATAGATAAACATATCAAAAAACATGAAGCAATATGTCATTTACATTTTGCACTGCTTCTCATGTGAAAAAAAAAGTTTTATACCTTTTGATGGCATATAAACAAAACTTACAAAAATGAAGTGAAAAAGATTTTCTTAATATAATTCAAATTAAAATATAGATCATAACATTAAAAAGTGATTTTAAAAAATCATTATATATATATATTAAGAAAACTTCTTTTTGTAGAGTATTAGGCCTATATGTAGCAAATTATTGTACTTTGTATTTAACAAAAGTAGTTGGCAAAACAAAGGCATCTCAAATGCATAATACAATTGAACAATGCAAATATGAACAAACAATGACACTTCATTTTAAATTTAAAAACTGAGAAATACATGTCTTTCATGCACAATAAATGCCATCTCAGCTCATTCTTTACATCATATTATCATTACCACTTCATCATTCTATGTGATCTTTTAATTTCATAAATACGTCATAAGAGCAAGATAAGTGTTTTGTATTAAAACCTCATTTAAATGAGAATTTGAGATTTGCCTATGGACTTTACAAGTGTCAAATGTAAATAATGTTTAAAGAAATAATTGAAAGGCCTAATTTTCTAAAGGAATTGGCTTTAACAAGAATTTTAAGTTTTTATAATTTGAAATTTTATAAAGGGATAAACCTAAAATATTATGTTGGGTTGGTTTTAACGTTCATTGTAATCTTGATTAAAACAAGTTCATAACACCTTTGTGGGCAACCTTGATGTAATTATAAAAGATTATTTCTATCAAGTTCCTCCCATTTGTGATTCATGAGTATTTCCTAGAATAAATTATAATAGTTTTGACAAATTGTGGTTATAGACATTTGACAAGGGAAAAAAATGTTATGAACCGTGACAAATCCTATGACAATTGGATAAAAAGTTTATTCAAAATTTGAATAGATTTCATCAATCAAATATCAACAATAAATTAATTTTATGCATAAAACATGTTTTGACCATCATTTGATCGCCAATTACCACATTTATTTTACACAAATGAAATGACTTCTAAACATAATCTAAAAGTCTTCGATATAATTCTAGATGAGGTTTTACTAACAAAACTATAGATATTCCACATTACACATGCCTTTCATATTTTATTTTTGAAAATAAAAATCTATTAAGGTGTACCATTCATGATGAAAAGGACCTAGTCTTTAATGAAGTCATTGTTTTTATTTATATTTTGACTTTATCAAAGAGTGGAAGGTAATCAGCCAAGACAATCCAACTGTCTTCTGCATTTATCCCAGTTTAAACTTCTATTATGGACCTTAGGAACATGTTTACCTATACGTAAGTTACACATGGAAAATGAGGACTTAAAAGGGTTGCATAGTTGCACAACTAAGATTAGGACCAGTTGAAACATTGAGCTGCTTACAAAACTGTTTGAAATATTTTACTCGGTTTTGTGCTTGTGGCGTGACCTTCCCACACTCAACCCCCATTGATGATGTCAATGGTGACCCCAAATCCCGGTTTCCTCCCAGCTTCTTGGTCAGCTTTGCTCGGTTTCCATTTGCCAATCAACACTTCATGGATTGAAGGAATGGTGCCTGGTCCACTTGTCCAAAAATACAATGATGATTTGAATGCAAGGATTGGATCTTGTGAAACGAGGTAAGGTTGAGCCAAGATGTTCGCACCCACTTTAGCACTTGCTGCACCATAATTGTAGTTCCTACACCAAAGAAAGTCACAATCTCTCAAGCTGACATATTGGAACTTTAATCTCATTTCTCTAAACAAGATGGAAGCAATCTTGGTTGTCAAAGCTCTAGAGAAAGATTGCAGCAATCTCTCAAGCTGACATGAAGCTCCAATCTCAATGTCAAAGCTCCAAACAAGATCGAAGCAATCCCAATTGTCAAGGCTCCAAACAAGATTGAAGCAATCTCCATTGACAAAGCTCCAAACAAGATTGAAGAAATCTTGATTGTCAAAACTCTGAACAGGATAGAAGCAATTTCGATTCTCAAAGCTCAAGACAAAGATTGAAGCAATCTCTCAAGACAAAGGCTCATTCTACAAAACACCAAAACAAAAATACAAAAAAAAAGTACGAGATTCGAAGCACTTGTGGAAGAAGTTGAGACTCAAGATTGCTCTTGTCACCTTCCATTTCAGTTTCAGAAACAAACAGGATTGCTAGATTCAGTTCTTCAATGGCATTGAAATTTACAAAGAGGGAGGAAACGAAGGAGGAGGAGGAGGAGCAGCAGCAGCAGCAGCAGGAGCATCAACATGTGTGTAGGGAGTCTGTCTTCTTTAGAAGACTTACCATGAAAGTTGAAGAGGGCCACGGCCAAAGTACTTTTGGCCTGGAGCGCAAGGGTACTGGATGCTCGTGTTGTCGCAGTAGTTGGAGGATTGATCGATCTCCTCCACGTAGAACAGACCTGAAGATCAGGAAAACAAAACAAACCAAAAGCAAAGTCATAATTCCAACAAGCAAGTAAGCAAGCATTGGATGGATAGGTTGAAGATCTACAGATGTTCTTGAGTAATTCTGCAAGGACTCTTGTACAACTCTAGTGCTGCAAGAAGAAGATTGTGTTCAGAATTTGGGTGAAGCAGTACCTGCGGTTTCTTGTTGCACATGAGCACTGAAAGCAGCGATCTCTCTGACCCGAGTCTTGTGACTTCCCTGAGTACCGAAAGTCGGGAAAGTTCTAGCAGCGGCAATGAAGGCGTCGTAAGTGTAGAAGCTCTTGTTGCGGTTGGGGTACAGCTCTTCGAACAACTGGCGTGTCACCAACGCTCCCACTCCGCTATCAGAAGTGGGTGCGACGCCCACAGATGGCGGCGTCGAAGCTCCAGGAGGTCCAGCACTGGAAGCAGCTACAGCGGTGGTGTCACTCAGCTCCAGCAGCTGCAACAAGAGAAGAGAAACCACCGCGACTAGTACAGCTACCACTGTAGCTGTGCCCATGATGCAAATAATGAACAAAAAATGTCAAATATTTTACAATACAAACTCTTAAGGTTGATAAATTATGGACTCCAATTACAAAAATTACAAAAAATATATAAGTAAGGGAAATCCCAATCATCTTATCTTATCTCTTGCAAACTATACCTTATACAACTAATAGTTGCTTGAACAATACATTATGCTCAAGGTTTGACATTGGATTATTTAGGCTTTGATCCTTTTGTTGTTATAAAACATAGTTTAATTTATATTACGTCATCAAGAATTGAACAAGAGAAAATTTCTATTTATTGATTCAATTTGAATTAAAATACTTCCAAGTGGACAAGTTGGTGGCTGATGAAATGAAAATGCTTAAACATCAACAAAATATGAGTCAACCATACCTATCTTCAAACACCTTAGACGAACACATTCGATTGTGCAATCATTGAACATTTGATCCTTCCAACATTGGCACCAATTATGGATTATAACCTTGGCACATCTCATGTGTTATGGTTGAATGAAACAAACATAAATGCATCACAAGATTTAATAAATTTGTTGCAAGTCAATGTTTCATCATGTTGTGATAAACATGAGATCATGATGATGTATGTTAGAAATATGAATTTGTAACACTATGAAATATGCACACATGATGATATTGAATTCATTGTAGTGTCATTTAATCTACATATGTGGAAAGTATTACATGTAGTAGCATTTTATGAACCCCTATAATGTGTTTAGAGTGTTTCCTGTATGGATTCAGTAAGTTTGATATCAAAGCACCTCAATCTTGTCCTTCAATTTTTATTGGTGGTTTCAATGTCAAACATATTTCTCCAATCTAAAGAATTAGAATGTTATATGAAACATTATAATTTTGAACTTCCATTTTCGAAATGTACAACAAACTACAATTCACAACTAGACCACATATGGACTAATGCAATTCAAAACGGTTGCCAATCGAGAAGCATAGAAGCATATTGGATAGACCATAACTCTATTCATTGCATTTAATTTACCTGATCATCTCCAATGTTTTCATCTCCCAGTGACCAATTAAATGTTTGCCATTATGATCTATCTTTCCTTCGGTAATACTTGCATGTAGATGTCAAGGCACGGCCCTAACGTACTTGACACCATTTTTTAATTCAATCAAGGATCATGCAAATGTTCCTTGAAGTTCTTCTACTATTTTGATACACACATTAGACATTGTGGGCTTTGTGGAAGAAGTCGTCACTGCTTGCCTGTGCTTTGCATGATTGCAATACATCTACCATTTGCCTCTATTGTGGGCGGGCACCAAGTCTCAGCTTGGGTGTCATTGATTCATGATGGAGTGTGTCCATGGTGTGCTGTGGACTTACCTCAACAAAATCTAAGGGTTTGTCCTCCAAGGTTAACACAGAGAAGTCTGAGGATGTAATCATGAGCCTTCTTCTGCTTTTGTCCCAAAAGTTGCCCAGTTAGCGCAAATGACAAACAGAGTGAGAAGAGTGGTATCAGTATAGTATCACTACCCTTGGAGAGATGACATATCCTTGGTCATAGAAGGTCTGATCAGATGCAGAAGCACATCTCCTTTTCTCCAGGGAAGTAAGTATTTCTTTACAAATGACAATGGCACTTGAGAACTGCACTCTGTAGATCTGCATCGTTATTTTGAGCCTTCCAAAGTAGCAGGGGCAGAGGAGCTTTCTTTCCTGAGGGTTAGTGTCAAAGGCTTTTGCCCGTGCCGACGTTTCCACAGAGGTTCTTCAGAGGCTCTTTTGGTGAGGACTATCCTTTGGGAATCCTTGTCACACATTATAACTGAGCCTGAGGCTCCATGAAGAGCTTCTTGGCTCTGGTTATCCTGATGGTCCAGCCGCAGGAGCAACAAGGACTTCGTCACCTGGAAAGATCCATTAGTTTCAGGTTGCACTTCCGATTCCACCAGAGATTGTGTGGTTTTGGCAACGGAGTCAGTCTTGCTGAAGCGTCCAAGATCAAATTCAAACTCATCTCTTACTGTAGCAACAGTGCTTGAATTGACTGTAGCTTTGGACCCAAGAAACTGTTTCCATTGGAAATGCTTTGGGGGAGTTTCAGGCACCACATCTGCCACTACCCTTGACGATCTTTGTAGCCTTCTCTCTTGACTGCTAGCTTGCTCCCTGCCTTTCTCCCCTTTCTCTGCAGCCTTCATGTGCTTCACAGGTTTCACTTGGATCTGCATCAGGTAGAAGGATGATTCAAAACCACTAAATTCTCTGTTTCTCAAGAACCCTAAAAGTTGTGTGTGACCAGGGTTTGAACTACATCTTGCTGCTCTAAACATCCTCTGTTGCTCACAAGGGCATATGTTGGGATTGATCACTGGATTTCCTTTCTGATCTTTCTGCACAGGAACATCTTATGCACCTAGAATAACTGCAACACAAATAATTTGGTGTTGAATGACTCACACAAAGGAAATCTTGACTTGGGGAAAACCCTAATCCATCTTACCTGGCCTATGCAGGTCAGAACAGGCGATGTCGGATCCTCATCACTTGAATGATCATAATCCTGTGCGTGGTTCATGAAAGTTGTGCGAGAGAGAGACGCGACTTTTGTCCCTCGCAAATTTGTTGCAGGAAGAGGACGTCTTCTCCATTTTCTCTGTCCAGCTCGTGTACTTGCCATTGCTGGATGTGTCACCTGAATTCCAAAATATGGAACTTATCAAAAAATTCTTGCTAATTATCACAGTGGCCGTGTCCAAACTGGGAAAAAAAAACACGACGCAGCCTTTGAATGATACGACAAATTTGAAGATCGTGCAAAAGGGGTTGGAGAAGATCGATGATTTTGCCGTTCGACGATTCTTACCAAATTGAGAGAACAGCTACCAAAACACGTGAACAACCCACACCCAGAAGAAGAAGCAGAAGGCTCGTCCTCCGAGCTTATACCAACCGCTGAGTCACAGGATGACACGGCAGAGCCCGTGAAGGAGTTACCACCAGATACATGATCAGCTTTACTGGCGATGATGACATGATCCATCTCCACCTCAGCTTCCACTCTCCGATCACAATGAACTCTCAAGCTAACTAGTTTTATGCTACTCACACATGTATGAACCCCATTTTCATCCTCACAAATGTTCCGCACTAGAAAGGCTGTCTGTCTTCACTACTGAAAATGCAGATTGGCCGATCCTTTCAGGTCTGCAGCAGCTGGATCTCAAACTTGGAGCTTCTCCCATTGATCTCTTAACTGAAACTGCAAACCAAGGCACCTGCAGATACATGTAAGTACTCATCCAAAATAACTTTAAAACTCCCCAGAGCTACTTCACCTCTCCCTCTTCCTCCCACCCTTCAAACTCTACCCCTAAGGGAGAGCACACAATATAACGACCACAAGAAAAGAAAAGATGGGAGGACTCGAACTTGCAAAACTGAGTTGCAGATTAATATATGATGTATGAAGAAAACACAAGGAGGAGTGAACTGGGGTTGCAAATTTTGCAGAGGGATCGAACAAATGGCGAATGCAAAAAAATCAAATGGGCATTTCTTTTTCTTTTCTCGAAGGTGGGAAATCACTTAGAAACATCTCCAATGGTGCTCAATATATGACCTTGCAAAAAAAAAAAAAAACTTTTTCCTCACATCCAACTTTTTTTAGTTGCTTACTTCTTGTTCTTTTCCAACCCCACACATTAGGCTAGTACGGTGACGAACAATTGTAATGTACGCAGCAGGTGTGGGTGTGGGAAGAAGATTACAGAAAGCCCAAATTCCATTGAACCCTGTGAAAAGAAGAACCAGTCCAACAAACCAGGCTGCGGGACAGATGCAGCAGCGTACGCACACCAGTGACCACCACCATCGTCGTTGTACGAGAGAACTCAATTATTTCTCACAAAAGATCAGCAAAAGACCACCTTGGGTCAGGTCAGGTCAGGTCATCCGATTTAGGGGGCAGATGCTGCACACACAGACAGATAGAGAGAGAGAGAGAGAGTGTGTGTGTGTGTGTGTGTGTGTATGTATGTTTGTTTGGTCGTCCGCCATCTGCGCGTGACTTGACCCTACTTTAGTCAATTACAGGACCAACAGGTGCAGGGATTTAGGTAAGTTTCTAAAAATAAACTGACTTCATGGCCTTCTAATTCAATGCCCAAAGTCAAGACTCTATGGAATTTTGGTTCCCATGGGCCCATGATACTCTCTAGACTCTAGACTCTAATTAGTTGAAAATAAGGTCTACATTGGCAAGAGTCAACCGGCACCTACCCAGTTGTTTTTTAAAAATATATCACTATTATTATTTTTATTATTTTTCCTAATGTTGTATTAGTAGTGAGCATCCCAAGAGGGATTTAGGAGTGAATATGGTAACAAGTTCCTAGAACATGTCTGAAAAGTAAAAGAAAATGCTAGCAAAAGAAAAAAAAAACCCACTAAACCAAAATCTGAGTCCAAAATGTGGGGATTTATTTTTTTTTCAAAAGTTGTTATCTTCTAGAAATTTGGCCAATTTTTTTCCCCAAAAACCAGTGAATATGCAGCAGAAATATTTTCATTTTTGGCACTTGTGTGAAATATAATTTTGCAGAAAAAAAAGGTTGCAGAGCACCATCAAGGATGGATGGAAAGTGATCAAGAAATAATTTTCTGTTGGGTTTCAGTTCCCTTTTTTTAACTACAAAAATTGCCATTACCTATGTATAGACCATCACCTATTCTAGAATCACCTATATATAATCTAACCTACTAATCACCTATTTTAGAATCTAAATCAAGGTCATGAAAGAATTAGTTCTTTGTGGATTGCTATCTTGCCATTTTGCATGCACACTACAAGATTTCTTTATTTACAAAGATGGACAATACAATGAAATGCACATGAGGTCATTCAATGTCTTTTAAGTACTATGGAACTAAAGACCCATTCCATGCAGGAACATAGTGAGCCCTGATGTCATTATGATACCTGGTAACAACAGGTTCTTCTTCCAAAGGCTTGCTCCAAAGTGGATTCACATTTCAAGTACTTTTATTCGCCTTGCCTAACAAGGGCAAGGATATTGTGTTTTAGATTCATTATAGAGTATATAGTAGCTTACGGGATTTTGGCCCCTAAGTAGTAGGTCAATTTTTATACAAGGATTTTTGAAAGATGATATTTTGGCTTGTGTTCAAACTTGAGATTACATATAGAGTTACGATATCTTGAAGGATTCTTTGGATACCCCAATGTCCAAAAGATATCATAACCAGAGGGATTGTTTTTGAAGATTACATTTTTACATGGTGAAAAATTTGAATTTCCATAATTCTTCTTTTGCCTTAAGACACTCTTTAATGTAAATAGCAAGGCTGCAACGTGACACACCCCTTGTTAATTGTCAATTTGCATTAAAACCGGCACTTCCAGAACCAAAAGTAGAGCTAGTAAATGGCCACTTTCCTCACCTAGAAAAACATTGGTAAAAAAGTGCTTGAATAGAGCATAAAAACTTGTTACATCCTAAGAGCTCCGAATTATAGGTGTTTCATTCATGGTCATGAAGGGAACTTTGGTTTCAGTGTTCTCCCAAATTATTTCAACTCAACCTAGTATGGAATTGGTTTTGGGTTCACCTTCATTCCACATAGCCCATGCTAGAAGATTTTGTGCTCACAATTTTTTCACAACCAATTAACAAAGTGGCCAAAGGAGTCATAAGTAGGTCCAACCTTTTGGCTTTTTGAGAATGTGCCTAAAAAACTTGTTAGGGCGATATTTAGGACCTGCAATTTGGTTACCCAAACATTGAATGGGGAACTAGAAAACCAATGTGGTGCCTTGGATTGGCCAACCGTGGTCCTAAGTAGTGTAGGTTTGCTATTGAGAATTGACCTGGTTACCAACCAAGGTTCACAACAAGTTGTGGATTGTACACGAGGTGGGTCAAAAATGATTGTAGAACCATCTGATAACCTTATTATAAGGGATGTCCCAATTTGTTTGGGGCAATTACCAGAAAATGCCAAGATTGGTGCCATTGGTGATGGGGCAATAAGAACAACAATGGGAAACAACAAGGACAATGGGGAACAACGGGCAATATGACAAGGGAACATGAATGGTGAAAATGGAAATGGGATACAAATTAATTGGTGACGAGACTATGGGAATGACTGGTTCTAAGTTCTAACCATGGTTACATAGGATTGTATAGGGAGTAGGTATTCCTTTGGACCTACCAAAAAGTGGAACATAAAAAATTGGCAGAATTCCCCCCCCCGCATAAGCCCCTAGAGTTCTTCAGCTGGGGGAGATCCCTCAAAATACACATAGAAATATAAAAAGGGAGTTGTTTACATATTTGCAAATGGGGTGTTCTTTACATGGAAGGAGAAAAAGTGAAGATTGAAAGAGCGGGAGGCACAAAGACGATATTCACACATCCGATTCACCTTACATTGTTTAGAAAAACAATCATGGAGATACTTTTTTTTTTAAAAGTGAAAGTAAGATGAGAATAAGAAGCACCGAATTAGGTCGATGGCCAATTGCATGAGCAATGAACATCCCAGTTGCGGATGGACAAACTTTAAGGAGGCCCTTTTCATTCCTTGTACAGATTTCTAGCAAGGACATAGGAGTTGAAGGGGAGCCATCTACATAGTGTGGGAGCCACCTTCACTTCCATGTTAGCCGAATGAATAATGAACTACGTGTGACATTTTTCCGTAGTACATTGCCAACTTGGACACACATGTTGGTTGAATAATTAATTATTTTTGAGGATTTCAGTTTGAAAAGTAAACATTCATAAATAAAATTTATTATTTCTCTTCACCCTTTGAAAAAATAAATTATATATATATATTGGAAATTTTCAATTTTCAAAAATTATATATAATTAGTGTCGAAGCTGCCAAGGTACTAAGGTATCAGAAAAAAGCATTTGATTAGTCACCTTTTCATACATAAAGATAAGTGTATAGGGGAAAATGCCTGAGGACAACAGCATTATCAGCAGCACCCCAGACCCTGCCATATACAAAGAGCCGAAAAAAAAAGGGGGGGAAGGGGGGGTGGAAGAAAATGGGAAAGTAGAAGCTCTCTTGGTATGTCATCAACTTGGCAGAGAAGGCCGAACATGGAGCTTATTTTAGCTTATTATTATTGTGTACGTATGTACTTGGAGGACAGCCCATCTGATTAAAAAAATTATAAGTGGAAACATGAGCGAAACGTACATGTATCAATACCGGAGTCGATTAGATGTGTAAGCTCATTATGGTTGGTATGTGCTGGACTTGATTTAAAACCCTAGGCTACTCAAGTGTATATATATATACTCCAGACAAAATTCAGGTTTCCCAATAAATTCATTAATAGGAATGGGTGTGTGTGTGTGTGTTGGATAAATTTTTTGGTGTCGGGTAAGCCCACCCATGCCCAAGGTAGTTGGACGGTTCATGGGCTTCTTCGCTGCTAATGTCCCGCATTAACCTAAGGCTGGCAAACCCGCAACTTATGGAATTTGGAACTGCCATGGGACGTATGGGCCTTCCTGTGTTGTGTACGAAGCATGACCTTACATCATGAGCAATGAAAATTGGTCTTTTTTGGGCTCATTTCTCTCATTTTATTGGCTACTTGGATAAAGGGATGTCCTAATAGATTATTCCTAAAGGTAATAGTAATGCCCCCCCCCCCTCCCCCCTTCATTGGCCTTTTAAGGGCCTCCACTGACTCTTGTCAGTGGAGTTCTAAAGTAGTCAGGAATACTATCATTTTATTTTGTTCACCTACTCTTGAAAATTTGAAACTTTATTGGCCTTGCCTACCAAGGCAAAGATATTGTGTTTATATTCATTATAGAGTATAGTAGCTTTAAGGGATTTTGGCCCCAGCTAGGTAATAATAATAGGTCTATTTTTATTTTATGAGGATTTTTGAAAGATGATATTTTGGCTTGTGTTCAAACTTGAGATTAGTTGTAGAATTATAATATCTTGAAGGATTTTGGTTTCTTTTGGAGGATTTTTTTAAGGTTATATTTTTGCATGGTGAAATATTTGAGTTTCCATAGTTCTTCTTTTTGCCTTAAGATACTTTTTAATGTAAATGGTAAGGCCAAAGTGTGACACACCCCTTGTTCTTCTTGCTTGAAGCCGAGGTGAGCCAAGGGACATAGCTCCCCTCACCATCTCAACCTTCCTAGCCTAGCTAAGCTAACTTTGAAACCTAAAATTAAGAGCTAATTCATGAGTTCCAATAGTGCGATCTTTTTGTAATTGATGTGCATTTTGGAGGCTCCTCTCACATTCAAGTTTTCATTTCAAAACTTGCAAGGGTTCATTCTTACTCAAAGAATCTCATTTTGGTTTGAAATTGTTTTTGAGAGTAACTAACTTAGTCATTGGGAGTGTTTTATTAAGATGCAGGCATTACTCCATGTCCAAACAATTTGGGATGATGAAGCTTTGGCCAACACTAAGTCGATCTTGCAAGAGATCAATCTAGTTTTGTTATTCATCCTCATTTACAAATGCTTGTCATCTTATGCTTGATTTTGGCTGAAATTTTCATCCTAGTACTATGTAATTTTGTATCTAATAGTTATTTGATTCAGGAATGAGTAAATTGAACCAAAATTTTAACTAAGGCTCAAATAGAGATAAAATGGTTGTAAAATGGGCTTCGGCTCATAGGAGCTAATATGTCTCTTGGGAAAGGTGAAAACTCCAAAGGTGAGGACGGTTGATGGGGGCATTTTCCATTCCCCAAAAGACCTAAAAAAAGTGAGCAATGTTAGGATGATAAAAGAGCAATAATATACAAGAAGGGCATGACTTGTCAAATAAAAGGGTTTTGGACTTTTGACTTTAGTTTGGAAGCTTCATATAGGAGCTTATGTTTGGTTTAGTTTCATGGGCTAGGAATTGATTGCTATGAGTCTTAAGATACCATGTAAAAGATGTTGACTTAGTCATCAAAATGTGCAAAAATTTTCATGAATATTTGGAAGGCACCTTATATCTATCCATCAATATCCTTCTTTCCAAAAAAATGGAAAGAATATGTTTTATCTATTTTTAAAAGTGGGAGGATGCCTACTTGTGCTTGTAATTGTAAGATCCCTCCCACTTTTAACCCTCGAATGTCAAGATAGTGCAAATTTATACTAAAAAGTAACACATATTCAATCTATTTAATGTTTGCAGGTTATAAAGGAATAATTGTAAGAACCTTCATCAAACTATCATTCATGATTTACATACAATTAATTTCACAATAATGTTCGCTTCATATTTTATGGGTAGAGCCCACAGGTGGGGGGAGATCCCTTAAATGTAGGGTTGAACTTTAATATTGCATTGTCCTAGGACCTTGGGGTAATGGGCTTTATTTTACATTTAAGCTTCATGGTGGAAAAAAAATGTTTATCTAAATTATTGGGTTGTATTTTCACCCAAAAAATCCAAAAAGGTTTGAAAACTTATGATTATTATTTGTTAAATCAAATATATGAATGTGTTTTCAAAATTGGTATGGAAATTATGTTTTAATGTTGGTCAAATTTTTTTTTTCCCAATACCAAACAAATAAGGTATTTAAGGTTCTTTATTTTTGGGATTGCACAAGGTATCAAATAATCAAATTCCCAAAAGATTATGGGGATTCGCTCTTTGGTATCAATTTGGATATTTTTTCATCTTATTTAATTCCAGTCTACCAAGTTGTTTTTTTAATGATACTACTTATTATGTGTAAAGGTCAATTTTCAAATAATTATTTTTTATAGAGACCAATAGGTTATGTATGATATCAAATGTATGTTTTTGTCTTTCAAAGGTGATGCACACCCAAGCTTCTTGATAGATTCAATTGTGAGTCCGAATGTGAAAATAATGGAAAGAGAAGGAATTGGGGTGTGCTCCCTAACTCGCAACACTTTGGGGGTAGAGGGGTGTGATAGAGCTCTGGGATGGGACTAGGATGAGTGTCAAGTGAGTCAATTATTCACGTGAACCTACACAAACCAAACAACAAGTTGGTTCGTGTAAAGTTGAAACACTTTTGATGCATGAATGAACCACGGACAAACACGAACTCACAAAATTCACCACAGCCCGGACTTGCGAGAAGCCACCACCTTCCCCCTTATAGTATACTATGTGCTTGGCCATAAGACCAACACCCAAATGTCATTTTGTCCTAGGACTCCCAAATGGGAGTCCCGAAATTCTCAAAATTGGGACTTCCGTAACTTTGGAGGCCCATAACTTTGTGTGTAGACCTCTGATTGAAGTAAGGTCTAAATCAAAGTTATAGCCCTTGTCAAGATCTTTCCAACGGTATGTGGCACGCCACTTACACATAAGGAAATCAAGGCGATTCTTAACTTTTAATGGTCGTAAGTCAATTTGACAATTTGACTCATGACCCTTCTTTTGGCCATAACTATATCTTAATTGCCCAAATGGGTCATGCAAGCCTATTTTAGACATCTACATTCCAAGAGCTTTTCAATTATAAGGGAATTTTTAATCCAATGGGTTTTGACCCTTGTAATTATTCTTTGAAAATTTGGAAATCCATTGAGACTATAACTCCCAAAGTGGGAGCTCACTTAGGAGTGTGGAGGTTCATTCTGTCACACTCTCCTACACTCCCAGGAACATGAGATGTGACTTTCGGGCTTCCTTCTTAGCCCCACCTTTGCAAGCCCTTGCTTTAGTCATGAACCCAAGGCTAGGGTTGCGATAAAAGGTTTATGCAATTTGAATATCCAACACATATATGTAATCCTAGATCATTCAAATATTGGTGCAAAATTATAACTTGAATGTACCTTGTAAGGATTGATTTTAACATGAGAGATTTGACCTTGTCGAATGCATTGAATCATGTCCACTTCCTCTTTGTTGAATTGTTAATTCCACCTCCTCATCATTATACTTATCATAAATGTTGAATCTACTTTTTAAAATGTAACAAAAATCTAAAAGATGATCATTATGTATTCAATGTTTTTGGCAATTATTTCACCAAGTTGCCTAGGATGGTCCATAAACCAATGTTAATGTTATAACATTCAAATGAAAACATCATTAAAGTAGCCACCTAGGTGGGTGGATACTCCATAAAATTGTATGTTTATATTTTTGAAAACTCACAAATGGAGCATGTATCACAAATTTGCCCCCTCCATGTATTTGTGCCTTTACAACACTTTAACAATGTGTTCAAGATAAAGTGTTAATTAAATAAATGTTGATAAATTATTGACATAATGTTGTCATGGCATTGTAACACAATGTTTGATCATCACAATGTGATACAATGCAATCACAATATCATATCAATGATTGTATCAACATTTAATTAACATTTAACCTTGAACACATTTGTAAAGTGTTATAAAAACACTAAAGCTTATAGGGGGCAAGCTGTTTGTGATGCATCACAAACTTGCCCCTTACAAGGTTTAGTGTTTTTACAACATTTTGGATTGTCCATATTTTTTATTATTTGCAAAGTTTCATTACTCAAAATTTGATTTATTCATATTTGAATCACAAAACATCAAACCTCTAAGTTCATCATTCAATGGTGAGGAATAGTTGCCACAACTTTACATGTAATACTTTTAGTTTTCAAACGAACACTTGGAATCGACACATAACAAATGATAAACAACAAGCTTTTTGTAAAAAAATCATTAAGGTTGGTGCAAAAACATTTGATGAAAAGTCAATGAAACAATCTTGCACTATGGAATGAATCAAATACACATAAACCTAAACATAATCACCATCAATCCTACTCCACATCGTTAACATGCCTTGATGATCTTAACATTGTAACATTATCTTTAATCATTGTTGCCTTTTCATTCAATAAATCATTAAAGGACCCCCGCCCCCCCCCCCCCCCCGCCCCCTTTTCATTGGATTCCATTTGCACATCATTTGGCCAATCTTTCCATGAAGACAATGACAAGCTTGTCAATGTTTTTGATTCCCAACTTACACCTTTGTAGGGATGTCAAAACTCCATTCATGTTAAAAATACATTTCATTTCTATTTTAGATTTTGAAATACCAAGCACTTGGCATGTCACATTTGGAAATTGAGCTTCATGAGCCTACCATTGTGTTAGAAGCAAGTTGCATTATTTTAAATGTACATGAAAATGGTAAACAATTAAAGTGCACATGTTAATAGACCTTACAAATGGTTGAAATCTAAATTCACATGTTCAAAATAAAATCCTTTTGGTTAAAGGATTAAGGTTTAACATGAACAAAAGGAGGAGCTCCAAAATTCAAAAAATTAAAGGCAACAATCAAGAGGGGTAGGACAATCTTGTTGTCATATTTAGGCACCATAGCCACAAGTTTGGTCTTCCTACCAAGGCCTTCACCATGTTAAAGCTTTTAAAATGTGAGCCTAACATGAATGTGAACATGTTATGTGCCTTTGACACAATGTATATAGATGCAAAAGATTAAAAAACAATAAGAAAAACTATGGCTTCTCCTATAAAAAAAATGCACAAAAATAATAACTTAAAACTCAAAATCCCCTTGTATCAAAACAAGGTAGCTTGCTTCAAATTTTTGGATACAATTTTGTATGTTAATAAAATAGAAAATGTGGCATTAAGTGCATTAAAAATCAACCACTATCCTTGAGTTTGATTGAATATACACTATTTCATAATAGGAAGTATAGTTTTTGTGAAGGCTTTGCAAATTACCTTAGTATGTGCATTTAGTAAATGAGCTAGGAATTGAAGAATTCCTATCATCCATAACATATATTAATTGCATCTTGGTATTTTAAGTTTTTTTGAAACTTAACAATATGACTTTATTTGCAAACTTGGTTTTAATTATGATTTTCAACTTGCAATGGTGGAATGGGCAACATTTAAACAAGCTCTCTTCCATTCATAGGGCCACTTGCTTAGACCTTTTATCTAAGTTTTTTTTTTTGCAGTGCAAACCACATAGTTTTCAAATTAACCTCCTAAAACCCAACACACGCAAGCATATTGACACGCTTTGTTGAAAACATGTCCAAAACATGAACCTTTCCATGGAGTTGCAAGTATTAATGGTGCACATGTCATCACAAAAGTCATGGCTTTTGCAAGGTTGGAAAGATTGTTGCCCTCATTCTTAAGGAATGCTAGCAAATTGCATGAATAGACTGAATTTCTCACCTACTTTACCATTATAGATCTTGAATTATTTATAGTCTCAAATAACCCCATTGTTATGTGACAAAACACCCATCATTCATTGAGAAAATTGACAACCAAAGCGAAAGTGTTGTGTCCAAATTTAAACAACCACTTGAATCAAAGGGCATTATTAGTTACCATAATGCATGAACCCAATGCATGTAAGAAATGTTTTTCCATTGTCTTTGCCAACAAATTAAAAATAATTTCTTCAACTACAAGTTTGGAAACACCACACAAGGGCTTTGCTGCAATTATAACCATTCACCACCCTCTAGTTGAAGGAACATAACTTCCAAAATGATCAATTATGGCTCCAAAACCAAGACCAAGTTGTTAGTTTGATTTTTGTTGTCCACCTTCTTTTGCTACAACTTGGAAATTAGTTAACTTCCATTTATCTCAAGAATTTGTATGATTGATGGTTACATGCTTCTTCATGGACATGGTCCCATCATCCTCGTGATAATTGACCACATTTTTCCATTTTTTCAAAAAGTTATTAGAACTACAAACTTGGGATATTGAATGGCATAGAATGCATCACATTGTTTGCATAGTAGTCTAGTATACAACACCAACATCAATGATGACAGATAAAGGCCAAAAAAGAGACAATTTATTGTGTGAAAGTTGGAACGTTTGGTTCAACTTGAGTTGTTGATGCAATGTATCTCACACAACCTCCACCATTAAAGTTGTAATACTTTCAAACACAATTAGTGCACTAGGAGTTGAATATTATCATGCATGTATGCATGGCTTCATACATGACGATCGATTACGAGCATGCCAATCATGCCTTTAGGGTTAATGTATGTTCTTAAGGTTAATGTACGTTCTTAAGTTACTATACGTTATTAGGTGCTTAGGGTTTCAGCTTGTTGGCGGTTGTATAAAAGGCCAAGCTATTCCTTTCTTTTGTTAGTTTTTAGAATTCCTTTTGTCAAGGAAAGTTTCCTCCACAATTAAAGAGTTTCTTCCATAGTTAGACTGGATTTCTAGATACTCACGATGACTATTACATAATCACCATTCACATACATTATGTTTTTTTTCTTTCTTTGCAATTTAATTCTAAAAAAACTTGAATTAAGGGGCAACGGAAGATGTTGGTAGATTTTGCCATGGTAATCAGAATTGCTTTTGTTTCGGGAACTTGGCAAAACAAATAGATTCTTGATGTCCCTCTTTTCCACAATAATCACACAATAAATCCTCGAAAGGAATGTTGCATTCATTAGCTTTGTGGGCAGGATTACCATAATAGTTGCAAGAAGGTAAGATGGGTGCAGTCGAGTGCACCACTTTAGCCCTTGAAGAAGAATGTGATGATCCGATTGGTGCAGTTGGTGGAGGATGAGTCCTTGAGCGTGATGGAGGCTTCATAGTGTGCATGAATTAGTTCTAGCTTTTCAAAAATGTTGTACACATCCAACAAAGTGTATGAGTCTCCAAATTTTGCAAAAACTTGTTGCAAAACCAGTGCATGGAGTGTCAAAGTACTTTATAATGAACGAAAATGCCAATGGGCAACTTTCAGGTTTGTGATGCTCTGAGTATCCTCTTTAAGCTTGAAAAGACTCCCATAGAACATCTTGAGGGTTTCATCCTTCTACCAAGAAAAGGTGGTGAGCTGTAGAAATTTTTCAAAACTTTTGATTGGAAATTGCAACTCAAGAACTCAAAAGAATCCACTGGATCAGCAAAAGTTGGTGCATCAATGGTGACAAGAGGGAGGTGCTTCAAGCCCATGTTGCTCAAGTTCAAACTCTACAAAATGAACTTGAATCATTGAGGACCCAACTTACTAATCTAAAAGGCAAGTCTTCCCAACTAATCAATCATGCCCAACCTATACAGGGTTCAAGATCATGGGAGGGACCTCCTAGGTCGTTCTATGGCCTCTCACATGATGCCATGGTTGGGGAGTATGTTCTTTCCAATGAACACCATTCTAATCTCACACCACAATTTTTTACCTTCCTACTTTGCGCCACAAAAGGCTAGTGTGGCACCTAGAGTTTTTACCACTAGGCAGGTAATTCAGATTGATGGACTCGTATTCGGTTCAAGTCCTATTACTAGGGCTAGAGGAGTTCAAGCAGTCATGCCACAATCTTTTCGTCCTCTCAACACAAAAGAGGAACACACCTTGTTGGCCAGGGGGAAGGAGACTATTACACCACAAGCTACTAGGGCATCAAATTTTCGTGTCCCAAGAGTACATGTACATCAAGAAAACACACAATTTCCCATTGATCAGCTTATGGAGTGTGAACTTCAAATGCGTGAAGTGGCTCAAAAACTTGTGAGTACACCGTTGTTTAATTTTCAAGATTTGAAATTAAGCACCAAAGACATAATTGCAATACTAAAAGATACCCTAAACACTACATTAGGTTCTCTACCAATCCTTGATCCTTATGTTATAGGGGTCCCACCCAACACCTTGGAGCACTCCAATGGCTCACATGTTATAGATGGCATTTGTAATCTAGTCATTAGTTCAAGCATGGCTAAACTAGCGGGCTCTCTTACCTCTAATTCTACATTCACATATCAAAAGGGAGCCAAGAACATCTCATTTGTGGATTTGTTACTCAGCAAAGGCGTTATGGATAACCATTCTCTCCACAAAGTCTCTCATTCATTTCCGAAGGTGGTGCCTAGTGAGAGAACTCCCATTGCCACTGGAGTTGCCATTGTCGACAATATTGAGTCAACAATCCAAGTGGGAGGACATACACCCAAAGTGGTATTTCTTGATATAGGTGCCCAACTAGTGGTTCTTGGAGTTCAATTCGCCAAGAAGATGGGCATGTTCAACGCCAAACTACGAAAATCTATGTGCCAAATTCACACTACTAGTGGGAGCGTAGAGGAGGTACTTAGGGAAAGCTCTGATTTGATTGCACTTAACTTCAATGAAGGTACAATCAGGAGCTTTGCCTCTAGGTAAAATGTTTAGTCACCAATGCCACCAGTTACGATGTGTTCATTGGGCAAGAGGCCCTGTTTCTACCATGTTTCACAATTGATAACTAGTTTGAACATGCGTACTACCGAGTGGATTAGGATATTGATGGCCACCACCTAGGATACATACGCCTTTGATTTACATGGGAACCATAGTCCTATGGCTCATCATTATATGCTCAAGGAGGCACACACCATTTCCTACATCCTACAAATTAGCCATGAATGGATAGAGGGAGATGAAGAGGAGACAATTTACACCCAAGTTACCAAAAGTTTGAAGGTGGTTCCTACTGACATTCAACATGGACTAGAGGTTTTACAAAGGTTCAAAGTAGCCCATGAGCCTTTAGTCAAAGCTTTGTCTAATTTTGAGAACATGGAGAGCTATGGTAAACCAATTAAGCTAGTACTTTATCGGCTAATCACTTGGACATTGCCTAAGGAGGGGATTACATTATTAGAGCTCTTTGGTGGTATTGGTATAGGTCTTGAAACCCTATTACAGTCAAGGATGGTGGTTCAGAAGTTTTTTTACATAAACATTGATCATATTGCAAGGCAAGTGGTGGCATTGAAAATGATGGAGCTCACAGTTAGATTTCCACAATAGTTTGCAACCACCGCATGGAAGGCCAATTTCACTTTCTTGTTTTCTGACATACAACTAATTCAAAAGAAACATATGGAATTATTTGGCCACGTGGACCTCATCATTTTAGGTTGGGAGTGTCAAGGATTTTTAGCAACTAGATTTGGAAAAGGTTTGAATGACACAAGATCCAGTCTCTTCACGAACATGGTATCACTACTAGAAATTTGCCATTTTGCAATTGTCGTATGCAACTAGTTTTCAGTTGCATGCAACACATGCAACTGCAAATTCGCCTAGTTACATAAGACAAGTTGCATGCGATAAGCAGTTGCATGTGACAGTACGTATATGACAAGTATATACGGTTGGGTTATACAGTTTCATCCGCCCATATTCTATACTAACAATTGTAAGTGCAACTGCATGCAACTATAGGGGTTGCGTTCCCATTGAACCAGCTAACCCAATTGTATGCGAACACGTGTACTTTTATTTTGTATTTAAATATTTAGTTTTAAGAATAATTTAATTAATC